>LNFM01005244.1_pt1 | contig 43204 bp, 42 predicted proteins | sample 596031 | NCBI WGS metagenome assembly LNFM01 (sample SAMN04254537, study PRJNA301005) | activated carbon metagenome | isolation source: dual media filters at the Ann Arbor, Michigan drinking water treatment plant | place: USA: Ann Arbor
CGGACGATTGCGAGATCGACAGCGCTTGCGCGGCATGGGAAACCGTGCCGGTCTCGGCCACCGCGACAAAGAACTGGAGCTGTCTGATCGTAAACGCCATGACGGGACTAAGCACCAATTTTGCCGCGGGTGAAAGCTCCAGCCGCAAGCCAAATCCGCCACCCAGCCTGATGAAATGCCGCACCGCTCTCTATGGACCGGCGGTGCCGGAACGGCGTTCGGAGCCCACTTTGCTCCCGCCGTCCCTGGCGCCGGTTGGGGCTTAGCCAAGCGGTAAGGCAGCGGGTTTTGATTCCGCCATTCGGAGGTTCGATCCCTCCCGCCCCAGCCAGGCAGTCACTCAACTATAAGTTGTTGTACTTTAAATTCATTAAATGCCTGCCAATAGGGAATTTCTTAAGATTTGTACTGCGTCTCCAAGCTCCGATTTTTGCTGCCGCCTGAGACGCGGTTCTTGGGAACTCTGCACGGTCCACAGATCAAGGCATTCGAAGCGTTGAAGCTGCACGAAAACGGCGTCTTGGCGGCGATGACGGCTTTCGGCAAGACGGTTGTCGCCGCCGCGCTGATCGCTCAACGGGCACGTAATGCTCTTGTCCTTGTCCATCGCCGGGAATTGGCCACCCAATGGGTTGAACGTCTCAAGACGTTTCTCAACATCGATCCAAAGGCCATCGGCATCATCGGGGTGGCAAGCGCAAGCCGACCGGTGTGATTGATATCGCTCTGATTCAAAGCCTCGTGCGTCGCGGCGAGGTATCGGACCTTGCTGCGGACTACGGCCATGTGATCGTCGATGAATGCCACCATCTTTCCGCGACGAGTTTCGAATTGGTAGCCAGGCGGTCGAAAGCGCGCTACATCCTTGGTTTGTCGGCGACGGTCGCCCGCAAGGACGGGCACCATCCCATTATCTTCATGCAGTGTGGTCCCGTACGGCACCGCGTTGATGCCCGCGCGCAGGCGGCCGATCATGGGCTGAGACATCGCGTCAGGCATCGCTCCACCAATTTTCAGTTGCCCTTGCATCTCAGTTGTCTTGATCGGCTACCGATGCCTGCCGTGTACGCGGCTCTCACCGAGGACACGGCGCGTAACGATCTGATCTTCGACGATGTATTGAAGGAGCTCGAAGCCGGACGATCGCCGGTTGTGCTTACGGAGCGCAAGGATCATCTCGACTATCTTCAGGGTCGTTTCTCGCACTTCGCGCGCAATCTCGTTGTGCTGAAAGGCGGCATGTCTGCCGCCGAACGCAAGGCGTCAGAGGCGGCTCTCGGGCTGTCCAGCGATAAGGAGCGCCTGATCTTGGCAACGGGGGCGTTATATTGGTGAGGGTTTCGATGACCAGAGGCTCGATACGCTCTTCCTGACCATGCCCATATCTTGGAAGGGGACTTTGGCCCAATATGTGGGGCGGCTGCACCGCCAGCACGAAGGGAAAACGGAAGTTCTGGTCGTTGACTACGTTGATGAAGCTGTCCCGCTGCTGGCCCGAATGGCGGTCAAGCGACGGGCAGGATATCGCGCGCTCGGCTACACGATCGAATAGCGCAGCGCACGCCGGACGCCGTTCTGATTGCCGATCATCGGGGGCTATTGGCGCAGACGTAGTGCTCATCTTTGCAGGGCGTGGTCATCCACTTTACTGATTTTCCGCAATCGAAGACGTCTTCATTGGAGACTTGGTTCGATCGCCACTGCGTGATGGGGCACGATAGATTTGGTGCCGCCGCGAAAGGCCTGCTGCTAAAGCCCCGACGGCTCTACGGGTGCTGGAGGAGCCGCGAGTGCCTGAGACGGGTGGGGCACCGGCTACGCAGCTGTTAGCTGCAAAAGTCTCCGACCCCGAATTCTGGGCAAATGTGTGGAAATTCTGCCGACATTTCAGAGGGCTTTTTCCAATCGGGAATGTGCAAGTTCGAATCCTCCCAGGTCAGCCAGCCAGTGCGGTATTTCGCTCGGCTACCCAGGAGACGCGGAAATGGGCCCGAAATCCCGGCTTTTCGCGCATTCGATTTCGTCTCCGGACCCCGGTTCGTCAGACGTGAGGTGGAAATCGCCGAAAGTCTCCAGCCCTGTCCGCAAATATTCCCGTTTTGCAGAGATTATTGGCGGAGACCGGTTTGATCGCGACTGCCGCCCTTGGGCTTGCCGAGTGTGATGCCTGTGGCGTAGCTCATGACCTTATCGAACTCGCCGGGCACAGTCGATTTTGCTCAGTGATAAGGTTTCGAGCAAATGTTTATCAGTTTGCGACATTCTCGACCCATGCGACCTCACCAAGGGTTAGAAATACAAGCATCCCTCGTTCGGCGCCGGTCGCCATCAGATAGTTTCTCAGTTGCGCAGCGTAACTGTTTTGAACCGCCGGACTTGGATTGACGTCGGACTTCCAATCAATGGCCACCTCGACCCGCCCATCTCTGATTGCGAGTGCATCCGCGCGACCTGCCACGAGATAGCCTTCGCCTGCAGACCAAATTGCTACTTCAGGCACAAGGTAGGGTCGGATTGGCGCGATCTCCGGAAGCGCCAGTGCCCGCAACACGCATCTGGCAACTTCTGTCGGATCTGGGCGCGGCCCATCCGCGTCTGTCTGCAACTGCCCAAGCAATTCTCGCGCGCGAACAGCCGCCGCTGCTTCGTCCGCGGCCAACTCTCCGGTCAGGAATTCCTCCATGAGTTTATGGAGGACGATCCCGCGCAGTGCGCCGGCACCTACCACCTCAAGATGCTCAGCGAGTGCATCGGCTACGACAACATTTTCGAGCGGATCACCTAAACGATCTTGATCCTTATCGCTCGGACGACGCCAGACGATGGACGGTGAGCTCTCTTCGACCTTTCGTCGCTCTGACTCGAATACATCTATCGACTGTTCATTGCTCTGAGCTATAGCTGATCGGACGTCAGTGGCGGCAAAGGTGGAAACGTCAAATTCGGAAACATCCCGCTGCCGGAGGTCGATCGAACTAAACCAAGAGTCTTTCGAAGCTTGTGGTACATACGGGAGAATCAACAGGTCTCGGGCTCGCGTACACGCGACATACCAAATTCTCTCGCGCTGGTTGGCATCTTCCTGACTTTCTTCTGCGCGCGCCGCAGCCAGATCCGGTGGCGCGACGCCTCCGACCATCCAGTGCAAACTATTATCGGACTGCCTGTGCACAAATTGATCTGGTTTGTACAGCTCTGTTGTCGAGTTTATGGGTATCACGACGGGCCATTCGAGTCCCTTCGCGCTGTGTATGGTGACAATCTCGATTGCATGCTCGGCGGCATCAATGCGGCCTTCAGGAGCTCTTGTCTTATGCTCCCAATCGTACTGCAGCTCGCGGACGAACGCTCGCAGGCCCGCAACACCGTAGCTACGGGCGCGCTCAATCAGGGCGTCGAGGTTGGCGAGGGCGCGTGCGTTGCGATTGCGATGTCGGGCCGCCACGATCACCCGGACATTCAATCGTTCAATCGCCTCGGCCAAAATCAAACTTGGGGTCGAGATCGATGCCTGCCGTCTTACGTCCTGCAGCGTCTTGAGAATGGTCTTTGCTAAGGGATGGTGCACCAATGCAGCATCTGTCCTGACGCTAAAGAAGCTCGGAGGCCCCTCGGCTTGCGGAAGGGCGGCGGTGATGTCGAGAAGCTCTTGATCAGTCAGGCCGACCAGCGGTCCTCGCATCAGCGCGCCGAAAGCTAGAGTGTCGGATGAATCCGCTAACACGCGGAGCAGTGCAAGAATATCCTGCGTCTCCTGCCGCCGCATGAGTGTCTTGCCGGCTTGGGACGACACCGCGAGACCGCGCTGCTCTAGAGCGCGCTCGTAGCGCCAAAGTTCGGTGTGGCCAGGCGATAGAAGCGCAATGTCACCTTGTCGAAGAGGAGAGTACGACTTATCTGCGCGCCTGAGCATTACATTACCGATCAAGCGCGCGCAGATGTCGGCAACTTTTTCGGCTTCGGCCTCCCGGAACATTGCCGCATAGATGCGTCCTTCGGTGGCCAGTTGGATCGTGAAGCGGGTCACGCACGGCACCGGGTAGGAACAATCCGGGATTGTCGGCGAAAGGGCGACGTATCCCGGCTGCGCGGCCTTGGCGAAGACACTCTCGAAGCACGAGTTGACATGGCGAATGATGGCGCTCTGCGATCTAAAGTTCGCCGTCACCTCGATAATGGCGCCGCCATCTTGGGCGCTGATCAGCCGCCGAGATAGCTCGTAGGCCTCGATATCGGCTCCTCGGAACCGATAGATGGCCTGTTTTGGATCGCCCACGAGAAATAGCGAGCCGGGCCGCAATCGACCGTCCTGCCAGCGTTTCGAATGATCTTCTGTCGCAGCGATGGAGAAGAGAATTTCAGTTTGAACGCGGTCGGTGTCCTGAAATTCGTCGATCAAAATGAACTTGTAGCGCCGTCCGATCGCGCGACGGACCTCTTCATGATCCCGGACCAAGGAGCGCACGTGGAGGATAAGGTCGTCGAAGTCGAGCACCGCCGCGGCCCGTTTTCGCTCTTGATAACCTTTGAGCAGAAGATCGAGCGATAGCGACAATATGCAGACAAGTGAGCTTGCAATATGTCCGATCAGTTCGTTCCAAGCATCAGCAACTACCTGATAGTGAAAGAGCGCAGCTTCGCTAACCGAGTTATCGCGATAAGCACCAAAGACCTCGACTGCCTCAGCGTAAGTCTTGAGCTGAAGCCCTTTCCGCGTGAACAGCCGACAAGGGCCAGCATCGCAAAATCTCCAAAGCGTCGTAAAATGTGGAGCACTATCGAAGACATGCTCATATCGCGCCGAGAGCTTTCGAAGTTCTTGGGCAACCCCCCGTGCGCAATTGTCGTTGTCGATACCGGCCTGCCACCTGTCAAAGTCGTCGACAGCCTGCGCAAACACAATGTCAGGACGCGCATTCTGCTGCGGGGATATTGGCGTCGCTTCCGGATGCTCCCGCCGGAGCGTGGCGAGCTCACGAATGAGTCCGACCACTTGCAGCGGAATCTGCTCCGCGAGCACGACGATAGGATCATTCTCGATCGCATCTGCGGCGAGCCTTTGCGAAAACCATGCAGTTAGTTCGCCAAGGAAGAGCGTATCCGCCACGGTCTCATCCACGATACGTGCGCCCGGGTCGATTCCGGCTTGAACGCCGTGGCTATGAATGATGGCTTGGCAGAAGCCGTGGATCGTCGTGACGGTCAGTTCGTCAAGCCGAGGCGCTGCTCCGGCGAGCGCTGCCCTCTGTTGAGGAGCCAGACCGTCTGGAAGCGCTGGCCTAATGAAGGCGGGTACCTCACCCGCCAGGAGTGCGCCCACGACCTCTTTGATGCGGCTGCCGAGCTGGCTGGCAGCCAGCTCAGTGAACGTGATTGCGGCGATGTCCTCGGGAAGGTAGCCGCTTGCGAGCATCATCGCCACACGGCCGGCCATAAGCGAGGTTTTTCCTGTTCCCGCGGCGGCCTCGACCAGCAGGACCGACGTGAAGTCGGTCATCGCCCGTTGACGATGATCGTGATCATTAAGCGTCATCTGGCAGAATTCCACAATTTACCTAGCTTCTGGTTGGCAGCGCGGAAATCAGAATTCTTGCGCCGGAGGTAGCTCTCGCGATCGGCCGGGAGCGCCAGGCGCATGTCATCGTAGTGTTCGTCCGTCTCCCACCGCGGGGCGGTCCGGCCGCTTTGCAAAATTTCCACAGCCGACACGAGATATGTTGTGACCTCTGCGATCGCGCGATCGAGATCGTCGCCCCTCAGTTCAAATATGGCGGGTTCGTCAGCTAGATAGATCAGGCGAGCGACAATGATTCTGGCCTCCGGAAGGAGTGTTCGGACCGCCATCGCGTAGAGCACGCGCTGTAGTTCGCGCCCTTGTCCGAGCGCAATGCGCTGGGTCTTTGGCGGAGGTTTTGTGCTTTTGTAATCAGTGATTTGAACGCCGTCGCCAGACGCGCGGATGTCGAGCCGATCGATTCGGCCGCCGTAGACGAGCCCTGCTTCCGTAATGGGAATCTTGATCGTTGCATCCCACGGCAGTTCGCCAGCTATCAGCTGGTCCTGGCCAAACGGCACTTCGCTCCAGCTCCGTGTATCCGCTCTCGTCGGCTCATCGGAGGCGAGCCCTCTGGTCGTGCGTCGAGCCGCTTCCGTCACGGTGTGTCGCCAAAGGATCCCGGGCGGCACTGAGCGCCGTAACGGCCATGCTGTGAGGATCGGGGCGGATGCCGCTGCGATGGCGGTTTCGATTTCATCTTGGCTTGCACGCGCAAATCCAGGTCTCGGCTCAAGCCTTGTAATCGCGCCGCTAATGAGCTCATGAACGAGTTCGCCGAACGCGACCGGGTCGAGTTGGAGCGGCTCCGGTTCCAGGCGGATCGAGCGCCAGCCCAGCGCGTATCTCCACACGAAGCCAAGCGGATCACGCAAAAGGCGCTGCAATCTTGTCGTGGACTGAGTTCGAGCTAACGCCGCCATTACCGCCGGATGGCGCGCGGCGATCAATCCATCATTCGCCGTCAGTGTTGAATCCCACTGCCAATTTCGCCAGCACGATTGACTCTGCCGAACGTGCGCAAGCTGCCCTGCGTCACGCGGCCGGGCAAAAAGTCGGTCCGCTTCACTGAAGGCGTGCTCGGGAATCCGGTCCCGCTTATGAACGACCTCGTCTGTCGGCCACAATGAACTCGGCGACAAAATGCTGCCTTTCGCACTTCGCCCCGGTCGTGACAGGACCAAAACTTCGCTTGTTCCATCCCGAATAACGTCGAAATGCCTGCGATCGCGTTCGGCTGTCGTGAGTGCACTTAATGTGCGGCGGTCGAGAAGATGTTGGGGAATCAGCGGGTCGTCGTTTTCAAAGCGTGGCCACGACCGGCTGGTCAGCCCAAGCAAGCGTGTGAATGATCGTGGGCTCGCGGCCAAATGTGATGCAGGACACCAGACAACACTGTTGGCCGGATCCCGGCCATCACGCACCCGCAGTGCCTGCAGTGATAGCCCAATTGCATGAGGCGGCGCGCTCCGCAATGCTTCACCCCACATGGCTAGACTAGCACCTCCAAGCAGCAGCTTGCCCGCGTTGGCACCGGCCTCAGGCCCTCGTGCGAGAAGTTCGAGAATCGGGAGAAGAATGATCTCGGCGACGGCGCCAGTGGCACGATGTGGCCTGCCCGCGACCAACGCCTCGCGCCATTGGTCGAGCGTCTTGAGCCCGGCACTCCGGGGTATCGCGGCGAACCAGTCGTCCGGAAGAGTGCCCATGAATGGCCGAGCTGGGAGGCGCCTGAACAGGCGCCAAATGCGTTCCTGGCTCAGGCCGCTGGTCAGAATATCCGCTAAAGCGGCACATGCCTGTCCTTCTGGCGTGCTGAGCGCGGGAACACCATGCGAGAAGTGGAGCGGGAGCCCTGCGTTGCGCACGTACGCGAGAAAGTGGTCATCCCAGTCCGGCGTCGAAGTCGCGGCGATGGCAATTTCCTCGGCTTTCGCCTGACTCGAAGCGAGAAGCTGACGCACCCATCTGAGCGCTTCCACGACCTCGGACTTCGGGTCGGCGCTAACCTCAGCTGAAACATTCGCGGGACCAACCCTCCCGCACTGGCGGAGGGTACCTTCGAACCACGGCTGTTCACTTTGGCCAGGCAGATCCCAGCTCACCTCGGTGAATCGCGCTATCTCATTCAGCAAGCCGCGCCAGACGTTGTCGATCTCGACAATCCCGTTGAGCGTCACCGATCCAAGTAAGGATTTCGCCAAGGGAACCCGCGCCAGTGCGGCATCGCGAAGATCGCGCGGCAACATCCGGGAGGGGGGAAGGCGCTCCCGTATGCGCGTCTCGAGTAAATGCAAATCGGTGAAGCGCTGAACGTGACGAGGAAGCGATGATAAGTCGATATCGGCACGCCATGCTGCGTCCAGCGATTGAAGCACCGCCCGCGGCATGCCGGGCAGGCTCGAGACTTTGTCGAGGTGTTGGAAGCCGCCAGCAGCCAACGCCGTTTGAATAACGGGATAGAGAACGTCTGTCGCGACGGGCGCTATGAATCCTCCGGCGAGACGGGCAGCGACAAGTGGAAGAGTGAGGATTTCACGGCCAATGCTTGCCTCGCGGGCTGCCGCTAGGCGGCGCATCCGCATTGCTAATGGCCCGTCCACCACGAGCGTTGATCGCTCTATCATTTCTTCCTCCACACGCCGGGCATCCCGTTACGAGGTTTGGGAGGCCCGTTGCGCATCTGCATTAGTTTTAGCGCACCGGGTTCAAGATCGGCGAGCGCGAACAAACCACAATCCGCTTTGATCCGCGGGTCATCGCTACATACAGATTGCGCGCATTCAGATCATCAGCGTTGAGGATGACGACAACTTCGGCCTCAAGTCCCTTCAAAAGCAGGGTGCTGCCCACAGCTCGCCGCGGCAAGGGCCGTCCCAACAACCGATTCTGTTCGCGCATGTGAACAGCGGCTTCGTGAAACGTCTTTCCGCCTGGACCATGGCACATATCAAGCGAGCGCAAACAAGCCTGTAACACGGCGGGTCGATACACCCGCACGCCCGCTTCCTTGTTCATTTCCACCAACAAAGTCTCGACGTTCTTGTGGGTTCGATCACCCAGAAAAGCAATGGCGGCCCGCTCTGCCGCAGACGCTTCCCGTCGTTCAGCGCCACGCATGATGGTCGCGACCCGGTGCACGAGATCGGCGGCGCCGATAGTGGTCATCATGTCTTCCGCAAACGAAGCGATCTTATGCAAGGCATCAGCGGCGGCGAGGTCCAGTCCTGCAGCAAAGTTGACGAGGTCGCGCAGGTCGACGGCCTCGACCGTGACTGCGCCTGGTGTCTGACTCGCGAAGCGACGCTGGCTGCCCGGATTTGTGCTCTCCCCTATGATCAGTACAGAGCCCTGTCCGTCAGGCGGAACCGTCCTGCATGCTCCAAGCAACTTCACGTGGTCGTCGCTTGACCCATCAAGCGGTACCCACTGGACATGCTCGGGCAAGCTTCGCAAATCGATGGGCGTTCCCGAAAGTAGCCTTGCTCGTGCGTCAAGGAGCCACTGCCCGAGAGCGCCAGCGCCGGCGTTGATCCAACGCCACGGTGTGGTGAGAGAGCCAGCCGACGCGAAATGTCCGCATACGTGCTGATGCCAATCGGCGAGGGGGTCGTCGCCGAATCCGAAGATCGCCTGCATGTCGTCGCCCATAACGCAAACGGGTAACATGAACGAAGCGCAATAGACGATGCCGTGCTGTCGAATCGAACAATCCTGATATTCGTCAACCAACAGGCGAGCATAGCTCGCCGTGACGACATCGTTAATATGTTGGTTCTGGAGCAGGCTCGCGGCGGCCTCGCGAATGGCCGGGTAATTCGGTCGTGCTCCGCTCACGATGGCCGGGTTGTGTGCCGCCCGTTGCGGAAAAGTCGTGATCAGCCGGATCGCCCAGCCGTCGATTGTCGAAAGCCGATATGTGGAAGGTCTCACCCCTGCTGTCGCGAGCCGCAAGCGCAACGCCACAACTCCTGCATTGGTGTGCGTCAGGATCAGAATCGGCTTCCGCTCGGTGTGACGCGTCAGCGCATCAGCGATCAGCTGAGTCTTGCCGCATCCCGCCGGCGCGATCACCAGACCGCGGGCGATGCTGAGAAGGTCAACCTCAACGGCCGCCATCGGCGATCCAGTCGAAAATCTGGTCCAAGAACAGGCCGACACTGCCGTCCACCGCGTGTGAAAAATCAGGGCCGATGATCTCACGCGCCGCTTCTTCCATAAGACCGACCGATTTGAACCAACCTTTCGAACCCTTGACGCGCGCGGCCTTGCCGAGGATGGCACGGCTTTCTGGGGATAGACCGGTCGTGCATTCTCCTCGGATCGTTGCCAAGTCCTTCACGTTCTGCGATGCCGATTTGATGTGCTCATTGACTAGCGTCTCCTCCTTGCTCGCAATCGCGAGGTCAATCAGCTTCAGGACCGCCTGAGCACTTACGGTCAGAAAGATTTCATCTTCGAGCGCCCGGTTCTCGCGCCATCTAAAAGCCATACCACCTGCGGCTATGAACCTTGTCTCGAGATCTGGCGTCGGATGGACGTCGCTATCACGCATCGTCGCGACCCGATAGCCTAACGTTTGAAACGCCAGCGCGCGTTCGAACAGTTCATTGCCGCCGCCGTCCACCAGCGCAACACCGCTGGCCGCGATCGGCACACGCCCATTCGCGATCCGCAATTGATCGAGACCACGCATCAGTCCGACCTCGCTGGCCCCCTCACAGACAAGCACGGTCTTCGCGAGAAGCGCTTCCGGATACCGTCTGATTGTGCCCTGAATTCCGCTCTTGCCCGTAGCAGACAATACATGGTGCCGATCGCCGTGTTCGCGCAGGACAGAAAGCTGTTCCATAGATAGTTCGCGCACCGCGACCGGGGAGTGCGTGGTCATGAAAACCTGGAGCGGCGCGGGGCTGTCCTTTGCACCGAGCGCGGCGAGCAGCATCATGATGCGATGTGGCTCCAGGCCATGCTCTAATTCGTCAATCAGAATGATCGAAGCATTCGCAGCAGCCTGGCGCTGGAGGGCCGCAATAAGCAGACGTGTCGAGCCGAGGCCCAGCCCCCGCAGCGGAACGCCCCTCTCGTCATGTAGCGAAATTGTTCCTCCCGTGAGGGATACCGAACCGGCATCAAGCAGCGCCTTCACCTCCGCTCCGACCGGAATGCCGAGGGATGTTGCAGCTTTCGTTACCAGAGCCAGCGCTTCAGCGACCTGCGCGCTCCCTTGCACACCGAACGCCGCTCGGACGTCTCGGGCCGCCTTGGCAAGCTCTTTTGATGCGTCGGCCCGCTCATCTGAAAGGCGGTTGAGAATGGAGCCGCGCCGCCACGTCAAGTTATTGTCGTTGAAAGCTCCGAGCCGTGTCGGCGACAGCCTGATGCGATCGGCCCAGTTCAGCGCCCGAGTCTGGTCTTGGGCCGCAGCCCGGGTGGAAACCAGCGACCACTGTGGCTCAAGATCGCTTTCGACCAGAAGCTGGACAGTCAGCACGGTCTCCAAACCAGCTCCCGGTTCGGGCGCGACCTCGCCAGTGCCGAGGTTGAAGCCGCGGAGATAAAGGCCATAGCTGTCGATGCCTTTCAGCTCGTCAGGCAGTGCTCCGAGCGTCAGCGCGACGCGAATGGGCTTTTCAACGTCGAGCCTGTAAAAATCAGAATCGGCAAGTTGCAACGAGCGCCGGGCGCCAATGCAGTAATCAATCGCGTCGAGAACCGTTGATTTCCCGCTGTCCCCGGGACCAATCAGGCAGTTGATCCCTTCGCCAGGAAACCAGGCTAGTGCCTTCACGCCTCGGAAGTTTTCGATCTCTATAGCTCGAATGACTGTCATTTTTCGTCGGGCTTTGCCGTGTCGAGCGGGATGGAGGGAGGGTTCCACAAATGGAACCGCTTGGGAATCAGAACAGGCCTACTGAGCTCATATCGGCCATCTTCTGGTCTACGTCGCTGGGCCGACGCGAGACTTGGAAGTGCCTGCGCTGCGCGATCGGACCTTTTGCTGTTGACCGGACGCTTTCACCCTCAGTAGCGCAATCTCGCCGACCAAATCCTGAATCCGCTTCTGAAGGTTTCGGATTTCGTCCCGGTCTTCCCGTCGATTGCGCTCAAAGGTGTCGATCATGCGTTGTGCGGCGCGGAAATCGCTTTCCGCATTGCGCAACGCCGATTGCAGGCCTCCGAAATTCTGGGCGAGTTCGTCGCGTTCTTTGCCGATCTGCTTCACAGCTCGGTCCATCTCGTCGCGTTGCCTTTCGGCTTGGGCAAGTCTCTCGGATGAGGCAAGCGCCTCCCTTTCGAGACCGTCGATCTGTTTGCGCAAGGTGGCATTCTCTTTCCGCGCCGGGCCGGCTGATTCCGTCAGCGTGCTTGTCCAATACCTGGCGACCATTGAGAGGAACTGTTGAGAAGCCTCGGAGCTCATTTGTTGCAGCTCACGCACCAGCGTCTGCGGCAACCCGGAAGGGGAAGCTGAGAGCGGTTCCTGCCGCGGCATCTTCTCGACGACGGCCTTGATTCGGCTGACATTTCCCCCTCCCAACCGCATGCGAACACGCATCGGATTGATTTCTCCGCCTTCTACAATCAAGGCTTGCGCGGCAGCCATAATTTCGGAATCGGTATACTTCTGTGGGCGAGGCATTGGGGGCTGTTTGTTGTGTTTGTGCTAACTTATCCTATATCAACCCACCGACTGCCGAAAGGGCGAGATGAGCTTTCTTAACGTCATTCCTCATAGCTTGTTTCGCATGCTGTCGTCGTCGGCGCATGTTCGCAACGTTGCGGTCCTGGAATCCATCTTTGAGCAATTCTTCGACGACTTCGCTTTCGCGCCCAAGAGAGCCGAGGTGTTGCAGGTCATTAGGCAAGTCCTGGACAATCCAGATTTCCGAACCATCGCAGACGAATACGAGGTCAATCCCTCTCCTGAGACCGCTGAGCATATTGTCTATGGCCGACTGCGCGATGACGGCTGGATCATGGAGGTGGCGAACCGAAAGGCCACCGAGGTCTACATGCCTCGCGAAGCTCATGCTTTGCTCTCCGCCCTAATTACTCTTAAGGAAGAGTTGACGATAGATATCTCGGCTGAAGCCAGCTTGATCGACAGCGGCATTCTCGCAGCCTACCAGGACCCCGCTGGAAAGGTCATGAATATCGCCAGCGCGCGCCGCCAAACCGTGCAATTGCGGCGCTCGATCGATGGCGTCCTGACGTCGCTCCACCGCATCGAGGAGGACCTCATGCGATCCGACGGCCTTGCAGACTTGCTGACCAAGTTCATGGACCGCTTCGTTGAAAAGCTTCTGCTGGCGAATTACCGCGCGCTGAAAGCATCGGCCTACAATCCAATGCGCTTCCAACGCAGCATCCAGACCAACACCGAGCGTTTCCTAAACGATGAGGGCCAGATCGCCCGCGCTGCCATGGCGCTGGCCGATCAGCGGTTGGTCCCGAATGTGGCGGCCGCTCAAGTCCAGATCGCGCAGGATCTTACGCGTATCCGAGATGTGTTCGCGAATCTGGGAGAAAAGCTCGATGTCATCGACCGCTTCTCTCACAAACTTGAGCGCCGCATCGCCACGACCGTTCGATATCAAGAGACGGCACGAAACATTCGTGAGGAACGGCTTCGCGATGCTATTCGCCTCGCATTTGCCCAGTGGAGCGCCGGCAACATTGAGTGCGTGAGTCCGCTCGTTGAAATTCCGGTCCCATATTCGACGGCTACGCTGGCGCTACCAAAGAAGGCGCGCGAACCGGTCGAACCGCAGACGCGGCAGCCGAAGGCGGTCGATCCCGCAGATATCATGCGCGAACAGATGGTCGACGCCTATGCCGCCGCCATGGACGTCAGCCGCCATTCTGTCGCTGAACGCATGCGGACGGTCGTGCCGGACGACGGCGGGTTCTTCGACCTTGATCAATTTGAACCGGAATCGGCTCGCGATATTGCAATACTCTACGAAGCGCGCGCGGGCGCGCTCGCGGCCAATCCTGAATTTGAAATCCGCAAGAGCGCCTCTCGAAACCCGAACCGCTTTGTTTCGGGTCCCGGCTTGTTGGTGCGCCGCAGAGAGGGGAAAAAATGACCTACTTCTCGCGGTGGGCGACGCGGCAAGCTGCCCAGGATCCTAACGTCACGGCCGAACAACTGACCGAGACCGCTAACAGGCTCCTGCATCGGCAGTTTGTCGCTCGAGCCGATTTCGGCGGAGCAGCTCACTTCGACCGCATCGCCGCCAACCTCGATTATTTCAAGGATGTCTTCGCTGGCTTCGGGTTCCAGTTTATCTTCAACGACACTTGGGGCTACGCCGGCTATGTCAGTCCCGTCGCCTACAATAACGCGCGCGTACCGACGCAGGAGACAATCGTTCTCCTCTGCCTGCGCCTACTCTACAACGAGGGAGCCGAAAAGGGGTACTTTGTCGATTCCAGTGCGCAGATTCTCGTCGAGGAAGATGAGATCCAGACCGTTTTCTCATCGATGGGGTCTCGCGCTCTCAAGCCAGGCGAGCTGCGGACAATTCTCACGACGTTCAAGCGAAAGGGCCTCGTCACGTTCGATCAGACACACTCGATACAGGTGTCGGCCGACGTCATCATTCGTCCTACCATCACCGAGGTGGTCGACGGCTCCTTCTTGGCGCGTATCGAGGTGTGGGCCGGGCAGCCAGCACGCTCGGAGGCGGCAAACGTCGACAGTGACAATGGTGGGGCAGACGAAGGCTCCGAATCCGAGCCGGAGACATCGTCATAATGATTCCGGCCTTCGTGTTGCGCAACATCGCTGCGGTCAACTTTTATCTGTATGCTCAGGATTTTCCGATTGCCCAGCGGGGCAACGCTGTTTTCCTGGGAGGAAACGGTTCGGGCAAATCCGTGCTGCTCGATGCGATCCAAATCGTAATGACGGGTATGAACAAGCGGTACCTCGATCTTAACAGCCGCGTGTCGGAGGGAGGGCGCAGCACACGAACGGTACGTGAGGCATGTCTCGGCCTCCTTGACGATGGAGAGGGCTATCAGCGCGACGCCTGCCTCACTTACATCGCACTGGGGTTCGAGGCCGCCGACGGCAGCCGCCGTTGCACCGCGGGCGTCTGCCTTGAGGCTAAGGCCTCCCTCAGCGAAGAGAATGTTCTCGGCCTATTTATTGTCGAGGGGGAAATTCTTCGATTGTCCGATTTCGTTCACGACCGCCCCAAAGGCTTCGAGGAGAAGGGGTGGCAAAGCTTTCTCGATGAACAACATCGCAAGTCCCGCACTGTTCAGACCTTTCAGCGGCAAAACAACCGTACCTACCTTCGCCATCTCTACGCGATCATTAATGCGAACGCCCGCGGCACCCAGCTCGACCCCGACCGAGCAAGAGCGGCCATGCGTCAGGCGTTGTCTTTTGACATCGGGCAAATCACCAGTGTCACCGATTTCGTCAAGCGGTTCCTGCTCGACGACATCCCGATCGAAATCCAGACCTTCCAGGATCGCTACAACACATGGCGCGACATGCAGAAGACCATCGAGCGTGTCGAGGCCGAGATCAAAACCGTGGAAACAATTCGCTCGGCATGCGAGCGCGTCATGGAGGATCAGTTTAACGTCCGAATGTGGAGCTACGGGGCCGAGCGTGCTGAATACGATCGGTATGGAGACGTGATAGCCAAGCAGCGCAAAGACATCGACGAGATGGAGGAGCAACTCGATGGTACGCAATCCTATCAGATGAGGCTCGCCGAGGTGATCGAGCAGACAAGGCGTCGGCTCGAGACCCTGAAGGGTCAGATCGATGGCACGCCAGCCTATAAGCAGATTGAGTCTGCCCAAGCTGAGCAGAACAGTCAGGCCGCCATTCGGAGGGCGGCCAACATCGAAGCAAAGTCGATCTTTGACGCCCTCAGTGCATTGCGCGAAGCAGCGACGAGTCGGGCTTTTCCCAAGAGCGATGCGAGCATAGCAGATTTTGTATCACGATTGAGCACCGATATCGGCGGTGCCTACGACGCCGCTTGGCCAGAAGCACCCCGACAAATTGCAGCCGTCGTTGAAACCGTGCCACCCCTTGCCCATGCGCGAACAAACTTGGCCGAGCAGTATCAGGATGCGAGCGCCGGCAGAGCAAGCCTGGCGAAGGAATTCCAAGATATCAATCGCCGGCTGACGAACCTGCGATCGGGTGGCACCGACATGCACCCAGACACGCAGGATTTTCTGGACGACATGAGCAAGATGCGCGTACCCGCGAAAAGCCTATCGGAAGTTGCCGACATTGCTCCGGGCTTTGCGGAGTGGCGCGGCATTGTCGAGGCGATCCTCGGAGACTGGGTCGATGCCGTCATCATCGAACCACGCTTTATGGATCAGGCTTATCCGCATTTCGACAGCAACTATAGGGCAACAAAGGCTAAGCTTATTCAATCTGAGAACGTGCTGCCGCAGGACCAAACTGTTCGGCAGGGCACGTTGGCTGAGGCCGTGGTCACCGAAAATCCATATGCGCGGGCGTTTCTCAACGTGCGGCTTGGCCGGATCATTCGCGCTCGCTCGGCGAATGATATTCGCAAGGGCGATCTCGCGGCTTCGTCCGATGGCAAATATGCCCATGGCCGGGGTATTGAGTATCGCCGACTTCCGCAAATTCCGCGGCTTGGACAGTCCGTGCGCGACCAGCAAATCGCGCAGCTGACGCAACAGCATCGAGACTTTGAGCCTCGTTTGCACGCTGCCAAAGAGAACGAGCTTCGGCTGTTCGCCGCACTGGAGGCTATCAAGCGCGCTGAAGCCGGGTTGATCACAAATAAAGGCAACACGATCCGGCTACTCAAGACGATTGAAGCGGCCGATCTCGAACACAAGCGACAAGCTGACCTCATCACCGATCTCGAAGCTAAGCTGCCCAAGGGCGTGATGGAGGAAAAACGCGAAATCGAGGCCGCGCTGGCCGCCTGCAAGCAAGAGCAAATCGACGAGGAGAAGAAGGAGAAGGAACTTATTGGCAAGATCGGCCAGCGAAAAGGCGCGATGGAGGCCAATGCTGAGGAGCGGGAAAAGGCTGCGGCTAAGGCTCGGGACGCGTTCCCGCCATACGAACGTCGCCGGCGCCGCCATGATCCGCCCATCGGCCTCGAAAGGTTTGTGCGGCGCGCACGGGCAATCTATCTAAAAGAGCGGGCGACAGGCGAACACCCCGCCCACATCCGTATTCGTTTTGAGACACTTCGTAAAGACAAGGCGTCGAGCCAGCGAGCCGCGGTGACGAGGCTGACAACGACGGTCCAGGATTATGTGCTGGCCAACCCGGACCAGCACCCATGCTTTGAATGGACGCAGTTCGTTGCAACCGAGCAGACGGCGATCCTTTATGACTGGATCGACATGCGACATCGTGAGCTGACACAGACGATCTTGCGCAATTTTAAGGTTCAGGTCGACAAGGCAGTGATCGCCTTGGTCGAGACCATGGTTCACGACTTCCTAAGTCGTCTGCGTGCCAATATCGACGCGGTCGATCGCACTAAGGATGATCTGAATAAGGCGCTTCGCGGCAGCGTGTTTATGGGAGAGGTCTATCAAATCCGGCAGGAGCGTGACCAGGACAAAGAAACGATCCGCTATTTAATTGATCGCCTCGACATCGTGGCGCCAAAAGCGACCGAGTTGATGCAATCAACGTTGAATCCGAATGATCCCGATCAGGTCAAGATCAAAGAGCTGATCGACATGTTAACACGCGAGAACAAGGACGATGCGCATCATCGTCGTCGCCTACTCGAATTGGCGGACTACCGCAACTATTTTCGTTTCAGCATCGATATCTGCGATCCGGAACAAAGTTACCGAAGGATTTCCGATCTTGAGCAGCGCCGTGGCAAAGCCAGTGGCGGGCAGAAATTCGTTCCTTTCTATATTTGCCTCGGCGTCGCAGCTGCATCTGCGTACTTCAATCATCTGGGAGGCAGTCGGGATCCACCTCCACAATCAGCCCTTCTGCTGATGGACGAGGCGTTCGAAAAGCTCGATCCCGACAACATCTACAAGATCATTCAGTTCTATCACAGCCTGGGACTGCAGCTCATCATGGCCGCGCCGAAAACGCATCAGGCCCTTTATCAGGAAACCTTTGACACATTGATTTCGATCATCCGGGTTGGTCGCGCCATTCAAGCAACGCCTCAGCATTTCCATCACGACGCGCATGTGCTTTTGCGTAAGGAGAACCCGATGCATCAGCCGCGTAGTTTCTTTGAAGAGCGTGTCCGTGAGGAACTGAGACATGCAGCGGAGTAGCCAGACAGCCGCCGAGGCATTGCTCAACCTCCTGCTCGACCGGTTTGAGGGGCCGCGAGCCCGTACCCGCGACATTACCCAACCGATCGACTACACGATGGTCAGGGGTCCCGCCGCGCAGGACGAGTTTCACCGTATTCTGCATGACGCGGAACGAGCGGGCGGCGTCACATTGGAACAGGCGCGGATAGGGAGATTCACCGGCGAGTTTGCGCGTGTTCGTCTTGTCGATCCCGATAGTCTTTACAAATTTCTGGTCAGAGCGCCCGCGACAACCACTGCTGACAACGCGCATCGAGTCATCCTGACTGCGATCCCGGATATTCTTGCAGATCCGTACTTCCAAGAGATCGAGCAGGAAGCGATCAATGCTTGGAAAAGCAACAAAAGCTTCCTTGGCCTCTCGGTAGCGGAGATCGACACGCTGCTCACGATCCTGCGTCTCACGCATGGCATTGTGCATCTCCCGGGCAGCGATATTGACCACCGGACCTTTTCTCGGCGAGTCGTGAAGGACAGCAAAGCCTTGGAACGAGTGGAGGGGCGGGTCGCGCAACTGCTCATGCGTCGTTATCCCACCTTGGTCGGCGAGGAACCGCGAGAAGTATTGCAAGCGAGGGGAATCGTACGCAGAGCCCATCTTTTGCAGGTCAAGGGTCCGCTTCGTCTGCGCTCAGATGCGTTACAGATCCACGGCACAGGTGACGTCTTTATCGGACTGCCTTGGGCCGCCGTCCGACAAGCGACATTGGCGCACGCCGTCGATTACGTCATCACGATCGAGAATCCGACCAGCTTTTGGCGGTACAGCACGGAAATCGATGGAGACTATCTTGCTCTTCTAACCGATGGATTCCCGGCACGTGATGTTCTCTCTAGCATGGCGCACCTCGTTCGAACCGCGCGTCTCATGGCGCCGAACACGCCCTTACACCATTGGGGCGATATCGATGCCGGCGGCTTACGGATTGCCGCGCATCTCGAAGACCACTTTGAGACTAGTATTCGACTGCACCAAATGGATCCAGAACTGGCGCTAGCCCTTGGATCGTCGCTGCAGTCCCGGAAGGGGCTCGAAAAGTTAGCAGTGCGGTCGGGGGAAATCGGACAATTGGCACGTTGGCTGAGCAGTGGAAAAGCAAAGATGTTAGAGCAAGAAGAGCTAGACCCGAAAGCACCAATCTTCGAGGCGTTCGGGCACGATCAATCGCAATCGCCCGGTCAGGGACGGTTTAAAGTGAACTAGGCCTGGTACAAATATCCTCAGCCTAACTAATCATGCGAGGTCACTTACGCAGGACTGATTTCGAAGTCGGAGTGAAGGACGACCAGGCTCGCCTCCGCTCAGTGGAGTCAATCGATGACTGATAAAGAAATTACACAAAGCTTATCAGTTGGCCGGCAGGTTCCATAACATTCGTCCCGGAATTTAGCCGAGCATTCGCTGGTGTTCTGTCCAGGGAAGGGGGAGCAATTTTGGAATCTGGGAAAGGGAAAGTCTTGCCGGCTGGCTGCCTTCCAGAATGGCAGCCGTGACGGCCGGGGACAAGAATGCGAGGCGGAGCGCCTGGCGGACGACCTTAGGGTGAAGCTGGTTCCCTTCTGCAAGGGATTCGATGGATTTATATGATCCATTCCGGAGAGAATGCATCCAGGCGTGGGCTCGGACAACGGACTGTACCAAGCCATCGTTGGGCGCGCTTTCCGACTCTTGGTGGTTTTTCACTTCGGGTGTGGGATCCCTTGTCTTCATTGACCATTCAACCTTAAACTTCCGATTTGCGGCACCGTCGTCGGCATTGCCAATCTTCGTTAGGACCAGCCGATCACGGGTGATAACGACGCGCTCAATCTCCCCAATGGAGGTCGGCGCACCGTCTGTTGATGCCGTTTGTTCGAGAGCGGCGAAGACAGCGCCCTCGATCTCCGCAGCGGAAACGCGCGCAACTGATCCAGCGTCAGCCTTTCGTCCCCGCAGCAAAGCCGAGCTGACATAAAATCGATAACGTACGCCGTTTTTGGTGGAGAAGCTGGGACTCATGCCGTTGCCACGATCGTCATAAAGCTTGCCCATGAGCATCGCCTCGCTCGCGGTACGACCGGCTTTCCGGCCGGCGGGTTTGGAAGCCAGCAATTGCTGGACCTTGTCGAAAGTCTTCCTTTCGACAATGGCCGCGTGCTCGCCGGAGAACCACTTCTCCTTGTGCCCGGTTTCGCCGATGTAGAGCCGATTCTTCAGGAAATAGGCGAGCGGGCCGTAGGTGAATGGAATTGCGCCGTTGAATTTCTTGACCTTTGTATCCCGTCGCTTGGTGACGATGCCCTTTGCATCGAGATCCTCGACCAACTTTCCGAAACTCTGCAATTCCAGATACCGCTTGAAGATATACCGGACGGTTTCAGCCTCGGCCTTGTTGATAACCAGCTTCTTGTCCTTGGCGTCATAACCCAGGGGGACCGTGCCGCCGGTCCATTTGCCCTTGCGTCGGCTGGCCGCGACCTTGTCGCGGACCCGCTCGGAAGACAGCTCGCGCTCGAATTGAGCAAAGGACAACAGGACGTTGAGGGTCAACCGACCCATCGATGTCGTGGTATTGAATTGCTGGGTGACCGCGACGAACGAGATCGATTTGGCATCAAAGGCTTCGACCAGCTTGGCGAAGTCTGCAAGCGACCGGGTCAGGCGGTCTATCTTGTAAACGACGATTACGTCGATTCGACCAGCGTCGATATCCTTCAAGAGTTGCTGGAGGGCAGGGCGGTGGAGATTGCCGCCGGAATAGGCGGGGTCGTCATAATGTTGAGGCAGGGCGCGCCAACCCTGCGAAGCCTGACTTTTTATATAGGCCTCGCATGACTCCCGCTGGGCATCTAGCGAATTGAACTCCTGTTCCAGGCCATGTTCGGTGGATTTACGGGTGTAGATGGCGCAGCGCACCGGTTTTGTCGCATTAGCGGTCATAGCGATTACCGGTTGTGGAGGCCGACTTTTTGGCAACGCTGGCCTTTAGCTTCCGATAATCGCTTCCGCCGGCAAGATGTGCCGATCGTGGTGATGCACCCGCGGCTTTGCCGTTGGCTCCACCGGTGCGGTTAATATCTTCAGATTCGTCGGTACCTTGGGTCTTCGTTCGTAGACCGAAGAACCGCGGTCCATTCCACCGGGTGCCAGTGATCAGGACCGCGATTTCTGAGAGATTGCCAAACTTCTTGCCGTCATAGGAAAACCCGTCAGCTAGCACCGTGACGCGATGGCTCTTGCCTTTCCATTCGCGGACAAGGACCGAACCCGGCTTGATCCGGCGCGGCAGCACAATTTTGCCGTTCGGCTTCGCGGCATATGCTTTCACCATCTGATTGAGCAGGCGCTGCGCCGAACGGGAGAGACCGCCATAGGCCTTCTCCTGTATCCAGTGCGCAATGCTGCGCCGGAGCAGATCCGGGCCGAACGCTTTGGGTGGATCGGTCCGAAACACTTGCCCGTACCTTACCCGCAACTGGACGATTGGCATCGTTGCTAGCCGATCCAGCTCGTCCTTGACGGTTGGATCGGCAGGTTGGGCGGGCGCGGTCTGCTGCATGACCATTATCGCGCCTTGTTAGCGTTGGCGATCCGATAGATGCGGTGACCATCCACCTTCTCGGAGACGAGATTGAGGTCGAGCTTCTTCTTGACCACGCCTGCAAAGAAGCCGCGGACGGAATGTTGCTGCCAGTCCGTCACCTTCATGATAGCGGCGATCGTGGTGCCTTTGGGCTCATGCAGCATCTTCAGCACCGCCGACTGTTTGGACGACGAAGACGCGGGTGATTTGGACGATGCCGCTCTTGAAGTGGCGGCACCAGTTGTAGCGGTGAGCTTCGGTCGAGTCCGGACGTTATTCGTGGCGCTGCGCTTTACCGTGCGAGACGATTTGCGCGTGGTCTTTGCGGATCTAGATTTGGATTTGCTGATAGCCATTTGGCTCTCCCTTTGAGTCAATGACAGCATCATGTGCTGCCACTGACACGGCCCCGCCAATCGAAAGGACGGGGCGAGAGGAGATGGGGACCGGTCACTATTCGCGAGACAGGCGATTCAGTAGTGAGGCGGCATCTTGAAGCCGACCCGCCTCGTAGATCAGTTGTTCGATGTCCATCGAAACGGCTACGCCTTCGGATATGCTCCCCGCCAGCGCGCAAGCCTCGGCGGCCTTGGCGATCCGCGCAGCTTCGTTCAGCTTGGAATGAATTTCGCTCAGCAGGATCCTGATCGCTGGCTCGATCGTGGCGTGGTCCATGGCGGCCTCCCGTTAGACGCCACCACACACGCTCCGCACGGACGGGAAGTCCAGCAGATCCAGAGCAATCTTGTGGCATATTTTACCGCCCGCTGAGCATCTTGTGATCGGGATAAAACGAGAGGCGAAAGCCGACAACTCAGGCATTTCGTTTCGTAGCCGGCTTCTTCGCACGTGCCGGTTTGCCTAGGCCGCCGGCCACAAAGTTCCCTAGCAGCTTGAGCGGATCCGCGCCAAGGGCGCGGGAAATGGCGACAAACTCCACGACATCGAGCCGGCGTTCGCCACCCTCGTATTTGGCAACAAAGGACTGTGGTTTCTTAAGGCGAAGGGCGAGGGCCTGCTGGGTCAAACCCGCACCCTTGCGTGCGGCGACCATCAGCGCGCAAAAAGCGGCCTGGTCGGGGGAATGGACGGATTTGCCGATACCGCGGGTGCCAGAGGTCATCAGCCGGATAAGCTGATCCCATCATCGGATTATCCCAAAAAAGGATAATATTAACTCTGATCTGTTGTTGTGGGCAGGGTGGAACGCTTTGGACTGGATGCTGGCCCGCAAGGGAGCAAGTGTTAGCCCCAACGGCTCCGGGTCGGTCCGACGAGAAAGCGCACAAGGGTAGGGTCAAAGCCGCGCATGAGGCTGCCGGCTTAAAACCCCAGAAGAAGCGGAAGTCCGGTATCCCGACCGGCAACGCCGGAGAGTACTTCGTCATGGGCGAACTGCTGCGGCGCGGCTTTGATGCGCAGCTGGCGGACCGCAACACCAAGGCATACGATGTCCTGGTCGGCCGGCCCGAGAGCGCCGAGCTTCGCAAACTCCAGGTCAAAACCGTTCGCAGCCAGCCTTGGTATGTCAAGCAGTTGAGTTTTGAAGGCGAGCTTCTTGATCAGGTGACGATTTACGTTTTGATCGGAAAGGAGGACGGGAATACGCCGGTCCGGTATTTCATTGCTAGGAACCGCGATCTGGTCGGTCAGATTTCGACCCCGGCCAACTGGAACGACAATGGCTTTATGTCATTGAGGTCGCTGACGTCGTTCGAAAACCGTTGGGACGTACTATCCGCATGAGCCGAATCGGATCAACCGGGCCAACCGACGACGTGACCGTCGTCGCGAACAAAGTGGATGCGGTGGTGGCTGTGGCTGGGTCGAATCGCCGCAGCGAACACGAGGTCGGGGTGCAGGTGAGGCAAGTGCTTGCCGCCCATCTCTCGAACGAATATCAGGTCTATCAGGGCAAGAATATCTTGTACCGGATCGAGGTCGACACCTTCGGCAAAGTCAGCCATGACGGGCTGGATGCTCCGCGGCGGGGCCAATATGCGTTCCAGACAGACATCCTCGTGACGAAGGGTGAAATTCCCCTCGTCGTCGTGGAACTTAAGTCGGGTTCGTTCTCCACCCACGACGTCATCACCTATTCCTGGAAAGCTGAGCGTCACAAGCAGGTCTATCCTTATCTGCGTTATGGTTTCGCGGTGGTGGGGCTCGATATCTTGGGCCGGCGTTTCGTTACCCATAATCAGGGGTTTGATTTTGCCATGGCCTTGCCGGACGAGGCCGCGATCAAGACGGATCTGGTCGCACTCATCCGTCGGCAGCTCACCAGCGCCGAGCGAATGATCGAACTGATGCGATCCGACCGGGTCAAGCTACGGAGATACGAAGAAACGGTCGAAATTGACCAGTAAGCCGTCTCCTGGCTAACCCACCCAGGAAAGTGACGCGTCATAGCCTGGTTTATAGGCCAGCGCCTGACTGATGCTGTCGACCTGGTCGTCGGTCTTGCCCTGCGGAAAGGTCAGAAGCTCAGTTTCCAGTTCCGCCAGGAATCGTGCGCCCTTGGGAAAAAGTACCAGACCCGCTTCAAATTTGGCCTGCTGAACGTAGAGGCGGCCGATTTTGTCACGCTCCACCGGGATTGGTCTGACAGCAAAAGTTCCGGCCTGGCGAAGTTCCTGCGCGAGCGCGATCCCAGTTGATGCATCTTCGATCATGATCACACTCGGTTTGAAGCGATCTGCCAGTGCGGTAGCCGTTTCTTTAAGCCGAGGATATTCGTACCGGCCCCGCGTGACGTCGAGCAGGTAAAAGTGTTTGTCATGAAGCAGCCAAGTCGTGCAAACCGACCAATCATTTTGAGCCCCGTTCTTTGCAGCCGTATCCCAACTTTGGATAACCTTGGTGCGGTATGTCCGCTCCGGTACGACATCATAGTAGCGCAGCCACTGCCTTCGGATCATCGCCCCGCCGGGCGGGACGGGAGTCTGCTGATACTGCGCCGCGAATACTTCCGATCCCACCTCGTTGCGTAGCCTCTCCAATGTTGCGAGCGACTCATATCCGGGGTGCAAGGCCTCGCCAGCACGGCGATGGTAGAATTTTCCGGGTCCAATTGCGATTTCTTCATCGACTTCGGCAATGGCGGGCAGGCTGAGAACAGTCCATTCGTCGGAATTCTCGGTCAGGTAGCCGGTGAGGTCCAGCAGATGGACGCGCTGCATTACCAGAATAATCACCCCTGTTTCCTTGTTGTCGAGCCGCGATCTCAGCGTATTCGAAAACCACTGGGTGGTTGAGTTTCGCTGAGTTTCGGATTGGGCGTCGACGGGCTTTTGGGGGTCATCTATAATGAACATGTCGCCGCCCATGCCGGTAAGCGCGGCGTTGACCGACGTCGATTTTCGAAAGCCTCTTTTTGTGGTGAGAATGCCGGATTCGGCCGCGCGAGCGATACGCATGTTCGAAAAAGCCCGGCGGTAAGGGGCAGACTCTACGATGGCGCGGAAGTCAGCCGCATGCTTCGCCGAAAGTTCCGTTCCATAGCTGATGCCGAATATTTTCAGCCGTGGATTATGGCCAAGCAAGAAGGCAGGAAATATCACTGAAACCGTCAGCGACTTCAAATAGCGCGGCGGTAAATTGATGATCAGCCGGGTGATCTCACCAGCGCGAACCCGCTGCAACTGGTAGGCGATGGCATCGATGTGCCAGTTTGGCATGAACGTCGCACCGGGATTCAATGTGAGCATGCAGCGATATAGGAAGCTCTTGAAATCGCTTCGGAGGAGCGCGTTGAGTAGGTCCTGTTCTTTCATGGATGTCCCTCGCCACTGTTGTCCTCAGGCTTGTTTTTTAGTTCACGCAGGTACGCCTCCAAGACGACTTTGTCGTCTTCGCTGAGGTCTGCCTGTACAGCGTCGCCTGCCGCGGCTGCGTGGTACCGATTGAGCAGAAATCCTACGCTTTTGATGTTGCCACGCAGGCCATCCTCGGCAACCTTGCGCAAAATCGCTTCGAACAAGGTGATTTTCCGCGTTTTGCCGCGCTCATTGAGCGCGACCTTGTGCTGAAGCAGTTCCTGCAAGATTGTAACTTCGTTTTTAACCCCCTTCTTGCGGCCCTTCGGGTTGCCGCTTTGCCCAGGTTTGAATTGATGGCGGCGAGGGGGCTTGCCGTAACCGACATCTTCAGCGTCATCCTCAAGCCGCACACGAACGACACGGCGTCGCTTTCGCTTGCCGTTATTTGCGGTCATTTGATCCTCCCGTTTTTCTGGGGGTTGGTGCGTTCGGCAGCCACCTCGTCAAAGGTCTGGCCAGTCGCCTTCAAAATGGCGTCGCGTTTGGTAAAGTCCTGCCACCGCTTGACGGCAACATCGACATAAAGCGGATCAATTTCCAGGCCGTATGCGCGTCGGCCGACTTTTTCGGCGGCAAGAATCGTGGTCCCCGATCCCATGAAGGGATCAAGGATTATTTCACCGCGACGGGAGCAATCGCGCATCGCGTCCGCGATGAGCGCTACGGGCTTGACAGTTGGGTGGATTGAGAGTTCTTCGAGACGGCCTGCCCGAAACGAGTTTACTCCAGCATACATCCAAACATTGGACCTATTTCGTCCATGCTTTCCAAGCTCGACATTATTCTGATGAGCACCCACACCATTTTTGAAAACGCAGATCAGCTCATGCTGCGATCGGTAAAAGCTGCCCATTCCGGCATTCGACTTGCACCAAACAACTAGATTTTTTAATTCCCCGTATGCAACAGCACCGGCAGCAAGCATTTCAGAGAGGTGCTTCCAGTCGATAAAGACATAATGAATTGACCCATCGCTGGAATATTCTGCAGCAAGCGACATAAAGTTAGTAAGGAATTGTGTAAATTCGTGCGGCGTCATTTCACCCGACGCAACTGAGAACTCGCGGTGTTTGATTTTGCCCCGCCCCTGGATGGAGGACACTCTAACATTGAAGGGGGGATCCGTTATGATTGCCGAGGCACGGTCCCGCCCCATGAGGCTTTGCAAATCAGAGTCGGCTATTGCATCGCCGCATAGCAATCGATGCCGGTCGAGTTTCCAGAGGTCACCGCGGCGGGTTACGGGTTTATTCGAAACTAAAGGAAGCTCATCGGCAGGATCGGCTTCGTCGTCGATATGATCACCTAACAAGGCATCAATCGTTGCGGTATCAAATCCGGCAAGTTCGATGGAAAGCCCCTCTTCAATTAACGTAGGGGTCATCACATGAATTGCGGTCGCAAGGGCTACTGGATCCCATGCGGAATTATTATTCAATTGATTGTCTGCTAGAATGTAGAGGAGTTCTTCAGCTTTGGTGAGGCCACTGACGACAGCGACCGGCACTTCATCAAGCCCAAGCTCTTGCACGGCGACGTAGCGACCGTTGCCAGCCAGAATCATTCCCTTTTCATTGACAATGAAGGGATTGATAAGTCCCAGCTGCTTGATGGCTGCAGCAATCTGCCGGATCTGCTTCTTCGAATGAACGCGAGGATTATCCGGATTTGGATAAATGGATCGGATCGAGCGCGTTTTATATTCAGTGTGGGACAAGTGCTGCTCCTGTGAGAACAGCAGTCCATATGCACCACAAAAAAGCGCTCGTGGGGAAAAAGATAAAAGCTTAATTCACGCAAGTGGTTATGGCTTGGGTCGCTGCTTTGCTTGCCTAAATCCAGAAAAAATTAGAGCTGTCCGCACCGTCTGCATCGATATTTTTTCGGGAAATGGTTCATAACGCGGCTTAAGATCGCCAGGCTTGAAATAGACGATTTCGGCCCACCGTGGTTGACCTGACCTCTTGTATTCTTGCAACCTTTTGTTGATCCGATAGTGAACATCTTTGATGTTGCTGACAAGCGCGCAAAGGTGCTCATACTCAGCAGCTGTTCGATTGTAGCGGCTCTCATCGTACGACTCGAACACCAAATCTAGGACGAGTTCTTCGTGAGGCCGGGGTGGTCGATACATGCAATGGCTCCATCAACCCATTGCGGAAGCATGCCTTCGGTTTGCGGCTTAAGTTCGTCATTTCGCGTAATGGGCGGTTATGGAATGTCCGCTCCTTCGAAGGGGAAGCAAACTTCGCCCGGAGGCGGCGGATGGGCGTTTATGGCCCAAAACAGACAATGGTGGGAGCAGTTCAATCAGCGTTACTGACCCATTGATCTGCATCATTATGCGTAACGATTTCTGTGATTTGCTTTTTATAGGGCAGCAAACGGTTGGGATCCTGGTTCGTCGAATATTGCGGCTCGGCCAGTGGTTTGGCTGCCCAAGAGCTTCGATCAACGACGGAGAAAAATTATGACCATGAAATACATCCTCGCAGTAACACTCGTCGCGCCATTCCTGACAGTGTCCAGCATGGCGCAGGACGCGCGCCGCTTTGATCAACATGTGTACCAGGGCGGACCCAAAACGAGTATTCCCCACGCGACCAGACAAATGACAAGCGCGGGCGACGCCTTCGCGATGGCACCGAAAGCCAAGAGGTCGCACGGTTATAGTGGCGGCCCGCAAACAGTCGTGCCGCATTCCAATTGAGCTCGCTTGCTCTCCTCTGGTGAAGATTGGGACGTGCATTTCTGGTGTCTTTATGTTCTGTACGGACGCGCATAGCGCGTGCGTACATTGTCAGCACGCGACGGCAGCGGGCAAACGGCTCGGTGCTGGTGTTCGCGCACGTTGTCGATCTGATGGCAATACGGTCCACCATTGAATGGCAGAACAAAATCAAGTGACCTGCGTTATGCAGAACTCACGTCGTGCACCGGTTTCTCTCATGCGCGGACGTGACCAAATGGTACCCGGCGAAAACGTTCGACGTTTGGCATGACGTTCAAGGGATTCGTCGCTGATTGCAACGGGCCTGCGCGGGGGTCTTGCCGGTCAGTGCGTCATATTAGGGTCCAGACTCAATTGAGCCAGTATGCGACGAGAGCGGCGAGATGAACAGCAGCCAAGAAATTCCGGGCGAGCTTGTCATATCGCGTGGCGATGCGCCGGAAGTCCTTGAGTCTGCAAAAGCAGCGTTCGATGACATTTCGGCCCTTGTAGGCGCGTTTGTTGAAGCGATGGATGACGACGCGGTTGGATTTATTGGGAATTACGGGCTTGGCGCTGCGACGAACGATTTCGCTGCGAAGGTTGTCGTCGTCATACCCTTTGTCGGCAAGGAGCGCGCTCATGGGTGGCGCCAGCGCCAGAACATCGGGCGCCGCAGCGATACCGGCATCCTGGCCCGGAGTCAGATGCAGGACGACCGGCCGGCAGAGCGGATCGCTCAGCGCCTGGATTTTTGTAGTTCGGCCTCCACGCGACCGGCCGATTGCTTGATTGTGCTCCCCCCTTTTCCGCCGGAGGCACACCGGTGAGCTTTGATCGAGGTCGAGTCGAGCGACAGCGCGACGGCATCTTTGCCGGGCTTGGCCAGCGTTTCGAAGATTGCGCACCATCGTCCGCGCTTTGCCCAGCGATTGAAGCGATTGTAGATCGTCGTGTAAGGCCCGTATTCAGCTGGACAATCGCGCCACCGCGCGCCCGATTGCAGCATGTGAATGATGCCGCTGATGATGCGCCGATCGTCGTCCCGATCCGGTCCGGTCAGTCCCGTCGGAAGGTGCGGTTCTATCCGCGTCCACTGCTTATCATTCAACCAAAACAGGCCGTCACGCATCTCTCGTCCCCGAATCAAAGTATCCGGACAAGAGAATCACGTGGCGCTAATTAGGTACAGACCCTAGAAGATTTAGCGAAACCGCACGCCACCAAATGCTGCGGATCAGCGTGGTCCTGCAACGATGACTGCGGCACCGGCCAGGCATGGTACCGCACCACCAACATCCCATCGATCGGGACGCAGCCCTTCCACGCCCCACAACCATGCCAGTGAAGCGATGATATAGATGCCGCCATACGCGGCATAAGCGCGGCCCGCAGCAGGGCTATCAACCAGCGTAAGCAGATACGCGAACAACAGCAGCGATGCCGCGCCGGGAATGATCACCCATACGGGCCTATCAAGACGCAGCCACGCCCAGAACGCGAAACATCCCGGGATCTCGGCAATCGCTGCACCGACGTAAGCAAGAAAGGTCTGCACAATGTTCCTTGTTTCGTTTTGCAATCGCTTCTGAGCAAACCGATAAGTTTGATCCTGTAACGGTGAAGCTCCATACTGACGAGGTTTACCACCAGCCCGACGGCGGCGACGGCCAGCATCCTCCAAGAACCTCGGGTGGGGAGCGAAAGCGTTGGTAGGCTTCGTACAGCATGTAGATCGTCAGCAGAAGGAGAATCACCGCGTTGACAAGGGCGGCAGGGTTCTCGGTGCGGAGATAGCCATAGGTTTCTGCGGGGTTGCTGGCTGTTGAGCGAAATAGATCGCGAGTAATGCAAGGCCCAAGCCTCCGGCGTCGGTCGCCATATGGGCGGCATCGGCTATTAGAGCGAGGCTGCCCGTCCAGATCCCGCCGACAATTCCGGCCGTCATGTACGTCAACGTCAGCGCCGCATAGCAGCTTGCGGTGTCGTCCCGCAGCCGACGGGATTTCTGCTCCGTGCGAATGACCTGTACCCATCGCAGTCTCCGCGTGTTTAGGAAATCGGCCAAGCTTAGCCGTGATGATCCTTCGAGACCGATGCGATCCGGACTTGCTCATAATTCTCACGGTCGTCATAATTGTTTTAAAGGGCGACCCGAGAATTGAGCGCAAAGCGAAGGCTCTAAACGGAAGAGGTTTGCTTTTTTGACCCCTTTTATCGAAAGCTTCAGAAGGATTTGCTGCCGTTCTGCTAAGCCCGCAGCGGCGTTACTTCATGCTCTTTCGATTGCCGCTGTGTTCTTGTTTGCAGTCCTCTCAGCATCCCGGTCGCAGTCTGATGAGTATCGGGTCGACCGAGTAAAAATTTTAGAACAAGGAGTATTTCAAGCCAGTAGCCACGGCCTGCCGACTGGCCACAGTAGTTTTGGCCCGGTTACGAAAGTTCGAGACGTATTTCTTGTTCAAAGCACGACTACCATTCCGGCACGAAAATGGTTGAGATTCGGATTGCGCTACGTCATCACTGGGGCTCCGACTGGAGCTCCTGTGGATATACGGATCGTAACCCGCTTTCCAGAAACGGGTTTGCTCAACCCCGTCGATGGGGTTCGACATTACCAGAGCGAATATACCATCCTGGGTGCAATCGGCGTCCCTGCCTATCGCGAGTTCATGTTCGACCAGTCATGGGAGATGGTATCCGGAGAGTGGGTCTTCGAATTTTGGCAAGCCGGCCGAAACATCGAAATGCAGAAGTTCTGCGTGATAGATGCCGAATCGGCTTCCCACCAAGCCGACTCCTGCAACGGGCGAAATGTGGGCTCTTGATCGGGCGACGTCCTGACGGACTACATGCTAATGCCCGCGTTCTGCCCCCCAGGGCTTCGCTTGCCTTGTTCGCCGATGTGCTTCTTCAGCACCCTAGGATAATGTTTCAAAGTCAAATTTACGAAAAGCGAGGAGTTCCCGGGCGTATTTTCTAATATTGTGATAGTGTTCGAAAACGAAATTTGCTAATCGCAGATAATGGATCATCGGATCGATCGCACATCGCCGAAGTCTAAAGCGCCGGGGATACGCCGGACGCTGTTGATGTTCCTTGCGTTCGCGTATCTTTTTGTTGGTTTTGCACACTCGTTTGCACACGCGGCTGGGTGTTTCGACGAAACTTTCGCATCCACCGTATTGTCCGAGGCGGCTGTGCCCCCGACTGACAATTCGGACGACAGTGATTCCAAGAAATCGTCGGTTGTCGCGGAGCATTGTCACGTCTGTGCGCCGGTTCTGATGCCGGCACTTGCGCCGGATGCTGGACGATCCGTCCAGCCGGTACAAGTAGCCTTTACGACGCCGCAGCTGCTGCTCGAAGATCATCCGCGGCTTGATACGCCTCCCCCCAAGCACCTGACCTGAACACCGTCGCCGCGCGCGGTACTGCCGCGCGTCGTCATTCGCGTTTCGGGTCGGTATTATGCAATCTTTCAAAGCGGCTTTGCGCCTGACGTGCGCACTGCTTGTACTTACAATTCCGGTCGAAGCTGCCGAACGCTCTGCGCGCGCCATCTCGTTACCGGAGGCGCTTCAGCGCGCCCTGGCGGCGAACCCGCGCCTGACCGCCGCCGAGCGCGATATCGGCATCGCCGGCGGGCTCCGGATCCAAGCCGGCGTGCTTCCCAATCCGGAGGTGTCGTTCGAACTCGATAATGCGCTGGGGTCGGGGCCTTACAAGGGCCTCCGGTCGGCTGAAACCAACTTGCAGCTCAGCCAGCTTGTTGAGCTTGGCGGCAAGCGCGAGGCGCGCATCGCCGCGGGCGAGGCAGGCATCGGCGCCGCCGTCTGGCAGCGGCGGGCGACGCGGTTGGAGGTGCTATCCGAGACCGCGATTGCGTTCATTACCATCATCAGTCTGCAGCGCCGCATCGAGATTCTCGACGAGCAGATCGCAAGCTTCGATCCACTCATTCCATTGCTGCAAAAACGCGTCCAGGAAGGAGCCTCCTCGCCGGCCGAGACGCTGAGGGCCCAAGTTGCCGCCGACCTTTTCCGTGTCGAGCGCGAGCGCGCCAAGACCCAATTGGCCTTGGCGCGCCGCGATCTCGCGATACTCCTAGGCGACAGCACTCCCCGCTTCGGCAACGCGACAGGACGGCTCACCAATATTGGTCAGCCACCGCCATTCCAGTCCATTGTCCGGGCCATCGAAGCCAATCCGCAGTTGTTGCGTTGGACCGCCGTCACCGCGCAGCGCAATGCAGAACTCCTGATCGCACGCCTGAAAGCCATTCCAGATCCGCGAATTTCCGCTGGCTGGCGCCACTTACAGGACACCAACGACAACGCGGTCCGGCTCGGCGTTTCGATACCGATCCCCGTCTTCGACCAGAACACCGGCAACATTATCGCCGCTCGGGAAACTCTTGCAAAGACCGACGCGGAGCGGGCAATCAACAAGCTGGTCCTGCTCAGCATCGTGGGCCGGGCCTACGACACCCTGACCGGCGCCCTAGCCGAGATCAAGCTGTTGCGATCCTCGGTCATTCCGAACGCGCGCAGCGCGTCCGAGACGATGTTCAGCGGCTATACGCAAGGCCGTTTCACCCTGCTGGAACTGCTCGATGTCCGGGGATCGCTGTTGCAGGCGTTGCTGCGCGAACAGGAAGCCCTGCAAAACTTTCACATCGCCATCGCGACCATCGAAGGTCTTGTCGGCAACCCGTTTACGCTCACCCGTGAGAGCAGCAAAAGATGATCAAGGCAATCTTCCGCTATTCGCTGTTCATTTTGATCGCGGCCGGGCTCGCCTACGGCGGTTATCGCGTGATGAACCAGGCTGCGTCGAAAGCACCGGCCGAAAAATCTGAGGAGGGACACGATGAACACGCCGAGGGTGTTTCGTTGAGCGATGCCAAGCTGCAGGCGGCCGGGATCGAGCTCGAAAAAGCCGCTGCAGGCGTCTTGCGCGACAGCCTCGTACTGAACGGCATCGTGCAACCCAACCAGGAATCCCTGGTGCAGGTGACGCCCCGCTTCCCGGGAATCGTGCGCGATGTGCGCAAACGCATCGGCGACCGCGTCGAGAAGGGCGATGTTCTCGCCATCATCGAAAGCAACCAGAGTCTGACGTCATACGAACTGAAGGCGTCGCAGGCTGGCACGGTGATCGACCGTCAGACCACATTGGGCGAATTCGTGTCAGAGCAAAAACCAGCGTTCGTCATCGCGGACCTGTCCAGCGTGTGGGTGGACTTTTCCGTTTATCGCCGCGATCTGAAGCGGGTTAAAATTGGCGATCAGGTTCTGATCGATCCTGCGGATGGCGGGCAGCCGATCGAGACAAAGATCTCATACCTGTCCCCGGTTGGCAGCAGCGACACCCAGAGCGCACTGGCAAGGGCGGTCGTGCCAAATGCCGAGCGACGTCTGCGTCCAGGCCTGTTCATTACCGGCCGTCTCACCTTGTCCGTCAGGAAGGTGAATATCGCCGTCAAGTCCTCGGCGCTTCAGACGGTGGAAAACCGGACCGTCGTGTTCGTACGAAACGGCGAGAAATTCGAGGCGCGAGACGTCGAAGTCGGCGATCGCGACCAGGAACTGGTTGAGATCACGTTCGGTGTGGCGGAGGACGAGATGTACGCCGCGAAAAACAGCTTTGTCATCAAGGCAGAACTGGCGAAGGGAGAGGCCACACATGACCATTGATGGCGACATGATTTTGGTGACCGCCCTCATCCGGCCCCACATGGAGAGGCACGTCGTGCGGATCCTTCACGATTTGCCCGATTTCCCCGCCTTCACCTTCACCGAGGTTCGAGGCCAGGGACGTGGCCGCGGACAGGGCGGAGCTTACGTCTCCAGCGAGTCCGACTTGACCTACCACCGTTTCCTGGAACTGCGCCTGGTCTGCAGCAGCGAGCGAGCCGGCGAGAAGATCAGCGGCCGCATTGCCGCGGCGGTCTGGACCGGGAGAAAGGGTGACGGCGTCGTGCTCACGACACCGGTCCATACGTTCGCGCGCATCAGGGAGATTGGCCGGCATTCGGAGAACCGCGATGATTGACGGCATTCTCTCCTTTTCCATTCGTCAACGATGGCTGGTCATGATCGGTGTCATGATCATGGCCGCCTTCGGCGCGTGGAATTTCACGCGCCTGCCGATCGATGCCGTGCCTGACATCACCAACGTTCAGGTTCAGATCAATACCAATGCTCCCGGCTACTCTCCGCTCGAAGTGGAGCAACGGATCACCTTTCCAATCGAGACGGCCATGGCGGGGCTGCCGCGCCTGCAGAATACGCGCTCACTGTCGCGCTACGGTCTCAGCCAAGTGACGGTGGTCTTCAAGGACGGCACCGATATCTATTTCTCCCGGCAACTGGTCAACGAGCGTATCCAACAGGTCAAGGATCTGTTGCCTGCTGGCATCGAGACCGCAATGGGACCGGTATCGACCGGACTTGGCGAAATCTACATGTTCACGGTCGAAGCCAAGCCGGACGCCCGCAATAAATCGGGCGAGGCATACACACCGACGGATCTGCGCACGATCCAGGACTGGATCATCAAACCGCAGTTGCGAAACGTTCCGGGAGTGATCGAGGTCAACACGATCGGCGGGTATGAGAAGCAGTTTCACGTGCTGCCAGACCCGACTCAATTGATGGCTTACAGGCTGAGCTTCCGGGAAGTCATGACAGCGCTTGCCGCCAACAATGCCAATGTCGGCGCCGGATATATCGAGCGCAACGGCGAACAGTATCTCGTGCGAACGCCGGGCCAGGTCGCCAACATCGAAGAGATACAGGACATTGTGATCGGATCGCGCAACGGCGTACCGGTTCGCATCTCCGATGTAGCGGACGTTCGCGAAGGCCAGGAACTGCGGACCGGCGCCGCGACCATGAACGGCCAGGAAACCGTGGTCGGGACCGCCATGCTGCTGATCGGGGAAAACAGCCGGTCAGTAGCGCAGCGCGTTGCTGCCAAGCTTGACGAGATCGGCCGCTCGCTACCCGACGGCGTGATCGCGCGAGCCGTCTACAATCGTACGTATCTGGTCGAGGCGACCATTGCCACCGTCGAAAAGAATCTCGTTGAGGGCGCTCTGCTCGTCATCGTCATCCTGTTTATGATCCTTGGGAATTTCAAGGCAGCGATCGCTACGGCCTTCGTCATACCGCTCTCGATGCTCTTCACCATCACAGGAATGTTCGAAAACAAGGTCAGCGCCAATCTGATGAGCCTCGGAGCCATCGATTTCGGTATCATCATCGATGGCGCCGTGATCATCGTTGAGAACTGTCTGCGTTTGCTCGCCGTCGAGCAGAACCGGCAGGGCCGTGTCCTCGATCGCGAGGAACGTTTTGCGACGATATTGGCCGGATCACGCGAGGTCATCGGCCCGAGCCTGTTCGGCACGCTGATTATCGCCGTCGTATACCTTCCGATCCTGACGCTTACCGGCGTCGAGGGCAAAATGTTCATACCGATGGCGCTGACCGTTGTGATGGCGCTCCTGGGCGCCAGCATTCTGTCGGTAACCTTCGTCCCGGCGGCGGTCGCGATACTGGTGACCGGGCGGGTGTCCGAGCATGAGAACTGGTTCATGCGCGGTGCACGGAAGTTTTACGTTCCGCTGCTGTCCGCCGCCATTGCGGGCCGTAAGCTGGTGGTGTTTGCCGCGGCTGTCCTGGTTGTCGCGATCGGATTCGCGGCGACTCGCATGGGCGGCGAATTCATCCCGAGCCTTGATGAAGGCGACATCGCGATGCACGCGATGCGGATTCCGGGAACGAGCCTCACCCAGGCCGTCGATATGCAAAGGAGGCTTGAACAGGCCGTTATCGAGTAGGTCGCCACCGATCCGATGCCGCCGAATGTTGCGGATACCTTTATCATGCTGAAACCGCGTCCGCAGTGGCCCGATCCGTCCAGGTCGAAAGCCGACCTGCTGGCGGCAATCGAAAAGCGGGTCGAAGACTTACCGGGCAATGCCTATGAGTTTACGCAACCCATTCAGATGCGCTTCAACGAGCTGATTTCAGGGGTGCGCAGCGACGTCGGCGTCAAGATCTTCGGTGACAATCTGGACACCTTGGCGCAAGTCGCGGGTCAGGTGCAGGGCATTCTGCAAAAGGTCGAGGGTGCGGCGGACGTAAAGACCGAGCAAGTGTCCGGCCTGCCGGTGCTGACCGTCAAGCTCAACCGTCAGGCGCTGTCGCGTTACGGGATCAGCGTGGGTGACGTTCAGAATCTGGTCGAGATCGCGGTCGGCGGCAAGAATGCCGGGCTCGTCTTTGAAGGCGACCGTCGTTTTAATCTCGTGGTTCGGTTGCCCGAGGGCTTGCGATCGGATGTTGAAGCCATCAAGGCCCTCTCCGTACCGCTGCCACCGTTGGAGAACCAGACAAAAGCTGTCTCAGCCGCCCTGTGGGGCAATTCCCCGCTCGCCCAAATTCGCTACGTACCGCTATCCGAGCTCGCGCAGATCGATATCGCACCGGGCCCCAATCAGATCAGCCGTGAGGACGGCAAGCGACGGATCGTGGTCACCGCGAATGTGAGGGGGCGTGACCTGGGATCGTTTGTCGGCGATGCGCAGCGTCAGGTCGCCGAGAAGGTGAAGCTTCCGGAAGGTTACTGGATCGGCTGGGGTGGGCAATTCGAGCAACTGGTTTCGGCGACACAACGGCTGACGATCGTGGTTCCGATCGCGTTGCTGCTGATCTTCGTCCTCTTGTTTATCAGTCTGGGCTCCGGCGCGGACGCGCTTCTGGTGTTTAGCGGAGTTCCGCTTGCGCTCACGGGTGGTATTCTCGCGCTTTTGTTGCGGGGTATCCCGCTCTCGATCAGCGCCGGTGTCGGGTTCATCGCGCTGTCGGGAGTCGCGGTTCTGAACGGGCTCGTCATCATCTCGTTCATCGAAAAGCTGCGCTCCGAAGGTCACTCGATCATCGACGCCGTCCGTGAAGGGGCGCTGACCCGGTTGCGGCCGGTGCTGATGACGGCACTGGTCGCGTCGCTGGGCTTTGTGCCGATGGCGATCGCAACGGGCGCCGGTGCGGAAGTGCAGCGGCCGCTGGCGACGGTCGTGATCGGCGGCATCATCTCATCAACACTGCTGACGCTTCTGGTTTTGCCGGCACTCTACGTTCTGTTTCGGCGTGAGAACGACGAGAAAGTCCCAACACCTCAATCCTCAACCAACGGAGTCGCGACATGAAGTACGTATCCATCATTCTCCTGTCACTCATCTCGTCGGTGTCTGCGTTCGCGCAGCATTCCCACGGCTCCAAGGGTCCCAATGGCGGCGCGATGGAGGACGTAGCGGGTGTGCATGCCGAACTCATGACTTCGGGAAATACCATCACGTTCAATATTCTCGATGAAGCCAACAAACCGGTCGCCACCAGCGGCTTTACCGGTTCCGTCCTCATTGTAAGCGGCTCGGAGCGCGAAACCATAACTCTCTCCGCATCGGGAGATAGCGCGATGAAGGGCGAAGCCAAGAAGCCAATCGCTGGCAATGCGGCGATTACGCTGATGCTCAAGACGAAAGAGGGCAAGTCGGGCCAGGCAAAATACAAGAAATAACGGGGATCTTGCGCACAGACAAAAGCGGCGGTGTTCGCATTACCAACGGTGAGAAGCAGCATCGGAATGACCGCGCAATGAAGGATCGATCCAACGGCGATCCAAATCAACGCGACCTGCGCCTCGATGTGTTTCGAGGTGCGGCGAACTGGGCGATCTTCGTCGATCACATTCCGAACAACGCCGTGGCTTGGCTGACGACAAAGAACTACGGCTTTAGCGATGCTGCAGATCTATTCGTCTTCATTTCCGGTTACACGGCGACGTTCGTGTATTCCCGCTACATGCGTGCGCGAGGCTTTCTGGTCGGCGCGAGCTTGCTGCTCGGAAGGGCCTGGCAGATCTACGTCGCTTACGCCCTGCTGTTCGTCGCATATTTGGCAGCGATCGGCTACGTCGCGCAAGCCCACGGACATTCGCATCTTCTAGACGAGTTCAATGTCCGATACCTGATCGACGATCCAATCGAGACGCTGAAGCACGGGCTGCTGCTTGAATTCAAGCCTCTCAATCTGGACGTGCTGCCGCTCTACATCGTATTGATGGCAGTATTCCCGCCTGCGCTTTGGGCCATGATCCGCTATCCAAACATTGCTCTCGCCGCTTCTTTTGCATTGTACCTGGCGGCGCGAACATTTGGATGGAATTTGACCGCATATCCTACGGGTAGCTGGTACTTTAATCCGTTTGCCTGGCAATTCCTGTTCATGATCGGCGCATGGGTGGCAAGCGGCGGAGCGATGCGAATCCTGCCGATGTTGCGATCAAGAGTAGTCATTGCGGCGGCGTTTGCATATCTGGCGTTATCCCTCGCAATCGTCATGACAGCGCGGTTTCCGCAGCTTGGAAGCGTCTTACCAGCGTCGTTGTCCACCTTCACCAACGATAAGACCAATCTCGCGCCCTACCGAATCGTACATTTCCTGGCGATTGGGCTCATCGTGGTGCGATTTCTGCCAGAGCATTGGAGTGGACTCCGATCCCCGTGGCTGCGCCCGATGATCGTTTGCGGAAAGCGTTCCCTGGAAGTGTTCTGCGTCGGCGTCTTTTTGTCATTCGTCGGCCACTTCCTTATCGAGTTGATCTCCGATTCCATCGCGCTTCAAATCTTCGTCAGCCTTGCCGGCATCGGCGTGATGACTGCCATCGCCTACTACCGTACTTGGACAAAAGATCTTCGATGCTTGCCACCGAATGAAAAATTGAGCGCCAGATGATGCCGAACTTGCGCGGAACGAAACAGAAGCCGTCGTTGGCGCAGGATACGTCAACGACCACATCCATTCGGGTTCGGGGAATGGATTATGCGGCTTGCGCGTTCAAGATCGAGAACGCGCTTCCGCAGGTGGCTGGAGTAGCGCAGGTGAACGTATCCTTCGCCGTCGGCATGGCAGACGGGAAATCCGGCCACGTAAATTTCAAGAAATGCAGGCGCCAATGGTGGCGCGACCTCAGGATGAGTGTCGAAGGACTGGTAACATGAGTGAGCAAGGCAAACCTGCCAAGCCCAGATCAGCTCGGCGGTACTCCTTCAGGGTCCAGGGATTGGACTGCGCCGAGGAAGTGGCCGTGCTGCGCCGCGGGGTGGGGCCCCTTGTCGGCGGCGAGAGCAACCTTGCTTTCGACGTGCTCAACGGCCGGATGACCATCCTCGATACCGCAATCCCGGTGTCGGTAGCCGAAATACGGGCGATTGTGGGACGAACCGGCATGACCGCCGTGGAATGGCAACCACAGGATACCGACGCGCGCGACGCGGCTGCAGTCCACTATCGCCACCAGGTCTGGTTCACAACGCTCAGCGGATGCTGCGTCGTCTTCGGCCTGGTGATCCACGCCTGGTTTGCCGGCGGATTGACGGATGCGGTGCGGCTGCTTGGAACGCACGCCGGACAGGCAATGCCTTGGCCGGAAATTGCCGCCTATTCAGCTGCGATCGCCTTCGGTGGACGCTTTGTGATCGTCAAGGCATGGTACTCCGCAAAGTCGCTACGCCCCGATATGAACCTTCTGATGATGGTGGCCGTCATTGGCGCAATTGCCATCGGTGAATGGTTCGAGGCGGCAACGGTCAGCTTCCTATTCGCGCTGTCGCTCATGCTTGAAAGCTGGAGCGTGGGGCGAGCCAGGCGCGCTATTGCAGCGTTGCTCGATCTGGCGCCACCCGTCGTAAGGATTATTCGCGCGGACGGATCGGAAGCAGAGATCGCGGCGGCAGACGCCAGGCCTGGCGACCACTTCATCGTGCAATCGGGTCAACGCGTTCCGCTTGACGGACGTGTCGTTGCTGGCACCAGCGCGGTGAACCAGGCGCCGATCACCGGCGAGAGCGTGCCGGTCGAGAAGGGCCCCGACGCGGAGGTCTACGCCGGCACGATCAATGGTGACGGCGCTCTCACGGTCGAGGCAACGAAGGCGGTTGAGGCGTGCGGTTCGATGCCCATGAGCTTGCATGTCTCAATGAGCGAGGCGATGACGGCCCAATGCTCGCCGCCGCCGTCGGAGCCCGCGAAGAGGCTAAAGTGTTTTTGACCCGATGATGGAGTTCGCCGATGACCACTTCCTGCAACTTGGCCGCCAAGGTGTGGGACTGCGCGTCAACACCTGCCTTGGCAAGCAGTTCTTTCAGGCAGTCGGGTTCGTCTTCGATAGATCGCGGTGTTGGTATATCCATCAGAAATCGCGTTGCGGTACGTCGAAATGCGCGCCTATCGGGTTGAATTGGTAGCATGATGCTTCGCTTCGGCAGGAGCACTCACTCTCAGTCACCGGAAGCTGCCTACCTAACCCGGGCCGGTGATGGAAAGAACCTTGGACCAATGTATCCGTCCGGTGAAGGCCGCCTTGCGGATTGAGGCTCAGTATTGAGAACTGTCCTTATGGACAGTGATAGGCGCAGTGCCCAAGTCGAACGGCTTCATGTAGTGGACACAGGCCGGCGGCGGCGCTGGTCCGAGGATGAGAAGTTCAAGATCGTCCTGGAGAGCTTGCAGGGGCCGCGCCAGGTCGCGGCGACGGCGCGGCGATACGGCGTTTCACGCTCATTGCTGCTCCGGTGGCGACGGTCGTTTCACCCCGAGCCGAAGCAAGCCGTCCATCAAGCGGGCTTCGAACTGGCGATGGTGGCGCCGGAATCGGGGGCGATACGCGGTCCAGTCGGGCCAGCCAGCGGTGGGGCGATCGAGATCGAGTTTGCGGCCGGAGCCCGGATGCGGATCACGGGCACGGTCGACGCGGCGACGCTGAAGGCCGCGGTCGCGGCGCTGTCCGATGGAAAGCCGCGATGATCCCCATCGCGTCGGGCGTGCGGGTGTGGATTGCGACCGGTCACACCGACATGCGGCGCGGCATGAACTCGCTGGCCTTGCTGGTGCAGGAAGCCTTGCACCGCGACCCGCACGGCGGCGACCTCTACGTGTTCCGGGGCAAGAGCGGCAAGCTGATCAAGATCCTTTGGCACGATGGATTGGGCATGTCGCTCTATGCCAAGCGACTGGAGCGCGGCCGTTTCCTCTGGCCATCGGCAGTCGATGGCGCGGTGACGATCACCCCGGCCCAGCTTGGCTATCTGCTTGAGGGCATTGACTGGCGCATGCCGCAACACACGTGGCGCCCGCGGGCGGCAGGTTGATCGCCGGGATTTGAATCGACAAGGTGATCGGCGGTTCAGACAGAGCCGGCAAATTGTGATTCTCTGGTCGGCATGGGCGCCGATGATTCTTTCCCTGACGATGTGACCGCGCTGAAGACGATGCTGCGCGTCGAGCGAACGGCCCGCCTGGCCGCGGAGGCGGATGCCCAGGCGCAGATATTGCTGATCGAGAAGCTCAAGCTCACGATCAGGAAGCTGCGGCACGAGCAGTTCGGGCAGTCATCCGAGCGCGGCGCATTGCTGGATCAACTCGAGCTGCAGCTCGCCGACACGGAGGAGAACGCGGCTCAAGCCGCGACCACGGCGCAGATGGCCGCAACCGACAAGATTACGGTGCCATCGTTCGAGCGCCGCAAGCCGGCGCGGCGGCCGCTGCCGGAGCATTTACCAAGGGAGCGCATTGTCTATCCGGTGCCTGCGACTTGCCCGTGCTGTGGCGACAACCGATTGCGCAAGCTCGGGGAGGACGTGACCGAGATGCTGGAACTGATTCCACGCCAGTGGAAGGTGATCCAGCACGTACGTGAGAAGTTCGTCTGCCGGGCCTGCGAAGCAATCACCCAACCGCCGGCCCCCTCGCACCCGATTGCGCGGGGACGTGCCGGGCCGAAGCTGCTCGCCCATGTCCTGTTCGCCAAGTACGGCCTGCACCTGCCGCTCCACCGCCAGAGCGACGTCTACCGGCGCGAGGGCATCGACCTCGATGTATCGACGCTGGCGGACTGGGTAGGCGCCTCCGCGGCAACTCTGATGCCGCTGGTCGATGCGATCCGGAGCCATGTCTTCGCGGCCGAACGCATCCATGCGGACGACACCACGGTGCCGGTCCTGGCCAAGGGCAAGACCCGGACCGGCCGGCTGTGGACCTATGTGCGCGACGATCGCCCGTTTGCCGGCCCCGATCCGCCGGCAGCCGTGTTTTTCTACTCGCCGGATCGTGGCGGAGAACATCCGGAGCGCCATCTGACGGGTTATGCCGGACTGATGCAGGCTGACGCCTATGCCGGCTTCGGCAGGCTCTACGAGGCCCATCGCAAGGAAGGTCCGGTCGTCGAAGCTGCGTGCTGGGCGCACGGCCGGCGCAAGTTCTTTGATCTCGCGCGGCTGAGCAAGGCGCCGATCGCGGCCGAGGCGGTCAAGCGCATCGATGTCCTGTTCGCCATCGAACGCGAGATCAACGGTCTCGCGCCGCAGCAGCGTCTGCGCGTGCGCCAGGAACGGAGCCGCCCCTTGGTGGTCGAACTGGAGGCGTGGCTGCGCGAGCAGCGCGCCAGTCTCTCCAGGAACAGCGACACGACCAAGGCGATCAATTACTGCCTCAGCCGCTGGGATGCCTTCACCCGCTTCCTCGACGACGGGCGCCTGTGCATGTCGAACAATGCCGCCGAACGGGAACTGCGGGCCGTTGCCGTCGGAAGAAGAAACTGGACGTTCGCCGGCTCCGATGAGGGCGGCCGGCGCGCCGCTGCCATCTACACCCTCGTCGCTACCGCCAAGCTCAAGCGTATCAACGATCATGCTATCCAGAGGCTGGATCAGCTTCTGCCCTGGAACTGGCGAAGGCCAATGCCCGGTCATGTCGAAGCGGCGTGAGCCAGGAGGGCACATGAGAGCAAGCGGTCTGTCCGCGGCAGACAAATCGGCGGTGACGACCGCCTGCCAGCAGTTGATCGACGACTTCTTGAAGCCCCGATTCATGCCCGCTATCCGGCCGACGCAGTTCAACTATCCCGTCGATATCCGGGGAAAGTGGCACGGCACCAAGTATCGCTTCATTCAACGCTACCGCTCCGGCTTTCCGGAGAATCTCGGCGAAGAGTTCGACGCCCCGTTCGCCCGTCTCGACTGGATCAGCCGCAATCGCTTCGACATCCAGTGGCACCGCCACACCGGCGAATGGTTCTGCCTCCATCGTGGCCTCACCCTCGCCGAAGTGATCGATACCCTAAGATCCGACGGATTGCTCCATCCTCACTGAAC
>LNFM01002070.1_pt1 | contig 43199 bp, 41 predicted proteins | sample 596031 | NCBI WGS metagenome assembly LNFM01 (sample SAMN04254537, study PRJNA301005) | activated carbon metagenome | isolation source: dual media filters at the Ann Arbor, Michigan drinking water treatment plant | place: USA: Ann Arbor
TTCGACTTGCATGTGTAAGGCATGCCGCCAGCGTTCAATCTGAGCCAGGATCAAACTCTTCAGTTCGATCTTGATAAATTACTCAAAGAATTGAAGTGAACTTCACTTGCATGAAAATTCAATTCAGTGAGCGTTTAAGGTCATGAGACCTGATTCATGCGATTGCTCGCAGTCATCTGGCACTCGCCTTCAAACGCCCACGCTTATCGGCTGTTGATTTTTAAAGAGCTTTGCTGCCGTCTTTCGACACCAGCGACGCTGATTTTATTTCAGCGAAGACCGCGATTCTGACATGTTTTTTAAAACTCTGTCAACCGTTTGGTCTACTTGCTTTTGATTTGCTTGCCGCTTTTTTTGCGACTTGCTCTTCAACAGCAGAGCCCGCGATTATGACAGACTTTTTAATTCCTTGTCAACTTCTTGGTCTTTCCGCTTTCCGATCTGCTTGCCCTCGCCTTGCGGCGTCGGTGACTTGCTTTTCATCAGCGGAGCCTGCGACTGTAGCACGGCAGTTCCTGCTGCCGCAAGCCCCGTCGACACTTTGGCAAGGGTCAGTGGCTCACGCGCCCCTGGGCAATGAGGCGCCAGGCCTCGGCAGGGTCGTCGGCGGTCATGGTCTTCTCTAACTGCGCAGCCAGGAAGCGCGTGTCGGCACGCAGCACACGCTGCTTGATCGACGAGATGCGCGCCGGGTGCATGGAAAAGCTGCGCAGGCCCATGGCGAGCAAAAGGTCGGTGAAGGCCACATCACCGGCCATCTCGCCACACACGCTGACGCTGCGGCCCAGCTCTTTGGCGCGGGTGATCGTGGCGTGCAACAGCTGCAGCACAGCAGGGTGCCAGGGGTCGTAGAGGTGGGCCACGGCCTCGTCGGCACGGTCAATCGCCAGTGTGTACTGGATCAGATCGTTGGTTCCGATCGACACGAAATCGAAGTGGCGCAGGAAGCGGTCGATCATCAGCGCAGCCGCCGGCACTTCGATCATGGCGCCCACCTCGACCCGGCTGTAGGCCCGGCCTGCCTCGTCGAGTTGAGCGCGCGCGCGCGCGAGTGCCTCGAATATGAGCTTGACCTCGCCCAGGTGCGCCACCATGGGGATCAGGATGCGCACCTTGCCGAAGGCGCTGGCGCGCAGGATGGCGCGAAGCTGCTGACGGAACATGCCGGGCTCCGACAGGCTCCAGCGGATGGCGCGCAGCCCCAGCGCCGGATTCAGGCCGTGCTCACGCCGCACCTCTTGCGCGCTCATGCGTTCCAGCGGCTTGTCGGCGCCGACGTCGACGGTGCGTATGGTCACCGGCAGCCCCTGCAGTGCCAGCACGGCGTCGCGATAGGCTTCGAACTGTTCGTCCTCGCCCGGCAGATCGGCGACGCGGTTCATGAACAGGAACTCGCTGCGGAAGAGCCCCACGCCCACCGCTCCGGCATCCAGCGCCACCGCGCCGTCGCCCGGGCTTTCGATGTTGGCCAGCAGTTCCACCGGCTGGCCGTCCAGCGTGACCGCCGGCGTATGGCGCAGCCGGTTCAGGCGGGCTCGCTCGAGGTCGCTCTGGCGCTGCCGGAAGCGGTACTCCTCGAGCACGATGGGCGAGGGGTTGACGATCACCACCCCGGCGTCGCCATCGATCACCACCCAGTCGTCCTGGCGGATCAGGCGGCTGGCCTCGCGCGCGCCCACCACGGCCGGGATGTCCATGCTGCGCGCCACGATGGCCGTGTGAGAGGTGCGCCCGCCGACGTCGGTGACGAAACCGGTGAACACGCTGCGCTTGAACTGCATCATGTCGGCCGGTGCGACGTCGCTGGCCACCAGCACCAGCGGGTCCTCACCAGCGAAGTCGCGGGCCGCCTGGCGCAGCGCCGATGCCTCGGGCGCGCCGCCGGCTGCATTGCGTGTCAGTTCGCGCAGCAGCCGCTCGACCACTTGCTCGACGTCGGCCTTGCGCTCGCGCAGGTAGGCGTCTTCCATCTCGTCGAACTGGCGCGCCAGCACCTCGAGCTGGGCCGAGAGCGCCCATTCGGCGTTGTAGTGGCGCTCGCAGATCCAGGTCTTGGTGGCCACGGCCAGCGTGTCGTCGCGCAGCAGCATCAGGTGCACGTCGAGCAAGGCGGCCAGTTCGTGCGGTGCTTCGGCCGGCAGTTCGTTCTTGAGCATCTCGATCTCGGCGGCGACGGCGTCGCGCGCGTCGCGCAGGCGCTGGATCTCGTGCTCGATGCGCTCGATACCGACGAAGTAGTGCGCCACGTCGACGCGGCTGGACGCCACCAGCACCGCTCTGCCGATGGCCACTCCGCGCGAAACGGGCATGCCGAACACCTGGATGCTCATGGAGCCAATGTAGCGCAGGGCCCGCGGCTGCGCGGTGACTATTCGCCCTCGCCGAACTTGCCTTCGATGAGCTTGCGCAGCGCGTCCATCGCGGACTGCGCATCGGCACCCTCGATCTCGATCTCGATCTGGCTGCCCATGCCGGCGGCCAGCATCATCACGCCCATGATGCTCTTGGCGTTGACGCGCCGACCATTGCGGCTGAGATGGATGTCGCTCTTGTAGCTGCCCGCCAGCTTGGTGAGCTTGGCCGATGCGCGGGCATGCAGCCCCAGCTTGTTACTGATCGTGATGCTGGACTGAATCATGTTGGGCGGGTGGGGTCGGCTGATTCTGGCGGCGTGGTACGGCCACGTGCATGGCGCCCTGGGCGGCACCGGCCACGGCGCGTGCCACCAGCTCGTCCAGCGGCATGTCGCTGTAGCACAGGGTACGCCACAACATGGGCACGTTGACGCCCGCGACCACGCGCGTGCGCACGCCATCGGCCGCGGCCAGTGCAGCCGAGCAAGGCGTGGCACCGAAGACATCGGCCAGGATGAGCACGTCGCCTTCGGGCAGGCGCGCGAGTGCTGCGCGCACCTGCTGCTCGGTGTCGGCCAGCGACGTGCCGGGGTCCACGTCCACCGCCGCAAGCAGGCGGCTGCTGTCGGGATAGACATGCTGCGCGACCGCCTGCAGCGATGAGGCCAGCGGTGTGTGGGCGACGAGCAGTAGGCTGACCATGGGATGATTCCTGACGGATTATCCCCAGCTTAACGGCGGGCGCGCAAAAACCACGCGTAAGAGGCCAGGCTGCACAGCCAGAACACGCCGAAGGCCACCTGGAAGGCCTGGACTTCGGGCAGCGCCAGCGCGCGCAGCGCGTCGATGAGCAGGCCTATGCCCCACTGGACGGCAAACACCCCGGCAAAGATCACCAGGTTGAAGGCCGACAGCGCACGGCCAGCCTGCGCTGCCGGAAACGCAGCACCCACCGCCGGCTGGCTGACCGACACGAAGGTGCAGGCCACGCACCACAGCGCCCACGACGCGGCGCCGGCACCGGACCCGACGACCACGATGACCGGCAGCAGCAGCAGCGACGGCCACAAGCCCCAGGCGATGAGCCGTGGCACGGCCACGCCGCGCCGCGCCAGCCGCGGCATCACCGCACCCCAGCAGAAGAAGGCCAGCAGCATGGCCAGGTTGATGCCGAACAGGCCCTGCGCCGCGTGCTCGGCGCTCCAGCCGGCCACGCGCGTGAGCCAGGGCCCGGCCCACAGCGACTGCACCGCGATCAGGCCGCCATAGACAAAGAAGCCCAGCGGCGCCAGGCTGCGGAACAGCGGATGGCGCAGCACCTCGGCGTAGCCCGGCCCGGGGCCGCCGCGCGCGGCCGTGGCGGGGTCGCGCGGCACCAGCCAGGCCACCAGCAGCATGGCCATTGCCAGCATGCCCGCCAGCGCCCAGAACAGGCCGCGCCAGCCCAGCTGGGGCAGCAGCCATTGCACCGGCAGGGTGGACGCCAGCATGCCCAGCGAGCCGGTCATCAGCATCCAGGAATTGGCGCGCAACTGGGTGGGCTCGGTGTACAGCCGGCGAAAGCAGGTCAGCGGCGCCATCAGGCAGGCCGAGACACCGGCGCCGATCAGCGCGCGCGCCAGCACCAGCGCCGCCAGACCGGGCGCCATCGCAAAAGCGGCGCAGCCCAGCACCGCCAGCGCCAGCAACGCCAGCAGCGTGCGCCGCGGCCCGAAACGGTCCAGCGCATGGCCCAGCGGCAGCTGCAGCAGCGCGAAGCCGAAGAAGTAGGCCCCGGCCAACAGGCCCAGGTCGGCCGCGCGCAGCCCCAGTTCGCTGCTGAACACCGGCGCCAGCGTGGCCGTCACCGCGCGCAGCAGCGCCGACAGGAAGTAGGCAAAGGCGAAGGCCGCGAAGATGACCGCGGCGGTGGACGGGCGCAGCGCCGGCCCGGGCAGCGCTGCGCTCATGCGAAGCGCAGTGACGCGAAGAAGACTTCGGCGTCGGCGGGCGCCACGGTTGGGCCCAGCACGCTGGCCTGGTAGACCACCGTGCCGTGTGCAAACACCGCGGTTTCCATCTCCAGGCGGGTGCCGTCGGCGCGCTGGCCGCTCAGTTGCGCGCGCGCACTGGCCGGCTGCGGCGTGGCCCCCGGCACCGCCAGGGGCAGCGCGGCCGGCGCCGCCGCGCCCAGGTTGGCCGCCGCGGCCGCACGCAACGCCGCCAGCGCGGGGCCGACCTGCGCCGGATCGCCCACGTCGCCGTGCGCCAGCGCCCAGCTGCGGCCGCCGGCCTCGCACACGTGCAGCACCAGTTGCAGCGGCCGGCCCGCCAGCGTGATGCCGCGCTGCTGCGCCGTGGCGCGGCAGGGCATCAGCAGCACCAGGTTGGCGGCGCCGGGCGGGCGCAGCTCGCGCCAGTCGAGTGCCGGCGCGCAAGCCGAGCACAGGCCGCACAGGGCGAGGAGCAGGCAGACGGTGCGGCGCATCGGCCCATTATCCCGAGGCCCCGCCCCGGCGCCTGCCGGACAATGCGCCGATGAACGCAGACCCCCCGCTGCCGCCGCCCGGCGCCCTTGCCGGCGTGCGCGTGCTCGACCTTTCGCGCGTGCTGGCCGGCCCCTGGTGCACCCAGACCCTGGCCGACCTGGGCGCCGAGGTCGTGAAGGTCGAGCGCCCACCCGGCCCCGACCACCCCGGCGGCGACGACACCCGCGCCTGGGGCCCGCCCTTCCTGAAAGACCGCGCCGGGCAGGACACCGCCGAGGCCGCCTACTTTCTGGGCACCAACCGCAACAAGCGCTCGGTCACCATCGACATGGCGCACCCCGAAGGCCAGGACCTGATCCGCCGCATGGCCCTGCAAGCCGACGTGCTGGTCGAGAACTTCAAGGTCGGCGACATGGCCCGCTACGGCCTGGACGCCGCCAGCCTGCTGGCCCTGAACCCGCGCCTGGTGTACTGCTCGATCACCGGTTTCGGCCAGACCGGCCCCTACCGCGAGCGCGCCGGCTACGACTACGCCATCCAGGGCCTGGGCGGGCTGATGAGCGTGACCGGCGAGCGCGACGACCTGCCCGGCGGCGGCCCGCAGAAGGTGGGCGTGGCCGTGGCCGACCTGTTTACGGGGCTGTACGCCACCGTGGCCATCCTGGCCGCGCTGCGCCACCGCGACGCCACCGGCCAGGGCCAGGCCATCGACATGGCCTTGCTCGACACCCAGGTGGCCATGCTGGCCAACCTGGGCGCCAACTACCTGGCCACCGGCCAGGCGCCACGGCGCGCCGGCAACGCGCACCAGAACATCGTGCCCTACCAGGTGTTCGAGGTGGCCGATGGCCACCTCATCCTGGCGGTGGGCAATGACGGCCAGTTCCAGCGCTTCTGCGGCGTGGCCGGCTGCCCCGAACTGGCCGCAGACCCGCGCTTCGCGCGCAACGCCGGCCGCGTGCGCCAGCGCGCGCTGCTGGTGCCGCTGCTGGCCGAGCGGCTGCGCCAGCGCACGCGCGCCGACTGGCTGGCGGCGCTGGAGGCCGCCAAGGTGCCCTGCGGACCCATCAACGACCTGCACGAGGTCTTTGCCGATCCGCAGGTGTGCTCGCGCGGCATGCAGGCCACGGTGGCGCACCCGCATGTCGATGCGCTGGCGCTGGTGGCCAGCCCGATCAAGATGTCGCTCACGCCACCGCAGCTGCTGCGGGCGCCGCCGCTGCTGGGCCAGCACACCGACGAGGTGCTGGCCGAGCTGGGCCTCACCGAAGAGCAGCGCCTGCGCCTGCACGCCGCCGGTGTCACCGGTGCCGGTGGCGTGCAAGCGGATGTGAAGATTTGAGCGCGACGCCGCGGCTTGTCCCCACAATCGCGGGTTGCGAATGTTTCGCAAGGGCACCATTCTTGACCCTGACGAAGTGCCGGGCTATGCCAGCCTTGCCCGCAGCGCGCGACGGATCGCGGGCCGGACCGGGGGCGCCATGCACTTGCTGGAGAACAATTTGATCGACCAGGCGGACCCGCCGGACAGGCCAGGCACTGGCCACAGGCCCCATGACCTGCTGCTCGACGCCCCGGCACTGGTGGCGCAGCTGGGCGGCGAGGTCGCGGCCACGCTGTCCACGGCGCTGGAGCGGGTGATCGAGATGGCAGCCACCGGCCGCATCGACCGCGGCGGCCTGCGCCTGCTGCGCGAAGAGATCGACCTGGCACGGCGTGCCGGCATCATGGGCCAGCAACTGGTGCGCCTGGGCAGCGGCCAGGTGCAGCTGGCACCCGAGCGCCTGGACCTGACCGCGCTGCTGCGCGAAGCCCTGCTGCAGCGCGGGCGCGAGATCGAGGCGCGCGGCATCCAGGTGCGCCAGACCCTGGCCCCGGCCCAGGTGCGTTGCGACGCCACGCTGCTGTTCTCGCTGCTGCAGACGGTCATCGACTGGAGCTTCGAGCACGCCCGCTCGCGCATCGACCTGAGCATCGACGTCAAGGCCTGGCCGGCGCACGCGCGCCTGGTCAGCGCTTTCGCCCATCGCCCGGCCGACGAGGCCGAGGGCCTGGTCGGTGGCGCCACCCGCATCCATGAGCCGGCGCTGGACACCATGTCGTGGCGCTTGCTGCAGCAGACCACGGGCGCATTGAGCCTGGCGCTGGAGCGGCGCGACACCCCCGGGCGCACCGAGATGACGCTCGAGTTCCCGGACACCCTGCCGCCCAGCCTGCTGGGCTTCACGCTGTCCAACGAGGACGAAGCGCCGCAGCACGTGCGCAACGAGTTCCCGCTGGCCGGCCGTCACGTCATCGTGCTGGCGGCACGGCGCGAAGTGCGCAACACCGTGCGCGAGGCGCTGCGCAACATGGGCCTGGTGATCGACTTCGTCACCTCGGTGCAACAGGCGCAGGAACTGGTGCGCGAGGCCATGCCGCACGCCCTGGTGTACGAGGGTTCGCTGGGCGGCGACGCCTTCGAGCGCCTGCGCACCGAGCTGCTGGCCGAGGCCCCCAAGCTGGCGCTGGTGTGCATCGCCGAACAGGGCCGGGCCTTCGAGGTGCTCAACGTCGGCGGCCGCCAGGTCGCCAGCGTCGGGCGCGATGCCGTGGTCGAGTCGCTGCCGGCCGCGTTGCTGTTCGAGTTGACGCGCAGCGCCTGATGATCGGCAGCCTCAAGGGCCTTCTCGCCGCCAAGACGCCGCCACAGGTGCTGCTGGACGTGCACGGCGTCGGCTATGAAGTCGACGTGCCCATGAGCACCTTCTACAACCTGCCCGCCGTGGGTGAGGCGGTGCTGCTGCTCACGCACTTCGTGGTGCGCGAGGACGCGCAGGTGCTGTTCGGCTTTCTCACCGCGGGCGAGCGCGCCTGCTTCCGCGAACTGGTCAAGATCAGCGGCGTCGGCCCGCGCACCGCGTTGTCGGTGCTCTCGGGCCTGAGCGTGGCCGAGCTGTCGCAGGCCATCACGCGCCAGGATGCGGCGCGCCTGGTCAAGGTGCCGGGCATCGGCAAGAAGACGGCCGAGCGCCTGCTGCTCGAGCTGAAAGGCAAGCTGGGCCCCGACCTGGGCCTGCCGGCGGCCGGCGCGCCACTGGCCGACAACCATGCCGACATCGCGCAGGCGCTGCTGGCACTGGGCTACAACGAGCGCGACGCCCAGGCCGCGTTGCGTGCGCTGCCGCCCGACGTGGGCGTCAGCGACGGCATCAAGCTGGCACTGCGCGCCTTGACGCGCTAGAGGCGCTGGAGGCGCGTGCTCAGGGCTTGTGCATGCCGGCGCTGCCGCCGTGCATGGCACCCGAGGCCATGGACCCGCTGGCCAGCGGCCGCACCGGGGCCATGACTTGCAGCGTTTCGCGCTGGCCGCCGCTGCCTTCGATGACCAGCGTCAGCGGCACCTGGTCGCCCGGCTTCAGCTGCTGCTTCAGGTCGATGAGCATGATGTGGTAGCCACCCGGCTTGAGCACCACGTCCTGACCGGCCGGCAGGTCCAGCGCCGGGATCTGGCGCATGCGTGCCACCGTGCCCTCAAGCACCATGGTGTGGATCTCGGTCTTGCCGGCCGCGGGCGATTGCGCCGAGACCAGACGGCCGCCAGCGGCCGAGCTGATGTGGGCAAAGACGCCGGTGGCCTTCTGGTTGGGCACGGTGCCGCGGACCCAGGGGTCACGCACCTGGGTCTGTGCCATGGCGGCGGTGGCAAGCAAGCTGAGCGCGGCCAGCAGGATGGAAAGCTTCATGGGCTGGGTTCTAGAGTCAGGACAGCATCGTAGACCATCGGTGCCTGCCGCAACGCCGAAACCCGCTCGGCCACGCCCGCGAACCAGTCCGCGGCGCCCGCGCCCTGCGGCTGCAACAGCAGACGGCCGCCCGCTGCGTCTTCGAGCAGCATGCCGCTCACGCCATCACGGTTGACCACGCGGGAGACCGCGACGGTCTGCTCGGGCTGAAGGCACAGGCTGCACTGCGGGCCCGTGGCCTGCAGGCCGGCAGGCGTGTCCAGCGCCGCGCCCAGTGGCCCGATGTAGCGCACGGCGGCACCGGTGCCGCCCAGGTCCAGCCGCAATTCGGCGGCGTGCTCGAGGTGCAGCATCGCCGCACTCGCCCAGGCCGCGGCCGCCGGGCCGCGTACCAGCAAGTCCACCAGGGTGAAGCCCGGATGCGGCACCAACATCATCGGCACGGTGGCTGCAGCCCGCCGACGCCGGCAGGCATCGGTGCGCGGACGGCCATGCTGACGCAGCCACAGCAGGGCCTGGTCACGGCCGGAGGGGCTGGGCAGCATCACGCGGCCAAGGCATTGGTCGTTTCGGTCGAACCAGCTCAGACGCACGGCTGCGCCATCGCCCTGGTCGCTGCCTTCATCACTGCCCAAGGCCGACTCCACCGGCTCGACCAGTTCGATGCGCGCGATGCCGCGTTCGGATAGCCAGGCGGCGTGCCGTTCGCCCCGCAGGCACCACACGTCGATGCCGTCGGCAACGCCCTGAGCGCACTCCATAGTCCCCTGGAGTTCGGCCATGCCGTTGCGCAGGGTCAGCAGCACGGGGCCCCAGTCGGCCACCGGCGCCATCAGATCGGTCAGCAGGGCGTGCAGGGCCTGGGGTGGGGGCGGGCAAGGGGGCCGCGGCGGCCCGGCGCGGCGGCGAGGCGGCGCCGGGTAGGACCGGCCGGGGGGAAAAGGGCTGGAATGCGGAAAGCTCGGGAACGGAAACGGTGCGCCCATGAGGGTCGCCTCCTGGCATCGGTGACTCGGCTGGCGTGCGGCCCTGAGGGGCGCTACACGGGGGTCGCCGCGCAGGCGTGGCGCTGTGCACCGGTCGTCAACCAGGCCCTGCGCAGGTGACGCGATGGGGCGGGTGGACGGGCCCCCTGCGGCTGCAGCGGAGACCCTTGACGGCCGGGCAGAGGATGGCGTCTGCGGGCGCGACGCACGGGCCAAGACCACCGCCCCGGACTGGGGCGTCGGGCTTCACCCGCGTCAGCGGGTCAGGCGGTCAGAGGAGGAGCGCGGGGCCGCGGGCCGCGCCACGCGAACAGCGTGTGCGGCGCGTGCAGGAACAGCGGCGCCAGGTAATCGGCGCCGCGGGTCAGCATCAACGGTGTGTGCGTCGGCGGCGGCGCCAGCGCGTGGCTGGCCAGCGAGCACTCGGGGCAGTATTCCAGGTTGCCCATCGCCTGCAACTCCGCGGCATGGGCTGTGACTTCGGCATCGGCAGCCGCCTTGGCAGCCACTTCGACAGCAGCATCAGCGGCTGCATCGACCGCGTCGACCCCCTGCAGCGCCACCCGCTTCAAGCCGTGCTGGGTACAGACTTCGACCCAGTGGTCCTGGCCAACCTGGGCCTGGCTCAGTGTGCGCGCCAGCGTGGGCGTGAACACCACCACCAGCAGCGCCGCAAGGGCGAGCCAGGAAATCAGCTTGGTGCGCAGGCGCAAGGCATTCACAAGGCCGAGTCTAGCCAGCCCCTCCGCGCCACCCCTGCGACGCAATGTCGCAGCCACCACCCCGAACAGGGGGTTGCGAGGACACCGTCACGGCCGTCCAGACCGGCGACTGCGGCGCTAGCGCCGGGTGATGCGCTGCGAGAACGGAAAGCCGCCCATCGTGCCGACGGCGCCGTAGCCGGCGATGCTGGTTCCGGTCATGCAGGCCGCCCCCATCATTCCGCCGGGTGCGCAGTCGGCGTAGGCCAGCATGGCCAGTTGCGCTGGAGTGAGCGCGGTGAAGGGGTCGTCGGGTACGAAGATCAGCGCGTAGGCGTTCTGGGTGCTGCTGGCGTAGGCCCCAGGGAATCCTTCGTAGATGCCGCCGCTGGCGATGCCCGACCGGGGCGACCAGCCGTCGCCGCCCGCCACGCTGGTGCTGAAGGTGGCGGTGGTGTTCCTGGCGAAGGTGGCGACGAAGCGGCCGCCCAGCACAGCATCGCGCTGGCTGTGCAGTTGATTGGCCAGCCGGACCTGCGTCATGTCGTAGTAGGGGGCGCTGCCGACAGCGTTGCCGGTCATCGACTCGGTCAGCGTGCCCGTCAGCTGGCTGATCTGGCCCGTGGTGCTGTTGAGCGTGAACGAGCCGGTGAAGACCGTGTCGCGCGGCTGCGTGTCGGGCTCGCGGAAGGTGGTCAACACGTCGAACACCGTGATCACGTCGACGGCGGCGGATGCTGCCCCGCTGCCCAGCGCATTGCGCGCAGCCACGGCAAAGGCAAAGCCGGCGCAACTGGACGGGCAGCTGACCGTGACGGGCGCGCTGGCGGCCGTGGCCGTGATGCCGGCCGGCACCGAGCTGACGCTGTAGCCGCTGACCGCGCTGCCGCCGCTGTCCACGGCGCCGATGCTGACAACCACCGTGGCCACGTCGGCGCCGAGTCGGGCCGCCACCCCCGTGGGCGCGGCAGGCACGCTGGGCAGCGGTGCGGGCGCCACGGCGATGGTCTGCGTGACCCGGGCCGCGGCGTCGTAGGTGGCGTTGCCGGCCTGGTCGGCAGCGACCACGCAGTCGCCCAGGCTCTGGGCGCTGACCTGGCCGCTGGCCGCGTCCACGCTGCACACGCCAGGGCTCAGGCTGCTGTAGGTGGGCGCCAGGCCGGACGTTGCGCTGGCTCTCGCCGTGGCCAGTCCGCCCAGCGTCAAGGTCGGCGCGGCGCCGAAGGCCAGGGTCTGGCGCGCATCGACCAGCACCACCAGCGTCTGCGTGACCTGCGCGGCCGGCGCCCAGCTGGCGTTGCCCGCTTGGCTGGCCACGATGCTGCAGCTGCCTGCCGTGAGCGCCGTGACCCGGCCGCTGGCGCTGTCGACGCTGCACACGGCTGGGGTGCTGCTGCCGTAGCTGACCGGCAGGCCGGAGGAGGCCGTGGCGCTGACGCTGGCCGTGGCGCCCAGCGTCAGCACGGGCGCTGGGCCCAGGCTCAGGCTTTGCGCGCTGGCGCTGACCCGGGGTCCGTCACCGCCGCCCCCGCAGGCCGTCATGGAAAACACCGCGAGGGCGGCGAGGAATGGGTAGATGTTGTGCGCACGCATGTCGGTCAGTAGCTGAGGTTGAGCGCCAGATGGATGGATCGACCCATGCCGGGAACGAGCACGCCCCAAGGGATGCCGGCGCTGGTCATCGACGGCCCCTGGCCGACGTAGGCCCCGCCCAGCGGCAGGCTGTAGAAGCGGTTGAAGAGGTTCTCGACGCCCAGGTCCAGGCGGGCGTTCTGCCATTCGTACGAGCCGCGCAGGTTGAGCAGCGTGTAGCCGGGCGTGCGCACCTCGTTGCGCACGCGCGATGTGCGCGTCTTGGCCGCCACGGCCACCCATTCGGCCGCGGCCGTGAAGCCGCCCAGCTGCTGCTGCAGCGTCAGCTTGGCGTTGAGCGGCATGAGGTTGTAGAGATCGTCGTCGGTGGCGGTGTTGCGGCCGCGCACCTGGTTTACCAGCAGCGTGCCGCTGATGCTGCCCAGGCGCTCGGAGCGATGCAGCAGCGCATGGCCCGACAGGTCCAGGCCCTGCAGCCGCGCCTGCTGGTTGGCGTACTGCAGCAGCACGAAGCCGCTGTCGGCCGCCCCGTTGGCGGCACTGCACTGGCCGAAATCGCAGCGGCGCGCATCGATGAAGCCGCGCACCTGGGTGACGTAGGCCGTGGCCTTGAAGCCCCAGTCCTCGTTGTCGGCGTCGTGCCAGTCGGCCGACAGTGCCAGCGTGTGCGCGACCTCGGGTTTCAGGTCGGGGTTGCCGATGTAGCCGTTGCCGTCGCCGACGAAGTTGTTCATCAGCGCGGCCATGGCCTGGGTCGACCAGGGGTAGCGCTGGTACAGGCTGGGCGAGCGCGTCTTGCGCGCCAGGCCCAGCTCGTAGAACACGCTGTCGCTGGGGGTGTAGCGCGCCAGCAGGGCCGCATCCCAGTGGGTGTCCTCGCGCTGGCGCTCGCGTGCGTTGAAAGCGGCGGCGTCGTTGCCCCAGATGGCGCCCAGGCCGTTGTCGTAGCCCTGAACGGGGCCGGCGTCGCTCATCACGCGGTCGCCGCGCAGGCCCACCTGGCCCAGCCAGGCCGGGCCCCAGCGCGCTTCCCACTCGGCGTAGGCGCCGGTCTTGAAGCGCCGCCCGTAGTCCACGTTCCAGAAGGTGTTGGGCCCCATCGTGCCGCCCACGGGCGGCCAGAAGTCGTAGAGCACGTGCGTCTGGCGCTCCAGCCCCAGGCGCAGCGTCTCGTCGTCGCCCAGGTCCACACGCGCCTGCAGCGAAGCGCCGCGCGTGGTGGCGTCGGTGTTCATGGGCATGCCGAAGCCGTAGCGGAAGCGGTCGGGGCCCATGTCCATCTCGTGCTTCACCTTCTGCTGGAAGGCGCGCGCGGCCAGTTCGCCCCAGCCGAACTGACCCGTGTAGCGCAGGCTGGTCAGCGTGCCGTGGTTCAGCGTCATGTCCATGCGCTGGTTCGGGAAGCCCTCGAAGTCTGCGTGCTGGATGCCCAGCTTGAGCTGCAGCAGGTGGCCTTCGTGGCGCAGCGCGATGCCCAGGTCCTGGTTGCGCACTTGGTATGCCGTGGACGCGACCTCGTCGCCCGGAATCACCGGCCCGCCCTCGGTGCCGGGCGCGGCCGGCTTGAAGTCGCGCGCCGCGTGGTAGTTGTCGCGCTCGGCCACCGCGCCGCTGTAGCTGAGCCGGATGCGATCGGTGGCGAAGCTGGCGTTGAGGTTGCCCCCGCGCCCGTCGCCGTTGCTGCGATGGAAGGCGCCGAGCTGCCCTTCCACGCGCTGCTGGCCGGCTTCGGCGAACTGGGGCGCGACCGATTCGACCTGGATCGTGCCGCCCAGGCTGTCGCCGCCCACGCTCACGGGGGTGACGCCGGCATAGACCTTCACCCGGCCCACGTTCGACGGATCGATGTACGACAGCGCCGAGTTCATGTGGTTCGGGCAGGCCGCCACCAGGTCCAGGCCATCGACCTGGGTGCGCACGCGGTCGTCGGCCAGGCCGTTGATCGCCGGCAGGCTGGACACGCCACCGGCGCCGTACAGGGTGACGCCGGGCGTGTACTGCAGCAACTGCGCCGTGTCGCTGGTGGCGGCGCGCGAACGGGCCAACTGCGCCTTGTCGGCGCGCCGGCCGAACAGGCCGTCGTCACGCATCCGGGGCGCGGTGATGAGGACTTGCTGCTCCACCCGTTGCTGCGCGAACGCATCGAAGGGGATGGCCGGCACAACGGCGAGGCAAGCGCCCAGGGTGGCGATGCGGGTCTTCATGGGAACTCTCATTCAGGGTTGAGGAACGAGAGCGACCTTCAGCGCGCCACGAACGGGTCGGACAGGCGCGGGTCGCTCAGGAAATCGGTGTCGGTCAGCGCCTTCAAGAAGGCAACGAGGTCGGCCTGATCCTGCGCATCGAGCACGATGCGGCCGATCAGCTCACTCTTGAAGGGATTGGCACGCCCGTCGCCCGCCAGCGGGCCGCTGGCGATGAGGCGGCCGCCGGCGGCGTAGTGGCGCAGCACGTCTGGCAGCGTGGCCACCGTGCCGTCGTGCATGTAGGGCGCGGTGACTTCCACGTTGCGCAGGCTGGGCGCGCGGAAGCGGCCCATGTCGGTGGCGCGCGCACTCAGCTCGAACACGCCGCGGTTGGGCTCCGGAAACGCCCCGGTGCCGCCGAGGTTGTACAGGCCGGTGTTGTGGAAGGGTGTTTCCACCACCCTGCTTTCGGCATGCACGACCTGGTCGTTGAAGTTGAAGCCGCCGTGGCAGCGGCTGCACAGGGCCTGGTCGCCGAAGAACAGGTTCTTGCCGCGCTCTTCAGCCGCGCTGAGCGTGGCCCTGCCCTGCAGGGATTGGTCGAAGCGGCTGTTGCCCGAGATCAGCGTGCGCTGGAAGGCCGCGATGGACTTGATGACGCGGTCCCAGTTGATCGGCGCGGCATCGCCCGGCCAGGCCGCGGCAAAGCGCGCCGGGTAGTCGGGGTCGCTGCGCAGGCGCTGCAGCACGGCGTCGCGGTTGGCGTCGTTCACGCCCATCTCGACCGGACTTTCGCCGAACAGCGGCGTCTCCATCTGGCGCTCCAGCGTCACCAGCGAGAAATTGGCCCAGGTCAGCGTGGCGTTGTAGGCCACGTTGCCCAGGTGCTGCGAGTTGCGCGCCAAGGGCTCGCCGGTGGAGCCCAAGGTGATGGCGCGGCCGTCGGCGAAGGCCTTGTCCTGGTGGTGGCAGCTGCCGCAGCTCTGGCGGCCGTTGCCCGACAGGCGCACGTCGTAGAACAGGAAGCGCCCCAGCGCCACCTTGGCCTGCGACATCGGGTTGTCGGCCGGCACCCGGGGCACGGGAAATCCGGCAGGCAGCGACCACGACCATTCGGCCGTGGCCGCCTGCGTGTCGGCGGCGGTGCCGCCACCGCCGCCACACGCCACCAGCCCCAGCGGCAATGCCACCAGGGCCAGCGCTTGCAGGCGGCGCCACGGCGTGGCACCGCCCAGGCAGTGCCACGCGGCGCGCCACCAGGGCGCGCCGGGCCTCACTTGGCAACCGCCTTGAACAGCGTCTGCGCGTGGCCTTCGTCGATGACCTGGCCGGTGCCGGTGCCATCGGCCTTCCAGTCGATGGCCAGCGCCTGGAACACGTTCAGGCACTCGGGGTCGGTGCCGCCGGACATGCAGCCCGGCGAACCGGCCAGATTGCGCGTGACGTCGAGGCCGGCCACCAGCGCCTGCACGTCCACCGCGATCTTCTGCGAGGCCGGGTTGAAGCTGTGGAAGTGGAAGGCCATGCGGTTGGGCACGCTGCAGGCCACCGTGGCGCCCAGGGCCGGATTGCCGACGCAACCGGTGGACCCGAGATGGAAGTTGAAGGTGTTGGCCGACCAGGTGCCGGGCGTGCCGGCGGGATCGGTCACTTCGATCTTGGCGAACTTGCGGCCGGCTTGCCAGCTCCAGGTCATGGCCTGGTTGTCCAGCGGCTTGGGCGCGACGGCAGTGTCGGTGTGGTTCAGCGAGAAGGGCACGCCCATCTGCATCTCCACGCCCACGTAGGTGCCCACCGGCACGGTGCCGCGCAGCGTGGTGTTGGTGGCCGCGGTGCCGGTGGCGCAGGAGCCGGTGCCGTTTTCCAGGTCGATCAGGGTCACCGATTCGCCGGCGGCGTTGGTGTGGTTCCAGTCGTCGTTGGCGCCGAGCTTGAGCGTGGCCGTGCTGCCGTCGGCGCGGATCAGCTTGACGCCGCTGATGTAGAAGCGGAAGTCCTTGATCTGCGCCGTGGTGGCACCCGTGCCCAGGCCGGTGACGGCCGTGCCGCAGCTGACGGGGGTGGTGCCCGAGTAGGCGGCGAAATCCAGCGCAACGGCCTGGTCGGTGGCGATGGGGGCGTCGTCGCCGCCGCCGCCGCAGGCGGTCAGGGCCAGGGCAGCCAGGGCCAGGGGGATGAGACGGGTGTTGGTGAAGTGATGCATGACGGTCTTCCTTGAAACAAGCAGGGATTGAGAAGGTTCTGGTTCCGGGCGCAACGGCTTGCCTGTGCGGCAACCGTCGGCCCATGCGGCTGCGTCACCGGCATCGGGCCAGCGCGCAGCGCAAGCAAAGCGAGAGGAAGCCGGGCCGGCCCGCGGGCGGCGCGGTTCAGGCCTGCGGCGGCGGGGCGCGCGGCTCGGGGCTGCGCCAGGTCGAGGGCCGCGGCTGCGCCCGCAGCAGCTGCCACGGGCGCGCTGCGTCCGCACGCAGGCCCAGCGCCGCAAGCGACGATGGGACCGGCGCCAGTACCAGCGCGCCCAGGCCCAGCGCGCACAAGGGGCAGTGGTCGAGGATGGCTTGCGCCCGCAGCGCCGCGGGTTGGCCGGCGCCGTGGCCGGGGGTGTCCGCCTGCAGGCGGGGCATGACGCAGTGGCCAGCGGCCTCGGCGCCCATGCCCAGCGCGCGCGACAGCGTGGGCACCAGCGCCAGCGCCAGCATCGCCACGAGGGCGATCCAGGACAGGCGCAGCAGGTGCGGACGCAGGGTGGTCACGGCAGGTGGTGCGGCGTGAAGCTGGCGCAGTCGGCTCAGACCGACAGGGCGGGGGACGGCAGCAGGCGCAGGGCCGCGGCCTGAACACCCACGCCCGCCAGCCAGCCCGCGGCGCCTTCGCCCTGCGGGTGCAGCAGCAGGCTGGCGCCGGCGTCGTCGGTGAGCAGCAGGCCGCTGACGCCGTCACGGTCGATCACGCGGGCGGCCACGCTGGCCCGTGCCGGCTGCAGTTGCAGCCGGCATCGCGGGCCGCCGGCCTGCAGGCCGTCCGGCTCTTGGGGCAGCGCTGCCAGCGGGCCGGTGTAGCGCAGGGCGGCGCCGACGCAGCCCAGGTCCAGCCGCATCCCGTCAGCGCGCTCGGCCTGCAGCACCGCGGCCTGCGCCCAGGCCGCGGCCGCCGGGCCACGCGCCAGCGGATCCACCGAGACCAGGCCCTCCAGGGGCGCAAACATCACCGGCACGGGTGCGGCCGTCAGACGGCACCGGCCAGCATCGGCGCGCGGGCGACCCTGCTGGCGACACCAGAGCAGCGCCTGGTCGCGACCACCCGGGCTTGACAGTAGGACGCTGCCGATGCGCTGGCCGCGGCGGTCATACCAGTTCAGGCCGACTGCGCCGCCTGCGTTGTCGACCGAATCGACCAGCTCGACGCGCGCGATGCCGCGCTCGGACAGCCAGGCCGCGTGCCGTTCGCCGCCCAGGTGAAACACGTCGTCGCCGTGGACTTCGGTGCTGGCGCGCTCCAGGGTGCTGCGCAGATCGGCCATGGAGTTGCGCAGCCCCAGCTCCACGCGACCCCAGCCCGCCGCGGGCGCCAGCAGGTCGCTCAGGCTGGCATGCAGGGTTTGCGGGGCGCGCGCCAGGCCGCTGGCGTCGCGCGTCGCGTTGGCAGGGCGCAGCGCTGCGGTGCGCAGCCGCATCGGGGCAAAGGGATGGGGACGGGGGGCAAGGAGAAACGGAAATGTCGCATCCATGAAAGCTGCACTCCTGAGATCGTTGACTCGGCGGGCTTGCCGGTCGTCGGCCTGGGCCGCTGCCGCGCACGGGGCGCTGCAGGGCATCGGGCTGGGCGGGCTGCGTTGGCAGCGGCCCCTGACGGCCGGGCGCATTGCTGCGCAGCGGGCGGCGCACGGGCGAGTCCGCGACCCCGTGACGGGGCCAGGCGGCTTCACCCGCGGCAGCGGGTCAGCCGATCTGGGGAGGAGCGCGCGACTGCGGGCCGCGCCACGCGAACAGCGTGTGCGGCGCCTGCAGGAACAGCGGCGCCAGATAACCGGCGGCGCGAGCCAGCGCCGGCTGCGGCAGAGGTGCCGGCGGCGGCGCCAGCACCTGGCCGGCGAGCGAGCAGTAGGGGCAGTGCTCGACGTGGCCGGCGGCCTGCATCGGCGCCCGGTCGGCATCGGCCGCGGTGGCGGCATCCACTGCCACGCGCTTCATGCCCTGGGGCGTGCAGACCTCGGCCCAGTGGTTGTGGCCGCCTTCAACATGGTTGAGCGCACGCGCCAGCGTGGGCATCAGCACCAGTGCCAGCATCGCCACGAGGGCGAGCCAGGCGATGGGCTTGATGCGCGGACGCAGGGTGTTCACGGCGGCGAGTCTAGCCAGCGCAGGCGCCAGGCGCCTGCGGCGTGATGTCGCAGCGGCCACCCCGGATCGGGGGGTCGTGATAATCCGCGCCATGGCCATACAGACCGACGACTTTGCCGCCGCGCCGGCCCCGCGCGTGGTCAGTGCCGCGGCCAGTTCGCCGGGCGAAGAGGCCATCGAACGCGCGCTGCGCCCCAAGGGCCTGCAGGAATACGTCGGCCAGGCCAAGGTGCGCGAGCAGCTGTCCATCTTCATCGGCGCCGCGCGCGGCCGGCGCGAGGCGCTGGACCACGTGCTGCTGTTCGGCCCGCCCGGCCTGGGCAAGACCACGCTCAGCCACATCATCGCCGCCGAACTGGGCGTGAACCTGCGCCAGACCAGCGGCCCGGTGCTCGAGAAGCCCAAGGATCTGGCCGCCATCCTGACCAACCTCGAGAAGAACGACGTGCTCTTCATCGACGAGATCCACCGCCTGAGCCCGGTGGTCGAGGAGATCCTGTACCCGGCGCTCGAGGACTACCAGATCGACATCATGATCGGCGAAGGCCCGGCGGCGCGCTCGATCAAGCTCGACCTGCAGCCCTTCACGCTGGTGGGCGCGACCACGCGCGCCGGCATGCTGACCAACCCGCTGCGCGACCGCTTCGGCATCGTTGCGCGGCTGGAGTTCTACAGCGCGGAAGAACTGACGCGCATCGTCACGCGCTCGGCCGGGCTGCTGCAGGTGCCGATCGACGGCGCCGGCGCGCTGGAGATCGCGCGCCGCTCGCGCGGCACGCCGCGCGTGGCCAACCGGCTGCTGCGGCGCGTGCGCGACTACGCCCAGGTCAAGGCCGACGGCCGCATCGACGCGGCGCTGTCCGACCGCGCGCTGGCCATGCTCGACGTAGACGCTCAGGGCCTGGACCTGATGGACCGCAAGCTGCTGGAGGCCGTGATCCACCGCTTCGACGGCGGCCCGGTGGGCCTGGACAACGTGGCCGCGGCCATCGGCGAGGAAAGCGGCACCATCGAAGACGTGATCGAGCCCTACCTCATCCAGCAGGGCTACCTGCAGCGCACGCCGCGCGGCCGCATGGCCACCGCGGCCGCCTGGCGCCACCTGGGGTTGGCAGCACCGGCGCGGCCGGCGGACGACCTGTTCGGGGCTTAGGCGCGCAACCCCGCGTCACACTGCTGACACCCGGCGTGACATGTTGCACAGCCGGCCGAGGGCCCCGGCGATTTGGCAACGCCGTTAACGATTGCATGCATCCTGCGGGATCAAGTCGCACAAGGCCGGGCCGATATTCCTGACAGGAGGGGCCCGTTGGCCCCGCCGTCTTCGGGTGCCCGTCGCACCCGGCTTCCAGGTGATCCGGCATGCAACGCTTCCGCAATCAGGGCTTCACCCTCATCGAGGTGATGGTGACGATCGCCATCGTCGGCATCATCGCCGCCGTCGCCCTGCCTTCCTATTCGGCCTACATGCAGCGCGGACGCATTCCGGTGGCGCTGGACGGGCTGTCTTCGTATTACACGCGCATGGAACAGCGCTACCAGGACGTGGGCAATTACGGCACGGTAGCAGCCTGCGCCGTGGCGGTGCCCGCGGTGGCCAATTTCACCGTCACCTGCGCCACCAGCAACACCGCACAGGGCTTTACCGCCACTGCCACCGGCAGTGGCAGCATGGCCGGCTACACCTACACCATCAACCACCAGGGCACGCGCAGCACCACGGCGCACCCCAAGGGCGCGCTGACGGGCTGCTGGAGCATGAAGGGCACGGTATGCGACACCTGATCGCCCGAGCGCGCCTTCAAAGCGGCTTCACGCTGGTGGAGCTGATGGTGGGCTTGGCCGTGGCCGGTCTGCTGGTGATGGCCGCGGCGCCCCACTTCGCCGACTACGGCATCAATTCGCGCCTGCGCGAGAGCGGCAACACGGTCTACACCGAAGCCCTGATGGCGCAGAGCGAGGCCATCAAGCGCAACCGCACGGTGCGCCTGTCGACCAACGGCAGCACCGTGCAGGTGCTGGACCTGACCGACCCCACCAACCCGGTGGTGCTGCGCACGCGCACCCTGGCAGCGGGCGCCACCGTGGCCACCGGCACGGTGGACTTCGGCAGCCAGGGCTGGCCGACCAACCTCACCGCGGTGGCCCTGAACCTTTCCTCCACGGTCACCACCTGCTCCGCCGATCACCGCTGCCCCGGGCTGCGCGTCGATGCAGGCGGCGCCATACGGCTATGCGGCAACCAACTCGACAACTGTTCCTGAGCCGCGGCGCAGGGCTGTTCGACGCGCTCATCGCGCTGGCCATCCTGTCCTTCGGCCTGCTGGCGATCACGCGCTTCCAGGGGCGCATGGTGGCGCAGAGCACCGAGACGCAGTCGCGCCAGACGGCTTCGCAGCTGGCCGGCGAACTGCTCAGCACGGTGCTGGTGGACGTGGGCAGCGCGGCCTGCTACACGCTGCCGCAGTCTGGCGCCTGCAGCAACGCCGCGGCCGTGACGCGCACCACCGAATGGGCCGACCGCGTGGCCGCGTCCCTGCCCGGCACGGTCACGCGCACCGCCACGCTGACCTCGGCCACCGGCCGCTTCCAGGTGCTCATCACCTGGACCGGCAAGGAAACCAATGACCAGCACACGCTGGATGTGACGACCGATGTGCGACCCTGACCGCCCCTGCCCCCAAGGCCCGGCACCGCGCCGGCCCGGCCCTGCCTCGATGCGCCAGCGCGGCCTGTCGATGATCGAGCTCATGGTGGGCATCGTCATCGCCATGCTGGTCGGCCTGGCCGCCACCGGCGGCGCGGCCATGTTCACCGCGTCGCAGCGCCAGGGCATCGGCACCGGCGGCGCGCTGATGAGTGCCGGCAACGCGCTGTCGGCCATCCGCGACGACGCGGCCGCGGCCGGGCTGGGCTTCTTCGGCGACAACCAGTACCTGTGTCATAAGCTGAACCTGAGCGTGGCCACCACGGTGGTGGTCAACGGCACCGCCTTCACGCCTGTGAACGTCACGGCCGAGGCCGGCGGCGACCGGCTGGACGTGGTCTACGCCACGCAAGTGGCATCGGGCGCCAACGTGCTGCTCAACGCGGACAGCGCAGGCGCCAGTGCCGACCTGCGTTCACTGCTGCCGGTGACCGCCGGCCAGGCCGTGCTGCTGGCCCCCGAGACCCCCGGCGTGCCCTGCCTGGTGCGCACGGTCACGGCCATCGCCGCGTCCACCGAGACCACGCCGCAGCAGCTGGCCTTTGCCAACACCGGCAGCTACAACCAGGCCGCGTTCACCACCAACCCCACCTACCCCGACAAGGGCCGCGTCACCCTGCTGGGCGAACTGCGCTGGTCGCGCTACCGCCTCGAAGGCACCGACCTGCGGCTGGAGCGCCCGCTGGGCGGCGCCCCGGTGGTGCTGGCGCGCAACGTGATCGGCTTTCGGGTGCAGTACGGCATTGCCGACGCAGGCAGCACCGCGCTGGCAACCTGGCAGAACGCCGCGGCAACCTGGGCCACCAACACGCCGGCGCTGCTGCCGCGGGTGCGCGCACTGCGCATCGGCATGGTCACGCGCAGCGCGCAGGCCGAGAAGGTCAACGCCGCAGGCAACTGCGAGGCCACCACGACCACGCCACAGCTGTTCGGCGCCGACCTCACACCCGACGTCACCAACTGGCAATGCTTCCGCTACCGCAGCGTGGTCATCGTGGTGCCGCTGCGCAACCTGGTGATGGGGATGGCGCCATGAAGCGCATGCACGCAGTCCGCCAGCGCGGCGTCACCATCCTGGTGGTGCTGGTGCTGATGATGGTGATGATCATGGGCGGTCTGGCGCTGGCGCGCATGACCGAGATCGGCACGCTGGCCAGCGGCAACAGCAATTACCGCGAAGCCTCGCTGCAGGCCTCGGAGGTGGGCGTCAACACCGCCTACGCGGCGGTGCGCGCGCTGGCCAACGAAGAAGCCGATTTCGGCACCTGGTACTGGGCCACGATGCAGGCCGCCGACGCTGCCGGCGTGCCCACCATCGACTGGAGCGCCGCGCCCGAGGTGGCGGTGGGCAGCTACAGCGTGCGCTACGTGGTCGAGCGCATGTGCAACACCGCGCCGGTCACGGCCACGCTGCGCCAGTGCCTGGTCAAGCAGGTGCCGCAGACGGCCAGCGCGCGCGTGGGCAACGAGGCGCTGGACCCACCCAATTCGCGCCAGTTCCGCATCACCGTGCGTGTGGCCGGACCCAAGGACACCGAGACCTGGGTGCAGTCGCTCGTCACCAAGGGCTAAAGGCCCGTCCCTTCCTTCGTTCCTTCCGCTCACCAGGGCATGCCATGAAGACCGCAATCCAACTCACCGCCAGCGCCGTCGCGCTGACGGGGCTGCTGTTTGGCTTCGCCGCCCAGGCCACCAACCTGGCCGAGCTGCCGCTCAAGGCCTCGGTGCTGGCCAAGCCCACCGTCATCTTCGGCATGGACGACTCGGGCTCGATGGACTCCGAGGTGATGCTCTACAACAACGACGGCGCACTCTGGTGGGACTACGACAACGGCAGCGGCTGGGGCACGGACGCGGCGCATCCCAACAGTTCGATGCGCAGCATCACCAGCACCTGGTTCAACGCCGCCGGCGTGGCCGGTTCGCGCTGGCGCAAGATGGTCTACCTGTTCCCCAACGGCAGGGTCGACGGCGGGCGCATCTATGGCGACGCCAGCTACGACCACTTCGCGGTGATGCCGACGACGCAGTTCGCATTTCTGCGCTGGTCGGGCGTGTACCGCGACAACGCCGGCGTCTGGCGCTCGGCACCCAGCAGCCCGGCGCAGTCGCCGGTGCACAACCCGCTGTACTACAACCCGCTGGTCACCTACTTGCCCTGGGCCCCGGCGCAGCTGAGCAGTGGCGCTGTGTCGCCGGTCGACGCCACCACCACGGCGGCGAAGTCGCACCCGATGTACGGCACCGTAACCTTCAACCTGAGCACCGACATCGCGCGCGACACCGCCACCAACAAGGTCTTCACGGCCTTTCGCGGCATGCGCATCCCGGCCGGCGCGCAGAAGAGCGTGTGCGATTCGGGACGCAGCAACTGCGGCAGCTGGACCGACGTCACCAGCAACGAGACCGTGAACTCGGGCGACGTGATTCGCGTAGCGATGGCCTATTACCCGGCCACCTACTGGGCCAAGGAGAGCTGCACGCCCGAGAACAGCAACCTGAGCACCGACACTTGCACCACGGCGCCCGACGGCTCCACGCTCAAGCGCTACGAGATCAAGAGCGGCAACACCTTCCCCTCGGGCCGCGGTTATGTCGATGAATTGCAGAACTTCGCCAACTGGTTCCAGTACTACCGCAAGCGCAAGCTGATGCTGGCCGGCGCCATGGGCGAGACCATGGAGGGTTTGACCGGCATGCGCCTGGGCGTGGTGCCCTTCAACAGCCACCCCTCGCCCAGCACCAACCTGGAGATCTACGACGCCGACGCCACGCTGGCCAGCGGCGCGCTGGGACGCAAGCGCGTGGCCGGCATCTTCTACGAAGCCAACGGCAGCGGCGGCACGCCCACGCGCGAGACGCTCAAGTACATCGGTGAACAGTACAAGCGCACCGACAAGGACGGCACCGGCAAGTACAAGGTGATCCAGTACGCCTGCCAGCGCAACAACGCCTTCATCGTGACCGACGGCTTCGCCAACGCGACCAGCGTGACCATGCCGGCCTGGGACTCCAGCACCTCGGCCGCCACCCATGGCAGCGGCGCGCCCTATGCCGACACCTACAACGGCTCGCTGGCCGACCTGGCGCTGCGCTACTACACCAACAACCCGCGTCCGGCCGCAGCCACCGATGGCATGGTCACGGGCAAGGTGCCGGCCACGGCCATCGACGACAACCTCAACCTGCACATGAACACCTATGGCCTGACCATAGGCGCGCGCGGCACGCTGTTCCTGGCCGAGAACACGACGCCGCCCACGGGCACCTCGGACTGGCCCACGCCCAACGTCGACCGCCACCCCTCGGCCGTGGACGACCTGTGGCACGCCACGATCAACGGCCGCGGCCGCATGTACCTGGCCAACACCCCCGAGGAAACGGCGCTGCGCGTACGCGCCGGCATGGACGACATCCTCAGCCAGGTAGCGGCCCAGGGTGCGATCGCGGTCAGCGCCGTCAACCTCGATCGCAGCGACTCGCAGGCCTACATGGGCATGTACAACCCGCGCGGCTGGGCCGGCGACCTGACGGCCAATCCCATCAACATCGCCACGGCCGCGGTCTCGTCCACGGCCACCTGGAGCGCGGCCACGCTGCTGGGCGCGCGCGACTGGACGCAGCGCGTGATCTTCAGTTCCAACGCCAGCGGCGGCATCGACTTCAACGACGCCAACGTCGGCGCCGCGGTCAACCCCGACACCGCCACCTTCACCAGCAACGCAGCCGTGGTCGACTACCTGCGCGGCAACCGCAGCGGCGAAGGCAGCATCTACCGCCAGCGCAGCAGCCTGATCGGCGCCGTGGTCAACGCCGAGCCGGTGCTGGCGCGCGACGAGCGCATGGTCTACCTGGCCTCGGGCGACGGCATGCTTCACGCTTTCGACACCGTCACCGGCGCCGAGCAATGGGCCTACGTGCCGCCCGACAGCTTTGCCCGGCTGGGCGCCTCGATCCAGCGCGGCTGGATCTACCAGACCGTGCTGGACGCCGCACCCGTCTACGCCAAGCTGTCGACCGGCGCCAAGCTGCTGGTGGGCGGCCTGGGTGCCGCCGGGCGCAGCTACTACGCGCTGGATGTGAGCGCGCCGCGCGGACTGACCACCGCTGCCGCCGCGGCCCAATACCGCTGGATGTTCCCCACCGCCGCCGACACGACCACGCGCGCCAAGGTGGGCTACACGCTGGGTCAGCCGGTGATCGCGCGCACCACCGCCGACGGCGACGTGGTGCTGGTGACCTCAGGTTATGACAACGGCCAGGCCATCGGCGACGGCAAGGGCCGGTTGTGGGTGCTCAATGCCACCACCGGCGCCGTGATCAAGTCCTTCCGCACCACCGCGGGCGCGGTCCATCCCGCGCAGGAGGCCGGGCTGGCGCACGTGTCGGCCTTCAGGGAAAGCGACGGCACGACACGCTACGTCTACGGCGGCGACCTGCTGGGCAACCTGTGGAAGTTCGACCTTGCGCGCACCGGCGTGGGCGATCTCGACGCCGAGCTGCTGGCCACGCTGCTGGACGGCAACGACAATCCGCAGCCGGTGACGGCGCCGCCCGAGCTCGCGCTGATGGCCAGCAAGCGGGTGGTGCTGATCGGCACCGGCCGGATGCTGGACATCACCGACTTCGGCAGCAGCCGGGTGCAGTCGTTCTATGCCATCGCCGACGGCGCCACGCTCGCCAACGCGCGCAGCGGCCTGGTGCGCCAGGTCTACAACGGCCGCGTCGCCGACACCATGACCACCACCGCCTTCAACTGGAGCACCGACCGTGGCTGGTACTTCGACCTCAGCGCCGGCGAGCAGGCCAACACCGCGCCCATCGTGGTCTATGGCTCGGTGGCCTTCGTCACCAACATCAACGGCGGCGCCGATTGCTCGCAGGCCTCCTACATGTACCTGCTGGACATCGGTACCGGCGGCAAGCTGAGCACCTCCACCTACATCTCGGAGACCATCGCCACCAACGCCACATCGTCGCGCGTGCTGGCCTTGCGCGTGGTCAGCGGCCGCATCATCGGCACGACGCACCGCTCGGACAACACCGTCTACCAGCGCGAGCTGCCGGTGGGGCAGGTCATCACGCCGGCCAAGAACTCCTGGCGCGAAATCCGTCGCTAGGGGGCTGGAGGCGGTTTCGTGACGTATCACCGGTGACGGCGAACCCGTCGCCACCGACACCCCCCTAAACTGGGGGGAGAGGGTTGACCGCAGGCGCGTCAACCCGGGCCATTCAGACCCTGCCCTGTCGACGACGTCATCGCGGTCATCCGCGCAGCGCGCCTTCGAACTGGGCAACCAACGGGGATTCCCATGCAGCTTCAAGTTCTTGCCCTGGCCCGCGCGGCCCTCGTGCTCGGCCCCTGGGCCCTGGGTGCCGCAACGGCGGCGATCGTGACCATCGACTTCGAAAAGCTCGATGGAGACCCAACAACCCGACCCTTAGCGGCAGACGACCGGAGTATGGTGAGCTACGAAGAGCAGGGCTACCAATTCACCTTCCTGGCCAGCCCGAACCCGGGGACGATCAACCCGACGGGCTTCGGCAGTTGGGGCAGTGACTCACTCAACCGGCCGCTCGGCAGCAGCCGGGCGCTGTACAACGCCGGCGTCCAGCCGGACGACGCGTATGGTGAACCCGGTTTCACCATTCTGACGCGCGCCGACGGCCTGGCCTTCGACCTGCTATCGATCGAGCTCTCGCACTACTCCAACTACGTGGCCGAGGGCAATCCGGCGGCCCTCATCACCTTCACGGGCACGCGCGCCGACAACAGCACGACCACCGCCACTGCGAGCGTGGAAACCTTCGGCTTCCAGCCCTTCGCGATCGGTTCGCTGACCAACGTCGTCCAGGTGCGCTGGCAGCAGACCGCCACCTACGCACACCAATTCGACAACCTGGTGCTGAACCAGGCGCAGGGTGGCAATCCGCCGTCCGGCGTGCCCGAGCCGGGCTCGCTGGCCCTGGCCGGCCTGGCGCTGGCGGGCCTGCTGGGCGCGCGCCGCAGCCGCGCCTGAACCCGGCGCCCGCTCAGGCGGGCGTGGGCGCCATCAGGTGCGCGTCGTCGTTCCACCCCACCACGACAAAGCCTTCGCCGTTGTAGAGCAGCCGGTTGATGCTGGCATTGCCCAGCTGCCAGGTGCGCGGCGCGCCGGGGGCCACGCCGACGGCGGCGCGGTACAGGCAGTCCAGCACGCCGCCATGCGCCACCACGGCGATGGCCTGGCCGGCGTGGCGCGCGGCCAGCGCCGCGATCGCCGGCAGGCAGCGCGCGCCAAAGGCCGCCAGCGTCTCGCCGCCGCCGGGGGCAAAGTCGGGCTCGCGCCGACGCCAGCGCGCGGCCTCTTCGGGCCAGCGCTGCTCGACCTCGGCAAAGCTGATGCCCTCGAAGCGGCCGAAGCCGCGCTCGCGCAGGGCCGGGTCGGTCTGCACCGGCCGGCCGGTGGCCGCGGCCAGGGCCTCGGCGGTGGCGCGGGCGCGCAGCAGGTCGCTGCTGTAGATGGCCGCCAGGTCCTCGCCCGCCAGCGCGCGCGCCAGCAGCGCCGCCTGGCGCAGGCCGGTCTCGTCCAGCGGGATGTCGACATGGCCCTGGATGCGCTGGCTGGCGTTCCAGGCGGTCTGGCCGTGGCGCAGCGCGAAGACCCGGGTCGGCTCTTGCATCGCGCGCGCCGCCCCGCCGACGCTCAGATGCCGGCGCTCAGCAGGCGTTGGTTGAGCGTGTAGGTGCCCGAGAAGGTGGCCTCGGCCAGCGCACGGCCGGCCAGCTGCTCGCGCACCTGATGGCCGGTGAACACGCCTTCCAGCGGCAGCCGCGGCACGGCCACGGCGTACAGCGTGAACACGTAGTGGTGCACCAGCGAGTCGTTGAAGGGCGGGAACGGGCCGTCGTAGCCGAAGTACTGCCCGGCCATCTCGGGGTGGCCGGCAAACCAGCCGGTGTAGTCGTTCAGGCCGTGGCGCGCGCCCGCGCGCGCCGCCGCCGGGCCGGGCTTGCCGCGGGCCTTGAAGCCGCGGCTGAACTCGCCCTCGGCCAGTTCGGCCGGCAGCGGTGGCAGGTCGATCAGCACCCAGTGGAAGAAGTCCACGCGCGCCAGGTCGGCCGGAATCTCGCGGTCAGGCTTGTTGACGTCGTCGCCGCGGCTGGGCACGTCGAAATCGTGGCAGATGAGCACCAGCGACTGCGTGCCTGCCGGCATGTCGCTCCAGCCCAGGTGCGGGCTGATGTTGTCGCTGAACTCGGCGCCGCCCTTGCCGTCGGGCCTGCCTGCGGCGTAGCGCACCGGAATGCGGTCACCGTTGGTCCAGCTGTCGCTCCAGAGTTTCATCCTCGTGCCTCCTGCACCTCAAACACCCCACACCACGGGCTTGTCGGCCGCGTGCGCGCGGCGCAGCAATTCCAGCATCGGCCACAGGCGCTGGCGCAACGACACCGGCGGCCGCAGGGGCTCGGCATCTTCTTCAGGCGCGGGCGTGGCCGCCTCTTGCTCGATGGCCGCCAGCAGCGCCGCCATCGCGCCGGGCATGGCCGCGGGCTCGATGATGCCCTGGGCCGCCGGCTCGCGCCCGAGCAGGCGCAGCATCAACTCGGCGTTGGGGGCCAGCATGATGACGTCCCCGCTGGCGGCGCTCTTGAACTTGTAGATCATCGTGCCGCATTGTGACTCGCTGCGAGCCTTGCAGCGCGCCTGGCGCGCGCCGATTCAGCCGCGCACCAGGCGCATGCGCGGGGCCGGCCGGCGCGGCGGCACCGTGACGCGGCCGCCAGGGGGCAGGCGCTGCTGGAAGGTCAGCGGGTCCAGCGCCGGCGCGTAGAGGTAGCCCTGGTAGGCGTCGCAGCCGGCTTCGAGCAGGAACTGCCGCTGCGCTTCGGTCTCCACGCCCTCGGCCACGACCTGAAGGCTCAGCGCGCGCGCCATCTGCAGCAGCGCCAGCACGATCATCGCGTCCTCTGCGTCGTCGGGCAGGCCGCTGATGAAGCTGATGTCGATCTTGATGCGGCCCACCGGCGCTCGCGCCAGCAGCGCCATGCTCGAGTAGCCGGTGCCGAAGTCGTCGATGGCCAGGCGCACGCCCAGGCGCGCCAGCGCGTCCAGCTTGAGCAGCGCCGCCTCGGGGTCGTGTGCGAGCAGCGCCTCGGTGAGCTCCAGTTCCAGCAGCGTGCCGGGCACTTGCTGCTCGGCCAGCGCCGCGGCCACCTGGTCGACGAAGCCCGCCTGCTGGAACTGCAGCGGCGAGACATTCACCGACACCGGCAGCGGCTGCCCGCGGGCCTGCCAGGCGGCAGCCTGCTGCAGCGCCTGCGCCAGCACCCATTCGCCGATGGCCAGCACGAAGCCGGTTTCCTCGGCCACGGGCAGAAAACGCGTCGGCGCCACGTCGCCCAGGCCCGGGTCGCGCCAGCGCAGCAAGGCTTCGACGCCGATCACGTCGCAGCCGGCCAGGCTGACCTGCGGCTGGTAGTGCAGCCGGAAGCGGCCGCTGACCAGCGCGCGGCGCATGGCCTGGTCCAGCTTCAGGCGCGTCTGGCGGTCGCCCTCGACACGCGCCTGGTGCATGCGGTAACCCCCACGGCCCCCGAGCTTGGCTGCGCGCAGGGCGGCGTCGGCCATGCGCAGCACTGCGTCGGCATCGACGGCGCGCGCCTCGACCACCGCCACGCCGATGCTGCAGCTCAGGGCCAGCTGCGCGCCGTCCAGGGTGCAGGGCTGAGCCACCACGTTGAGCACACGCCCCGCCATGGACTCGGCCGTGTCGGCTTCGGCCGGGCGCAGCAGCAGCGCGAACTGGTCGCCGCCCACCCGCGCCAGCAGGTCGGCGGGGCGCAGCAGGGCCTGAAGACGCTGCGCCATCTCGAGCAGCACGCGGTCGCCCAGGTCGTGGCCCAGGCTTTCGTTGACCTGGCGGAAGCGGTCCAGGTCCACCAGCAGCAGCGCGAAGCCATCGCCGGCGCTGCGTGCGGCCACCGCGGCATCGGCCAGGCGTTCGACCAGCTGGCGGCGGTTGGCCAGGCCAGTGAGCGCGTCGTGCAGCGCCAGCGCGTCGATGTGCGCCTGCGCCGCCACGCGCTCGGTCTGGTCGCGGAAGCACCACACCCGCCCCTGCAGGCGGCCGCCCACCAGCAGCGGGCGCGTCACGCGGTCGAAGACCTGGCCCGACTGCAGGTGCAGCCGGTCGGTGGCCACGATCAGCGCGGCCTGCTCCAGCGCCAGCAGGCGTTGCTGGTAGCCGGGGACGTCGACGACGCTGCGCGCCATCCAGGTCGACACCGCCGCCTCGGTCTGCTGCAACAGCGCCAGCGGCATGGACCACATCTGGCTGAAGCGGTGGTTGAAGCTGCGCACGCGGCCGACCAGATCGGTGACCAGGATGCCGTCGTCGGTGCACTCCAGCGTGGCCTGGCGCTCGGCCAGCAGCAGCTCGCGCGCGCGCTCGGCGCGGTCTTCGCTGCTGCGGTCGCTGAGCAGGACCAGCGCGAACAGCGCATGGCCGTCGGCCCCGGCCACCGGCTGCACGCTGCGCGTGACCGGCAGCGCCTGGCCTTCGGCGCGAGGCGCGGCGATGAAGGTGTCGCTGTGCAGGCGCGGGGCCGCGCCCGCGGCCACGCCGGCCCAGAATTCCAGGTCTTCGGGCGAGCGCACCAGCGTGTCGGCGGCAACGCCCAGCAGGGCTTCGCGCGGGCTGCCGAAGAAGCGCTGCGCAGCGGCGTTGAGCGCGGCCACACGCTGGTCGTGCAGCGCCACCAGCCAGGCCGGCTGCGGCAAGGCGTCGAGCAGCGGCTGCCAGACGTCCAGTGTCACCAGCTCGTGTGCCCCGGTGACGCAGCCGTCGGGCCATGGTTCATGCTTCAAGGAACATCCTTTCGCGCCGCGCCCTGCGGGTTTCTCATGCGGCCAGCGCCTGCAGCGCTTCTTCGCTGTGCAGGGGCTCGAAATAGTAGGTTACGCGGGGCCGCGGATCCAGGTAGTCCAGCGCCGCGGCCGGCACCTTGCTGGCCGGCAGGCTGCGGCGGATGCCGATGTCGGGTTCGCGCTCCAGGTCCAGCACCAGGGCTTCGCTGCGCGGCACGTGCGGGTCGTAGACCAGCACGCGCGGCTTGAGCGTGCGGCTGGAATTGACGCCGATGACCAGGGCGAAGCGCTCGTTGGTGAGCTGCACCAGCGAGCCCGCCGGGTACACGCCCATCATGCGGATGAAGGCGTTGAGCACATGCGCGTCGAAGCGCTTGCGCCCCTGCGCAAACAGCACCGACACGGCCTCGTGCGGCGTCAGCGCCAGGCCGCGCGCCTGCGGGTTGCACAGGTTGTCGTAGCGGTCGATCAGCGACACCAGGCGCGCGCCCAGGCTCATGCGCTCCAGCGGCAGGCGCAGCGGGAAGCCGCCACCGTCGGCCTGCTCGTGGTGCTGCGCCAGCACCGTCAGCGCGCCCGCTGTCAGCCCCATGCGCATGCCCATCCCCACGCCCTTGGAGACGTGTTCGCGGTAGGCGTTGGTCTCGGCCGTGCTGAAGTGCTCGTCAGCATGGCGGAAGCGGTCCACCACCTCCTGCTTGCCGATGTCGTGCAGCAGCGCGCCCATGCCCAGTTCCACCAGTTCGTTCTCGGCCAGGCCCAGGCTGCGGCCGATGAGCAGGGCCACCACGCTGACGTTGAGCGCGTGGGCGGCGGCGCGGTCGCCGGCACCGGTGACCAGGCGGATGCCGATGTCCTGCTGCACCAGCATCTTGGACAGCATGGCACGCGTCAGCGCCTCGGTGGCGCGGCAGGCCGCTGCCGGCTGCGCCGCCACCGCATCGCTGGCCTCGCGCCAGGCGCGCGCGGCCTCGGCTTGCTGACGCTCGCACAGTTGCACGGCCTCGCGCTGCGCCGAAAGCAGCTGCCGGCGCCGTTCGGCCGTGGCTTCGCGCGTATCGGTCAGCCCGCCCGCGGTCGCGTCGGCCTGGGCGGCGCGCGCCGCGACCTCGGCGGGGCTGGGCTCCAGGTCGCTCTTCTCGGGCACCCAGCGCACGCGCACCAGGCCCAGCCCGCGCAAGGTGGCGATCTGGTCGGCCGAGCTGAGCTTGAAGCTGGACAGCGGGAAGGGATGCGAAAGCCATCCGCCTTCCAGGTGTATGTACATGCCGATGCGCAGATCGTCGACGGCGATGGTGCTGGACATCAGGATTCCTCGGTGCATTCCCAGGGGCACGCTGGGAGCCGCCCCGATACCCTGGTTTTCGGGCGGCACTGCGCCGGACTTGAGCGCGACGTCTGCAGTTCCGTCCCCAGAGCCCGTCCGCGCGAGTGATTGCTCGCATCGCTGGCGCTGCCGCGCCATCCGGCAAACCCCGCTTGCCCGGCAGGCGGCGGCACGCGCATGCTGCCGCCTGCCCTGCCACCCACCCCGCCGAATCCCGACATGACACGCCCTTTCATCCGCCAGGCCGCTGCCCTGGCCGCGCTGGCCCTGCTGGCGCTGCCGGCCGCGGCCCAGACCGCGCCGCTCAAGGTGGGCTTCATGCTGCCCGCCACCGGCACCTTTGCCGCCTTGGGCGACATGATCGAGAAGGGCTTCAAGCTGCACGTGCAGGAGCAGGGCGGCACGCTGGGCGGGCGCAGCATCCAGTACTTCACGGTCGACGACGAAAGCGACCCCAGCAAGGCCATCGACAACGTCGGCAAGCTGATCAAGCGCGACCAGGTCGACGTCATCGTCGGCACGGTGCATTCGGGCGTGGCCCTGGCCATGGCGCGCGCGGCGCGCGACAGCAAGACGTTGCTGATCGTGCCCAACGCCGGCGCCGGCGACATCACCGGGCCGCTGTGCGCGCCCAACATCGTGCGCAGTTCCTTCAGCAACTGGCAGCCGGCCTACGCCATGGGTGTGGTGGCGGGCACGCGCGGCGTCAAGCGCGCCATCACCATCACCTGGAACTACGCCGCCGGCGCCGAGACGGTGAAGGGCTTCACCGAAGGCCTCGAGAAGAACGGCGGCAAGGTGGTGAAGGAGCTGAACCTGCCCTTCCCCAACGTCGAGTTCCAGGCGCTGCTGACCGAGATCGCGGCGCAGAAGCCGGACGCGGTGTACGCCTTCTTCGCCGGCGCCGCGGCGGTGAAGTTCGTCAAGGACTACAACGCCGCCGGGCTGCGCAAGGCTATCCCGCTGTACGGCCCGGGCTTCCTGACCGACGGCACGCTCGAGGCCCAGGGGCCCGCGGCGCAGGGCCTGCTGACCACGCTGCACTACGCCGACAACCTGGACACGCCGCGCAACAACGCCTTCCGCAAGAGCTTTGCGCTGGCCTACAAGGCCCAGGCCGACGTCTACGCGGTGCAGGGCTACGACGCGGCACAGATCCTGGGCGCGGGCCTGGCGGCGGTAAAGGGCGACATGGGCCAGCGCGACGCGCTGGCCGCCGCCATGCGCCGCGTGACGGTGGACAGCCCGCGCGGCAAGTTCACGCTCTCGGCGGCCGGCAACCCGGTGCAGGACATCTACCTGCGCCAGGCGCAGGGCCGCAACAACGAGTTCCGCGCCGTCGCCGTCAAGGCGCTGGCCGACCCGGCGCGCGGCTGCAAGCTGTAGCCGCCCGCCGCCCGCCGCCCACGCTTCTAGACTGCGGGCCCCAACCCGCCACCGAAAGACCGCCCGTGATACTGGAAATCGCCGACATCCGCATCCAGCCCGGCCAGCAGGCCGGCTTCGAGGCCGCCGTGCTGCGCGGACTGGACGAGGTCGTGACCCGCGCCCGCGGCTTCAAGGGCGCCAAGGTCAACCACTGCATCGAAAGCCCCGAGCGCTACGTGCTGCAGATCTTCTGGGAGACGCTGGAAGACCACACCGTGCACTTCCGCCAGGGCCCGCTGTTCACCGAGTGGCGCGCCATCGTCGGCCCCTTCTTCGCCGGCCCGCCGCTGGTGGAGCACTTCACGCTGCTGCGCGACCCCTGAGCACAATGCGGCCCTTCAGGCCGCCACCGGCAGGGTCAGCGCAACAAGGGTGCCCTGCCCCGCTTCACCGCCGACGTCACCGCCGACGTCACTGCTCACCGCCACGCTGCCGCGGTGCAGCTCGACGATGCGCTTGACGATGGCCAGGCCCAGGCCGCGGCCCTCTTCGCTGCTGGCCGGAGCGACGCTGTCGCGCGCCTGGTAAAGCCGGTCGAACAGGTGCGGCAGGTCGGCCGGCGCGATGCCGCAGCCGCTGTCGTGCACGCACACCTGCACCTGGCCCGGCGCCGCGTGCAAGGTCAGCTGCACGCGCCCGCCGGCCGGCGTGAACTTGAGCGCGTTGTCCAGCAGGTTGGCCACGGCGCGCTCGAACAGCTCGATGTCGACCTCCACCACCGGTGCCGTGCCCGGCGGCGGCTCGAACACCAGCGCCACGCCCTGGCGCGCGGCGCGGTCGGCAAAGCGCAGCGCAATGTCGTCCAGCACCTCGGCCAGGTCCAGCCGCATGGGCTTGAGGCGAAAGGCCGGCTCGTCCAGCAGCGCCAGGTCGCCCAGCGAGCGCACCATGCCCGCCGCGTTGCGGGTGTTGCGCAGCGCCACCTCGACCAGGTGGCGGTCGTCGGCGCGCGCCGCGTCGCCCTGCCAGCGCCGCTCCAGCGTCTCCAGGCAGGCCACGGTGGCGGTGAGCGGGCTGCGCAGGTCGTGGCTGAGGTTGCTGACGCCCTCGCGCCGGAAATGGTCGAGCCGGCGCAGCTCGTCCCACTGCGCGCGCAGGCGCTGCAGCAGGCCCCGAAAGCCGCTGCGCAGGCGCGCGAATTCGTCGTCGGCGCGGGCCGGCGGCGGCGCGTCGACGCTGAAGCCGGGCAGCGCAGCGGCGTCGGCCGCAAAGCCGATGCGCGCCGCGGCGGCGACCTCGTCGCTGAGCACCCGCAGCGGCCGCGTCACGGTGACGATGATCCAGGCCGCCAGCGCCGAGGCCAGCAGCACCACCGCCAGCACCGCGGCCAGCGCCGGCCCGCCCAGGCTGCTGCGCGCCAGCGCCCAGCGCGAGGCCGGCACGCCGCCCTTGCGGCACACCAGGTACAGGTAGCCGGCCACGCCGGCGTCGGCGCGGATCACGGCGCGCTTGAGCGCCCGCGCCGCGACCACGGCGTCGGCATCCATGTACTCGGGGTCGTCGCCCATCACGTAGGCGGCGCGCTGGCGGTCACCGGCCGCCGCGGCCTCGGCCGCCTGCTGCACCGGCGCCAGCGCCACCGTGAAACCCGGCGGCAGCCGCACCTGCCCGGTGCTGGCCAGCACCAGGCCCGTGGCGTCGAGCAGGTAGAGCTGCGAATGCGGTTCGTACAGCAGCAGCGTGTGCAGCAATGCCAGCAACGCATCGGGCTGGCGCTGGTGCAGGTCCAGCAGGTCGTCGTGCGCCGCCAGCACGCGCGTGAGAAAGGCGTCGGCGCGCTGGTAGGTGCTTTCGTGCTCGAAGCGCTCGAAGGCCACGACCACGGTGACGATCACACCCAAGGCGGTGGCCAGGCCGGTGAGGAAGACCGTCAGCGCCAGGCGGAACCGAACCGTCACGGCGCGTCGCGCATCTTGTAGCCGGCGCCGCGCACGGTGAGGATGAAGCGCGGGCTCATCGGGTCGGCCTCGACCTTGGCGCGCAGACGGTTGATGTGGGTGGTGACGGTGTGCTCGTAGCCCTCGTGCGAGTAGCCCCACACCGCGTCCAGCAGCTGCGCGCGCGAGAAGACGCGCCCCGGGTGGTTGGCAAAGTGCAGCAGCAGGTCGAACTCCAGCGCCGTGAACTCCAGCGCGCGGCCGGCCACGCGTACTTCGCGCCGCACCGGCAGGATCTCCAGCTCGCCGTTGCGCACCGCCTGCGCGGCGGCAGGCGCAGCGGCGGCGGCGCGCAGCAGCTCGGCGCGGCGCAGCAAGGCCTTGACGCGCGCCAGCAGCTCGGCCATCGAGAAGGGCTTGGTCAGGTAGTCGTCGGCACCCAGCTCCAGGCCCAGCACGCGGTCGAGCTCGGTGCTCTTGGCGGTGAGCATCAGGATGGGCGCGGCGCGGCCCTGGGCACGCAGCGCCTTGCACACCTCCAGCCCGTCCAGGCCCGGCATCATCAGGTCCAGGATCAGCAGGTCGCTGGCGCGTTCGGCCTGGCTGGCAAGCGCCGCGCGGCCGTCGGCCACGGCCGTGACGGCGTGGCCCGCGTGCTGCAGGTTGAGCACGATCAGGTCGCGGATGTCGGCCTGGTCTTCGGCGACGAGGATGTGGCTGGCCATGCGCTTGAGGGTCGGCCGGGCGGGCCGGGTTCTTACACCGATGTGATGTGGCTGTGATCTTCGGTGAGCAGGGCGCGAGATGCGCCGCACACAGTGTAGCCATCGCATCCCCACCCCAGGCCTGCCATGCACACCGCCACCGCCCCTGCCGCCACCGAGCTGCCCGCCGTCACCTGGCCCGAGCTGACCGCGCAGCGCGCCTACCTGGTGCGCTACGCGCGCCAGCGCCTGCACGACCCGGCGTTGGCCGAGGACCTGGTGCACGACGTGTTCGAGGCCGTGGCCCGCGGCCATGCGGTCTTCGGCGGCCGCGCCGCGCTGCGCAGCTGGCTGGTGGGCATCCTCAAGCACAAGATCGTGGACCTGGTGCGCCAGCGCAGCGGCCACGACAGCCTGGACGGCGGCAGCGACGACGATGCCGAAGGCCTGGCGCTGGAGTGCCCGCAGCCGCGCCCCGAGCAGTTGGCCGAACAGCGCCAGCGCCTGCGCCGCACGCTGCAACGCATTGCCGAGCTGCCCGAGACCCTGCGCCGCGTGGTCGAGTTGCGCCTGCTGCAGGACGACAGCACCGAGACCGTGTGCCGCGCGCTGGCCATCAGCCAGCAGAACCTGTTCGTGCGCCTGCACCGGGCGCGGCGGCTGCTGGCCGCGTGAGGCGGGCCCGCCGGATCCAGTGGCGTCCGTTCAAGGCTCAGGCCGCCTTGCCGATAAGGGATGACCGGTGCGCGTTTGGCACAAAAGGACAGCTCGTGAAGATCAGTCTCAGACTCCCCTTGGCCTTTGCCGTGGCGCTGGGCCTGCTGCTGGCCGGCGCCCTGTTCGGCATCTACCGCCTCAACGCGGCCGTGACCGCGTTCCAGGACGACGTGGCCAGCCATGTGAGCGCGTACCGGACCGGCGCCGAGATTGCAACCAGTTTCGCCACCGCCATCCAGGAATGGAAGAACGTGCTCCTGCGCGGCAAGGAACAGAAGGATCTGGACAAGTACTGGGCCGCGCACCAGAAGGAGATGCGCAAGGTCGACGAACTGATGAAGCAGCTCGATGCACAGGTCGGCAGCGGATCCGAGACGCAAAAGCTGGTGGGCAAGCTGCGCACCGAGATGGGCGCCGCCCAGGAAGGCTATCGCCAGGCGCTCGAGGCCTTCAAGACTTCGGGCCTGGATGCCGCCGCCGGCGACAAGGCCGCGCGCGGCAAGGACCGCGCCGCTGCCGAGACGCTGGCCGCCCTGCGCGCCATGCTGTCCAAGGAGGAAGCTCGCGCCAGCGACGCGGCCTCCGCCGGGGCCAAGACGGCAACCTGGCTCGCGCTGGGCGTGATGACCCTGATCACCGCGGCAGCGCTGGCCGGCGCGGTGTGGCTGAGCCGCCAGATCACGGCGCCGCTGGGTGCCGCGCTCACGGTGGCCGACAGGGTCGCGCGCGGCGACCTCAGCAACCCCATCCAGGCCTACGCCAAGGACGAGGTCGGCGCACTGCTCGATTCGCTGAGTTCCATGCAGGGCAACCTGGCCCGGCTGGTGGTCGACGTGCGCCGGGGCTCGGAAGGCGTGGCCACGGCCAGCGCCCAGATCGCCTCGGGCAACAGCGACCTGTCGGCGCGCACCGAGAGCCAGGCCAGCGCACTGCAGCAGACTGCGGCGTCGATGGAGGAACTGGGCACCACCGTGCGCAACAACGCCGACAGTGCGCGCCAGGCCAACCAGCTGGCGCACAGCGCGTCCGAGGTGGCCATGAAGGGCGGCGAGGTCGTGAACCAGGTCGTCGCGACGATGAAAGGCATCGACGAGGCCTCGCGCCAGATCGCGGACATCATCGGCGTCATCGACGGCATCGCCTTCCAGACCAACATCCTGGCGCTCAACGCCGCCGTCGAAGCGGCGCGGGCCGGCGAGCAGGGCCGCGGCTTCGCCGTCGTGGCCTCCGAGGTGCGCAGCCTGGCTCAGCGCTCGGCGCAGGCGGCCAAGGAGATCAAGTCGCTGATCGGCGCCAGCGTCGAACGCGTCGAGCGCGGCTCGGCCCTGGCCGACCAGGCCGGCACGACCATGAGCGACGTGGTCACGGCGATCCGCCGCGTCACCGACATCGTCGGCGAGATCGCCTCGGCCAGCGGCGAGCAGGCCGCGGGCGTGGCCCAGGTCGGCAGCGCGGTGACGCAGATGGACCAGGCGACGCAGCAGAACGCCGCGCTTGTCGAAGAGATGTCCGCCGCGGCGACGAGCCTGAAGATGCAGGCCGCCGACCTGGTGCAGTTGGTCGCCTCTTTCAAGGTCGGCGCCGAGCGCCCGAATCCAGTGGCCACCTGACAGGCGGCCAACCGCCGCTCAGGTGGGCGGCGTCAGCGCCGCGCGCGCCTGCAGCGCCTGCTGGCGCGTGGGGCAGCCCTCGATGTGGTCGTTGACCAGGCCCATGGCCTGCATGAAGGCGTAGACCGTGGTCGGGCCGACGAAGCTCCAGCCGCGCTTCTTCAGGTCCTTGGACAGGGCCGTCGACTCGGGTGACGAGCCCAGCGCCTGCAGCGCCGCCAGCGTCAGGCGCTTGGGGCGCGCGGCCGGCGCCGGCTCGAAACGCCAGAAATAGGCCGCCAGCGACCCGGCCTCGTCGCGCAGCGCCAGAGCGCGGCGCGCGTTGTTCAGGGTCGATTCGATCTTGCCGCGGTGGCGCACGATGCCGGCGTCGGCCAGCAGGCGCGCCACGTCGGCCTCACCGAAGCGCGCCACGCGCTCGATGTCGAAGCCGGCAAAGCCGGCGCGGAAGGACTCGCGCTTGTTGAGGATGGTGAGCCAGCTCAAGCCCGCCTGGAAGCCTTCCAGGCACAGCTTCTCGAACAGCCGCCGGTCGTCGCTGACCGGGAAGCCCCATTCGTGGTCGTGGTAGTGCCGGTAGGCCGCGCTGGCCTGGCACCAGAAGCAGCGCGGCTGGCCGTCATCGGCCGTGAACAGTCCCGGTGTCGCATCCATGGGGCGCCATGCTAACCAGCGCCGCCTGCGCCTGCAGGCGCGCCAGCAGCGGCGCCAGCGCGGCAGCGTCGGGCGGTGCGGGCCAGGCGGCAAAGGCCTGGTCCAGGGCCTGCCAGTCTTCCGGCGCAAATGCGCGCTGCGCCGCCGGCAGCAGTTCGCGCTCTTCACAAGCCATGTGCTCGAGGTAGGCCGCGACGTAGGCCTCGGCGGCGCGCTCGAAGGCCGCGCGCCGCGGCTCGCCCAGCAGCTCGAAGGCCAGCAGCCGGTGCTGCAGCGCCCGCACTTCGCGCTCGCCCTTGTCGTGGTCGTCGTCCAGGCGCGCCAGCACCGGCGCCAGTTCGGGGCAGCGCTGGCGCAGCAGCGGAAACAGCAGCTGGCTTTCGCGCGGATGGTGCGCTCGCTCGGGCACCTCGTCCACGCAGAACAGCAGCGCGCGCAGCAGGGCAAAGTCGGGCAGGCGTGCGTCTTGTCGCGCCTGCGCCAGCAGCCGCGGCAGCCCTTGCAGCAACGCGGCCAGCGCGCGGTGCTCTTGGCGAAGGATCTCGAGCGCGCCCTGCTCCATCGCCGCAGCATCGCACCGCGGCCCCTGCCGCGCTTGACCCATGTCAAGCGCCGGCCCCCGCCGCGCCGGAGCGGCTTCTAGAATCGCAGACCCCGAACCCTCCCCCCTTAGCGACACCATGGCCTCGACCCTTGCCGATCCCAGCCTAGCCGCGCCGCTGATGGCCAACGCCATCCGCGCGCTGGCCATGGACGCCGTGCAGCAGGCCAATTCCGGCCATCCCGGCGCGCCCATGGGCATGGCCGAGATGGCGGTGGCGCTGTGGGGCCGGCACCTGCGCCACAACCCGTCCGACCCGCACTGGGCCGACCGCGACCGCTTCGTGCTGAGCAACGGCCATGCGTCGATGCTGCTGTACGCGCTGCTGCACCTCAGCGGCTACGAGCTGCCGATGAGCGAGCTGCGCCAGTTCCGCCAGCTGCACAGCAAGACGCCCGGCCACCCCGAGGTCGACGTCACCCCCGGCGTGGAAACCACCACCGGCCCGCTGGGCCAGGGCCTGGCCAATGCCGTGGGCATGGCGCTGGCCGAAAAGCTGCTGGCGGCCGAGTTCAACCGCCCCGGCCACAGCGTGGTCGACCACCGCACCTGGGTCTTCATGGGTGACGGCTGCCTGATGGAAGGCATCAGCCACGAGGCCTGCGCGCTGGCCGGCGCCTGGAAGCTGGGCAAGCTGGTGGCGCTGTACGACGACAACGGCATCAGCATCGACGGCCCGGTCAAGCCCTGGTACGTGGACGAGGTGGGGCTGCGCTTCGCCGGCTACGGCTGGGACGTGATCGGCCCCATCGACGGCCATGACTGCGAAGCCGTGGACGCCGCCATCCAGCAGGCGCGCACCTCCGCCGCGCGGCCCACGCTCATCATCTGCCAGACCAGCATCGGCCGCGGCAGCCCCAACCGCGCCGGCAGCGCCAAGGCCCACGGCGAACCGCTGGGCGCCGATGAGATCGCCCTGACCCGCGCCGCCCTGGGCTGGAACCACGAACCCTTCGTGCTGCCCGAAGCCGCCTACAGCGCCTGGGACGCGCGCGAGCGCGGCGCCACGGCCCAGGCCGACTGGGAAGCGCGCCAGGCGGCCTATGCCGCCGCCCACCCCGAACTGGCCGCCGAGCTGCAGCGCCGTCTGAAGAACCTGCTGCCAGCGGACTTCGTGCAGACCACAGTCGAGGCCATCAAGGCCGCCGACGGCAAGGCCGAGGCCGTGGCCTCGCGCAAGGCCAGCCAGATCGCGCTGGAAGTCTTCACCAAGGCCATGCCCGAGCTGCTGGGCGGCAGCGCCGATCTCACCGGCTCCAACCTGACCAACACCGCGTCCACGCCACCACTGCGCTTCGACGAGCGCGGCGCCCCCAACGGCGGCCGCCACATCAACTACGGCGTGCGCGAATTCGGCATGGCAGCCATCATGAACGGCGTGGCGCTGCACGGCGGCTACATCCCCTACGGCGGCACCTTCCTCACCTTCAGCGACTACAGCCGCAACGCGCTGCGCATGGCCGCGCTGATGAAGCGCCGCGTGGTCCACGTCTTCACCCACGACAGCATCGGCCTGGGCGAGGACGGCCCCACGCACCAGAGCGTGGAACACGCGGCCAGCCTGCGCCTGATCCCCAACCTGGACGTCTGGCGCCCGGCCGACACTGCCGAGACGGTGGTGGCCTGGACCATGGCGCTGGGCAACGTGGGCCGACCCAGCGCGCTGCTGCTGTCGCGCCAGGCCCTGCCCTATTGCCCTAAGGCCACGCTCGACGACATCGGCAAGGGGGCCTACGTGCTGGCCGAGCCGGCCGAGGTGGGCCTGAAGAAGAAGGCGCAGGCGGTGATCATCGCCACCGGCAGCGAAGTCGGCCTGGCGCTGCACGCCCAGGCCGAGCTGGCCAAGCTCAAGATCGCGGTGCGCGTGGTCAGCATGCCCAGCACCACCACCTTCGACCGCCAGAGCGTGGCCTACAAGAGCAAGGTCCTGCCCGCGGGCATCCCGCGCGTGGCGGTGGAAGCCGGCGTCACCGACGGCTGGTGGAAGTACGGCTGCGCCGCCGTGGTGGGCCTGGACCGCTACGGCGAAAGCGCGCCGGCGGGGGTGCTGTTCAAGCTGTTCAAGCTCACTTCTGAGAATGTCGCCGAAGTGGTGCGCAAGGTGCTGGGGCGCTAAGGCGGGCCGGGCGGTGTCGTCCATGCTGCGCCCGCTGCTTGCCGTGCTTCTGGCGCTGGCTCCGGCGCTGGCCGCGGCACAGCAGCAGGTGACGCTCGAACGCTCGGCCGCATCGCGCTGTCTGACGTCCCTGCGCCCGGGCAGCGAGCCCGAATACCCCTTCGCAGCCTTCTCCAACAGGAAGGCTGGCCTGGTGCGGGTCGAACTCACCTTCAACGGCCCGGACGCTGCACCGGTGCTGAAGGTGCTCGAGCAGACCGGGGACAAGGACCACGTCGAGTCCTTCGTCGACGCGGTCCGCGCCCATGCCCGCAGCCTGCGCGTACCTTGTCTGCGCCCGGAGGAAGGCCAGGCGCAGCTGATCCAGGAGTTCGCCTTCACGCCCGACCAGCGCCTTGTCGTTTCGATGCCAGCTGAAGACAGCCTCACCAAGGAGCAGACCCGCATGCTGCAGTGCATTGCGCACAAGAGCGGCGAGACGAAGGTCGAATTCCCGCGGGAAGCCGCGCGGCAGGACATTCAAGGGCGGGTGGTAGTGCGGCTGCGTTTCGTCGCCCCCGACCAAGCACCCCAGGCGGAGGTCTACGCCCGCCGCAGTGCCCGGCTTCTCAGGAACCAGGTCGCCCACTGGGTGAACGGCCTGCGCATGCCCTGCCACCAGGGCGGTCCGGTGACGGTGACCCAGACCTACGTGTTCCTGTTGGGCGACAGCGCCTACGGCTTCAAACCGCTCATCCTGCCGCAGTTGTTGAGCGCGGTGCGCAACATCGGCAAGCAGACCTTGGCCTTCGACACCACCACGATGGACTGCCCCTTCGACCTGCGGCTGCACTATCGAAGACCTTTCCTGCCCAACCTCGTGGGCGAGGTTCTGGAACGGCGCCCATCCGGCGCACCCGCCACTGGAGTCGACATGCCCGCGGCCGCCAACCCGGCGCGGCGCCCGCTGCTCGACTGGCTGGCAGACGTCGACTTCGACCTGCCGGAACACTCGCTGGACAGCATCTTCGGCGACACCGCCCTGGTGACCGTGCCCTGCGTCAAAATAGACCTCAAACCCAAGGAGTGACCTCATGACCATCAAGATCGGCATCAACGGCTTCGGCCGCATCGGGCGCATGGTGTTCCGCGCCGCGCTGCAGAATTTCAAGGACATCGAAATCGTCGGCATCAACGACCTGCTCGAGCCCGACTACCTGGCCTACATGCTCAAGTACGACAGCGTGCACGGCCGCTTCAAGGGCGACATCGCGG
>LNFM01002073.1_pt1 | contig 43140 bp, 33 predicted proteins | sample 596031 | NCBI WGS metagenome assembly LNFM01 (sample SAMN04254537, study PRJNA301005) | activated carbon metagenome | isolation source: dual media filters at the Ann Arbor, Michigan drinking water treatment plant | place: USA: Ann Arbor
AGGCTACCGGTCAACCCGCACGCTGAAGGCGATTACCTATTTGATCGCCGGCAAGCTCGACCTCAGGCTACCCACGTGAAATAGCGGGGAGCCAAATATTCGACCACATCCAACAATATCGTCGGGCAGTTGTTTGGCGCCGATGGAACGAAGGTGGGCGGTGAGTTTAAGGTAAGCACGAATCTAAGCCGGTTCGAAAGCACACCTAGCGCCGCGCTGCTGGGTAACGGTGATTTCGTTGTTACGTGGACGCAACGGAACCCGATAGACACGGATATCTTTGGGCAAGTCTTCCATGCGGATGGAACCAAAGCGGGCGAGCCATTTCAGGTCAATTCCTTCGCGCCACAAAGCAAATACTATTCTGGTGTTGCAGCGTTGGACAATGGCGATTTCGTCGTCACGTGGCAATCTCAATCCCAAGATGGGTCGAGCGGTGGTGTTTTTGCGCAGCGCTTCCATGCCGACGGGACCAGGGTAGGCCAGGAATTCCGAGTGAACACATACACTCAGATGAATCAAGAAGACCCTTCGGTGGCGGGATTAGGTGGCGGCAACTTTGTTGTTTCGTGGCAATCCAATACCCAGGACGGCTCAGGCAACGGCATTTTCGCGCAGATTTTTTCAAGCGACAGTTTGCTTGGAGATGCTCCGATAGCTGAAAGTGATAGCTTCTTAATCGTTGAGGATTCTATTCTGAGTGGCAATCTCTTGGCCGCTAATGGTAACGGTGCCGACAGTGACCCGGATGGTGATTATCTGACTGTGTCTGCAGTGAATGGCGAAGCTGCCGGCATCAATAGCCAAATCACGTTAGCTTCGGGTGCATTGCTGACGGCGAATCGAGACGGGCGCTTCGTTTACGATCCTAATGGAGCGTTTGACTCCCTAACTCCAGGCGAGATGGCGACTGACAGCTTCACCTATACGGTGAGTGATCCCAGAGGTAACAGCGATACGGCGACCGTCAGCGTTAGAATAGATGGTCTAGAGAGCGGCATTGTCGTTTTGGATGGCTCTGGAACTTTGATAGGCACTAGTGCCAACGATCAAATCGTGATGGGTGACGGCAACGACCTCGTTCATGGTGGCGCCGGTACGGACTACCTGGGAGGCGGGGCAGGAGAAGATCGGCTTTACGGCGAAGGCGATGGCGATTTTCTCGATGGCGGGAGTGGTCAAGATCAGCTCCTCGGTGGGCCCGGCAATGACTGGCTGTTTGGTGGGACTGGAAATGACTATCTCGACGGTGGTAGCGATGTCGATACGGCAGCATACGCCGATGACACTTCCGGTATTGTACTTAATCTGGTGGCGGGAACCTCTGTGAGTGCATTCAGTGGTCTGGATACACTGGTCAGCATCGAGATTGTGATCGGCGGCAGTGGCAATGATGCAATTACAGGCGATGCCGACACTAACGTATTGCGAGGTGGTTCGGGGGATGACACGCTGGACGGCGGCACCGGGGCGGACAGCCTCGTCGGCGGCGACGGCAACGACATCTACTACGTCGACAATACCGCGGATGTCGTCACCGAGACCAATCCCGATGTCGGCACTGGCGGCTTCGACTATGTCATCTCGACGGTCAACTTCATGCTCGGCGCCAACGTCGAGCAGCTGATCCTGCAGGGCAGCGCCACGCAGGGCACCGGAAACCTCGGCGACAACGTGCTCTACGGCATCAACTCGTTCGTGCCGCTGATGCTCGACGGCGGCGGCGGCAACGACGTGATCTACGGCTCGCCCGCGGGCAACAGCACGCTGATCGGCGGCTCGGGGGTGGACACGCTGCTCGCCTACGGCGGCAACAACACGATGCAGGGCGGGCTTGGCTCGGACATCTACTACACCTACACCGCCTCCGACGTGCTCTCCGAGGTCGGCGGCGACGGCATCGACACCGTCTACTCGAACCACGACATCGTCGTCGCCGAGGACTTCGAGCAGGTGCTGCTGACGCCAGGAGCAACGTCGGCCATCTCGAACAGCCTGGACGACAACAACATCTTCTACGGCAACTCCACCGGCGGCCCGGTGACGCTCTCCGGCGGCGGCGGCGCCGACGTTCTCTTCGGCGGCTCGTTTGCCGACAGCCTCGTCGGCGGGGCGGGCGTCGACCTTCTGTTCGGCCTCGGCGGGGCGGACGATCTGGTCGGTGGCGACGATACCGACGTCTACTACCTGCAGTCCGGCACCGAGGTGGTCACCGAGACGACGACCGGCGGCTTCGACACGGCCTACAGCCAGGCGGTGTCGACCACGCTTGCCGCCAACGTCGAGCAGCTGATCCTCTACGGCGCCGCGACGACGGGCTTCGGCAACGGCCAGGACAACTACCTCTACGGCCACATCGCCTCGGCTGCCGTGACGCTCGATGGCCAGGGCGGCGCCGATTACCTCTTGGATTCTGCACTCTCGGGCGACGTACTGATCGGCGGGGCGGGCAACGACATCCTCGACCTCCGGACGGGCGGCAACGACTTCATCAGGTATGGCGCCGCCGGCTCGCACGCCGACACGGTGCTCGGCTTCGACGCTGACCCGACCGGCGGACAGGACCTGATCGACGTGTCGGGCCGCGGCTTCTCGGCCGGTTCGATCGGGACGAGCATCCTGATCGGAACCTCCGGCGCCGACACGCTGGTGACCATCGGCGCCGACGCCATCCGCCTCCTCGGCGTCTCCTCCGCCAACGTCACCGCCGCCGACTTCCTGTTCTGAGGCGGAAGAAAGCGGCTCCTCGGCCATGTCGTGCTGACGCTTAAGTGATACTGAGTAGCTGTCTAGCTATCGGCCGAGAAGAATGGCAACTGGCTGACGATGTCCGATGTCGCGGCCAAGCTCGGCGTCTGCCATCACCAGGTTCGTAAGCTGATCAAGGCGGGCGTCTTGGCGACCGGACAGATCATGCCCGATGCACCTCACCAGATCCGCGCCGCCGACCTCGACACCGAGCAGGTAACGGGTAAAACCCTATGTCCGTCCTCGCCCTTGAGGCGACTCGCCCCCGATGCGAGTCGCAAGGGTTACCCGGAGTGTTCCGCGCCTATCCTCAATGCAAGGAGGGGGTAGTGTCCAGAATTATTCGCACATTCGATTTTGGCTGAGCGGCGTCCGGCCCGGGCTCAGGCGGTGGCGTTGGTGGATTGGTGATCCTTCAGCAGGTCCATGCTCAGATACCTCTTGGTCGACCATTCGGTGCCGGCCACGTGGCGCAGGCGGGCGGCGGCGAGGTTCAGCTCCGATTGCCCGTCGGGGAACGCGCCAACGACGCGCGTACGCCGGCGGATCTCGCGCAGGATGCGCTCCAGCGGGTTGTTCGTGCGAATTCGTCGCCAGTGCTCCTCGGGGAATGCGTAGTAGCCGAACGTCTCGGCGATCGACGCCTCGACGAGCTCCGCGGTCCGTGTGATCGCTCGCCCCCACCTTCCGTCTTTCGTCTTGATCCGTGAAAGTCCGGCGCGATGCGCACGGATCGTGATTACGTAAGTGATGTGAATAGAGATGACACGAAGCCCGTGCCGTCGCGGCGAGGAGATGTACTCGCTGGTCCGGAGCGTCGTTGTCGCTGGTCTACGGCGGAGAAGCTCGCGATCGTGAAGGAGAGTTGCGAGGAGGGCGCCGTGGTGAGCCACGCCGCAAAGCGTCATGGCCTGTCACCGCAGCAGCTTTTCGGTTGGCGTCGCGAGATCCGCGAGCAGGTGCTCGGCGACGTCGGACCCGAGCGGCAAGTGGCCTCTTGTGCGGCGGAGTTCGTTCCGATCGCTGTCGCGAGGGCGACGCCGATCCCGGGCGAGATGGCAATGATCGAGGCGCCGGCAGCCGCATTGTCTATAACGATTGAGATTGAGCTCCTGTCGTTAACGATCTGGCTGACGGGCCCTGTCGATGCGAGGTCGCTCGCCGCCGTGCTCAAGGCGCTCATGGTGTTTGGGTGATCGTGGTCCCCAGCGGCGTGCGCGTGCTCGTGGCGACGAAGCCGGTCGACTTTCGGAAGGGCATCGACGGTCTCTTATGTCCGCTCTGTCAACGTCGAGGCGCACGTCTTTGATCCGCTTTCGCGGCGTGGCTGTTGATCGATGCCCAAGGCAGGCGACAGGACGAAGGAACGACGGTTGATCTGGCTCTTATCCGCGGGTTGGGTACCGCATGACTGATGCCGTCGCCGCGGCCGAGCGCCTTGTCGCCCAGTCGGCCGCGCTGGCCAGCGAGATCCGACAGGACGCCTCGCTTGTCTCGTCGCCTGTGAGCGCCACAAGCGCTCTAGGTGTGGCGATCCGCCTCTCGCCACCAATGACCGCAGTCCCGACCAGATGACGATCGCAGTGCTGCCGTTCCAATGTCTCGGTGAAGCCAGCGGTCTCTTTGAATATGCCGACGGCTTTTCCTCGGAGCTGGTCACCGGACTCTCCCGCGTGCCCGCGTTCTCTGTCATCGCCTGGCAGTCGAGCGCGCAGGTTTCGGGCCGTGCAAGTGATGCCGCGCAGTCTGCAGCCGACCTCAACGCCCGCTTTGGACCGACGGGTACCCTTCGCCTTGTCGACGGCCGCATGCGGATCGAGCCGCAGTTGATCGCCGCAGCATCGCGGCCTTGGATATCGGCCGAGCGCTACGATCTGGACATGTCGAATGCGGTCTCAGCGCAGGACGACATCATCGCCGGGATCATTTTGATCCTCAAGTACGAAGCCTAAGCCGACCGCATTCGTTGACAGAAGCTCTCAGCCCTTAATACAAGTCTCGTCAGGGCTACGAGGCTACGGGGGCGCAGATGGGCGACTGGCGAGCAGAAACTGGATCATGCTGCACCTCAACTGCTAGCTTTGAGGTCACTGACGAGCTTGTCGACGCAGTCTACAGAGCATGTGGGCGTTTCTCCTCAGCGACGTCGTCTGAGATGGAGAAGCTCAGAATACGACGCGTCTTGGAGACTGCCGTTCGTTTGCGGGCGGCTGGAGTGTCAACGCGGCTCGGCGTGGGGTTCGTGGAAGATTGACGGAAAGCTGTCCTGCTCTGATCGCGAGAACGGAAATGAATTTAGAAGCCGGCCGCGAATGGCCAGCGTCTGGTTTGGCCGGACCGTGGTGTAGGTCTGCGCAGACGCTGGTGCCAGCATCGCTTTTGGCGCAGGCGAGATGCAGCCTCGCCATGGCTCCAAACTGGAAGTTGTGCGGCAGGCGCTTGCCGCCGACGTGGCCTTGCACGTGAACATCATGACGTTGCGGCGGTCTGTTCAGGCTTATCGGCAGGCATTAACCGCAGTCTGGTCGCCAATGCGCTTCGCGGGGCTTCAATTGCGTCGTCCCGGCGGCACCGCACGCGCCACCTGAGAAGTGCTCACATCTTGGAGCGCGTGTGCCAAGCCTTGGAGCGTCTTCAGGGGTGTGACTAGGCGAACACAAACTACGTTCTCGTCAGGAGATCCGGGACCGCTCGTCGGAGGGCGGACGATGCTCAGGGTGACATAGCAGTGATCGTCGCTGATCCTTAGGGCCGCCACGTGGTTGGCATAGACCTCCTGGACTTGGCGTGGATCTGTCAGCTTGGACACGGGTGGCTGGATGGGTCGGTTCTCGGTGGTCATGTGTGTTCCCCTGTTAGAGGCGTGCAAATGATCTGCCCCTGATCGCGATACCAGAGAGTATGGCAGGCTAGGAAGCTGAGAGGTATTCCGGGTGCATGACGATGACCACGCGGCGACCGGCCGGCACGCGTTGCAGCCAGTCGAATGCTGTATCCGTATCAATATTGGCAAACAGGCGCCTCGTCGGTCGATGCTCGGCGGCCGACCAGCAATTGCGACCTATCAGCCAGAGGCTGGCGTCGTAGCTCCTGTCGAATACAGGATTGTGCAGCAGATAGATGGCCTGCCAGTCGGCGCGGCGAAGGGCGTCCGGCGGCACGTTGGCGAGGTAGCCCGGCAAACCGGCGGCGTCGTCCTGACCGGGCTGGAGGGGGTGGTTGCCCTCGTAGGCAAGGCCACTGCTGGCCCAGTCTATCGTCTGGAGCGGCGCCGTCCGACCGCGCCAGGTCACGGAGGTGCGACCTGCCAGCGCCAGTCCACGCAGCACCTCGAAATTTTCGGCGCCATATACGGGGGCGGAGTTGTGCGCAACCACGCCGGTGACGGGGCCGACCACCGACCGCAGCCACTCCAGCTCGACGAGCACTGCCGCAGTCCCGTCGATGCCGTGGGCGAAGTAGAGGTGCAGGGGATCGATGTGCAGGCCGATCTCCTGGCGACTGGCCGCCAGGCGCTGCACCAGGTCCTGCACGCCGGGTTGGCGTGCGGCGACGCCGTCCGTGAGCTCGGCGTAGTAGTAGGACGTATGAAGCGGATAGAAACTTCCAACGAGGCCGCGCTTTTCCAGTGCCTCGGCACATTGTAACGCGGGAACGAGATTTGCGTCGAGGTCGTGACGCAGGCTGACTCGAACGCGCGACGGATCGAAGGGGGCCATGAGCCCAGATAGCGGCACGGTGTCGAAACGCTGCTCGCCAAGGACGTCAAGCAGACGCTCATAGAGGTCGAAGGGATTGGTGATGCCCTGATCCTGGTTGGCGCGGCCCACCATATGGCACCAGTCGAGAATGCCCTCGATCCCGAGCGATCCCTCGCAGACGACGTAGGGCGCGAAGGCTTCCTGTGCTTGCGTTGACGGGCGATGTGGGGTCAGGGGGCTCATTGAATGCTCCAATCCGCCCGACTGGGCTCAGCCGCCCATATTGGCGAGGTAGGCCTCGACGGAGCCTGGTGGCAGGCCGGCAAATGCTCCTGTCGCGAGCCGGGCTTCGATGCCGTGGCGAAGTTGCCGCCCGGCTTCTGCGTCGAACTCATCGCGCGGATAGCCGAGCGCGGCATTCCCGGCGCCAAGCACGAGGTCGAAAAGACAGCGGCGCTCCAGATCGAGGTCGTCTCGCCAGCGGTCGTCACGGAAGCCATGGACGGGATCACGCGCCAGCTCGCCGAAACGACGGCGATAGAAGTCCCGGCCCGCGAAATCGTCATCCCCCAGGCCGTTGGCCATGCGCAGCAGCGCGATGGTGCCAGGATTGCCCCAAGTGATGTGGTGGTCGTGCTCCCAGAAGCGCAGCGCCGAGACGTCGTAGTCGAGCCCGATCAACGGTCCGATACGGGCAAGGAAGGCGAGAGGATCAGCGAGGCATTCCTCATAGTGGAAGACAGGCATCGTCCTCGCGGCTGTCCCGAAGCCCATGAAGGAATGATAGAGCCAGCCCGCGGGCAGAATGGTGTCGAGATAGTCCAGCGCCTGATTCTTGCGCCAGAAGCTCGCCGAGATGGCGCGGCCGTCGCGCACGTAGCGCAAAGGAACTATTCGGATGCGTGGATCGCTCATCACCTCGGCACGGAACTCGGGCGACGGATTGTCGAACACGATGTGGGTTGCCCCGGCATGCTCGGCGAGGGCCACGAGGAAGTTCTGGCGCCGATCCCAGCGGCGATCGAAGCCCGACCAGAAAGTGTCCCGTTCCCCCCATACGAGATTGGCGCCGCGAAAGCCCTGCTCGCGCAGGCCCCATACGCGCCACGGCGGACCGAGCGTAAACGCCCGGGGGTGCGATCCGAGCACGAGATTGAGCCATGTCGTCCCGCTGTATGAAAGCGCCTCGACCACAACGACAGTGACGAGTGTGGTCACTCTGCGACCTCGTGCCGCCAGATGACGTTCGGGTAGAACGCTGCGCCGGAGGCATAGCCTGCCGGGACAATGCGGACCCGGTAGATGCGGTGGTGGTACTCGTAGAACTCAACCTGGTTCTGGATGTTGGGCATGATGCCGACAGCCACCATGTAGTCACCCTCGAGCATCTGGAGATTAGGGAACGTGCCGGAGATCACGCCCTTGCGACCAGGGCGAATGCGGTAGGGCGCCTGGTCGTAGGCGAAAGTCTCGTTGCCAGCGGGGTTGGCGGTGTTGATCTGCGCGATGAGGGCATGATCCCGCTCGCGGACGAAGCCTAGCGCGAGCCCCAGCGTCTCCTTCGGCAATGCGCCCTCGCAATGGTAGCGCACCGCGATGCGCATGGTCTCCCAGGTGCGGAAGATCGTCGTGGGCGCTCCCGTCTCGTCGGCGAAGACGACCTCGTCGATGACGATCGGGCCACGGCGATAGATCTTGGCGACGTTGCGCGGCGCCTCGGCCTGCACATCGGGGGGCGGTTGCGTCGCCGCTGCTGCGGTCAGCTTCGCTGCAGGCACCTGAGTGCTGGCGGCAGCGGTACCCGCATGATGGGTCGCGACGGCCGTTTCGAGCGCGGCCCCCGCAAGATCGGATGCGGCAGCGGCCGCGGCCGGCTCGGCCGGCGTCGGCTGATACGGGGCTGCCGCTTGTGGCTGCTCGCTCGACGCTGTGTCAGCAGCAGCCGCCACCCTGGCCGTCGCCGGCTGGCGGGTAGAGGGCTTGGCAGGCGGAGGAGAAACGAGGTCCGGCTGCTCGGCTGCGCTCTCGGCAGCGCCGGTGGCGACCGGTAGCTCGATCTCGACGATCTGGCCGACGTTGTTGGAGATTCGCACGTGCTGGTGATAGTCGTAGTGCTTGGTCACCTCGCGCGCGGAACCGATCTCCTTGACCACACCGTTCTCGAGCCAGATCGCCTCGCTGCACAGCGTGGCGACCTGGTTGGTGCCATGGCTGACGAACAGCACGGTGGCACCGCTGGCGCAGATCTCGCGGATGCGCTTGAAGCACTTGGCGACGAAGTAGCTGTCGCCAGCCGCCAGCGCCTCGTCGATGATGAGGATGTCGGGGTCAATGGCGACGGCGGTGGAGAACGTGAGCCGCGCCTGCATGCCGGACGAGTAGGTCCGGAAGGGCTGGTCGATAACCGAGTGCAGCTCGCTGAAATCGATGATGGACTGGGCCTTGCCCTCGGCCTCGTCGCGGCTCATGCCAATGCACATGCCGCCGGTGATGACGTTCTGGCGCCCGGTGAACTCGGGATGAAAGCCGGTGCCGAGCTCGAGAATGGCGGAGATGCGGCCATTCACCTCGACGGTGCCGGTGGTGGCGTCGAGAAGGCCGGAGACGATGCGCAAGAGCGTGGATTTGCCGGAGCCGTTTGGCCCGATGACGCCGACGACGGCGCCACGCGGCACCTCGAAGGAGACGTCGCGCAAGGCCCAATGCTCGCTGTGGCGGACGCGGCCGGTGAGCACCTCGCGCAGCAGGTCGCCGTTGTGGCCATAGATCTTGTAGGCCTTGCCGATGCCGCGCACGCGGATCGCGGGCTCTGCGGCCACCGGTTCATGCTCGGCGACGGGCGTGCCCGTCAGGCGTTTCGCAAGCTCTGCCAAGACGCTGATCCCCCGCCTAGTGGATGATGGCCTTCGTGGCCGGGTGTGCACTCACAGGACGTTGCCATAGAACGGCTTCAGGCGCCGGAACAGGCGCCAGCCCCCAGCCAGCGCCACGAACGACATCACGGCCAGCACGGCCCAGGCTTCGGGATGCAGGATCGCACCATAGAAAAACGTGTCCTGATAGACCCACACCAGGTAGCTGAACGGATTGAGCCACAGCGCAGGCCGCAACGGCGCTGGCACCCACTGCGGCAGGTAGACTGCGGGCGTGATGTACATCGCGATGACGCAGAAAACCGACACGAACTCGCGAACATCGCGCACGAAGACGGTGATGGCCGAGAGCGCGAACGCGGCACCGGCCACAAGCGCCAGGTGCATGACGAGGACGACGGGAATGAGACAGAGCGTCCATGGCAGGCTGCCAGCGAACCAGTAGGAATAGGCGATCATCATGAGGAAGGCCGGCACGAACGGCAGCATGCCTGACCAAATGGTCGCCAGTGGCAGGACCTCGATCGGAAACACGACCTGTTTGATGAGGTTGACGTTGCTGGTGAGCGCGCTGGTGCCGCGGACGAGGGCGGCCTGCGTCATCAGCCAGGGAATAAGACCAATAAGGATGTAGCTCGAGTAGTCGCCGGGGAAATCCTTCGGCAGATTGAGGCGGGCACCGAGGACGATGCCGAAAATAGTCATGAATATCAGCGCAATCAGAATCGGATGGACGTAGATCCAGATGTGACCCAGCGAATGGCTGCGGTGTGCGGCGCCCATGTCGCGGTAAGCGAGCTCGGCGACGAGCTCGCGCCGGGTGGCAATGAGACCGGCGACCTGGCCAATGGCGCGCGCATTGCGGAGCGGGGACAAAATGCGCGCCAACGTAGTCGCATCAGCGAGCTCATTGCCCGGCGAAGCCTGCGGCTGCATCGAATTCTCCCGAGCTTGCTTCGAGCGCCCTCTTACGCGGTCCGCTCGGCGAAAAGCAATGGTGACCGGTGTCGCGGATCACCTTATAACCGAGTTATCCAGACACAGTGCCAAGGGGTGGTGACAGGTCGTCCAAATGCAGCACTTGCCGGTTCCAGCCGGACAAAGCTGCTTCGTGCGTGCTTCCCTGCATCGAGCTGGCCAGGGAGATGCTCCCGGTACCGCGCGAGACGCGTTCTGCCTGGAATATCAATTGGGTAAGGGTGCGCGTTGGTGCCGATCGTCGCAAGCTGAAGTGGCCGGCCTGTCGACAATCATTCAATCAGTGGGATGTCTTCGGATGAAATGCAGCTATTGGTTGCGTGACCGCGCTGATGCCGACTACGAACAGGTTGTGCCTACCATGTACATATGCGGTGCGTGACAAGCTGAGGCCAGCGGCACGCGCAGCGTTTTCACGTGCGTTGGCGTGGCACTGGTGAGCGTGTCGCACATCGAGACGAGCAAAGCAGGGATGCCCGAAATGATCCGCGGAGGTCTTGCACGGTGGCTGCATTCGCCGCGAGAGTCGAAGGACGATCTTGAAGGCCTGTCGCAGTCCATCGGCCAGCTTGGCGGCCGCCTCACTCATCAGCTCAACGGCACCGAGGCCGCGGTCAAGGCCGAGGTGCTGCGCAGCGCGCTGGCGGCAAGCCACCAGGTCACGGGCGAGCTCGCCAACGACATCAACCGCATGGAGAACGCCGTCGTCGGTGCCTTGCAGCACCAAGCGGCGGTGCTCGCGCGGCTGGAGACGGCGCTGAGCCTCATGCTGCACGGCTTGACGGCCCTCGAGGCGCGAATGGCGCGGCGTCTCGACTGCGCGATGCAGGGCCTCGCACAGACGGGAGATGGCGAGGCTACGCAGCCCCAAGCCGCAGCGGGCACGGGGCTCGCCAACGCCTTGACGAGCATCGAGGAAGGGGTCGTCAAGGCGCTGGAGCAACAGGCGGCGCGGCTCGACGCCATGCAGCAGGCGCTTGCGACGCTGCCGGAAGGCCTCTCGGCGATGGAAGTGCGGATCGTCCGCCGATTGCAAGGCTCGACGCCCATCGGCAATGGGGATGCCCCGTCGCTGGAGGCGACGTTTGTCGACAATCTGGCGGCCCGTCTCGCCGTTGTCGAGCAGGCCTCGGCCCGGCTGCCGAACGAAATTGCGGCCACGGAGAGTAGGCTCAACACGCAGCTCGGCATCGGTGCCAACCAGCTCAACGCCGCCCAGAACTACATTCTGACCGCAATCGCCGAGCAAGCCGGGCGGGTGGAGGCACTGGGTGCACGGTTCGATGGCCTCGACAAGCTGCGCGAACTGGACGCGAGGCTCTCTGCCCTCAACGCACGCGGCGTGGCAGCGCTGATCGCACGCGCCGCCCAGCACGAAATCTACCCTCGGATTGCGACACCGACGGACGTGCCCAACCTCGAGACGCAGATCGCGCAATTCAGGGCTGCAGCCCCCCTCAACGTCGAGGCCTGGGAGCAAGCCTTCCGCCGCGGCGCGGAAGCCAACCTCGTGACTTTCGAAGGCAACCTGAGCCATGACGGCCACCTCGGCGCCAACTACTTCCGCATGTTCGTGAACATTCACGCGCGCGGCCGAATTCTCGACATCGGCTGCGGGCCGCTAGCGATGCCGGAGTACCTGCGCGACTGGCCGGTCGAGCAGATCGCGGGCGTCGACCCGTTGGCTCCCTTCGCGCCACACCCGTTCAAGTTCGTACAGACGTTTGCCGAGACTTTGCCGTGGCCAGATGCGAGCTTCGAGACAGTCATCATCGGCACGTCGCTCGATCACGTCTACCTGCTCGACCGCGCCCTGGCCGAGATCAAACGGGTGCTGGTGCCCGGTGGACGGCTGCTGGTGTGGACGGGGCTGCTCGAGGCAACAGAACCTTACGACCCTTATGCCGGCGTGGTCACGCAACCGGACCCCTACCATCTGTTCCACCCCGGCCGGAACTGGTTCCTGAAACTGTTCCAGGACGACTATGTGCTGATCGAGCGCATGGACAGCGTGGCGTCTGCCGAGCTCATCGCCTTCGAGCGAAAGATCGGCTGAGGTCGCACGTTGGCCAAAGGGGCAACTGAGGGTCTACGCGGGGAAACAGGCGAAGCAGCGACGGCAGGAGACGCTGGGCGATTCGCTGGCGCAGCGAGAAGGCGTGCGACAGCCGTGCCATCGATGAGCGCCTGAACGGCCAGAAGAGGGTCGGTGCGGACCGGATCATAGAGGCGCTCAAACTGGGCCTCCTGAAGCGCGACGAACCGTTCCGCCGAGTGATATTCGGCCATCCACGCCTGACCTTCGCGCCCGCGGCCGGCGTTGTCGTCGGGATCGGCGACGATGGTGCGGAAATGAGCGGTAATTTCGGCAGCTGTCATGGCCGCCATGAACGGCGGGCTCTCGCCGAAGAAACCCTTGTTGCAGACGCCGTCGTCACGGGTGATGACGCGGCAGCCAAGGGCGAGGGAATCGTAGGTCACGCCGCTCATTCCCGAGATGACGAACTGGTCGAGCACGGCGTCGGCATCGAGCAACAGCCCCCAGAGCATCGTGCGGGTGACAGGCGAGATCCAACGCACATGGGCGTCGAGGCCAAGATCCGCGATCCTCTGGCGCGTGGCGGCGACATCCTCACCCCACTCGACGAAGGTAATCTCGAAGCCCGTTTCGCCGTCCCGCACAAGCTCGGCGGCGGCATCGACGATGAGATGATTGCCCTTGCTGCAGGCGGGATCGCCGAGAACCCAATCCTGACGCGAAGGATTGAAGAAGCGAACCGGTCCGGGGCGGCGGCCACGGCGATGCTTGGCGGCGTAGGCAAACAGCGGGCGCTCGTCGAAGGCATGGGGCAAGTAGACGCGCGTCTCGGGGGCGAACTCCAGTCGGGGCGTGGCGGCGATGTAGTCGGTGTTGGTGATGAACACAGCGCCGGCCTTCTCGTAGGCGATACGGGTCAGGCGACCGTTGGCGGTCTCCTCGAACGGCAGCGAGCGGATCGTGCCATGCTCGTAGGCCATGTATCTCGGCAGGTCCGACAGCAGACCCAGAACGGCCGAGCCGCCGTAGAAGAGGCACTTGTCGTAGGCCCGGAAGAGGGCATTCCAATCCTTGATAACGCTGCCGTAGAGCGCCGCGTCGTCAGGCCGGCAACTGGCGCGGCGGACATCGATGCGGGCCGCATCAGTGACGGAAACGCCACTCGACAATCGGTCGAGGTACGCGAGCAGCGGACTGCCGGCGTTCTTCTTTTGCGCGCGATCGTCCACCAGGCGCTCGAGCCCGACGTCGGGCGCGCGGCCACTGGCCCTGATGGCGGCGATTTCGGCAGCGAGCTCCGCGTCGTGTCCCAGATGCTCATCGACGAAGCCTGGAGCGAACGGCGGGACCAGGTGCTCTTTCGGCAGCCCCGTGGCTTGAGCGACGCGCTCGACGAAACGGACAACGGTGCGATTGAGCTGCCAGGCGGCCCGCAGATCGGCCACGTGCTCGTCGGCGATGCGGAGGTCGGCCAGTGCTGCATCGAGCTCCGTCTCGTCCAGATGCACCGTCTGGGGCACGGTCGTCCGGCGAAGCACGGCCTTGAAGCGCAGGAACTGCAACTGCTGCCACAGCATCTCCGACCCCTCGGCATCGCCCTGGACGAGACGCGTGAGGTAGGCGATGACGAAGAGCTGCGGACCCTGGGCGAACCAACGCGGCCGGCATGCTTTCGATCCGGGAATGCAGAAGAAATTGGGAAAGAAGTCGTCCCCCAGGGCCGACCGGTCGATGCTGCCATCCGGCAACTCGTGCCACTCGGGCGAGCAGATGCAGTGGTACATGTCGTTGGCGGCCACATGCGAGACGTAGCCTCGCTCGGTGAGCAGTTTGGAGTTCAGATAGGAATTCCAGCCGACACCGCCGACGTGAAGAATTTTGGAAGGACTTTGCACTTTGCACCGCCTCACGATTTGCAATGGCCGACGCGGCAGCGGCGTCCAAACACGAAAGAGAGCCGCTGCAGGACACGCATCGCCCGCTTCAGGCTCAGCCAGTGATGCTGACCTGACCCTGCGACGGGTGCTTGTCGGCTTTCCGGTCGGGGACGAGCCGCTCGCCGACATCGAACAGGCGGCCACCGAGCCCACGGCAATCGACGACGGTCCCGTCGGGGAAGCGCGCCACTGAAGGCAGCGGCTCGCGGTCCTCGACCTGCATGCCGTGGCACTTCCAGATCACACCAGCGAGCTGGATAGCGTCGTAGGCGCGGTACTGGAAGATGACGAAGCGGCGGTGCCCCAAACGCTGCTTGGGGGCAGAGGTGTGCATCGTCAGGGCATGATGGAAGGTGACCATCCCGGCGCGGCCAGTGAGATAGACGCCGGGCTGCTCCTCCAAGTTGGCGCGGCCGGTGTTCTGGTAGGCGAAGCGCCCGGCTGACGTATTGTGCGAGACCGGGCCCCACTTGTGGCTGCCGGGAATGCACTTGAGAGGGCCAGCATCGAGCTCCTCGTCGTCGAGGTGGATGAGGCAGGCGACGAGGTCGTAGTTGGTGTGGGGGAAGAACGGGTAGTCCTGATGCCACTTCACCTCACCTGCACCCGCGTCGGCGAGAGGCTTGGCGTTGAACTTGGAATGCTGCAACTCGATCGGGCGGCCGATGACACTGCGAGCGAAGCCAACGAGGGATGGATGGCGAACGGCAGCCTCCAAGGCGGGATGGGCATACACGCAATCGTTGTTGTTCGGCATCTCCTCGTCGCCGATGGTCAGGCGGCCGTCACGTGTCGCCTGCTCGACACCGTTCATGATGGTGCCGAACTCGGAGGCCGACAGCAGATTGGGAAAGCCAACAAACCCGTTCTCGGCAAAGTAGGCTGCGGCGGCGTCCTGATCGGCGCGGTCGAACTTCCAGCTCATATCGGCACCCGTGACTTTGTTTCCCGCCCGCTCCCGGTAGTTCCCGGCCAGCGTCATTTCGACTGTAGAAGGACGAGGACAGTCCGTCCTGGCAAGCCGTTACTCGAAATTTTCCACACTCGTAAGGCATCTTGAAGAAAGGCCGGGGCAAAGAAACAGGCTATTCGTCACATCGAATGCGTGCTGAGCGGGCGCTGGCCGGCGGCGAACCGGCGTGTGGCGTTCAGGCTGTCCAAGAGCCGGAGTTTCCGGTGATGCCGGGCGGCGGCGAGAAGACGGGCTCGCCTGCGTGGGCGCCGGCGCTGGCGGTAAGGCTCAGGATGGCCGACTGGATGGTGCGCTAGGTGTCGGTGCCGACCAGCGTCAGGCTGTTGGCGAACATCGTGCTGCCGTAGGCCGCGTCGAGCGCCAAGCTGGCATTGCCGCCGACGGTGGCGACCTGGGCCAGAAGGGTGGAGGCGAAGCTCGCCTGGACTCCGTAGGGACCATTGCCCTGGATGTCGGTGAAGTTGAGCGTGGCAACGCTCTGCGCCTCGGCATAGACGCCAGAATTGCCGTTGTGCTTGATCCGGGGCTGGCTGAGGCCGAGGCTGCACCCGCCGGAGGCGCGGGCACCCACCAGACAGTTGTGGACGATGAACTGCCCGATGCCCTCGACTTGGCGACGGCGCCGGTCTCGAGGTCGATGCCGCGCTGGGTCGCGAAGGCTACGACCGTGCCTGTCCCGACCCTCAGCAGCGAGCCGACGCGCGCATAGACTGTGGTAGAAGCCCAGCAGTGCGACCCGGGTCAGCGTCACGCAGCCGAGTTGCGGCAGGTCGATGGCGAAGGTGGTGCCGGTGCCGATCTGAATTTGGGCCACGTACTCGAGGGCCAGCCCCTCGCCACTCTGGGCAACGAAGCCAGAGCAGCCCTGACAGTCGATGACAGCCGCATAGCGGGCGCGGATGGCGGGCTCGGTTACAGTCTTGTCAGCGGCGATGTATCCCTCGACGACCGGGGCGACCGGCGACGGCCCCTGGACCACGATGCGGCCCGGTTGCGGTTGGGAGCTGCGCAGCGGCTGCGTGATGGCGATGACGCCGGGGCTCAGGCGGACGATGCCGCGGGCGGCGCCGAGGAAGCGGTAGCCGAGGGGGCTATCGAGGGCTTGCTGGATGGTGGGGTATTGCTGCGGCGGGGCGGCGACGACGTCGATGGCGGTGTCCAAAGCGCCGCCGCCGCCGAGCGTATTGGGCAGGCTGACGGCCCCGGTGGTGCGGTCCACGACGATGGCCTGGCGCCAGGTGGTGCCGTCGGCCGAGACCTTGATGTGGAAGGCGTCGTCGCCGGCGGTGCCCATCTCGGCGCGGCCGGAGAAGCCGGTCTGGAACAGCAGGCCCGCAGTGCCAGCGGCCATCGCCTTGTTGACCTTGGGCCGAGACGGCGAAGCGAACGATCTCGTCCGCCGTGGCATTGATGCCGAGCATGGGAAGGCTTTTGGTAGGCCGCCACCAGAGAAAGGTTGCCAGGCGCCATCGTGCCACACCTTCGCCTGCTGCACAGCGGCGACCCAGGCGAGCCATCCAGGCCGCGGCCCATAGAACATCCAGACGCCATCCTGGAAGGCGGCGAGCTGGCCCTCCCGGCCAGCCCAACCGCCCTCAGCATCGGCCGCGACGATGTAGCGGTCCCCCTCGGCCGGCGTTGCGGGCGGCGCTGCAACATCGGCGTCGAGGACGCCGATCTGGACAAGCGCATCGAGAGCGCGAATGGCCTCGTTATGGGTCACGCGCTTCTGGGCCTGCGCGGCGGCGAGATAAGGCAGCTGCAGGTTCGGCGTCTGGTCTATCGTGCGGGCTCCAATGCCCAACGGCCGCATTATGAGGTGGCTGGCGCGTCGGGGGATAAGTGGCCGCCCGCATACGACACGGGAAACGCCGTCGGCGCGCAGGCAAGCGCCAAGGGGCGCGAACGACCTGAAGGCATCGGTTGGCCCTCATGCGCGCCAGGCGGGCAAGCGCGACAATATGCACGCTGAATGCCGCTCCGAGGCGGGCTTCAGACGTGCGGAGGGACTCCCAATCCCACGCGGTTTCACTATGCTCCCGGCCGCGTGTGGGACGCATTGGAGGAAGTCATGGATCTTCGCGGCGCCAAGGTCGTCGTCATCGGCGGAGCGGGCTTGATTGGATCACATACCGTCGACCTGCTGACGAAAGAGGACGTCAAGGAGATCGTCATCTACGACAATTTCGTTCGCGGGACGCACGAAAACCTGGCCGGCGCGCTTGCTGATGCGCGCGTCAAGATCTACGAGGCGGGCGGCGACATCACACAGTCGGACATACTGGCCGAGGCGGTGAAGGGGGCGGAAGGCGTTTTCCACTTCTCGGCGCTCTGGCTGCTGCAGTGCCACGATTTCCCGCGGGCGGCTTTCGACGTCAACGTGCGCGGCACCTTCAACGTGCTAGAGGCCTGCGTGGCGAACAATGTGAAGCGGCTCGTCTACTCGTCCTCGGCGTCGGTCTACGGCGATGCCGTGGAGGAGCCGATGACCGAGGATCACCCCTTCAACAACAAGAACTTCTACGGCGCCACCAAGATCGCCGGCGAGGCGATGGCGACGGCCTTCCACTTCCGCTACGGGCTGCCCGTCATCGGCCTGAGGTACATGAACGTGTATGGGCCGCGGCAGGACTACCAGGGCGCCTACATCGCCGTGATCATGAAGATGCTCGACGCGATCGACAACGGCGAGGGCCCGACCATCATGGGCGACGGCAGCGAGGCCTTCGACTTCGTGGCGGTCGAGGATTGCGCGGCGGCGAACCTGTGCGGCATGCGCGCCGATATCGCGGGGCGCTACTACAATGTCGGGACTGGCAAGCGCACCTCGCTGAAGGAGCTTGCAGAGATGCTGTTGCAGCTCACCGGCTGCAACCAGCCGATCCAGTACAAGGAGCGCAGCCAGGCGACGCTCGTGCGCAACCGCATCGGCTCACCGGTGCGCGCGACCGAGGAGATCGGCTTCAAGGCGAAGGTGGACCTGCGTGAAGGCCTGAAGCGGGTCATCGACTGGCGCGCCAATCACAAGCAGGCCGTCGCCGAGCGCCGCGCCAAGATGCGGGGCTGAGGCCGAAGCGGGGGCGTCGGGCCTCATCAGAAGCGAGTCTCTCATGCGGATAGTCATCACTGGCGCGACCAGCTTCGTCGGCCTGCACCTGCTGCCGCTGCTGGCGGGGCATGAAGTGGTGGCGCTCAAGCGTGGGGGGAAGTCCGACTTCCGACTGCTCGACGGCTCACAGCCAGCGAATGTGCGCTGGGTGGCGGCGAACCTCTCCGAAGGGCTCGATCCGGCCGTGCTGCCGGAGACGGCCGATGCGCTCGTCCATCTCGCCCAGTCGGACCGTTATCGCGAGTTTCCGGCAGGCGCGGCGGACATGTTCCGCGTCAACGTCGAGACTCCGGCCAAGCTGATGCGATGGGCGCAGGCGGCAGGCGTGAAGCGCGCCGTGCTCGCCTCGACGGGCACCGTCTACGAGCCCTTCACCGGTCCCATGCACGAGAGCGCGGCCGTGTCGCCGACGGGCTACTACGGCGGCAGCAAGCTCGCGTGCGAGGCGCTGACCTTGCCCTACCAGTCGGAGGCGCTGTCGGTGGCCCAGCTAAGGCTGTTCTTCATCTACGGGCCGGGCCAGGCCAACTCGATGCTGGCGCGCGTGATGGCAAACGTGGCAAGTGGCGAGGCAGTGACGTTGCCGGCGGAAGGGGACGGACTGGTGTTTTCGCCGACCTATGTGGGTGACGTGGCGCGGGCGATCGTTGAGGCCATGGACGAAGGCTGGCGCGGGGTGTGGAACGTGGCGGGTCCGGAAGCCGTAAGCCTGGGCGCCTACATTCGCGCAGTAGCCGGCGCGACCGGGCGCGAGCCTCTCGTCACACGCACGGCACAGGCGGCGCCGGCGCCGATCGTGCCCGACCTCACCAGGCTCTGGACGCGGATGGACCAGGCTTCGTTCGTCCCCTTGATGGAAGGCGTGCGCCGCACGCTCGTGGGGTGACGACTGCGAACGCCATTACCTCGTCGACGAGGGCAGGGTATCTGGACTGCCGGCCAGCGGGGGACCACGGTCGCAGGGCGCCCGGGACGTTGAGCGGCGATACTTCTACGAATGCAGGTACGAATGCAGGCGCGGCCTGCTGGAGATTCTGACATGTGCGGCATTGCTGGCATTTTTCATACCGACGGCCGCGAGGCCTCCGAAACCCACATCCGGAACATGACCCAGGCCATCGCCCATCGCGGTCCGGACGGCGAGGGGCACTGGGTGCATCAGGCTCTCGCCTTCGGTCACCGCCGGCTGTCGATCATCGACCTGTCGGACGCCGGCGCGCAGCCCATGCATACGCGCGACGGTCGCTACTCGCTGATCTACAACGGCGAGGTCTATAATTTCATGGACCTGCGCCAGGAGTTGCAGGCGGCGGGACGGCTCTTCCATTCGCGCACCGACAGCGAGGTGATCCTGCTTGCGGTCGCCAACTGGGGCATCGAGGAGGCGCTGCGCCGACTCAACGGCATGTTCGCGTTTGCGGTCTACGACAAGCACGACCGGCGCCTCTATCTGGCCCGCGACCGCTACGGCATCAAGCCGCTCTACTACTGGCAGCGCGGCAACACGCTGCTGTTCGCCTCCGAGATCAAGGCGCTGATCGAGCATCCGGCCTACCGGTCCGAGCTCGATCCCGAGGCGCTGGTCGAGTACCTCACGTTCCAGAACTTCTTCACCGACCGCACGCTGTTCAAGGACGTGCGCCTGTTCCCGGCGGGTTGCTGGGGCGAGATCGCGCTCGACGGCGGATGCAGGGCGCGGCCGGCAGAGCTGCGAATCCACCGTTACTGGGATTTCCAGTTCCAGGAGCCGGGCAACCCGCGCTCCGAGCAGCAGTACCTGGGTGAGCTCGGCGAGCTGTTCCGCAGCGCCGTGAAGCGCCAGCTCGTGAGCGATGTGCCCGTCGGCGCCTATCTCTCGGGCGGCATGGATTCGGGCTCGATCACGGCGGTGGCAGCCCGTTCGCTGCCGTACATGCGGACGTTCACCTGCGGCTTCGATCTGTCGTCGGCTTCCGGAATGGAGCTCGGCTTCGACGAGCGGGCGCCGGCGGAGCGGATGAGCTACCTGTTCAAGACCGAGCACTACGAGATGGTGCTGAAGTCGGGCGACATGGAGCGCGTCATGCCGCGGCTCGCCTGGCACATCGAGGAGCCGCGCGTCGGCCAGTCCTACCCCAACTTCTACATCAGTCAGCTCGCCAGCAAGTTCAACAAGGTGGTGCTTGCGGGCACCGGCGGCGACGAGCTGTTCGGCGGCTATCCGTGGCGCTATTACCGCGCCGTGGTGAACAACGACTTCGAGCACTACATCGACCAGTACTACGCCTTCTGGCAGCGCATCCTGCCGGACGGCGCCTTGCCCGATGCGTGCGCGCCGATCTGGAACAGCATCTCGCACGTAGCCCCGCGCGACATCTTCCGCCAGGTCTTCTCGAGCCACTCCGAGCACCTGACGCGGCCCGAGGACTACGTCAACCACTCGCTCTATTTCGAGTGCAAGACGTTCCTGCACGGACTGTTGGTCGTGGAGGACAAGCTCTCCATGGCGAACGGGCTCGAGACCCGCGTGCCGTTCCTCGACAACGATCTAGTCGACTATGCCATGCGGCTCCCCGTGGGCATGAAGCTGTCGAGCCTGAAGGAGGTGGTGCGCCTCAACGAGAACGCGACAGGCCCGAAGTCGGCGCAGTACTTCCAGAAGACCAAGGACGGCAAGCTTCTGCTCCGGACGATGATGAAGGAGCTGTTGCCGCACGACATCGTCGATCGCGAGAAGCAGGGCTTCTCGGCCCCCGACGCCAGCTGGTTCAAGGGCGAGAGCATAGACTACGTGCGCCGCCGCCTGCTCGATCCGAGGGCGCAGATTTATAACGTCCTGGACCCGGCCTACATCCGCAACCTGCTCGAGGAGCACCTGTCCGGCTCGCAGAACCGCCGCCTCATGATATGGTCGCTGCTGAGCCTCGAGGAGCTGTTCACGCGCTACAAGCTGGTGTAAGGGCGCCTCGGAAGAATACCCTAGCCCTGCCCTGCCTTGCTCCTGCTCCGCGGGCAGTCCACGCTCTCTTGGGACAGTACCCAGCCGGCTGATCTGCTGCCGACCGTCGTGGCAATCCATCGATTGGAGGAAACCCTGACATGCCTCTCCCGTGTCTGCAGGATGTGCGCATCGGCATCATAGGCCTTGGCTATGTGGGTCTGCCACTTGCCGTCTACATGGCGCGACATTTTCCGGTCGTGGGTTTCGACATCGACCGGCGCAGGGTCGAGGAGCTGTCGCGGCGTCGCGACCGCACGAACGAAGTGACCGACGAGGAGTTTGCAGCGGCACGCGACATCTCGTTCTCCTCGGAGCTTACGGATCTCGACGAGGTGAACTTTTTTATCGTCACCGTGCCGACGCCCGTCGACGAGGCCAACAGGCCCGACCTCGGCGCGCTCGAGAAAGCAAGTGGTGCCGTTGGCAAGGTGATCGCCCCCGGCAATGTTGTCGTCTACGAATCGACGGTCTATCCGGGTGCCACTGAGGAGATTTGCATACCCATCGTCGAGCGCGAATCGGGCCTCGTCTACAATCGTGATTTCTTTGCCGGCTACAGCCCCGAGCGCATCAATCCCGGCGATCCGCAGCACCGCCTGCCTGATATCCTGAAGGTCACGTCGGGCTCGACGCCCGACGTGGCCGCCCTCGTAGACCAAGTGTATGCCCGAGTCATCACGGCCGGCACCTTCCGCGCCAGCGCCATACGCGTCGCCGAGGCAGCCAAGGTGATCGAGAACATCCAGCGCGACGTCAACATCGCGCTGGTCAACGAACTGGCCCAGCTGTTCAAGCGTATGGGCCTCGATACCGAGGAGGTCCTCAAGGCGGCCGGAACGAAATGGAATTTCCACGCCTACCGGCCGGGTCTCGTCGGCGGCCACTGCATCGGCGTCGATCCCTACTATCTCACGCACAAGGCTCAGGCGATCGGCTTCCACCCCGAGATGATCATGGCGGGGCGGCGCATCAACGACAGCATGGCCCAGTGGGTGGCACGCGACGTGATCACGGCGATGCTCAAGCAGCGGATCGGCGTCGGCGAGGCGCGCGTTCTAGTGATGGGTTTCACGTTTAAGGCGAACGTGCCGGACATCCGCAACACCAAGGTCGTGGACCTCGTGCGTGAGCTGCAGGACTTCGTGCGGGAGGTCGTGATCTACGACCCCCATGCAGACCCGGCCGAGGTGCGTCAAGAGTATGGGCTGGAGGTCAAGAACGAGCTGCCGGAAGCGCCCTTCGAGGCGATCGTTGTGGCTGTCGGGCACGACAGGATCCGAGCGCTCGCGCCCGATCGGATCGAAGCGTTGCGGTCGGCCGACTCCAGCCTCGTCTACGACATGACCTGGATCCTGCCGGCGCAGCAGGTCGACCAGCGGCTTTAGCGGCGGCGGCTCGTCGTGGGCGGTGCGCAGCTCAACCGGTGGCGCGGCAGGCGTCCTGAACGCAGGCTGCGATGTGGTTCTGCTGGGCTTCACCGAGATAGGGGTGCATCGGCAGGCTCAGCACCTCCTGTGGCAGGCGCTCGGAAGTGGGCAGGCCACCTTCGGCAACTGGTGCCCGGATATAGGCAGGCTGATGGTGCAATGGGCGCGGGTAGTAGACTTGGGTTGGAATGCCTGCGGCCTTGAGGCGCTGCGCGAGGGCGTCACGACGGCCATCAGGAATGCGGATGGTGTACTGGGCCCAGACCGAGGTGGCAGAGTTGGGATGCGGCGGCGTGATCACGTCACTGCCAGTGAGGGCTCGCGTGTAGCGATCGGCCACCTGCTGGCGCGCATCGATCTCGTCCTCGAAGATCGCCAGCTTCTCGATGAGAATCGCGGCCTGCAGCGTGTCGAGCCGGCCATTGATGCCAACGCGCGCGACATCGTACTTCTCGGCACCCTTGCCGTGGAGACGGATGGAGCGCAATAGCCCGGCAACCTCGTCGTCGTCGGTGAACAGCGCGCCGCCGTCGCCATAGCAGCCGAGCGGTTTTGCCGGAAAGAAGCTTGTGGCGGTGATGTCGCCGAGCGTGCCGACCTTGCGGCCTTGCTGGCTAGCACCGAACGACTGGGCGGCATCGGCCAGCACCCATAAGCCGTTCTCGCCGGCGAAGCGGGTCACGGCATCGTAATCGGCGGGCAGGCCGAAGAGATCGACGGCGATGATGCCGACCGGCTTCAGGCCCGCTTTTCGCGCTGCCGCGGTGCCCGCGTCGAGGCCAGCCGGGGCGACATTGAACGTGCCGTCGTCGACCTCGACGAACACCGGGGTGGCGCCGAGGAGCGCAACGGTCTCGGGCGTGGCGGTGTACGTGAAGCCGGGGCAGAGGATGGCGTCGCCCGGCCCTACGCCCTTGGCCATCATCGCCATCAGAAGCGCATCGGTGCCGCTGGAGCAGGTGATGGCGTGGCGTGCACCGGTGAAGGCCGCGAGCCGGCGCTCGAGATCGGCGACCTCGGGTCCCATTATGTACTGGCCATGGTCGAGCACGCGCGCCATGGCGCGGTCCAGCGCCTCGCGAATGCGATCGCGCTGCGTCTTGAGGTCGATGAACTCGATCAGCTCGGCCATGAACGTCTCCTTGGGCAGGGCTCGCGGCTGTCAGGCCGGCGCCCGGAAGCACTTCGAGCCTGAGACCCTTGCGGGCTGAACCCGTCAGGCGATCAGCTCCAGTCCGTTTCCGTCGGCCCGCTCTCGATAGCGACTGGCGTCGATCGGGCAGACGAGATCAGGTCCCATGCGGGCACCGGCACGGCTCATCCAGCCAATGCGACGCGCCGGCATGCCGGCCATCAGCGCATGATCGGGCACCGTCCCCGTCACTACAGCGCCGGCCGCGATGAAGCAGTAGGCGCCAAGGTCGTGGCCGCAGACGATGGTGGCGTTCGCGCCGATGGTCGCGCCCCGCTTGACCAGCGTGCGGCGGAACTCGCTCTTTCTCTCGATCTCGGCGCGAGGATTGTTGACGTTGGTGAAGACGCAGCTGGGGCCGCAGAAGACACCGTCCTCGAGCTCGACGCCGTGATAAAGGCTGACGTTGTTCTGGATCTTGCAGTCGTTGCCGATCCGGACGCCGGGGCCGATCATCACGTTCTGCCCGATTGAGCAGCGCTCGCCGATATCGCAATCCTTGAGGATGTGCACGAAGTGCCAGATGCGCGTGCCGCGCCCGAGGCGAACCGGCTCGTCGACGTAGGCGCTCTCGTGGATGAAGACATCCTCAAACCGGCCAGCCATGTTGATACCTTTCCGTGTCGCCCAAAATGCGGAGCAGGAAGGGGTGCTGCTCGCCCCTGTTGAGCTCGATCGGCGCGCTGCGGATGCCCGATACCGCCTCGATCGACGGCCGCACGTCCTCGAGCGTGAAGCCGCGGCCCTCGAGAATGCCGCGATAGCTCAATGTGTGCAGGTCGGTGAAGCCTTCGGAGAACTCGATCTCGCGCCCATCGACGGTGATGGAGCGGAAGGTCTTCTGGCGCGCGGCCACCTCTGCGGGCACGTCACGCACGTTGATCGAGAGGAACCAGCGGACGCGGGCACGCTGGTACTCGAGGTAGCCGGCCGCACAATCCATGGCACGGTGATGCACGATGTTGCGCTTCAGCGGACCGAAGACGAACGACAGCATGTCGAAGAAGTGCACGCCGATGTTGGTGGCGATGCCACCCGATTTGGCGTCGTCGCCTTTCCAGGAGACGTAGTACCAGCGGCCGCGCGAGGTGACGTAGGTGAGGTCAACGTCATGGATGCGGCCGCCGCCGCCCCGCTCGATCTCCTCCTTCAGCGCGATGATGGTGGGGTGGAGGCGGAGCTGCAGGATGGTGTTGATGCGCCGATTGGTGGTCTTCTCGATGGCAGCTAAGCCATCGACGTTCCACGGGTTGAGAACGAGCGGCTTCTCGCAGATGACGTCGGCGCCCGAGCGAAGCGCGAAACGGACATGGGCGTCGTGCAGATAGTTGGGCGAGCAGACCGTGATGTAGTCGAGCGGGCGGCCCTCACGCGAGAGGCGATCGACATGGCGATCGAAGCGCTCGAACTCGGTGAAAAAGCGGGTGCCGGGGAAATAGCTATCCATGATCCCGACCGAGTCGGACGGGTCGAAGGCCGCCACCAGAACGCCGCCGGTCTCCTTGATGGCGCGTAGATGGCGGGGTGCGATGTAGCCAGCAGCACCGATGAGCGCGTAAAGCTTGGCTGCTTGCGTTTCCTCGTTGATCACGCCAAAAGCTCCCTTGCACTTCCCCCAATCGGGCCGGCGTCCTGGAAGGCGCGCTGACCGACGATCGCCGGAGCAACCGTTTCCTCTTTCGCCCGGCCGCGAGCCGAAGCGACTTTAAACTCCGCTCAAGGCGGATCCAGCTCGAAGCGCAGCCACTGGCGCATCGGACATCGACCCCATACTCCCTATCCGCGGCGCGCGATCTGCGACACCGCGGCGTGCGGCGTCGGTGGCCTACGCTGCCTTCAACAGACGGGCGATTCTCCCAGCGACGATAGACCAGTCATTGCCTTCAGCGAAAGCTCGCGCCGTATGCGTCATTTTGCATGCGTCGGCTCGGAGGGCGCTCTCGATCGCGTCGGCGAGGGAGTCCGGCGAGCCGGGCTCGGCGAAGAACACCCAGGGTTGCTCGTGGAGCTGGTCCGTCCCCCTGAGGCGACTCACGACTACGGGCTTGCCGGCAGCGGCGTAGGCGCGGATTTTCAATCCGGAGTTGCCGGCGGCAGCGTTGCTCGCCTGGAGATAGGGGGCGACGGCGATGTCGGCCGCGCCCAGCAGCAGGTTCGCCTGCTCCGAGCCGAGCCAGCCCACGAACTCGATGTCCACCCCATTGGCCCGGTAACGCTCTGCCTCAAGTTCCAGCGAGCGGCGCTGGATCCCGTCGCCGGCGACGAGCAGGCGGATGGAGGTGCCGCGGCCCTCGAGGATGCTCATGGCGCGCAGCAAAGTCTCGACACCAGCACCGGGCGACAGGTTGCCGAGGAACGCGGCCACCGGCTTGCCGTCGGCCGCCAGATGGAGCGCGTGGCGGCACTCGGCCTTGTCGAGGGGGCGGAAGCGTATTGTGTCGGTGCCGTTCTCGATCACCTCGACGCGGCTCGGATGCACCCGGTGGCGCACCAGAGTCTCGCTCAGCTCGCGCGTCACGGTGCGGTTGACCGAGGCCAGGCGGGCCTCGCGCACCTGGCACAGGGCGGCGAGACGGGCGAAAATGCGCGGGTAGCCGAACGTCTCCACCTCGTCACGCAGCCAGCCGTTGTGCTCGACCACGATACGTTTGAAGCCAAGCTGGCGGCCGAATGCCGTGAGGGGCAGGGTGCCGGAGGAAGCGCGAACGTAGAGCACGTCGGCTTCGCGTAGCCGGACGAGGGCAGGAAGCGCCAGGACACCGCCGAAGGCCGTCGGCAAACCCAGCACTCTGGCGCTCGGATAGTGAACGAGGCATGCATTGCCGATCAGCTGGGGATCGATGGCGCCGGCCGGCTTGGGGCACAGCAGTGTCACCCGGAAATCCAGTGACGACAAATGGCGAACGATGCCCGCCACATGATCGGTCGGGCCAGCGCCGACGCTCAGATCGAGTGTCGTCGCGAAAATCACCCGCATGATGGCGTTCGGCCCCGGCACCATTTTTGGCCACCCCAGCAATTTCAGGCTTATGCCCGATGCGATGCGTAAGGCCCTGAAGGCCCGTTTAACGTCAACGTGACGTGAATACTTCGCCCGGCCCTTGCCTGACTAGCGGGCGGACCACCCTGGCGCGATCCTCACTACCTTAGGCTTCATTCCTTCCTTGATGCAATCAAATGAAATCTCGGCATTTGGATACTTTAGCTGCAGTTTTCGAGTACCAAGATACCAGAGTTGCGACGGATTGCTCAGCCCGCTGGCGTTCGAGCGCCAACGCTGCGGCGTGTGCGGCTTCCTTGCCACAGTCGAGCGCCGCAGGGGTAAGGGACCCGATGGCCCGCGCCAGCGATTCCGGGCCCGGCTCGTCCAGAACGAGACCTGCACCGTGATTGCGCAAGAGATTCGCCATCTCGGTCGCGGCCGGCACCACCGGCACGATCCCCGCATAGAGGTACTCGAACAGCTTGTTCGGGAGTGCCAGCCGGTTTTGGCGCAGGGCCAGATCGGGCAGGAAAACGCCGAGATCGCAGGCGTTGGCGGACGCCAGAATGTGTTGCGCGGGCGCGAGCGGCTCCAGCACGATCCGGCCGCTGGCGATGCCTGGCGCGCACAAGGCCGCGATCCGGCGCTGATAGGCGGGCGCGTTGGCTTTGCCGCGCAGGACGAGGCGCGTCGGCTCGGGCCACAGCGGGACCGAGGCGATCAACCGCTCAATGCCTCGGTTCGGCGTGAAGATGCCGTGATAGAGCACCGTTGTGACGGGACCGGCGGGGCGGGGCGCGAGCGGGGCGGTGTCCGGCAAGCTCATCACCACGTGCGGTAGGCGCTCCAAGCCATAGTCCTCCCGCAACTGCAGCGCGATGCCGGGGCTCACGCAACTGGCCGAGCGGGCATCCGCCAGCCCCTCGCGCTCGACCTGGCGGACGAGTGGCGGAAACAGCAGGCGCCAGCGCAGGCTGTGGGCATGCTCCTCGGTGGCAATCTCGTGGGTATCGTAGTGGAAGGGAAGGCCGAGGCGCGCACGAGCGGCAAGGGCGGCCGGCAACGCCGTCCAGTCGTTGGCGACGACGAGACGCGGGTGCGGGTCGCTAGCTACCTCGGCCTTGAGCCTTGCCAGAAGCGCATCGGACAGCGACGCCACACCCGGCACCTGCCGGGCGAGCGCCAGGGCCGTGCCGGGGGAGCGGCTGCCACGAGCGGCAAACAGGGCCAGGCCAGCGCGGATGCGGCGGGCGGCAGACCAGTCCACCGGTGGCGTCGTCACATGCTCGATCAAGGCTCCACCTGCAGCAGGCCGTGCCCCGGCCGTGACCGCGTCGGCATCGCCATCGCCCGGCAATCCGACAGCGACGACACGCCAGCCCGCTGCCGCAAGCGCGCGGCAATGGCGAAGGACGCGACCGTCGCTCGGGATGTTGGACAGCGACACCACGTAGGCTGTTCCGGGCGTGCTATGCGTCATCGGATCGGCCGCCGGCTGCAACGTGGTCCCGTCCTGAGCCTGCTGCGGCGGCCATGGCGCTCACAGCCCCACTCCGAAGCGGCGGCCCCAGATGCCGAGATTGACGATGCGCCAAAGGGTGGGATCGAGGCGCTTTCGACCCTCGAGCATGTCGGCTGCGAGGGCTCTTACGCCCTTCGCCTGCAGCAGATCCGGATACAGCGACAGCGTTTCCTCGATGCCGGCGCGCAGCATCGGCCGGAGGGGGCCGCGAAACCACACCTCCTCCGGGGTGGCGAAGCCGAGCTTGTCGCGGCGCTGGTGCACGGCTTGCGGGAGCACACCGGCCATGGCCCGGCGCAGAACGCGCTTGGTGTCGGCGCCGACGAGCTTGTGGCGATCGCCGAGCGCTAGCGAGAACTCGACCAGGGGATGGTCGAGGAACGGCACGCGCGCCTCGATGCCGTGCGCCATGGAGCTGCGATCCTCCCAGTGGAGGAGCATGGGAAGGTTCGAGGCAAAGGTCATGACGCGGCAGAGAGAGGCGATGTCAGAGGGTGGGGGAAGGCCCATCGAGGCGGCTGCGATGTCGATGGCGCCGGCCTGATTGCCGCGGGTGCGGACGAGATCGGTCGCGAGCCAGTCGTGCTCGGCGAGCGCGTGGTGCTGGCGGCGCAGGTGGCGGACGAGACCGGGCGGCAGCAGCGGAACAAGACCTCGCAACTGCGACACAAGGGGCGTTCCGTGCTGGCGACGCCGCTCGTGCATGGTGCGGGCGAGCATGCCTAGGCGGCCGCTTCGAACGAGGCCGGCCATGTAGAACGGGAAGCCGTTGCCGTGATAGCCGGCGAGCTGCTCGTCGGCGCCCTGGCCGTCGAGCATGACCTTGATGCCGGCGCTGGCGGCGGTCTCGAACACGCACCACTGGGCGAAAATGGAGGTGGAGCCGAACGGCTCGTCCTGGTGCCAGGTGACGTCGGCGGCACGCGTCCAGGCGTCCTCGGCGCGCGGGAAGACGTAGTGGGGGGTGGCGCCGGCGGCCGCGACGACGAGGTCGATGAAGGGTCGCTCATCGACGGTTTTCTCGGCGTAGCAGGCCGACACAGTCTCGACGGCGGGGCCACCGGCGGCAGTGCCGAGCTCACGGGCCATGAGGCAGACGAGCGACGAGGAATCGAGCCCCCCCGAGAGGCAGGAGCCGACCTTGACATCGGCGCGCAGGTGCAGCCGGACGGCCGCGTCGAGATGCTGGCGGAAGCGATCGGCCGCCTCGGCCTCGCCGATGGCGTGGCTCTCCGGCTTCGGCCCATACCACCGCCTGATGCGGACCTCGGGGCGGGGGGCGGACGCTTCGACCGTCAGGCACTCGCCGCCCCGGATCTGGTCGATGCCGGCGAATAGGGTCTCGCGGGTGTGGTCGCAGATGCCGGTGGCCAGGAAGTCGTGCGCGCGGGCCACGTTCATGCGCTGAGAGCCGCCGCGCTCGAGCCCCAGGAGCTGCTTTATTTCGGACCCGAACGCCACACCGCAGCGCCCTTCGACGAGGTAGAGCGGCTTGATGCCAAACCGGTCGCGGGCGGCGAAGAGACGTTTCCTGGCGTCGTCCCAGACGGCGAAGGCGAACATGCCCCGCAGGCGGTCTAGCGCTCCTTCGCCCCAGGTCATGACGGCGCGCAACAGCACCTCGGTGTCGCTGTCGGTGCGAAACACCTCGCCCTTCGCTTCGAGCTCGCGGCGCAACTCCACGTAGTTGTAGATCTCGCCGTTGAAAACGATGTGAAAACGCCGGCCGGCATCAGCCATCGGCTGCAGGCCCGCGTCGGTGGTGTCGATGATGGCGAGACGGCGATGGCCGAGCGATACCGGCCCGGCAGAACTGGCGAACGTCTCCCAGCCGCTGCCGTCGGGGCCGCGGTGGGCGACGATGTCGATGCGGGCGCGATCTGGCGCAAAGCCGATGGAGGCGTAGATGCCGCACATGGATCAGGGCCTCGCCAGCGAGGTAGGCGGGCACGCCTGATCGGGTTCGGGCCTCGAGCCGTCGCCATTGCCGCTCTGGCGAGGGCCGCCGACGGGGAACGGATGCTGCCAGCCGTCGACCTGACCGATGGCGGCCATGCGCGTTCGCTCGCGCGCGATCGAGGCCTCGAGCTCGCGGCGCTGCGCGGCAGGGAAGTCGCCCGTGTCCAGATAGAGGCGGGCGAGGCGGGCGGCGACGGCCGGAAGGGCGTGATGGCGCTCGACGTAGCGGCGACCCTGGAGGCCGATGGCCGCGAGCCGGTGGCGATTGGCAAGGCACCAGGCGAGCACATCCGCCACCGTCTCGGGCTCCGTCTGGATGAGCGGACATTCGTCAGCAGCCAGAACCAAGCCGGGGTGGCGGATGTTGACCAGCACCGGCTTGCCGCGCGCCAGAGCCTCGAGCGCGGTGTAGCCGTAGGCGCCGCCGATGAACTGGTCGGCGACCACATCGGCCTCGGCAAACAGGTGGATGACCTCGGCGTTGGGCACGCCCTGCACGCGGACGAGCTCGATGGCATGGCCTTCGCCCTGCAGGGCGGCGACGGCCGCCTCGAGAAACCGGGTGCCCTTGAAGTGGGGATGATTGGGCGCGTGCGCGACCTTCAGCGGACTCTGGTGCGGCGTGAGGCCAACGAAGGCGATGGCGTCGGTGTCGACCGGCCAATAGTCCATGTGGATCCCGCCCGGAACATAGGCCGACATGTCGGCCATCGTAACGACGGCGCGGGCCGTCGCCTGCACGGGCGCGAGCGCGTCGCGGCCGCGCGACTCGTCGCAGACACAGAAACGGCCGGGCTCGGGGCACTCGGTGCAGAAGCTCCAGCGGCCGAGAGCGAGCGTGCGCTCGCGGGTGCGGATGTCGGCGCCGTAGGTGAAAACATAGAGACGCTTGCCGGCGGCCTGCAAGGCGTCGAGCTCGGCCGGATGAATGGCGAAATGCGAGGCCATCAAACCGCGATCGTTGAAGTAGTGGAACACGTCGTAGCGCAGGAGTGCTGCGGTGAGCACCAGCCGATCGAAAGCTCCGAGCAGGCCTGCGCGCCGGAACAGGCGCAGCGGCCACTCAAGGTTCCAGTCGAAATTGCGGGAAATATAGTAGGTAGTGTTGACGACCGTCTCCGAGCGCAGGCCGAGCAGGCGGTCGCAGCGTGCCTTGAGCGGCAATGTGACAATGGGTGTCACGCCCCACAGCGTGCGCAACCGCCCGCGCGTCAGGCGCCGCGCGGTGAGCCTTCGGGCAAGCGGAAACGAGGCCCTGAGAATGCGGCCAGCGGCCCGCTCGGCGAGCCGGCAGAACCCGTCCCAGAGCCGCGCAGCGCGCCCGCTCATCCGGCGCTCCCTTCATCACCGGCAGCCATAGGCGCCAGCAGGGTGCGCCCGATCGGAGCCTCGTGCCCATTGACGCAACCAGCCCCCCGGGAGCCAAGACGGTCGTAGATCGCGACCAGGCGCTGCCATTCGTCGGCCGCACCGAGGTCCGCGAGCGCCATTGGAATGCGGGCTGCGATCGACGCGCCGAGCTCGGGCTCGTCGGCCAGGCGCGACATGGCGGCGGCAATCGAAGCGGGCGCATCGGGATCAAAAAGCAGGCCTACGCCATGAGCGGAGACGAGACGGCGGACCTCCGGGTAATCGGCCGCCAGAACCGGCAGGCCGGCGTGCATGTACTCGAACACCTTGTTCGGCATCGCCAGCGTGAAGCTGCGGCAGAGGCCGGCCACCGTATAGATTCCGGCATCGGCGCCGGCAGCAGCCGCAACGACGTCGGTCGAGGGAACCGCGTCCAGGATGTGGAGCCGGGACGCCGCCCCGCCACCAGCGGCAGCCGCGACGTCGCGATAGTGGCGGGCATAGTGCTCGATCTCGGGCCCGCGGATGGCGAGCGCGACGTGGGGGGCCAGGGCCAGTGCCCGAATGACGGGCTCGAGATGACGCGAGGGGCCGATGCCGCCCTGGTAGAGGACGAGCGTCTGGCCGGGAGGGATGGCGAGTGTCTGGCGCAGGGAGGCATAGGTGCGGGATGGTCGGGCGGAAAAAGAAGGAATGTTGCGCACTACGTGGACACGAGGACCGCAGCCGGCAAGCTGGTCGAGTTCGGCGGCGATGCCCTCGCCGACGGTGATGGTGGCACTGGCGCGGCGCACCGCGAGCCGCTCGAGATGGCGGTAGGTGGCGGCCACATAGGGCCGATGGGCGCGATAGCGCGCGGTTGCCGGGTCGAAGGTTACGTTCTCGGAGATCCACTCGTGGAAATCGCAGACGGCTTGGGCGCCGGTGCGATGCGCCGCCGTCAGCGCGACGAGGGTGGTCGACAGGTCGTGGGCGTGGAAAGCGAAAGGCCGCTCGCGCAGGGCAGCGCGCAGCAGCGACGAGCCCAGAAAGCAGGGATAGCGGTAGGCGAAAAGGCCGCTGTGCTCGGGCAACCAGCGTACCTCGATGCCGGGGCCCCAGTCGAGATCGAGGCCTGGCGGCACACCCGGCGGCAGGGGACATAGGATCCGCACGCACCATCCGGCCGCGGCCAAGGCCTGCGCCTCGCGGCGCACGCGCGGGTCGACGGGGAGATTAGAGACCACCAGCATGACGATGGTGCGGGTGCCGTCGGCGGCACTGCGGGGGACCTGTCCGATGCCCGGAGACGGCAGCATCCAGTGCAGGCCGAAGCGCACGGGGGCGGCACAGAAGCCGGCTGCGCGGCGCACACCCTGGATGGCGTGCGCGCCTGCCTGCACCAACGGCAACAGGCGCCGGTAGAGCCGCGGCCGGCCCTTTACTTTCTGCCACGTCTGGTGCAGCACGGACGTCAACTTACGCTCCCTTCGCCCTGAACCCCAGTGCAGGTTCCCGAGGATGACCGCATGAAGGTTTTGCATGGTCCCGTCAACGTGGGCAATCAGCCGTGGGTTTTGTCACGCGCAGAGCGTGCATTGAACCTCGAAAGCGAGCTTGTCGTTGTATTTAATACATGGCTCAACTACGGAGCCGACCGTGTCCTGACGCCGAAGCCTTATTCGCGGGACCCGCGGCATAGGCTCGCACGGGTCACATTCGGCATCGAGGCGGCGCTCAGGTACGACGTCATCCACTACTATTTCGGGCAGAGCTACATCTATCGCGCCGGCCGGGTCACCCGAACCAGCTTCGCCGACCTCAAGCTCGCCAAGCGTCTCGGCCGTGCCGTGTTCATGACGCTGCAGGGCTGCGACGTGCGCCGGGCGGGCCCGTCCAACAGGCGCAACGCCGTTACCATGTGCCGCGACGGCGGGTGCAGCGCCTATGCGCAGTGCATCGGCACGCTCGATCGGGTGCGCGGCCAGCTCATCGAGGAGATCCTGCCACTGTGCGACCGCGTCTTCTACCTCAATCCCGAGCTCGGCCACGAGCTCGACGGGCGCGACATCCGGGCCGATTTCCTGCCTTACGCAAGTTGCAACATCGATGACATCATGCCGGCGGCGCCGGGCCAGCGCACGCGTCCGGTCATCCTGCATGCGCCATCGGACCGCGCCATCAAGGGTAGTGATCTCATCGAGGCAGCGCTCGAGCGCTTGCGGGCACGCTTCGACTTCGACTACCGGCCGATAACGGGTGTGCCGCATGCCGAGGCGATGCAGGTCTACCGGGATGCGGACCTCGTCATCGACCAGGTGCAGGCCGGCTGGTACGGCGGCTTCGCGGTGGAGGTGATGGCAATGGGCAAGCCGGTCGCGGCCTACATCCGGACGGAGGACATGGCCCACGTGCCCGCGGCGCTGGCAGCCGAGCTGCCGGTGCTGCGCGTGGACCCGCGCACGCTCGAGGACGACCTTGCGGCCATTCTCGCCGCGCGCGAGACATGGGCCGAGACGGGGCGTCGGTCGCGCGCATTCGTCGAGCGCTGGCACGACCCGGCCCGCATCGCCCGTGGCCTGAAGCGGTGCTACGAGAACCCGCGGGCGGTGCTCGATCTCGACGCAGCATAACCTTCCGTGGCAGTCTGGCCGTTAGTCGCCGATCAACCGCTCCAGGAGCCAGCATCGCATGTGCGCCATTGCGGGTATCCTGCATCACGGGGCGCTCTCGGAGGCGGACGCCGAGGCGCGTGCCGGGCGCATGGCCGACTGCATGGTGCACCGCGGGCCGGACGGCCGCGGGGTGTGGGCCGGACCCGACGTGGCACTGGGCTTCCGGCGGCTCGCCATCGTCGACATCGAAGGCGGTGCGCAGCCGATGGCGAGCCGCGACGGGCGCACGGTGGTGGTCTTCAACGGCGAGATTTACAACCATCGCAGCCTGCGCGCCGAGCTCGAGGCGGCGGGCCACGTGTTCTCGAGCGATCATTCGGACACGGAGGTCCTGGTTCATGGCTGGCGGCACTGGGGGCCGGGCGTGTGCAGCCGGCTCAACGGCATGTTCGCGTTCGCGGTCTGGGACAGCACTGCGCGCAGCCTGTTCCTCGCCCGCGACCGCCTCGGCATCAAGCCTCTCTATATCGCGCAGGCGCCCGGTGGGCCGCTGCTGTTCGCCTCGGAGGTGCGGGGCCTGCACGCCAGCGGCCTGCTGGCCCGGGAAGCAGATGCGGCGGGCGTGGTCGAGTATCTCTCGTTCATGAACCAGTGGGGCGGGCGCACACCGTTCCGCGGCGTCACCATGCTCGAGCCCGGCAGCTGGCGGCTCGAGACGCCGACCGGCAGCCGCCACGACAACTACTGGCGCCTCTCCACCCCGCGCCGGCGGCGCGGCACGGGGCGCGATTTCGCGGCCGAGGCCCGTGACATCCTCGCGCGCGTCATTCGCCGGCAGGCCGATGCCGACGTCGGCGTCGGGGCCTACCTGTCGGGGGGCATTGACAGCAGCGCCGTGGCAGTGCTGCTCGATCGCGTGCGGCCGGGGGCGCGTACCTACTCGTGCATCTTCGATCTCGAAGGCGTCGGCGCCGATGCCTACGTCGACGAGCGCGCGTTCTCTCGCGCGGTGGCGGAGGAGCGCGGCCTGGCGCGGGTCGAGCACGTCATTCCCCAGGACGCCCTCGTGGCCACGCTCGACCACACCATCGAGGCGCTCGAGTACCCGCGGATGGGCATGGCCTATGTCAACGACCTCATCGCGGGCAGGGTGGCGCGGGACCTCAAGGTGGTGCTCTCGGGCCTCGGCGGCGACGAGCTCACCGGCGGCTACGTCGGCCGCTATGCCATCGTGCCACGCCGGTTCTCGGCCGGGGGGGCGCTGAAAGCCGCTGCCCGGCGCCTGCTCGGCTGCCCCGGGCCGGCTGCGGAAACCCTCGCCGATCCGCTGGCGCTCTACCGGCAGGCGCTCAACGTACCGCTTGCCGAAGCCGATCTCGACCACGCCTTCACGCCGGAATTCCTGCGCGCAGCCGGCGACTTCAGGCCGCGCCATGAAATAGAGCGCCAGATCGCGGCGGCACCGGCAGACGACCCATGGGACACTGTCATGCTCGTCGATGCGGCGACCTACCTGCATGGGCTGCTGGTGCTCGAGGACAAGCTATCCATGGCGCACAGCCTGGAGACACGGGTGCCGCTGCTCGACAACGAATGGATCGACTTCCTCGTCGACCTGCCGTGGTCGGCGCTCTCGGACGGGAAAACCGGCAAAATCGTCTTTCGCGAGGCCGTGCGGCCGCTGGTGCCCGAAGCTGTCCACAGGAAGCCGAAAATGGGCTTCGCGCCGCCCGACGCATCGTGGTACCGAGGCTGCCTGAGGTCGTTCATTGAAGAGGAGCTGTCGGCATCCCGGGTGGCACGGCGCGGCGTATTTCAGGCGGGTTTCGTGGCGGATCGTCTAGAGGCGCACTTTTCGGGCCGGCAAAACAATGTCGCACTTATCTGGTGTCTATTGAGTCTCGAGAGCTGGTGCCGCAGGACCGGCTCGCTCGGTGGGCGCATCTGACAAGAGATCGCCGCGAGGTTGCGACGGCCTCGACAGCCGGGGCCGCTTGTTGAATATGCAGGCCGTTCAGGTGGGGGAGAAAGTGCGTATTCTGGCGATTATTCTGGCTTGCCTCCTGGCGGCCGCAGGCAGCTTCTGGGTCACGGCACGGCTGATCGAGCCGCACAGCGCAGGATCGGTGGCCGCGCTAGGGAGCGGCGTGGAGATCGAGATGAAGGCCGGCGCGCTCACACCGATCAAAGGGGCGGAGCTGGCGCCGCATGCACACGGGCTGCTCCTCGCCTCGCGGTTCGTCTCCCGACCCGACGGCGCCATCGAGGGCGCTGCCTATACCAATTTTTCCGGCAACCGCATCGTGGCGAGGCCCGACCGGCGGCTGCGTATCGAGGTGGAAGCGACGCGCATGACTGCTGACCAGGACGCACAGTCACTAGAGTTGCTCTACGTGCAGAACGGCCTCGCCTCCAGCCCCTGGCTGAAGCTGGCGCTGACGCCCGACCGCAACATCTACACGGCCCACTACAGCGCCCCCGCTGAAAAGCGTGGGTCAGACCGCATCGACACCCTGTGGATCAGAAGCGACGCAGCCGGCAGCGGTCGCCCGATCATCCTGCACGCCATTCGCCTCGCGGTGGACTAGGTCCGCGGCGTACACGCGCATTGAGAACAGCAGAATAGGACATTCCATGCTTCGCGCCGCGCTCCAGCATTTCCTGGCGCCCGAACTCGGCCTTTCCTCACAGGTGACGCTCGACGTTTTCGAGACGGACGGTGAGCAAGTCATGGCCGGGGCGCTGCAGTCGCCGTACGGCCACTGGTTCGCCATCCGCGACGGCGTGCCCTGCTTCCTCACCGGGCCCATGCAGCCCGACCTTGATGCGTTCGCGCATCGGCACGGTTTGCCGGCGCCCGCCACGCAGCCCGCGCGGGAGGCGGCGGCCGAGCAGGCGATGACCAACACGACGTTCTCCGACAAGTGGCGCCGCTTCAGGAACTACGGGCTCGAGCCCGAGCATCAGGCGTTCCTGTTCGGCTGGTACTGCAAGAAGCTCGGCCTTCCGGACGTCGACGCGCTGAAGGGCTTCTACCGGGGCAAATCCCGCGTGCTGGAGGTGGGGCCCGGCTCGGGCTTCAATACGCGCTTCATTGCCGAGAACTGCCCCGGCGAGGTGTTCGCGCTAGACGTGTCCGATGCTGCCTTTACAACGTTCGAGAATACCCGCGACCTCACGAACTGCACGGTCGTGCAGGCGGATCTGATGCTGGCGCCGTTTCCCGACCAGCATTTCGACTTCATCATCGCCGACGGCGTGCTGCACCACACGCCCGACACGCACTCAGCCGTGCGCGCGCTCTATGCCAAGCTGAGGCCGGGCGGTCAGTTTTTCTTCTACGTCTACAAGCGCATGGGCGCCGCCCGCTATTTCACGGACCAGCACATCCGGCAGGCGTTCATGCAGCTCGAACCGGAGGCATGCTATGCCGCCTGCGAGGGGCTGACGGAGCTCGGCCGCGAGCTGTCCCGGCTCGGCGCCAGGATCACGCTCGAGAAACCCATTCCGGTGCTCGGCATCCCGGCGGGCGAGCACGATGTGCAGCGCCTGCTCTACTACAACTTCGTCAAATGCTTCTGGAACGAGGCCTTCGACTACGAAACCAACAACATGGTCAACTTCGACTGGTACCACCCGCACAATGCCTGGCAGCACTCTGTCGAGGAGGTCGAGGACTGGCTCAAGAAGCTGGGTGTGCGCACCTACTCGTTCCAGGACGCCAACCCCAATGGCATCTCGGCGCTGGTCACAAAGCCCGCCTGAGGCCACCGGCAAGTCCGCCCACTCCGACTAGGCGCGGGAGCCGCGCACACACCCAGGAGACCACCTTGGTAACCGCAGACCGCAACCGTGCGCCGGAGCACGGCGTCGTTCAGTGCATCTATCACGTCGGACGGCTCGCCGAGTTCATGCGATCGGGCGAGTACCTGCTCGAGCATTTGAACGAGCTCATCGCCGACGAGGAGCTGATCCGCACCATCGAGGCCTCGGTGGCACCGGTCGAGACGTGGGGCACGAAGCGCTTCACGAGCCTTTTCGACTTCCGTCTTTACCGCATCGTCCTTTATGCCGTGCTGCGCGCCACCAGGCCGGAGGTCGCCGTCGAGACCGGGGTGCTGCACGGACTAACGACCATCTTCCTGCTGCGAGCGCTTGAGCGGAACGGCCGCGGCCGCCTAGTCTCCATCGACCTGCCATCCTATCCGTCGACGGGGCCCTCGAACCAGGACGGCTACAACGCCGTGCTGCCGGCCGGAAGGCAGCCGGGCTGGGTGGTTCCGCCGGGCGGCGAGCTGGCGAGCCGCTGGGACCTGCGTCTCGGATCGAGCCGCGACCTGCTGCCGGCGCTGGCACGCGAGACCGGCGAGATCGGCTTCTTCTGCCACGACAGCGACCACACCTTCTCCACCATGTGGTTCGAGCTCGAATGGGCTTGGGAACGGCTGGCCCGCGGCGGTGTGCTGATTTGCGATAACATCGAGGCGAGCCTCGCGTTCCAGGAGCTGTGCCGCCGTGTCGGCCAGGTGCCGCTGATGTTCCCGGCTCCCGACAGCCGTGCGCACGAGCAGCCGCGCTTCGCGCTCGTCTTCAAGCCGTGAGACCGAGGCCCGAACGGGCGGTCGCACAGCCCTCGATCAACTCCCGGTAGGCGCCGACCTGGAGTTCCAATATGCGGCCCGGCGAATGGTATCGCTCGAGCCAGGAGCGGCCGGCCGGGCCAACGCCACGTGCATCGCCTGGATCGCCGAGCACCTCTCGCAGGCGCTCGGCGCAGGCATCGACCGAAGCCGCGTCGAGGACTGGTGGTGCCGCGCCGAAGAAGCGTTCGAGCGTCGGTCGGTCGAGGGCTGTAATCAGGCGGCGTCCGAGAGCCAGTGCCTCGATGCCGATGCCGCCGAGCGCCGTCAGCACAAATTGATCGGCGATGACGTGGGCGCGGCAGCAGGCAGACCACAGACTATGCTTGTCGAGCGGGGCAATCCAGCGCACGGCCGGCCCGATGCCGAGCTCGGCGATGAGCGCGCGGCTGTCCTCGACCTCCAGCCCCCAATCGACCAGGACGAGACGGAAGCGGCGCCCTTCGGCCAGAACGCGTGCCGCAGCCCTCAACAGCACGTCGTTGCCCTTAAGCCAGCTGCCGTCGCCGCGCCTCCAGTGGTGGCGGGTAGGGCTGAACACCACCAGCTCATCGGCAGGGGGTGCCAGGTGGGCGTTCGCGGCGCGGAACGCATCGAGGCGCCTGTAGTCGATGCAGGCGGGGACGTGCACGCGGCGCGCGGGGGCAATGCCGATCCTGTCTGCGGAGGGCAGGACGTCGGTATTCGTGATCATCACCCGGGGGGCCTGGGCATAGGTGAAATAGCACAAGCGCGACTGGCGGTTGGGCTCGAACGGGTAGGCACGCAACGTGCCGTGCTCGTAAGCGGCGTAGCAGGGGAAGCTGGCCATCTGCGGGATGAGTGCGTCGACTGAATAGCCCTGGACGACATCGTAGTACGGCAGAATCCGCCGCCATGCGGCAGCGCGATGCAGCGCCTCGGCGAGATCGGCGACGAGCACCTCGTCCGGAACGTCAGGGTGACAGGCCTTGTAGTCGGTGAGATGGTCGCTTGCCGCCGCACGCTCGTCGGCTGGGGACGGCGTGCACGTGACGAAGCGCGCCGGTCCGGCGATGGCGCGATTGACGGGATGCAGCGCCAGCCAGAGCGCGGAGCCCGCTGCCAAGCGCACGGCCGCGCGGATGCGCCCGGAGCGCCGGCCGAGAGCCTTGCCGAGGTCAGCCCTGAGATCGGCAACGCGTGCCCGGCTGGCAAGCCTTTCGATTGCCGGTGTGAGGCCGGCGAGGCGGGCTGCCGGCATGGTGGGATCGAGGCCGGCGAGGCGAAGCGTCGTCGGCAGCGCTCCGGGCGCGTAGGGCGACGTCCAGGGACGCTGGCGGCCGGCGGCCGCCGCCATTTCGTCCACGATGCGGAAGTTCGCCTCGACCAGCTTGAGGCGCGCACGCGCCGCCTGGCGACGGTTGCCGGTGTGGCGTGCCTCGAGCGCGGCGAGGCAGGCCTGCAGCGGCCCCTGGATGAACCATTCGGGCCGGATCCAGTCACCGAGATCGACAGCCCACCAGTCGGGATAGAAAGGATCGGGGATGGTACCCTTTATGGGGGCAGACTCCCACTCCGCGCAGCCCATCGCATGGAAGTAGTCGTAGGCCACGGCGTCGGCCTCTATGCCGTGGCCCCGCTGCATCTGGGCATTATTGAAGGCATTGTTGGCGATGTTGCCGAGGTGGAGCACGCGCAACGGCCGTCCGTTCGCGGCGCGAAAGCTGGCGAGCCACTCAGGGTGATCGGTAGGGGCGACGGTAGCGGATCTGCTCATGGCCACAACTCTGAATATTCGGCGGCGGACAGACCATGGGCCTACTCTCCGCCCAAGTCTACGGCCGACCATGTCGCAGGATCAGGACCGGAACCGGGCCATCCCTGCCGCTGTCAGCGCGCAAAGCCGAACTGGCGGCGCAATTCGTCCCGTGTGATCCGCGCGGGCTTGCCGCCGCGTGGCGCAACCTGGCCCTGCCGGACGTAGACGCCGGGTGCGACCTCCTCGTAGTGCGGCACACCGATGGTCGAGCGCTCCTTGAGGTGGGCGAGATAGTCGTCGAGCGCGGCGAAGCTCCGGCCCTCCGCATAAGGAAGGCCCTAGACGCTCTTGCCGGACATGACGTCACCCGATCCACTCAGGGCGGCCATGATCCCGGCTCCGGCTCCCAGTAGCGTGCGGGTCAGCTTTCTCATGCCGTCCGATCCTCTGCGTTTTTGAAATGCGCGAAAATGTAGTGGCTCATCGGTCGCGGCAATCTCAGGCTGAGTAAAATAATCAGCGATCCCCAGCTTTTACTTGGGTGATCGTCATGATACCGAATTGGAAAGGCGTTTCGCTATCGACATCGGCGGGCGACCCGATTCACAAACGCGATTACTGGCGATCATTCGTGGGGCTCTGATCATGTGCACGATGTGTGGTGGCAGGACGGCAAGTGCAACGGGCGGCAACGCGACGATCGCGCTCAGACCGCTTCTGCACGGTCATGAAGCGCGTGACAACGCAATCAACGCTCCGATTGCGCATCGGTTTGAATCGTTGCTAGTCTGAGCGAACCGCAGATCGATTGATCGAGCAATAGGTTATTCTCATGTGTCAAATGTGCCGGGCCCCACTCCCCGAAAGCGGTCCGAACTCGGGTCTAGGATTGGCACCGTTCGGCACATTCGACGGCGCCGGGTTGTCGGTCTCGATGACCGAGGCTACCCCGCCAGGAGCCGGTGAGGGTTTCCCGCCGGGCGCTCCTCTGCCGCAGATCGTCGAGGGCACCGACGCCGCTGCGTCGACCTCGACGGCCTACACGCTGGGGCTCGGACAGACGGCTCGCGGAACCCTTGCAACGGGGGCGGATCACGACTGGTACCGCGTTTCGCTCGTCGCCGGCCAGACCTATACCTTCGCCATGACCGGGACCGGCACCAATAACGTCGTGAACCCATTCCTTCGTCTATATGCGTCCGACGGTTCGACCGTCCTGGCGTCGACCGACGACGGCCTGCAGGGTCAGAACTCCATTTTCACGTTCACGGCTGCATCGACCGGCACCTACTACCTCGACGCAGGCTCTAGCTCCAACTTCTATGCTGGACAATACGGCGTATCGTTCACGGCCGGCACCCGCGCCTCATTCGATGCCGAAATGGGGGCAGGCGTCATCGACACCGACCTGTCCTGGGGAGCCACGCCTGGTGGCGCAGCGACGGTCACCTATGCGTTCAGCCAGACCTACCATTCACCGACAGACGCGCAGGGTCAGGCCGCTCCCTTCTCCTCTTTTTCCTCGACGCAGATTGCCGCAACCGAGCAAGCCCTCGCGCATATCAGCGAACTCGCGAACATCACGTTCAATCGCGTGAACCCGTCGGGCTACTCGGAGAGCGCGACGATGCTGTTCACGAACTATTCGTCGTCGACTGACGGCGCCGGTGGATTTGCATATTATCCGTCCTCAACCGCGTTCACGTCCAGGTCCGGCGACGTTGCGATCAACACCGTCTATAACTCGACGTCCGCGTTGCCGACGGGCAGCTACAGCTATCATGTCCTTCTGCACGAAATCGGCCACGCGATCGGCCTATCCCATCCAGGCGTCTATAATGCCGCGCCCGGCGTGAGCATCACCTACACGAACAACGCGCAATTCACGCAGGATACGCATCAGTATTCGGTGATGAGCTATTTCGACGAGTCGAATACGACCAGTTCCTACGGCAGCTATACCGACGGTATGATGCTGCTCGACATTTATGCCCTGCAGCAGATCTACGGAGCCAACACGTCGACCCGCTCGGGGAATACGACTTACGGATTCAATTCGAATGCCGGCGGCATCTACAATTTCGCGACCAATACGTCCCCCGCGTTGAGCATCTGGGACGGCGGAGGCACGGATACGTTCGATCTGTCGGGCTTCTCGAACACCCAGACCATCGATATTCGCGAAGGCCGTTTCTCGAATGTCGGCGGCTTTACGGGCAACGTCTCGATCGCCCTCGGCGCGGTTATCGAGAATGCGGTCGGCGGATCGAGCAACGACACCATCCAGGGCAACGACGCAGCCAACACGCTCACTGGCAACAATGGCAACGACACGCTGATTGGCGGTGACGGCAACGACACGATCGACGGCGGCAGCGGCGTCGACACGATGATCGGCGGCGATGGGAGCGACATC
>LNFM01002074.1_pt1 | contig 43132 bp, 38 predicted proteins | sample 596031 | NCBI WGS metagenome assembly LNFM01 (sample SAMN04254537, study PRJNA301005) | activated carbon metagenome | isolation source: dual media filters at the Ann Arbor, Michigan drinking water treatment plant | place: USA: Ann Arbor
CTCCGCACCGCAGGTGCGTTGTTGCCCGGCCCCTTGGCTCCGGGCCGAAGCTGCGCTGCTCCTTTCCCTCACAGAACTGGGGGTAACAATGAGGACTCGACCTCTGGCCGTGAGGCGGTCGTCGAGGGTACAGAGCCCTCTCAGCGTCAGCCCGCTGAGCGCGCGCGCTCGACGCAGGCACCGAGCCCGAGCGCGGCAAAGTACGCTTCGCAGTGAGCGCGAAGCGCGGCGAGGGCGTCGGCTGTGTCAGCTCCGAGCACGACCGTGAAAGCGTTCTGCGAATAGTCCGTTGCGACCGCGAACACCACCCGCCGATCCGCGGACGGAACGATGTGCCAACGCTCCTCGACTCCGCCTGCCCACGTGCCGAAGCAGTCCGCTGCGCGAAGCACCGCCGCGCCGTCGGTCGATAGCCACAGCTCGTCGGTGCCGAACCCGTAGAGCCGCTGCGCGCCAGCTCGCTCGTGGTCGCACGGAAGCGACAAGCGCTTGTCCGGCGACAGCGACGAAAACAGCCCCATCGCCGCGCTGCCTTGCCACTGCTTCTCTGCGAACACCCGCTCGAACCCAGCAAACTCGAGCGTGACGGCGTGCGGCCACGGCTCGTCCCAACCGACTCGTCGGCCGTTCGTCGCGAACCACTCTGCACACTCGCTCACCGAGGCGTCGAGCAACAGCGGCTGCTCTTCGCCCGCCTCCAAGAGCGCGGCGCGCGCGGCTTCTCCAACGGCATCCGGCCACCCGAGAGAGATCCTCGTGGACCACGGCTCGCAGAGCACGCGCTCGGGCACGTAGGACGTCGAGCCCATGTCGTGGCGGTACTGATAGCCCACCGTGACGCAGCCGGGAGCGGTCATCGCGTAGGACTCGCCGTCGTTGTTGCCTCCCCAGGTCCAGTCGCGACGGGGCGTCTTGCGATAGCAGACCGAGCGAAACCCTTCGCTCTTCGCGAGAGCCCCAGGCGGCGTTTGCGCGGAGTAGAGCCTCGCTCGAAGCTGCTCGCGGTGCCATGCCGGCGCAGCGATCGTGGGCGGTCCGGCGAGGAAGACCTCGTCGGGCAAGCAGTGTTCGAGCTCGCCACCGTACGCGCTCGTCGTGAAGATCCCGTGGGGATCGACGAGCCAATCGCAGGCGCGCTCGACCGAGCGATCGTTGCGCAACAGCACGTAGGCGAATCGCTCGCGCTTTACGCGCTTCGGGTCGTAGGCGCGCAGGTACGCGAGCCGCTGTCGATCGATCGGCCGCGCGAGATCCTCGGGCGAGAGCAGAGCCGCGATCGCGGCGAGGAGCTCGAAGCGCACCTCGGGGTCGCGCGCCTCGAAGAACGCCGACTGCTCGAACACCTCGCGGACTTTGGTGACCCGAGGGTTCGGCAGTCGCTCTGGGTGATCCGAGGTGACCGTCTCTCCGTCGAGCGCCACGGTGTGTTGATATTGTGTGCGCCCAACGAGATGCGGGTAGCTCCAGCGTCGCTGCATCACCTCCGAGCATACGCCCTGGAATCGCGACGAACGCTCTGTGTCGAGACCCCTCTCGCGGCGGGTTTGCGCTATGAAGTCAGGCCTCCCTTCCGCGCCGTTCGCATAGAAGTCGCCATGAAACCAACTGCGTCACTCGACGACGAGCCCGTGATCACCCCTCGAGGCGCGCTGATCGGCGCGCTGATCGCCTCGGTCATCATCGGCAATTTCATTCCGTTTGGCTCGCTCGCCCTCTACCCGTTCACGTTGATGGCGACGTGGGTCCACGAGATGGGGCACGGGCTCGCGGCGATCGCCGTCGGGGGATCGTTCGAGCGGCTCGACGTCTTCGCCGACGCGAGCGGCCTGGCCCATTGCCGGTATTCGCCGGGCGTTGGCGCGGGGGTGGTGGCCATCGCGGGGCTGCTCGCGCCGCCGTTGATCGGCGCGGTCACGCTGGGGTTCGCCCGTGGTCCGAGGCGGGCGCGCATCGTCCTGACCGTGCTGGCGCTGGCGATGGTCGTGTCGTGCGCGGGTTGGGTGCGCAACGTGGCCGGGTGGATCGCCGTTCCGCTCGTAGCGTGCTTTCTCGCGGCGTTTGCGCGGTGGGGAAGCCCGCGCGAGCGCATGATCGCCGCGCAGTTCGTGGGGCTGCGGATGGCGGTCGATACCGTCACGCGGATCGACTACGCGTTTACGCGCGAGGTGGTCATCGACGGCGTTCGTCGACCGAGCGACGTCTCGTTGATCACCGCGTCGTGGGGCGCGGTGCTTCCGATCTGGAGCCTCGTCGTCGCGGTCGTTTCGTTTTCGTTGGTCGCGCTCGGGCTGTGGGCCGCCTGGCGAGCGCCCCGCAAGCCCTGAACGAGCACCCTCGCGCGCTCAGTGCGGGATCGGCACGCGCGGGCGGCGCTGCACTCCGCCACGAAAGGCCTCGATCCTCGCGGCGACCTCGAAGATGTCCTCTGTGCCCTCGAGCGCAGGGAGATACAGCGAACGCTTCGCGACCGCGTCGAGCTGAAACGACCAGTACATGCTCATCAAGGGGCTGATGAACAGCTCGCTGCCGCTCGTTCGATCGGTGAACTGCACGTCGCCGAAGCGCCCCTCGACCGCAGCGGCGATGCTCCCGTTGACGATGCTCGGTCGAAGGGGCGTCAACCGCTTCGCGAACGCCACGGCGTCGAGAAACGCTTCGCCCTCGGGCATCGACGGCAGCACCGAGAAGGCGCCGAGAAAGCCGCCGCTCGCCGAGAGGTGCGCGACGTTCTCTAGGAAGTTTCCGTGGGAAACGCCGTGAAACGTGTCGACGCCGAAGCCGATGCACGCGACGAGCTTCGTCGGCACCGAGAGCGTCGCGACGGCCGCGAGCGAGACCATGTCTTCTGCGGGTGTTCCGAGCCCGGCCTCGTCGCCGCGCATGAGGATGTCGGTGCCGCCATCGACCAGGACGATGGCGTCGATCGCAAACCACTCGACGAGCCGCTCGTACGCGGCGCGCAGCGGTCGCACGCCGACCTTCTCGAACGCGAACACCGAGGGGTCTTCGCCCCGAGCGTCGAGCCACTGCGAAAGCGCCCTCTCGGGAAAGTACCGGTCTTCTCCGCGCGTGTTCGGGCGCACTTCGTACAGCACCGGGTCGAGCGGCGTCGCGTCGGTCCCGCCGAGGTAGGTAAACGACAGGTTCGCGAGCCTCACGCGCTTGCCCATCGCGCCAAGAGCGAGCATCAGCGGCAGCCCAGCGAACACGTCGAACCCGCCGCCAGCGCCGGCGATCAAGACGTTGCGGCTCTCGGCGAGGGCCTCGAAGAGCGGGAGCCTCGAGAGCGCGCTGGTCGTCTTCGCCATGATTCCGATCGAGTGTACGACAACCGCGATGACAGCACCGCCGCTACCCGCAGCGAATCACCGCGGCAGGACCGCGGTGACGTCGATGGGACCGTCGCCCGGCGTGCGCTCGAGCGCCTCTCTCAACGCGTGCAGCCTCGTCTCGTTGGGGCTCTTCTCGAGCGCGCGCTCGAGCGCTCTACGCGCTTCTGGGCGCGCGCCGCGCGAAGCGAAGAACAGCGTGTCGTTGAAGGCCATCCACAGGAGAACCTCGTTGGACTCGCGCCGCGCGTCGGGCTCTCTGGCGAGCTGAGCTGCGAGCTGGTCGTAGCGAACAAAGTGCCGCGCCGCCGCTGCGCGCACGTCCGCGAGCGTCGTGGGCGCCTCGAGCATCGTCGCGAACGGTCCCGACGGAATCACGAATCGCACGTACTCGCTCAAGTTGTCCGGGTCGAGCTCGGCGAGGACAGGGCGCGTCGTCGCGAGGCTGGTCGCGTCGCGCGCTGCGATCGCGCGCCCTGGCTGCAGCAGATACCGAGCGAACACCGGGGCGAGCGCGGGCTCTCTGGCGATGAGCGCCGAGACCATCCCGGGATACGCCAGCAGCGGAACCGGAACGACCGTCACGTCGGGCCGCTCTCCCTCGACGAGCTGCGCGTACCGCAGGCGAAAGATCGTGTTCGGCCCGTGCGCGAGCAGCACGGCCCTCGGCGGCGCGGTGACCAGCGGCGACAGCGCGAGGGTCGTGCTGGTGTGTGCGCGGTCGGTGCGTGTATCGATCACCGAACCGACGAGCGCGGCCAGGGGCAAGACGATCGCTGGCCCGACGACGAGCACCGCCACGAGCAGCGCGCGCACTGGCTTCGAGGGGGCGTCGGTTCGCTCGCTCGCAGCGCGAATCGCGTCGAGGGCGCTGCGCGTGGCTTGCGCGGACATCGCCGCGAGCACGAAGACCGCAGGCAATAGGTAGCCCGACGCGTCGGGGTTATCCCTCGTAAATCCCAGCCACACCCGGGCGATGATCGACACGACGGCGACCAGGGCGAGCGGCGCCGCAGCGTCGCGCAGGGGGCTCGACCGTCGCCACGCGAGGGCGAGGCCGATGATCCCTGCGAGGATTCCTGCGGACGAGAGGGACTGCGCGATCGCGTCGAGCACGTCGGCGATGCGCACGCCGATGGTCTCTGGCGCGCCCGAGCCTGCGTTCTTCGCGAACGTCTGCGCCGAGGCGACCTCGAAGACCTCGGCGATGGCGCGCGGCCTCGCGAGGGACGCCGGCGCGCCTGCGCGCAGCGGCAGGACCGCGTACAGCGCGAGCGCCGAGGCGATCGAAACGACCCATGGAATCAAGCTGCGAGACGATTTTCTGGCTCGCGGCGCGATCGCAACGGCGAGCGCGGGCGCCGCGGTGAGGGCGATGAGGTGATGATTCGCGAGCCCGAGCGCGAAGCAGAGCGCCGCGACTCGCCCTCGCGCGGCCTCGTCCATCGCTCGCGTTGCGAAGAGGGCGAGGGGCAGGACCGCGAGCGCCGCAGCGAGCGCGTACACTTCGCTGCGCGTCCCCTGCCTGAGCGCGGCGACGCCGAGGGTGGCCAGCAGCGCCGCGCCGAGCGAGAGCGTCTGCCTCCATCGCGAAGACAAATCGGGGTGCTCTTCGACGGGCCCGGTGGCTCGCCATGCGACCGCGAGCGCGGCGCGGCCGACGATCGCGAGCCACAGGGCCGACACGACTGACACGCGAAACGCCACGGGACCCACAGGAAAGAGCGCGCACCCGAGCCCGTGAACGATCACCCAGAGCGGGTGTCCTGGGGGGTGGGTCACGCCGAGCCCTCCGGCCGCGCTGGCGAGTTCTGGGGCGTCCAGGTGGCCCATCGAACTTCCCGCGAGGAGCACCGCGCAGAGCGCTGGCAGGGCCGTCGCGAGCCACGCGACGAGCGCGGGAGGCTTGTCGTGCGCTGGGCGGTGAGGGCGTCGAGAGGGACCGGTCATCGTCTTGTGGGCGTATCGGGCGCAGGACGGGGCGGTCTGGCGCCGCGCGGCACGATACCCCTCGCTGCGAGGTTGCCATCGCCCCGCGCGCCGAGCGATGCTCATTTTGTGGACGGGCTGTGCGCCGTCCGAAGGAGATCGACGTGCGCAGGACTCAGTGGAATTCGTTGGTTGCCCTCGTTGTGCTCGCGACGGCCTCGTCGGCGTGTCGCTCGCAGAACACGAACGCGTTCGAATGGACCGGACAAGACACGATGACTGGGCGGCAAGTGAACTTGCGGCAAGGGCCCATGCCCGACGGTGAGATGTTCACGGGCTTTTATCGCTCGCAGCTGATGGGCGACATCAACATGCAGCAGACCGGAGACGCGGTCGTCGCGGACTACGAGTACGACCGCGCGCAGTGCCATGTGCTCGGCCACTTCGAGGGGACGGTCAGCGGCAATCTGCTGCGCTTCTCGTGGCGCGAAGACAAGCGCCAGTGCGGCTTTCAGTCGCCGGTCACCGGGCGTGGATTCATGCTGTACGACGTCTCGCAGCAGGGCGAAGTGCGGCGCGGACACGTGTACGGACACATCGGCCTCGGCGACGCTGATCGCGGAGACGGAGAGCTCGCGGCGGTCAAGGTTCCGGGCCGCGAGCCGACGCTGCGAAGCCAGCAGGCGAGCGGCGGTGAAGGCTCGGGCGAAGGCTCGGGCGAAGGCTCGGGTAGCTGAACGGGAGGTACGCTCCCGAACCGGCTGTCTCCCCCGCGATTCGCGCCGTGTTTCGCCCGCTATTCTTCGACGACGCGGGCGACGATGGTCGTGACGTTGTCCTCGCCGCCGTGCGCGTTGGCTCCCTCGATCAGCCGCTGGACCGCCTCTTCGGGCGACGCCGACTCCTTGACGATCGCGAGGATCTCGTCGTCCTTCATCATCGAAGACAGCCCGTCGCTGCACAGGACGTACACGTCGCCCGGCTGCGGATCGTCGATGGTCACGTCGACCTGAACCGAGTCGCTCATCCCGAGCGCGCGGGTGATCACGTTGCGAGGAACCTCGCTCCGCTGCGACTCGGGCAGCTCGGGCATCGCGCGGAGCCAGTCGTTGAGCAACGAGTGGTCCTGCGTGAGCTGCGTGATCTGATCGTCGCGCACGCGATAGCAGCGCGAGTCTCCGACATGGCCGATGTAGATGCGGCGCGCCGCGGGCGAAAACAGCATCCCGACGACCGTGGTGCCCATGCCCTGGTGATCGCGCGATCGAAAGCCGTGCTCGTAGATGCTCTTGTTGGCGATCTTGATGCCAGTGATCAGCCGGTTCTCTTCGGCCGACAGGGTCGGGTCGTAGTGAAACGGCCACGTCGCGTCCTCGCGCGCCGTCGTGTTGAAGAACGACGAAATGGTGTCCGTCGCGAGTCTGGACGCGACGTCGCCGGAACGGTGCCCGCCCATTCCATCAGCGACGACGAAGAGTCCGTGTTGGTCGAGCAAGACGAAGCTGTCTTCGTTGTGCTCGCGTTGGAGCCCGACGTCGGTTCGTCCGGCGGCGATGACGCGCATCGGTCGGGAGCGTTTCACCGCTCGCCGAGCGCTGTCAACGGTGGACACGCGAGACCGTTGCACACAAGAGCGTTGGCCCGATTCGTGGTACACGGCGCGAGTCATGACGAAGAGCAAGCGAGTGGCTGTGCTTCCGGGCGATGGAATCGGCGTGGACGTGCTTCGCGAGGCGGTCCGCCTCCTCGAGGCGATCGACAAAAAACGACCACTCTCGCTGGACCTCTGGCACCTCGACCTGGGCGCAGATCGCTACCTCCGTGACCGAACGACGCTGCCCAAGGAGACCTTCGAAGAGGTCCGAGACACCTGCGGAGCGATTCTGCTCGGCGCGCTGGGGGATCCGCGGGTGCCCGGCCTGGAGCACGCAAGGGACATCCTTTTCGGGTTTCGCTTCGGTCTGGAGCTGTACGCCAACGTTCGGACCGTGAAGTGCCTGCACGACAAGCTCTGCCCCCTCAAGAACAAGCCGGCGAGCGCCGTGAACTTCACGGTGTTTCGCGAAAACACAGAAGGGGTCTATGTCGGTGTAGGCGGTCAAGTTCGGCGAGGCACACCGGACGAAATCGCGATCAACGAGGACATCAACACCCGCAAGGGCGTCGAGCGAATCCTCCGAGCCGCCTTCGACTTCGCCAAACAGCACGGCAAGACGCGCGTGCACATGGCGGACAAATCCAACGCGATGAAGCACGCGCACGAGCTCTGGTATCGCGCGTTCTTCGAGGTCGCCAGGGATTATCCAGGCATCGAGGCCCGTCACGTGTACGTCGACGCGCTCTGCCTCTACATGATCCAGGAGCCAGAGAACATCCAGGTGGTTGTCACCAACAACCTGTTCGGTGACATCGTGACTGACCTCGGCGCCGCCCTGCAGGGAGGCCTCGGAATGGCCCCGAGCGGCAACATCAACTGGGCGCGTCGAGGCCCCGCGCTCTTCGAGCCCGTCCACGGAAGCGCCCCTCCATTGGCAGGAAAAGACATCGCCAACCCCTTCGCCAGCGCGCTCACGGTCGGGATGATGCTCGACTACCTCGGCTTCGCCGGGCTCGAGGCGGCGATCGAAGACTCGGTGCGCGACTGCGTCGTCGCCGATGAGTGCACGCGCGACGTCGGCGGCTCGCTCGGGACGCGCGCGGCGATGGACAAGCTCATCGCGCGCGTCAGCGACCGACTGTAGTCACAGACGCCCTCACACGATGCTCTGCGGCGCTTCGTCGCCGGGCTTGGGCGGGGCGTGAAACACCTCGCCCTCGATCGTCGCGAGCAGGTTGTTCTCGATCGTCGTGCATATGCGCTCGAGCGGCAGGTCGTTGTCGTCGTAGCCGAACGGGTCTTCGATCTGCACGCCGATCTCTTCGATGCCGTAGAACACGTACGCGACCATGAAGACCGCGGGGACCATGGCCCAACCGAGGTCCTTGAGCAGCGCGAAGGGCAGGGTGAAGGTGTAGAGGATCAGCGCGCGTCGGAGGTGCACGACGTACGCGAACGGCAGCGGCGTCTTCACGATCCGCTCGCACGCGCCCATATAATCAATGAAGAGCTGCACGTTGCCGTCGATCGACTGCGTCTGAACCGTGTCGATGTAGCCCTTCTTGCGGGCGTCGTTGAGCAGCTGGGTGATCCTGGTGGCGATCCAGAACGGCGTGTGCTGCGCGTCGAGCGCAGACCGCACGGAACCCTTGGGCAGGATGTCTCCCATGGGACCGATGTCCTTGCGGCCCCGGAGCGAGTGCATCGTGGCGTACACCCATGCGACGGTCCATCGAACGACGTCCGCGTGTAGCCGCTGGTCGTGCGGCGCGATCAGCACGCGCGAGGAGCGGGCGAGGTTGCGCGTCTCGTTGACGATCCCACCCCAGAGCTTTCGGCCCTCCCAGAAGCGGTCGTAGCTCGCGTTGGTGCGAAACACGAGCAAGAGGCCGAGGGCCGTGCCCACGAGGCCGTGCACGACCGAGGGGATCGTCTTGTGGATGAAGTACTCGTCGAAGATGCCGACGACCAACGCCCACGCCGTGGTGGTCGCGACGCGGTAGATGATCTCGCGGATCATCGAGCCGCGGATCGAGAACAGATGCTTGCGCCAGTGGTGCGCGTCGTAGTCGATCATCGGCGTTCGCTGCCAGGCCTAGGAGGAAGGGAGCCGAGCATCTACCAGCCTTTTTCTCGCGAGAAAACACGCCTCGCCCCGTCCGATGAGCTCACGGAGCGATGAGCGGGTGGATGTGCACTGGCTCGCTCTCGCGTTGGCAGTTGGGGATGTCGCGCTTGCAGAGCGTTCTCAGCCGCGGGACACCATCGTGAAAGCGATGGCGCTCGTAGGCGTCTCTGGCGCGCTGCGACTCGTCGCGAGCGCCGAGGGCCTCGAGCTCGATCGACAGGAGATTCAGAGAAAGAGGGCGCTCGGGATCGAGGCGCATCGACTCGAACAGGAGCCCCAAGGCCTCTTCGTGGCGCCCGGCGAGCCCGACGGCGTTGGCGAGCATCTCGAGCGCGCGCGGGTATCTCGGCATCGCGCGACGCACGCGAAAGAGCGGCGCGATCGTGTCCGAGAAGCGCCAGACGTCCGCGCTCGCCACGGCGCGAAGAAAGTCCGGCACGGGGCTGCGAGGGTCGATCTGCTCGGCCCGCGCGAGGAGCGTCCATGCGTCCTCGGTGCGGCTCTGGCGCAGCGCGACGCGAGCGAGCTCGACCCACGGGCCAGCGTGATTTCCCTGCAGGCTCCGGGCGCTCTCGAGGCTGCCGAGCGCCTCGCCGACGCGCTCTTGCACCTGCCACTCGCCGAGCGCGCGGCCGTGGTCGTAGAAGCGACGCCACCGCGGCGTCTCCTGCGGGGGCGCGTACTCGTAGCGCGCGACCTCGGTCACGGGACGGGTGGGGCACGCAGGGCCTCCTGCGCGAACGCGCTCGCGACACGCGAAGGACCAGTAGGGATCGGCCGTGCGTCGATGCAGAAGCCGCGCGTGCACGGTGAAGGGCGCGGTCGCGGTCGCAGCCAGCACGCCCTCGTAGCGAACGACCCGCGCGGCCCGCACGGGCAGCGTCGTGTCGTACGCTTGCGCGCGATAACGGTGCGGATCGCGCATCAGCGCAGGCACGCCGCGCTCGTCCAGGGGCAGAACGCGCAGTCGGTGCGCCTCGTCCGAGACCTCACCCTGCGCGGACATCGCCCCTGACGCGAGCACGGCGCGGCCTCGCGCGTCTCGGACCGTGAGCTCGACCCAGACGTCGGCGACGTCCGCCGTGCCCGCGGGAAAGTTGTGTCCTACGCGCTCGTTGACGAGTACGACATCGAGCCGCAGCGGCTGCCCTGCGACGAGCGAGCGCTCTTCGATCGGCGCCGCCCCACGCGCGCTGGGCGCCAGAGCTCCGCCCGGAGTCGTCCCCGCGGCGTCGGGCGCAGTGAACACGTCGATGCGAACAGCGCCTTCGAGCATCGCTCGCTGCCTCGCGAGCGAGTCCGCGTCGTTGTTGAGCGCGGCGAGCGTCGTGTGTCCGCCGAGAAAGCGATGCGAGCGGATCGTGCCGTTGCGCGCCGAGACGTCGGGGCGCGTGGTCGCTTCGCGAGGCATGTGGCAGTCGATACACGTCCGTCGCTCGACGTCGGGGTCGTAGCGGCTGGGGTCGTTGCCGTTGAACGCGCTCTGCGACCAAGGTGTGAGCTCGTCCTGTCCACGAAGCCACGGTCCCAAGGTGACGTGCTCGGTGAGCGCGACCTTGTGGCAGGTGCCGCAGAGCTCGGGCGAGCGGACGGTGGCGTTCATTACCCGCGCGCGGTGGGCGGGGACGTTGGCGAACGTTCCGTCGCTGTTTCGCTCGGGAATCGTCTGGATGATCGGGCTCTGCGTGAGGTGGTAGCCGCCGTTGCCGGTGCGATCGTGAAGCCGCTCGACCGAGTGACAGAGCACGCAGCCCACGCCGAGCGAAGCGCGCTCGTGCGTCCTCGGGATCGGGCGTCCGTCGATGTCGCCTGCGAAGAGCAGCGCGGGATCGTGGCAGCCGCCACAGAAGCGCGTCCCTGGGACAGAACGAGCGCGACGGGCGGCTTCGAACGACGGCGCATACAAGGGGTTGTCCATCGACGAGAAGCGATGCGCGCTGCGCGACCACTGATCGAACACCGCCGAGTGGCAAACCGAACACTGATCGAGCGCGGTAAACGCGTCGGCCGGCAGCCCTCGCCGGTCTACCGTCTGCGCGTTGGAGGGCGAAAGCGCGTGCAGCGTGCGATCTGCCAGCGGCGCAGCGAACGGCGCGCGCGCGCGGGGAAGCGCGCTCAGCATCGCGGGGTCGAGCGCCGCAGCGTCGTCGTGACTTCCGTCCGCAGCGCAGTCTGCCGACCGCGGCACCGGTGCGCTTCGACGCGCGCCGCAGGAAGCGGCGAGCGCGAGCGCGAACACAGCGATGAGTGAGCGACGATTCATCGGTCGACGGAGCCGGGAGTCGCCGTTCGAGGCCGGCGCCCGCGTTGAAGGTGCCGGGACATGGGTCGAAACGTACGACGCGACCCGGCGAAATGACCCTCGCGAGATCGCACGAACGAGCGCATTCTCTGCAGACACGCGATCGGTCGATGCATTGGCTCGCAATACCTCGCGGCGCCGCTCGGGGCACCAGACTCTAGTTTGTCGGCGCCTGAGCGTCGCGCAACGAGAACGGCAGATCGATCGGACCGCTGCGCCACAGCACGCCGACGAGCTCGGGGCTCACGCTGCCGTGTCGCCCCTCGGGGATCACCGTCAATCGCATCGGCCCGCCGTCGCCTTCCTCGATCTGCAGCGGCCCCACGACCTCGCCGTCGACGGCGAGCACCAGGCGCGGCTCGACGTCCTCTGTGCGCAAAACAGCCTGTCGCCACGCTTGAAAAGTGGGGATCGACGACATCTCGAGCGTCGCGTCGAGCATCGGCGCAAGCGTTCGAGGGTCGAGCGTCGCGCGCAGCACGCTCACGGCTGGAGCGGCGAGGTGGTCTGCGAGCCCACAGGTGCCTCTGCGCGAGACCGTGCCGTCCTGGCCGCGATGCGCGCTGTGAAGCCAACGCAAGGTCGGCGGCAGCTGCGTCAAACGAAACGTCTCGAGCAGCGGCGCGATGCGCGCCACCCCGTCGCTGTCGGGCGCGACCGTGGGCAAGGTCTGCTGGGTGTCGATGGGAAGCCAATTGACGCCAGCGACCGCGGGCGGCTCGGTGAACTTCGGGCAATTGCACTGCGCGACGAGCTGGACGCGGCCCGGACGTTCGAGCTGCTCGCGCACGATCGACGGGAGCGTTCCTCGGCCGATCGCGAAGCTGAGCTCCGCGCCGCGCGGCGACTCTGACGCGCGAGGGCTCCACGTCCCGAGCTCCTCGAGCCGACGAACGAGCGCCGCGCGAAACGCGATCAGCGCCTGCGGAGTCGCGCGAGCGATCTCGGCTTCGGCGACGATGGCCTCCATGGCCATCACGCGCAGCGCAGGCGCGCGGGGGCGCCCGGCATCCGCCGCAGCCGCTCGCAATCGCGCGAGCCCCGCGGGATCGATCGGCGTGATTTCTCCAGGCCGCGTCGAGGGCGGCGGCTCTCGGCGGCACGCGGCCGCGGTCACGAGCGCCACGAACACCACCGAAGACACGGGTCTCATGGGCGATACGCTACCATTTGCGCTAATGTCGCTGGCGGCGAGCGCTCGACGCCCCCATCGTTCGAGAGCTCACCCCAAGAGATCTTCGCAATGACTGACGCCAATCACGACAAGCCGGCCGCCGAAACCGATCGCAACGACCCCGCGGACCCGCACGACGGCGCGGATCCACCAGCGGTCGCGACCGCTCCGAGGACGGCGCCCGTTCGCAAGAAGCGCGCTCCGATCGGTCAGTGGGTGATGGTCGGCGTCATCCTCGCCGTGGTCGGCCTGGTCGGCTCGACCTTCAAAGCGGGGCAGGGCGCGCTCGTCTACAGCAAGTACGTCGACGAAGTGATGGCCGAACCGGGCCGCTACCAATCGCAAGGCGAGCTGCGCGTCGAGGGCATGGTGCAGACCGGAACCGTGCAGAACAGCTCTGGTTCGCGCGAGTTTCGCTTTCGGGTCGAGCGCAACGGTCGCTCGATGCCAGTGCGCTATGTCGGGATCGTCCCCGACACGTTTCGCGAAGGGATCGGAGTGACCGTTCGCGGTCGACTCCTCGCGTCGGGCGAGTTCGACGCGCGAGAGGTCGTCGCGAAGTGCCCGAGCAAATACGAAATGCGCGCCGCTCAACAGCGCGGCGAGCGGATGCCGGGCGATATGCTCGGAACCCCGGCGCCGGGCACGACGAGGTAGTCGCTCGCCTTTGCGCGACGGACGGGCCGACCAATCGATCGATCGATTCGGTCCATCGCGGTCTGCGCACGCGTCGGCACGACCCGCCCTCGGCGATCCCGCTGCGGTGAAAGCCCCCGAGAATCGCGCGGTCAGCGCCGAGCGCCGCTCTTGCCCTTCTCGCTCGCGGAGCTGACTTCCTGGCCTTCGGTCTCTTCACCCACGTCGATGTTCTCGACGCGGACGCCGGTCTTCTTGAGCATCGCGGGGTCTGCGGTCGATCCCTCTTCAGCGCCGTCGTCGAGCTCGACCAGCATCGCGTACACCGACGCGATGATCGGCATGAAGGTCAACGGCGCCGTCGCGATCGTCGTGGGCTCGCTCGCCCGCAGCAGCGCGCTGATGTCCGTCCCGGGCGCGAATCGCTGCAGGACCCAGTAGAGGCCCGCTCCGAGGCCGAAGCCGAAGACGCCCTTCAAAATCGAGCCGATCCACGCGCCGGACTTCCAAGGCGGTTGGCCCGCAAAGACGCCAGCGATCAACGTCGCCAGCCCAGCGAGCATAAACGCGCCGACGCCAGACACTGCGTGCATGCCGAACGCGTAGAAAAACAACGCGCCGAGCGCACCAGCGATCACGAGCCCCTTGAGCAGCCCGAGGAGCAGCCTCTTCACCATGACGCCTCAACGCTGCCACGCGCTGCGTGGCGCGGCAATCACCCACCGAACGATGGGTTCGTTCCTGTGGCCACCAGCTCCGCAGAAAGTGCTCCGCGGTCGTTGCCTCGCGCCACGCGAAGCACAAAGAGCTCGTCGATCACGACGTGCCCGCTGTCGACCCTCGCCTCGCCCAGAGAAGCGACCCTGGCCGAGCCGTCTCCGAGCCGCGCGAGCTGAACCACAAACGGACGGGTGCTCTGAATTCTGGCGAGCGCCTCGTCCTTCGCTCCGGTCGCCGTTGCCATCTGTGCCAACGCGGCGGATCCGGACGCGCCTTCGAGCACTGCGATCAGCCCCTCGGCGCCCGTGACCATCGTCGAGACCAGCGGGGCCGCGATGGCGTCGTCGACCTGCGCGTACACCAGGCGATGCGGCCTGAGCGCGTGCGCGAACTCGAGCGATCGCTTGGGATCTTTCGTGAGCGGCACGACCGACACTTCACGGTGAATGACCGACAGCTCGGGCCTCGCCTCGAGCGCCACGACGCGCTCGTTCGCCGCGAGGTGCGCCACCATCGTGCCGAGCAGCGTGCTTCGCGCGCTGCCGCGAGGGCCCACGATGAACACGTTGCGACGCGCGTCGAGCGCCATCGCGACGGTGCGCTGCGCCGCAGCCGAGAGCACGCCCGCCGCGACGAGCTCTGCAAACGCCGTCGCGCGACGTGCAGGGCGCTCGATCGAGACCGACGGCGCCGATCCTCCGGGCGCGTACACGACGGTCATCGTGGCGTTGCCGTGTCCGATCGCCTCGGGGAGCTTGCACTCGATGAACGGCTGCTCACCGACGCGCTGAACACCCGACGCATGGAGCAATCGATCGACCACTCTGGACACCGACGCCGAGGACGAGAACCAGAACGGGCTGGCCCCTTCGCCGCCACCGTGACCAACGAGCACGCGGCCCGAGGGGGCGATGAGCACCGACGTCACTTCGGCGTCCTCGAGCGCGAGCTCGATGCAGCCTGCGCCGACGAGCTCGGCGACCGCGTCGCGAACGACGCGCTCGACGGTCACGTTGGTCGGCAGGCTCTCTCGTCCTCGCGCGAGGTTGTCGACCACGCTGCGGGCGCGGGCGCGGGCCCCTGCGTCGCCGAACTGGTTTGGATTGACGCTCACTCCCGCCTCGACCGCGTCTGCGATCACGCTCGCGAGCAGCGCGGCGTACTCGTTGCCCGGAGGGGTCGGCTCGACGCTCGCGCGATGAGCCTGAATGACCTGTTCGACCACCTTCGAGCCGACAGTGATCGTGGGCGCGTTGGTGCTCGGCTTGCTTTGCGCTTCGACCGGAACAGGCGGAGGCGCCGGCGCCGACACAGGCGCGGGCGTGGACGCGAGCGGCGGCGGTGGCGTTGTTGCCGCCACGATCGGCGGCGCGGCCGCGTTTGCCGAGGGCGGCACTGCGGGCGGCGCCGAGGAGCGCTCGGGCGCCGCGGGCTCTTCGACAGGCTCGGGCATCGTTGGCGCGCTGGCTGGAGTCGGCGCGGGCTTGTTGGCCTGCCACGATCCGCTCGGCGGTCGCGCTGGCCCCGCGGCGCTCGCGGGCGTACGCGATGCGATGCCGGGAACCGACGGGCGCGAAGCAGGGGGCAACGCGCTGGGAGACGGCGATCCAGCGTTCATCGTCGGGATCGCGCCCGGTCGCGGGCCGCCGATTGGAGCCACTCCCGGCGTCGAGGGCGTGCCGGGGCCCGGTTGAGCGGACGTTGGCGCGGACGGACGGGGCGTGGGCGCAGCGGGCACTGGTCCAACGCGAGGGATTCCCGTGGGAGGTGACGGCGCTTGCTGCTCGCGCTGCTGCATCGACATCGTCGCTGCGATGGCGGGTCCGGTGCTGAGCGGCTGCGTCTGCATGGCCGCGCGCGGTCCGGCGTTGAGCGGGTTGGCGAAGGTCGGCCTGCCGACGGGCTCTGGCGCTGGCGGAGGTTGCGACTCCAACGGCTCTTGATCGAGCGGAATCGGCTCGACGAGCGACGCGCCCTCCGCCGGAATGTCTCCCCCGCCGTCCTCCAGCATCGCTGGATCACCTTCGAGCACGAGCACGAAGCTGCCGACGAAGATCTTGTCTCCGGCGCGCAGGGGCGAGGGGGTCATGATCCTCCGCCCGTTGAGGTAGGTCCCGTTGGTGCTCTTCAAGTCGACCACAAAGAAGCGTCCGTCCTGACGCACGACGCGCGAGTGTCGTTTCGACACGTTATTTCCAGGCAAAACGATGTCGTTGCCTGGAACGCGACCGATCGTGACCTCGTCCTTGTCGAACTCGATCTCTTTGGTGGGCCCACCCTTCTCGCTGACGACCAGCTTGAACATCGCGCGCTCTCTCCGGTGCGCGATATCGAGCCTGTTTGCACCCATCACTGTCAAGGGTGCTGTAAGACTTTCGCACGTATGAACGCGCCCCCCACCTTCGACGCGATCCTCTTCGACCTGGACGGAACGCTCGCGGACAGCGCCCGCGACATCGCGCTGGCCATCGAGCGAGCGCTGTCGATTGTGCGCGTTTCTCCTCCCAGCGGACTGCTGGCGCTGGTCGACGGCTCCCCGCTCGACGAGATTTTTGCCGCGATCGCGCCCGGCGCTGACGCAGCGCAGTACGCCGAGTTCGCCGAGGCCTACCGTGAGGAGTACGAGAGGCACGGGCACCAGGGGACCACCCTCTTTCCAGGCGTGCGCGACACGTTGGAGGCGCTCGCGGCGCTTCGACCGAGAATTCCGCTCGCGGTTGCGACCACCAAGCGCAGCGCGGTCGCGCGTCAGGTGCTCGAAGTGCTGGAGGCTGCGCATTATTTCGACCGGATCGAGGGCAGCGGAGGCACGACCCTCCCACCCAAACCCGCCCCCGACCTCTTGATCGAGGTCTGCCGCTCGCTCGAGGTCGCGCCGGCTCGCGCGCTCATGGTGGGAGACACCCTGCGAGACGTCCACGCGGGCCGACGCGCGGGTATGCGCACGGCCGCCGTCACGTTTGGCATGGGAAACAGCGACTCGCTCGTCGCAGCGCGCCCCGACTACGTGCTCGAAGAGTTCGACGAGCTGCTGGTCATCCTCGGCGTCGACGGCTGAGCAGCGTCCGACAGCGTCACTTCAGGACGACTTCGAAATCTTCGATGACCGGGTTGGCCAGCAGCGATCGCGCGGCCTTCTCGATCTTCTCCCGCGCTGTCGCTTCGTCGCCGTCGATCTCGAGCTCGATGACCTTGCCCACGCGCACGTCCTTGACTCCCTCGACGCCGAGCGAGGCGAGCCCCTTGCGAACGGCCTCGCCTTGTGGGTCGAGCACCTCGCGCTTCAACGTCACGTACACTCGCGCTCGCATCGTCGTCCTGTTGCCTTTCTTCTCTGGCGCGCTCGCGCCGGTCGTGTCTCTCTCGAGCGCGGCGGCGATGCGCTCGCGCGGCTCGTCGAGGTTCGGCACGAACGTCGTGCCGGTCACCCTCTCGTACGCTTCGATGTACCTGCGCGACGCCTCGACTCGGACGTCGTCTGGGATCGTCGGAATCGGTCCGTCGCCGGTGAATCCCTGCGCGGCCAGCCACCGTCGCACGTACTCTTTGTCGAAGGACTCGGGCTCTTCGCCAGCGCGAAGCCGACCCTCGTAGCTCTGCGCAAACCAATACCGCGACGAGTCGGGCGTATGGATCTCATCCATCAGCACGATGCGACCGTCCGGCGCGCGGCCGAACTCGTACTTCGTGTCGACCAGGATGAGCCCGTTCTTCGCGCAGTGCTCTTGGCCTCGCGCGAACACCGCGAGCGCGAGCCGCTCGAGCTCGTCGAAATCACCCTCCGAGATCGCTCCTCGGGCGACGAGCTCTGCGCCCGAGACGCTCTCATCGTGCCCGCCCTTCTCGGCCTTGGTGCTCGGCGTCACGATCGGCTCGGGCAGCGGCTCGTTCTTCTTCAGCCCATCGGGCAAGGCGTGCCCGCAAAACGTGCGATCACCCCTCGAGTACGCGGTCCAGATGCTCGTCGACGTCACGCCCGTCAGGTACGCCCGCACAACCACCTCGAGCGGCAGCGGCTCGCACTCGACGCCGATCATCACGTTGGGATCGGGCACCGACAGAAGATGGCTCGGACAGACGTCGCGCGTCTTGTCGAACCAGAACGCCGCCATCGCGTTGAGCACCTGGCCCTTGAGCGGGAGCGTTCCGAGCACGCGATCGAAGGCCGAAATCCGGTCCCTCGTGACGAGGATTCGACGACCATCCGGGGTTGTGTAGCAGTCGCGGACCTTGCCTTCGTACTTGCGTCCGAGCGACGGGAAGTCTGTCCGCTCGAGCGGGACCCTGAGTGCCTTGCGTAGCAGCGCTTCATCAACCATCGGCGGGGTGCCGGACGCTATCACGACGAGCCGCGCGGAGACGACTTTGCTCCGAACGCGCGAGCCGCGCCTCTCAGACCTTGAGCGCGAGGGCGCGATCGATCAGCGCGTCGACGTTGTGCAGCGCGTGCTCGAGCGAGAAGGCCTCGCGCACCTTCCCTTCGCCGATGCGGGAGACGACATCTGCGTCGGCGAGCAGGTTGCTCTTGAAGTCCCCCTCGTGACGCCAGGCCTTCATCGCGTTGCGCTGGACGAATACGTACGCTTCTTGCCGGGCCATTCCGCTGTGCACCAGAGCCAGCAGCACCGCTTCGCTCGCCCAGAGGCCGCCGGTCTTCTCGAAGTTGGTGCGCATGTTTTCGGGGTACACGACGAGGCCCTCGACGAGCTTTCGGCAGCGCTCGAGCATGAACGCGAGCGTCGCGGTCGCGTCGGGAGCGAGCATGCGCTCGGCGCTCGAGTGCGAGATGTCTCGCTCGTGCCAGAGCGCGACGTTCTCCAGCGAGGCGCCGGCGTACGCGCGCACCATGCGCGAGAGGCCGCAGAGGTTCTCGCTGAGGATCGGGTTGCGCTTGTGCGGCATCGCGCTCGATCCCTTTTGTCCCGCGGTGAACGGCTCTTCGGCCTCGAGCACCTCGGTGCGCTGCCAGTGGCGCACGTTGGTTGCGAAGCGCTCGATGCCCGCCGCCACCACCGCCAGCGCCGAGAAGTACGCCGCGTGTCGATCGCGCGGAACGACCTGGGTCGGCACGGGCTCGACCCTGAGCCCGAGCTTCGCGAGCGCGTGCTCTTCGATCGCCGTCGAGAGGTGCGCCATGGTCCCGACCGCGCCCGAGATCGTCCCGACAGCGACTTCGTTGCGAGCCGCGGCGAGGCGATCGAGCCCGCGCACGAGCTCGCTGTAGTGCCCCGCGAGCACCAGCCCGAAGGTCACCGGCTCTGCGTGGATCCCGTGCGACCGGCCGATCATCACCGTGCGCCTGTGCTCTTCGACCCGCTTTCGCAGCGCGAAGATGAGCCCGCGAAGGCGCGTGTCGAGCAGGTCCGCCGCGTCTCTGAGCAGCATCGCGAACGAAGTGTCGAGCACGTCGCTCGAGGTCATGCCGCGGTGAAGCCAGCGCGCCGGCGGCCCCGCGAGCTCTTCGACGTGCGTGAGAAACGCGATGACGTCGTGCCGAGTCGTCTGCTCGATCTCGTCGACTCTCGCAGGGTCGAGCACGAGCTTCTTCTCGCGGATCTGCGCGGCGGTGCCAGCGGGGACGAGCCCCGCGCCCTCCATCGCTTCACAGGCAGCGAGCTCGACGTCGAGCCAGATCGCGAGGCGCCGCTCGGCGCTCCAGAGCTGTGCAAACTCAGCGGGCGTATAGCGCGGGATCATCGTGCGCGAGCGTATACACCAAGAGCGCGCGCTCGCGCGATCTCCCTCCCGAGACCCCCCCGTCGGCGACGCCCGCTCGTAGCGTTCGGTGCTAGGCCGCGGCGAGGTCGCGATAGAAGAGCGTGATCGTGAGGCAGTGAAACTCGTGGTCCGATGACTGCGTGACGATCTTGTCGATGATTTGCAGGCCCGGATTCGAGCGCAGCCATCGCGTGATGTTCTCGCCGAGCTCCTCGCGCTCCTTGGCACGAGTGGCAGAGAAGACTTTGGCTCCTGTGATCGTTCCCAACACCGCAACACCTCCACGTGGCGCGCGGACGCGCGCCGTCTGTCAGCGACGCGCGAGCGCGACGCTGCTGTGCGCAGGTCTACACGGGAGCGTCCTATCGCTTCCGCCAGAGTAGGCGCGCCCGAAGCCCTGCAAGGCATTCATGCCACCACACCGCGCCCGAGCGCAAAATCGCGGCGCGAGATCTGCCGGCGCGCGCAGCTTCTGTCACCTGGCTAGCGTGCGCGGCTCCGTTGGTGAACCTTGCAGTCGCAGCGGTCCAGCGGATTCTGGCAGCGACAGATCGACGCGCCAGCGTCCCTCTTCGCGCACCATCGGAACCTCGGCCACCTCGGTCCTGGGCCCGCGCGCGATGACGATCGCGCGATCTCCGTTGACGCGCGAGCGAAGCCCCTGTCGATCGAACGAGAAGCGAAGCGCAAACCGTCCGGGCGCGAGCATCTCCCACGGCTTGACCTCACGACCGCTCAACTGCGCAGCGACCGCCGAGCGGCGAGCGAGGTTGTCTCTCGCGCGTTGCGACAAGAGATCGAACGCAGCGCGACGTGTGCTCGGGTCGCCGCGCGAGCCGTTCATGAGCGACACCCACGAGGCCAGGGCGTCTTCTGGCGAATCGTCGTTGGAGCGGTCGCACCGAGCCGTCGCGATCGCCAAGGCGAGCGCCGTCGCGCACAGCGCGCGGCGCGCTCGCGAGAGCAAATTCACAGCGAAGGACCCCTGATGCCCATCAGCTCGCGCACCTCGCGAAGCGTCTCGCGGGCCACAGCGCGGGCCTTCGCCGCCCCGTCGCCGAGGATCTCCCGCAGCCGCTCTGGGTTCGCTCGAAGCTCTTTGGCGCGCTCGCGCATCGGCGCGAGCTCGCGGTCGAGCGAGGCCTCGAGCTCTTTTTTGCAGTGACCACAGCCGAACGCGGCGCTCCGGCACTGCTCGGCGATCACCGGCAGTCGATCGGCCGCCGTGAGCGCCGTGTGCATCCTGAACAGATTGCAGAGCTCCGGGCGCCCGGGCTCGTCCTGCGTGGTGCGCTGCGGGTCGGTGTACGCGCCGGCGAGCTTCTTCCACAGCGGCTTGGGCTCTTCGAGCATCCCGATGTGATTGCCGAGGCTCTTGGACATTTTCTTGTGCCCATCGAGCCCCATGATCCTGGGCGTGGCCGAGTAGAGCCCCTGCGGCTCTGGGAAGAAGCCCTTCTTGAACCGGCTGTTGAAACGCTGCGCGGCGTTGCGCGCGAGCTCGAGGTGCTGCGTCTGATCGTCGCCCACCGGAACGTGCGTGGCTTTGTAGATCAAGATGTCCGCCGCCATCAGCACGGGATACGTGAAGAGCGCCGCGCTCGCGCCGGCCTCCGCGCCCGTCTGCTCGGACTTGTCCTTGAACTGCGTCATTCGACCGAGCTCGCCGTACTGCGTGACCGTCGCCAGGTACCACGCGAGCTCGGTGTGCTCGGGCACCGCGCTCTGAACGAAGACCGTCGAGCGCGAGGGGTCGACGCCGCCGGCCAGGTACGAGATGGCCAGGTCGTCGACGAGCTTCGGCAGCGCCTTGTTGTCGTAGCTGACCGTGATCGCGTGCTGGTCGACGACGCAGAAGAAGCAGTCGTAGTCGGCCTGCAGGTTCACCCAGTTTTTCAGCGCGCCGAGGTAGTTGCCGAGGTGGAGCTCGCCCGTAGGCTGCATGCCCGAGAGGATTCGTTTGCGCGCCATGAATGCGTTCACCGAAGAGACCGAACGTGTCCGAGGTTGGCCATCAGCCTGACGACCAGGTTGGCTGTGATCAAGACTGCATCGTCCTGTGCGGGACCCGACGCAAGGGCGTCGGAGCTGAGCGAATGGACCCAACGTGCCTGCAGCCGAAGGCAAAACGCGTCGCCGTCGCTCCAAAACAGAGGAACTTCCATGCCCCCGCCCAACCAAAACCCGATGCCCGAGCCCTGACCCCACGGAGCGCCGGGGCGCATCCACGCCGCGCCGAGCTCGAGCCCGATCGAATCGAGCCACAAATCCAGGGTTCTCGGGCCGCGCTCGCTGTCGGTGAAGATTCGCCCCAGCGTCAAAACTCGCAGGTCGAGCCCGAGCCCGAGGGCGTCCTGACGCGCCCCTCCCGCGGTGAGGGCTGGGGCGTTTTGATAGGCGATCATCGGGCCGATCGTGTCCAGCGCCCGTACCCGAAACGCCCCGCTGAACGCAGGACGAACCTCGCCTCCCGCAAACCCGACGCCCCCTCCAGCCTCGAGCGCGAAGACCGTGTCCCGCCGGAGCCTGCCGTAAACACCATCAGTCTGCGCCGCTTGCGCCGCGCTGATCGCTGGCGCCAGCGACACCGCGGCGCACCACGCTGCGCTACCGCAGAGCGTCACGGACCACCGCGCGGGGCGGCCCTGGTTTCGTTGGCGATGAGCGCGCGGTAACAATGGCGAGGGCGCAACCTTCTCGCAGCCCTGTACGCCGGTCAACGCGCGTGACGCAGAGCGTTGCAAAATCCGCAGAAAACACGGGCTTGACCGCGTCGGACGGGCCCCCGTACATACCGCGCCGTCCCGCGACGCGAAGGAGCAACTGCGATGGATCTTTTCTCGAGGATGACCGGCTACGGCTATGGCGAGGTGCACGTGCGACGCGACGAGGCGTCGGGTCTCGCGGCGATCATTGCGATTCACGACACGCGCCTCGGTCCGGCGCTCGGCGGCTGCCGGTTCATTCACTACGCAGACGAGGGCGCGGCGTTCACCGACGCCCTGCGCCTCGCGCGCGGGATGACCTACAAGGCAGCGATTACGGGCCTCGACCTGGGAGGAGGCAAGAGCGTGATCATTCGCCCCAAGGGCGAGTTCGATCGCGTGGCGCTCTTCGAAGACTTCGGGCGCTTCATCGACAACCTCGGTGGGCGCTACATCACCGCCGAGGACTCCGGCACGGCCACCGCGGACATGGACGTCATCCGCACCAAGACCAAGTCCGTCACCGGTGTGAGCAAGGACAAAGGCGGCTCGGGCGACCCGTCGCCGTACACCGCGCTCGGCGTTCGTCGTGGAATCGAAGCCGCCGTGAAGCACAAGCTCGGCCGCTCGTCGCTCGACGGAGTGCACGTCACGGTCCAGGGCGTCGGGCACGTCGGGTACTACCTCTGCAAAGAGCTCTTCGCGCTCGGCGCGAAGCTCACGGTGTGTGACGTCGACGCCGGGCGCACCGCGCGCGCTGCGGACGAGTTTCGCGCTGTGGTCGTCGGCACCGACGCGATCCTCGACGTCGAAGCGGACGTGTTCGCGCCGTGCGCCCTCGGCGCGGGCATCAACGATCAGACCATCCCGCGCCTCTCGGTGAAGATCGTCGCTGGCGCGGCCAACAACGTCCTCGCCGAGCCGCGTCACGGCGACGCGCTCCGCGCAAAGGGCATCGCGTACGCGCCGGACTACGCCATCAACGCTGGCGGTCTCTGCAACGTCGCCGAGGAGATCAAAGGCTACGACGAGGCCAACGTCCGCCGCCGCGTGATGGGCATCTACGACACGATCCTCACGGTCCTCGAGCGCGCCGACAAAGAGAGCGTCTCGCCCCACGTCATCGCGGACCGGATGGCCGAAGAGCGCCTCGCTCGCGCGTCCCGCTGATCTCGTCGCGCGATCGCCGAGCGACGCTGGTCGACGAAAGCCGCTCCGCCTTCGGTTGGCGACACGCGCCCGAGTGAGCTCGTGGCGTGTCTTCTTCCAACCGTCGAGCGACGCCCCGTTGGAAGGACTACACGCCACGCGCAATCTCCTGGGAAATATCCAGGGAATCTTGCGTTGCGTGTAGCCAACGGAAGGCGGAGCCGCGATAGGCTCCGCTCTACAGCCGCTCGAACGTGATCACGCAGACGCCCTCGAGGCACGGGAACCGATACCGAACCCCGTTCTGCTCGAGCGAGTTTGCGCAGGTGATTCCCGTGCAACTTCGCCCGCCGGTGTTGAGCACGCACACGCCGCCGTTCATGCCGGTCCAGTTCGGATGCGGTTGGCACACGGCCCGCGGAGGGTTCGAGCGTCCGTCGGTGCACGCCGCGTCCGAAGCGCAAGGGATGTATCGCTGGACGCAGCGGTTCGAGGCGCACTCGTAGCTGACGTTCGGGCACTGATTGAGGTTGGTGCACGTCACGACGGGAGTGCAGAACCCGTTCGACTCGTCGCAGGTGAAGGACGCCGGACACACCGCGGCCGGACCGCCCATCGTGCGACAATCGGGGAGGCAGATCCCGTCGGTCGACGTCGGATCCGCAGAGATCGGTTGGCACGTGTAGAACCGCCCCATCGCGTCGTCGCGACATCCGCCGAAGTTGACCCCTGCCGCGATCGTGCAGCGCGCAAAGCAGCTCTGTCCGAGGCACAACCCGAGCGGACCGCACGAGTTCGGGTCCATCGGATTGCAGGCTTGTCTGTTCGAGCAGTACCCGCCAGGCAAGCGAGGCGCGCCTTCGTTCGCGCTCGTCGAGCACTCGAGCTCCGCGCCGCACGACGCGTCGTTTTCACAGGGAGCGCCGATGCGCTGCAGCGAGCACGGACCGGTCGCAGTCGGCGTCGCGGGACAGCATCGATCGAAGCGACACGTGAGCCCGCCTGGGCAGAATTGGCCCGCGCCGCAGCGCACCGACCCATCGTCGTCGATGCTCACCGGGCACGCGCCAGCGTCGGTGTTGCTCGGGCAGCAACGATTGTAGCGACACGAATAGCCCGGAGGGCATCCTGGTCCGCGGTCGGTCGCGCAGCGAATGGCCCCGACCCGATCGAGCGTCGGCGCGCTGCAGCCGCCGATCGAGGCCGCCCAGAAGAGCGCCGCGACGAGCGCGGGTGTTCGGCGCATCGCGTCGCTCAAAATCGCGCTCCGATCACGAGCGATCCGCCGTTGAATTGTGGTGCCGCAGCGATGATGACCTCGCGCCTGACGCCGCGCCCGCGGGCCAGGAGCCACGTGATGCCCGCGGTCAGCGCGACGCCTCCGCCGATCGAGAGCCCCCAGCCGAGGGCGCTCGACGTCGGAAACTCGCTGTTTGCCCGGTCGACATCGGCCGTCCATCCCGCGCGGTCACCGGCGTTTGCCTGCGCGACGAGCGCGCGTTGTCCGACCGCGACGGTGGTCTGCCACGCGCCGAACCCTGCGACGATCGCTCCTGCGCTGAGCGTGACCCACGGTCCGACCTCGTTGAACGCCGAGCGCTCGAAGACGACCTGCGTTCGAAGCTGCAGCAACGGCGGCGCGGCGCTGCGCGGCGCACGCGCGGCGGACGTCGAACCTACGCTTGTGTCGGGGGAGCTCGTCTCGGCGCCGCTCGTCGTGGATGCGTTGCCATCGGACGTGCTCGCCGTGCCGGTCTCGAGCGGAACACATCGAGCGGCCGCCGCTTGGGGCCGCGCGCTGCGCGCCGCTTGCTCCCGTGCTCGATCACGGAGTCGCTCGATGTCCTGTCGATTGACGCGGGCGCTGTCTTCGGTCGCGAGCGTCGCGAGGTAGCGGTCGTACGCCTCTGCCGCGCGCGTGAATTGTCCCGCCGCGTCGTGGGCTCTCGCGATGTTGTAGAGGATGTCGCTCTGCCCGGTGAACTCGTAGACCCGCTCGAACTCGACCGCTGCCTCGCTGAACCGGTTGAGCGCGTAGTACTGCATCCCCGTGCGAAAATGCGCGCGCCCGAGCTCGGTGCGCACGTTCTGGGGGAGGCTCTGCGAGACCGAGGTCTGCGCATCCGCGATCCGCGGAGCCGAGGCGAGCAACGCAAACGCGAAGAGCGAGCGCTTCATAGCAAACCACACAACCCTGTCGTCCCATTGCAGCGCTGCAGACGCGTGCAGGTCGACGGCGTGACTCGACAGTCCGGGACGCAACGACGGGTCACGTTGCACACGGTGCCCATCGCGCAGGGCGAATCGGGGCCGCAGGGCCGCGCTTCGCAAACGCCGGTCAGCGTGTTGCATCGTTGGCCCGCCTGGCACGAAGTTGAAGTGCACCGCGCTTCGCACTGGTGCGTCTGTGCGTTGCACGGCAAGCCCTCGCACAGCGCCGGGCTCACGGTGCAGTCGGGATAGCAGTACCCTTCGCGGTTCGTGCGGTCGCCGGGCGCGAGCGGGAGGCAGACGTATGGCGAGGGCGATTGTCCGTTGGGCTCGGTTCGGCAGGGGCCGAAGTCCTGGCCGACGGGCAGTCGACAGCGAGCCACGCAGCCCGATTCCTCGCCAAGACCGATGCAAACCCCCGTGGCACCGCAGCTGTCGAGTCGCTGCGTGTTGCAGTTGGAGCTGCAGTAGCCGTTCTGCAGCGAAAACTGCAACCCCAACAGGAGCGGAACGCTGCGGCGGCAAAGGCCTGGGGTGACTCCTCCGTCGAGCAACGCAGCGCTCGGCGCGAGGCAGGTCGTGGCGGCGGTGCAGGGCATTCCGACGGCGCCGCGCGCGCACGGACCGGTGGCGGGGTTGCCGTCGCGCGGACAGCAATAGCGCCCTTGTCTGCACTCGTAGCCGTGCGCGTCGGGACAACGACCTTCGTCGTCACACGTGAGGCTCCCGTCGTCGACTCGTGGCACGTTTGCCTCCGTCGGACACTCTGCGAGCGTGGCGCTCGCGCGACAGCAGCGACCGAATCGACACTCGAACGCTGGCGGGCAGATGTTTCCTTCGCCGCACTGCACCGCTCCGCTGGACGCTGGTTGAGGAACACACGCCCCGACTGTCACCGCGAACAGCCCTGCGAGGATCGCGACGAGCGCGCGCATCAAAACCTCCCTCCTGCGATCACGCCGCCGGGTGACGGCGCCACCCACGCGGTTCGAAGCACCTCTTCGCGCCGCTCTCCCCGCCCTCGCAACGCGAACCAGAGCACCGACGTCGCCAAGAACACGCCTCCGATCGACCCTCCGAGGATCGCGTTTCGTGAAGCCTCCCGGGCGCTGTCCTGCGCGATGGTGAGGTCCGCGCTCCAGGTCGTCGCGCTTTGCACCCGCGCCGAGTCGATCGTGTACGACGCCGCTTGCCAGACAGAAAGCCCGCCGATCACGCCGCCCACGCCCAAGAGCACCCACGGCGCTGTGGCGTCGAGCGTCCGGTGCTGATAGGTGACCCTCGTCTGCAGTTGCATCAGCGATGCGCTCGACGACGGCATCGCGGTCGACGCGATCGCACCGGTTGAAGCGGTCTGCGCTGTGTTCGCGGCGCTCGCGCTCGACGTCGCGGTAGCGTTCGCCGAAGCGCTCGCGCCTGGCTCGGGACAGCCAACGCTCGTTCGTTGCGCTGCGGCAGCGGCAGCGCGCTCTTCGTCGGCCACGCGCTGCTCGAGCGTACGAATCGACGCCTCGAGGGAAGCGCGCGCAGCCCCGACCTCCCGCGTCTCGAGAAACCTTCGATACGCCCGGATGGCTTCGCGCCACCGTCCTGCGGCCTCCCACGAGCGCCCCGCGTTGAACATCAGCGCGCCCTGACCGATGAGCTCGAAGACGAGCTCGAACTCGCCGGCCGCCTCCGCGAACCGGCGCTGATCGAAGAACCTCGATCCTGCGCGAAAATGCGTGCGGGCGACCTCGTCACGCTCTGCGCGGGACAGCTCTTCGCCCTGCTGAGCACGCGCCTCGCGCGACGCGCACAGCGCGACGCACGAGAGAGACAGCGCGAACAGCAAGCGCGATGCGCGCGCGCGTGACCCGGCTTTCATCGCGCCCATGCTAGCGCAGGGTCGCTCGCCACGACCATTTCCAATTCGCCCTCGCGACGCGGCGTCGGTCGACGTCATCGACTGCTATCCTCCGTGCTGTCTGATGCTTTCTCTGCGACGAAACGCGTTGGCTGCGATCGCGCTCTGCGCGGTGACGTGCGCCCTGCCTGCGCGACGGCCCGACCCGACGGCGGCGACGAGCGCGCCTCCTGCGGGGCTGCGCGCCATCCGCGTCGGCCTCGTGTTCGACGTGGGCGGCCGCGGCGACAAGAGCTTCAACGACGCGGCGTACGCCGGCCTCGCTCGAGCCCGAGCCGAGCTCGGAGCTATCGTCGAGTACGTCGAGCCCATGGACGCCGATGATCGCGTGTCCGCGTTGAGATTGTTTGGAGCCCGCGGCTTCGACCTGGTCATCGGCGTCGGGTACATGTTCTCGAGGGACATCGACGAGGTCGCGCGCGACTACGTGGCGGTGAAATTCGCCTGCGTGGACTACGCGCCACCCGAGCGAGGCGCGCCGCCTGCAAACGTCGTTGGCCTAGGATTTCGCGAGGAAGAAGGCACGTTTCTCGTCGGCGCAGCGGCCGCGCTCACGTCGCGAAGTCGGCGCGTCGGATTCGTGGGGGGGATGGATATCCCGCTGATCCGAAAGTTCGAGCGCGGATATCGTGCTGGCGTGCGCGCGGTGTGCCCCGAGTGCGTCGTGAGCGCGGCGTACGCCGGCAGCACACCAAACGCCTTTCGTGACCCGGCCCGCGGCGAGGCGCTCGCGAGCGCGCAGTACGCCCAAGGAGTCGACGTGATCTTTCACGCCTCGGGCACCACGGGCCACGGCGTGTTCGTCGCTGCCCACCGCCTTCGACGCTTCGCGATCGGCGTCGACGCCGATCAATACGACGAGATGCCCGACGCGGTGCTCACCTCGATGATCAAGCGCGTGGACGTCGCGGTGTTCGACACGATCGGTGCGGTCGCGGGCGGGCGATTTCCGAGGGGGCCCGGGGGCATCCGCACGTTTGCCGTGCGCGATGGCGGGATCGACTGGGTCTCGCGCGGCCCGCACGCGCGGCACCTCGCGCCGTCCGTGGTCGAGCGCGTCGAGGCGCTGCGACGGCAGATCGCCGCGGGCTCGCTCACCGTCGAGTGACGTCCGATACGCGGTCCCGAAGGCCGCGTTCGAACGGCGCCGGACACGCGCTCGGGTCACGGCGCCGCGAGCTGATCACGCGCGTCGACGGCGGCGAGCTTGAGCACCAGCTCGTGACAGAGCCTGGCGAGCCACTGCATTCCGTCGCGCTTTCGGTGCAGCGAACCTTCGTCCATGTAGAGCGCGCGGCTGAGCTCGACCTGCATCCCGTGGTAGCCCTCGCGCACGCGCCCCCAGCGCGCGGTCGTCGCCCCGCCGCGGTATGGATCATCGTGGCGCACAGAGAGCCCGGCGCTTCGAAAGTGTGTGTCGAGCATCGCGATGAGCGACCCGTGCGCCGTGCTCTGGCCGCGCGTTCCGGGGACCACGTCGGCGCGGCGGACCCGCGTGCCGTCGGGGCCGCGTCCGTAGGCCGGCATCGAGTGCGCGCTCAGCAAGATCGCGAAGCCGAAGATCCCGCGCAGCTCGTCGAGCCGCTGGGCGAGGGCGCGGTGATACGGGCGGTAGAACTTATCGAGCCGCGCCTCGAAGGCCGCGTTCGAGAGCGGCGCTCGCAGGAGCGCTCGCCCCTCCGTGCTCTCGCGCCAGATCACGCCGCGCGGCGAGTGATTGCAGAGCGCCGTAGACCCGTGGCGACAAGGCGACGTCACCCGATCGGGAACGGTCAGGGCGTCGACGTCGTCCTCGTCTCGGTTGAGATCGACGATGTATCGCGAACACTCCGCCACCAGCAGCGTCGCGCCGACCTCGTGCGCGTTGGAGAACAGCTCGTCCACATAGGTGTCGGCGTCGCGAAGAACGTCGCGCGGCTCGCAGTCGAGCTCGCTCAGCAAAGAATCGGGGATCTTCAGCCCCGCGTGCGGAACCTCCACCACCACAGGCGCAGGTCGCCCCCGCGGCAGCACGAGGCGATAGGTCACGCGCCTAGCTTAGCAGGCTCTTCGCGAACAGAAACGCAGTGATTACGAGCCCGACCAACGTCACGCCCCGCCGCACGGTGATCGGTCGGACGCGCTGCGCGAGGCGCGCTCCGCTGCGGCCGCCGGCGATCGCCGCCACGGCCATCACCGCCGCGACCGGTCGATCCGCGGCGTTGGCGCCGAGAAAGAGCAGCACCCCGATCCCGTTGATCACGGCGGCGGCGAGGTTTTTCAGCGCGTTCATCCGGTGAATGTCGCGCATCCCGACGAACGACAGCGCCGCGAGCATCGCGATGCCGATGCCCGCCCCGAAGTAGCCGCCGTATAGCGCCACGATGAACTGCACGAAGACGAGCGCGGCGATCGACCCCGCTCCGAGCGCGGCTTCCTCGGTGGGCAGCTCTTCGTCCTTCGACCGCGAAGCGCGCCATCGCGCCAGGAGCTCCTGCGACGCAAATAGCCCCGTCGCGCCGAGCAAGAGCCAGGGAACCAGCTTCGCAAAGGTCGTGCTCCCCGCGCGAAGCAACAACACCGCCCCGAGCAGCCCTCCCACGAATGAAGGAAGGGCCATGAGCACGATCGGCTTGGACTGCCCGTGCAAGTGCTGGCGGTAGGTCCAGCAGGCGGAGATCGAGCCGGGCACCAGCGCTACGGTGCTCGTGGCGTTGGCCGTCAGCGGATCGAACCCCGCCGCGATCAGCGCCGGAAAGGTCAAGAGGCTGCCCCCGCCCGCGATCGAATTGATGGCGCCGGCACAAAACGCCGCAACCACCAGCAGCGCGACGCGAGTCGGGGTCCATTCCAATGCCGTCTACCTCTACACTCGCTCGCCCATGACCGACGAGAGCGAGTCGTTCGAAAGTACTTCTGCGGCCATCGAGGACCTCGTCGTGAAGGTCCGACGACTGCACCGGCGCGACCTCAATCGCGTGTGGGAGTTTCTCAAGCGCGTGTTTCGCGACGTCAATCGCGAGACCGTCGAGTACCAGCGGCCGCGCACCAAGCAGCGCTTCCTCGATGTGTACGAGCAGCCAGGGATCGAGCAGCTGTTGTTCGAGGTCGAGGGCCAAAGCCAAAAGAGCGACATCGTCGGCTACGCCGAGTGCGCGTTTCAGATCTCGGGCGCGGACAACTGGATGAACGAGCGGTACTTCTCGCGCCGCGAGATGCGCCCGATGTTCGTCGAAGAGCTCGCAGTCTCGCCGGACTACCAGGGGCGGGGGATCGGATCGTTCATCCTCGAGCAGCTCGAGCATCTAGCGCGCGTCCGCGGCTGCACGCACCTCGTGCTCGAGGTCGCCGAGAACAACAAGCGCGCGCTGCAGTTCTATCGCGCGCGACACTTTCAGCGACTGGACGCAGCGATCTTTCTCGCCAAGAAGCTGTCGGCCGAGTCCGAGCTCCTCCCGGCGCGAACGCTCCCCGCGAAGAAGTCAGCCGACGAAGACCCTGCCGCGCTCGACGCAGAGGTGCCCGCGCAAGAAGTGCTGATCGTGCCCGTCGAGCGGCCTCGCAAGAAGCCGAAGAAGAGCAAGAAAACCCGCGAGTAGAGCGGCGCGGCAACCCCCGCAGGTCGCTCAGCGGCGCGCGAGGCGCCTGTGCGCGAGGCCCGAGCGCGAGACGCGGGCGCCGTGCGCGCCGGGGCCGCGGAGGATGTGCATTCCGTCGCGATCGAAGCGCAATCGATACTCACACTGCGCGAAGCGGCCGCGCAGCGCAGCGGAGTAGAGCAGTCGAACGGTCGTGCCCGCCGTGCCGCTCGTCGAGACGACCTCTCCCCAGTTGTACGTGCTCTCGAACGGCATCGCAGGAACAGACGCCACCGTGCGCCCACGCCACGCGCGCTCGCCTTCGCGATAGATCACGACCGCGCCGCGCGCCGCGTTGGCCGCGCTGGGGGACCAGCCTTCGCTGACGTCCACGAACACCAAGAGATCCATGTCCCCGTCGCCATCGAGGTCCGCGCTCTGGCGATCGACGATGGACAAGCCTTGCCCGAGGGTCGCTTCGGGAGAGGCGAACGTCCCCTCCAGCGTGAGCGGCAGCGAGATCGATGGCGTTGGCGCGTTGGCGCGGGTGAGGGGACTCCCCTGCGCGGCGGCCTCGGTCGACAGCGCGAGCGCGCTTACCGCGATCGCGGAGGCGAGAACTCGATCGAATCGTGGCATCAACACGGGTGGCGTTCCAAGCGTTACGCAACTGCTGTGCCCGAACCACTTTCCTGCGAAACCAGCGCGTTTCGTCGCCCGGACCACGGCAGCCGTGTGTCTGGGGCGCCACAGCGGGTGTGCGGCGGAAGCCTCAGCGATGCCCTTCGCGCGTGCTCGTCGCGGTCTACCGCACCCTCGCGGCGGTGGTTGCGATCCGCTCGCACTCGGCAGCCTCGCGACCATTGAAATCGTGTGTCGCTATACCGAGTAGAGCGTCGCGCCTGCCTCCCGCCCCGCGCCGCCAACTGCGCAATCCCCGTGCGCATCGCTGCGAACAACCGTTCGCGACCGCGACAGCGGGTTCACAGTGACCGCGCCCCAAGCAGTGCGTCGTTCAGCCCGCGCTGCCGCTGGGCTGGTCGGCGTTGTCGTCGGAGTCGTCAGACTCTTCGGACTCTTCGCTCGCTTCACCGGCGGTCGCCGTCGTCGCCACGATCGCCGCACCCGCAGCCGCCGCAGCCACGATCGGCGCAACGGCAGCCGTGGCGGGAGCTGCGACCGCGGTCGACGCGCTCGGCGCCGCCGTGATCACTGGAGCTCCCGGCGCTTCGGTGCGATACGGCGGCGGCATCGGCGCGTGCACATCCGCGCCCTTTTGTTCGCTGCGAATGCGCATGCGGTAGAACGATCGCCACACGAACACCAGCGCGCCTGCGAAGAACATCGCCGCGAACAATTTCGCGACAAACGCCCCGCCGTCGGTGCGACTCATCGAGTGGCCGAGCCCGGCAGCCAGCATTCCGAACAGCGTCGTGAACTTGATCACCGGGTTCATCGCCACCGACGAGGTGTCTTTGTACGGGTCGCCGACGGTGTCGCCGACGACGCACGCGGCGTGCAGGGGCGTTCCCTTCATCTTCATCTCGACCTCGACGACCTTCTTGGCGTTGTCCCAGGCGCCGCCGGCGTTGGCCATGAACAGCGCTTGATACAGCCCCACGATCGCCATCGAGATCAGGTAACCGATGAAGAAGAACGCGTCGACGAAGGCAAACGCCAGCGTCATGAGAAACACCGCGAAGAAGATGTTGGTCATGCCAGCCTGCGCGTAGCGGGTGCAGATCTCGACCACTCGCTTGCTGTCCTCGACGCTCGCGGGCTTGTCGGTGTCGAGGCGAATGCTGCTGCTGATGGCCTCGACCGCGCGGTACGCCCCGGTCGACACCGCCTGCATCGTTGCCCCTGCGAACCAGAACATCACCCCGCTGCCCATCACCAGGCCGAGGAGAAACGGCGGGTTCGTGATCGCGAGCAGCCGGAGCTTCTCGGTGTTCATCCGATCGGTCAGGTCCAGGATGATCGAGAAGACCATCGTGGTGGCGCCGACGACCGCCGTTCCGATGAGCACCGGTTTGGCCGTCGCTTTGAAGGTGTTGCCCGCGCCGTCGTTGGCCTCGAGAAAGTGCTTGGCCGTCTCGAAGTCTGGCTCGAAGCCGTAGTCCGTCTTGATCTGCGCTTTGATCCCCGGTTCGCTCTCGATGAGCGACAGCTCGTAGACCGACTGAGCGTTGTCTGTGACCGGTCCGTACGAGTCCACGGCGATGGTCACTGGGCCCATGCTCAAGAAGCCGAACGCCACGAGGCCGAAGGCGAACACCGTCGCCGCCGAGCCGTCCGCGAGCGGAATCAGGTCCTTGAGCCCCATTCCGCTGAAGAGCCACGCGCTGCCCATCAGCGCCACGAACACCAGGCCCATCCAGAACGCGCTGAAGTTGCCCGCGATCAGTCCGGCCAGGACGTTGAGCGACGCGCCGCCCCGCTCGCTCGCCTCGACGGTCTCGCGAACGTGCGCGGATTCCGTCGAGGTGAACACCTTGATCACCTCGGGAATCACCGCGCCTGCGAGCGTTCCCAGAGACATGATCGACGCGAGCTGCCACCAGAGCTGCTTGTCGCCGCCCACGTTGGGGATGAGCAGCCACGACAAGAAGAAGGTCAGCGCGATCGACACGACCGCCGTGAGCCTGACCAGGGCCGTCAGCGGCGCCTCGTAGTTCATCGTCTTGGCCGAGCCGTGCACCGCGCGCTGGTAGATCTCGTTGCCGAGGTAAGAGCCCACCGACGCCGGGATCATCGCGATCGCGACCGCGAAGATCCACGTCAGGAGCTGCACCTGCACCGTCGTGTCGTCGATCGCCTTGGTGATGAAGACGATCAGCGCGACGCTGGTCACCCCGTACGTCTCGAAGCCGTCCGCCGTGGGACCGACGGAGTCCCCTGCGTTATCGCCCGCGCAATCCGCGATGACGCCCGGGTTGCGGGCGTCGTCTTCCTTGATGTTGTACGTGATCTTCATCAGATCCGAGCCGATGTCGGCGATCTTGGTGAAGATGCCCCCCGCGATGCGCAGCGCGCTCGCGCCGAGCGACTCGCCGATGGCGAAGCCGATCATGCACGGGCCCGCGTAGTCGCGCGGCATGAACAAAAGGATCAGCAGGTTGCAGAGCAGCGCGACGGAGATGAGCATCGTCCCGATGGACATCCCCGCGCGCAGCGGAATCGCGTAGACCGGAAACGGCCTTCCTTCGAGGCTCGCGAACGCCGCGCGGCTGTTGGCGTAGTTGTTGACGCGGATCCCCAGCCACGAGACGCCGAAGCTGCCTGCGATTCCCAGCAGCGAGAACAGGAGGATCGCGATGAGCTTGGCCAGCCCGAGCCCCTCGATCAGGCCGAAGTACGCCACCACGACGATCGCGATGAACCCCTCGAGAATCAGGATGTAGCGACCCTGAGTCTTGAGGTAGGTCTTGCACGTCTCGTAGATGAGCTCGGACACCGAGCGCATCTTCGGGTGCACTGGCATCGACGCGAGCTGCCTGACGAGCGCGAGGCCGAACAGCACGCCGAGCACGCACACCACGAGCCCCACCGAGAGCACGGCAGAGCCCGTGAAACTTCCGGCGAACCGGACGCTCTCTTGGTCGAACCGCGGGATGGCGATGCTTGCCTCGCCCCCAGAATGGGGCGTGCTCTGCGCGAGCAGCCCGAACAGTTGGTGGATCACTTCACGTTCCTCCGCGGCGCTGTCGGCGCGCCGCACTCCCTGCGATCAGCGGGCGCATCGTCATCGCCCGAGCAGCTACGTTCGACCGCCGCGGCGACGAATCGCGCGACCATCAGGGCAAACTTTGTAAACGGATGGCCCTGCGACTGCAACGCGCCGGCGGCCAGAGACCTTGGGTGGCGGGGCGTCGGTCGTCTCGCGGACTGTATCGCGAGGGACGCTTTACGCGCGGCTCGCAGGAGCCCAAGACTGCACGAATCATGTGCACGATCGCGCTTGTTCACCGCGTCCGACCCGGTCAGCCCCTCGTCGTGGCCGCCAACCGCGACGAGTTCTACGCGCGGCCAGCGACGGGTCCGACGCTCCTCGACGAGCGCCTCGGCGTCGCGGGAGGGCGAGATCACAAGGGTGGAACGTGGCTGGGCGTCACGAAAAATGGCCTCTTCGTCGGGCTGACCAACCAGCGCACCGCCGAGCCGCCGCCCCCCGACGCGCGCTCGCGCGGTGAAGCCGTGCTCGAGTGTCTCCGCGCGGGCGCCGCCGGACGAGACGGGCGAGCAGAGCGCGCGCTCGAACGGGTGCTCGCGATGGACGCGGCGGAATTTCCCCCGTTCAACCTCGCGGTGGGCGACGGTGATCGGCTCTTCGTCGTTTATGGCCGCGCCGACGGTTGGCAGAGCGTCGAGCTGTCGCCCGGCGTGTGGGTGCTCGCGAACGATCGTCTGGATTCTCCCTGGTTTCCCAAGGCAAATAGACTGCGCGCGCGTGTGGCGGAGGTCGTGGACGCGCCGTGGGACGCCCTCCGAGCAGAGCTCGAACATTTTCTGGCGGACACCACGGTGCCCGAAGATGTTCCCGTGGATCCGACGAGCCCGGTGCCAAAGGAGTGGGCACGGGCCCTTCAAGCCCTTTGTATTCGCACTGAGATCTACGGAACTCGCTCTTCCACGATCGCGGTCGTCGGCGACGGTCGCGTCGAGCACTACGGGTTCGCCGACGGTCCGCCGGACCAAACCCCGTTTCGCGACTTCACTTCGCTGCTCAACGGCGCGTGAGCAACAGCTCGTAGTCGAACGCCGATCCCCCATCGCCGTAGCGAAACACCCGAAAGGTGTACCAATCGTCCGCGGGCGCGGTGAACGCTGAGTCCGGGCAGTAGGTCACCGAGTCGTCGACGCAGATCGCCGCGAAGTTGTTCACGCACCCAGTGTTTCGCGGCGAAGGCATGATCGAAATCGAGCCGCGCGACACCTCGATCACCGGGTCGACTCCTCGCGGGCATCGCCCTTGTCCGCCCGACGAGAGCTGAAACGCAGCGTTCTGTCCCGCGCGAAGATAGAGCCGGACGGCGTCGTCGCGATCGGGCGCCGCCGGGTCGATGCGACCGCCGAAGCGCAGCGAATCGCAGTCCGACGGAAGCGCGAACGGCGCGGTCGGGACGGTGTCCGTCGCGCCTTCGCGCAGATCGCAACGCGCCTCCACCCTGCAGTTGGAGTCGCAACCGTCGCCAGCCGAGGTGTCGCCGTCGTCGCACTGCTCGCCGGCCGCGAGGCGACCATCACCGCAGTTTTGCGGCGTAAATCGCAGCGTGTACGGCGCGTCGCGGTCGGTGTCCATGATCACGAACAGCCGCTCGTTGGGCATCGTGGTCGTGATGTCGACGCGCTCGCCGGACGCGGTTTCGTCGACGTTGTTCGAGCAAAGCTCGCCCGTCGAGTTGCTGCACATCGAGCGACGGACCAGCAGCGCCGTTCGGCTGCTGTCGCCAGGCTTCAAATCGATCCGCAGCGATGTCGGCACAGGAACGTCCACGGCCACGATCCGTTCCGATCGATCGTGGCCTCCACCACAGGCAGAGAACATTCCTCCTCCTCCCGTCCAGTTGCCCTCGAAGATCGAAGGCTCGCTCCCGATCACTACGCGCGGCGTCATCGGTGTGATTCCACCGCAGGTCGTCTGGATGAGCCCCGCTTCGATCGAACACGTCGCGCTGCAGCCGTCCATGCCTGTCGCGTTTCCGTCTCCGCACGTGCGCGTCATCGAGCTCGTGATCGTGGAGAACCCGCAGTTGGTCACGTGGTTCACTGTGAGCGAAAACGGCTGCGGTGCGCCGGCCGGCGAATCGACGACGACCGTGAAGACCTGCCCGGCGGTCGCTTCGAACACCGTCGTCCTCGTTCGTGCTCGCTGCGTCATCGTGGGCCCCTCGTAGGAGCACGCCACCTGCGCGCCGCTCAGCGCACCGCCGCAGGTCCCGCCGATGACATAGAAGCCCATCGACTCGAACGAGGTCATCGTCACGCGCACGACCCCAGCTTCGCGCGCGGTCACGTTGAAGACCGCCTCGGGTCCCGAGAGCATCGCGCACGAGCCGCCGCCGACTCGCATGCCGGGGCGACCCTCGGTCGTGCCGACAAAGGACTGGCTCGTGCCGGGCGCGAGGTCGATCATCTGTCCGGGACACGATGAAGCCGCGGTCGATACGTCTGTGACGCAGTTGGGCGTTCCGCTCATGTCGTAGACGAGGCGATACCCAGCGTTGCAAACGAGGCCGCAGCGCGAGGCGGCGCACGAGGCGATCCCGTTGACCGACGTCGGGCAGAATCCGTCGCAGCGACCGCAGTGGAGCGTGTTGGCGACCGTGTCGACGCAGCTCGCCCCGCACAACATCTGTCCGGGCGGACACTGCCGATCCGCAGGGGCATCGACGGCGTCGGGGACGTCCATCGCGTCACGAGCGGCGTCGAGCTCCGGCGCGTCGGGGGTGTCGATCGTCACGTCGATCGCGTCGCTGCTGTCTGGCGAGTCGATCGAGCCGTCGGACTCGGCGTCGGTCGCGTCTTCGACAGCGAGGTCGTCGGCCGCGTCGTCGCGCCGCAACGACGCGTGCGGAAGTGCGCATCCCGCGGCGAAGAGGGTGAGCCACACGGCGTGACGAAGGTTGTGCAACACCCGCGAATCATAGCAGAGCGCGCGTTCGCGTTGGTCACCCGCGGCTCGGCTCGGGGGCAGCGATGCGCGCAACTGGAGAGCGATTGGATCGATGATCAGTTGAAAACATGTGTGGTCGATGACCCGCATGTCGCCCTTCCAGTCCCGCGGCGCGGTATGCGATAAGTGCGCCCTCACGATGGAACGCGTCCTTGTGCTCGGCGCGACCTCCGCGGTCGCTCGCGAATTCGCGCTCACCCACGCGGCGCGCGGCGATCGCTTGCACCTCGTGGGTCGCAGCGCCGAGAAGCTCCGCTCCGTCGTCGAAGCGTGCGAGCGCTCGAGCACCGTCACCTCCGAGCGCGCAGACTTCTCGGATATCTCAGGGGCAGAGTCCACCATCGCTCGGTCGCTCGAGGCGCTCGGCGGATCGCCCGATCGCGCGCTCGTCGCGCACGGCGTGCTCGGCGATCAGCTCCTCACCGAACGGGACCCCAGCGCCGCCGCGGCGATCTTGCACGACAACCTCGTGAGCGCCGTGGCGCTGCTCGTCGCGCTCGCCAACGCGATGGAGCGCGCAGGGACCGGGACGATCGGCGTGATCACCTCGGTCGCGGGCGACCGAGGAAGGCCCCGCAATTTCACCTACGGCGCCGCGAAGGGAGCGCTCAACGTCTACCTCCAGGGCCTCCGCTCGCGGCTCTATCGCTCGGGTGTCAGCGTCGTCACGATCAAGCTCGGTCCCGTGGACACGCCCATGACCGTCGAGCACGAGAAGAACGCGCTCTTCATCTCGGCCACGGAGGCCGCAGAGGGAATCATCCGCGCGATGGACGCCCGAACGCCCGAGGCCTACGTCCCCAGGGTCTGGTCGCTGATCATGCCAGTGGTCAAGCGCACCCCCGAGTGGCTCTTTCAGCGGCTGCCCTTTCTGTCCGGGCGATGAATACTGGGTTAATAATTCAAGTGAACTGGTTTTTGTCCAATGGATCGAAGGGTGGCTCCGTCGCAGAGAGCTCGAGCTCGGTCATCTCTCGCTGCGTGAGCCGATAGCCTTCCAGCGCGCGAAAGCCGACGACCGCGCCGCGGTCGGTGCTTGCTTTGACGAGCAATCCGCTCGAGACCGATCGCGCTCCGAGGGGACCGGGGCTCGAGTCGATCCAATCCGCGCTGGTCGCGAGGACGCTTCCGTCGTCGAGCGCGGTCGATCCCTTCGCGATCGTTCGACCGCCGAGCAAGAACACCTGCGATCCACCGCCGACGCGCGCGTACGAGTTGTCCGCCAGGACCAGCGAGAATCGCTCGTAGCGCAGGACGCTCGGGCTGTCCCCAGACGGAGTGTGCCCCACGAACACCCGGCGAACGCCGTCTCGCTCGAGCTTCGCGATCAGCGCTCGTGACGGAAGCAACGGATTGCCCAGAGAGTCCGCAGGGCGCCCGTACACGACGCTCTGCTGGTTGGTTCGCGTCCCCGGAAGCGGCGCTTGATAGGCGACCACCGCCGCCCACGGCGCGGGGCGATCGACCGCGACGCGCTCTGCACCTTCGCAAAACGCCTCGATTTGCTGGCGATAAAACCGATCGAGCCCGTCGACCCAGGCGTCGACCTGGGCTTCGCCCATCGCGCACAGCGCGATCCGCTCGTCCGCGGCGGTCTCGCCGGTCGGGACGAGGCCGAAGTTCTCGTCGGTCACCGCGCCGTGAAGAAACAGCGCGTCGCCCAGGCGAAACGCCAGCGTGCACTCGCGCAGATACGCCCTGAGCGCGCCGTCTCGCGCGACGTCTTCGACGAAGCTCTCGCACACCTCGGCGTCCTCGACGCTCGTGCCGCGCAGCCTGCTCAGCTCGGTGCGCCGGTGCTCGAACGCCTCGCCCGCGCCCATCGTCTGCGCGAGGATCCAGCGCAACAGCACCGCGCCTCCGGCGGCTCGCTCGGCGTCGGGCGTCCGCGGAGGCGGGCGCCCGCGGAGCTCGCGGGCCAGGCGGAGCTTGTTGATGTCTCGGTTTCCCGCGAGGAGGACGACCTGACTGGGCTGCGCTCGCTTCGCTTCGAGCAGCGTCCGCAACACGCGCAGGCTGTCTGGTCCGCGGTCGACCGCGTCTCCGCCGAAGACGAACACGGCGCCGTCGGACACGCGAAGGCGTCCCGCCTCGTCGATGCTCACCAACGGGTTGTCCTTCGCAAACGACTCGAGCTTGTCCCAACGCCCCTCGACGTCAGTGATGTACGCGATATCGGGCATGCGGCGGCTTCTCGCGCATCATACATCGCGGGACGTCTGCGCTCTTGTCAGGATCTCGCGCGATGGCGCGGGGTCGTGCCACGCTCCACGCGACATCCATGGGTCGAAAGAAGACAGCCGCTAATGAGCCCGAGTTCGACTGCGTGACCTGCGGAGCGTGCTGCTGCAACCGCGATCAGAACCGCGAGATCGACTACGACGAGTACGTCGAGGTCTTGAAGAAGGACAAGATCAACAAGCATCCCGAGCTCATCAAGAAGCTCACCTTTACCAACGCGAAGGGGGAGGTCCACATGCGACTCGTGGGCGTCAACCAGCGGTGCTGCGCGCTCTCGGGGCGTCTCGGCGAGAGCGTCTCGTGCGACATCTACGAGGTGCGACCCGGCGTCTGTCGGCTGGTCAAGGCAGGCGACGAAGAGTGTCGAAAAGCGCGGATCGAGCGGGGCATCGACGAGCAGCCCGAACCCAAGCGCGCAAAGCGCCAAGGCTCCTCGCGCCGCGCGTGAGCGGTCGAATCGCGCTACGCTCGAGCCACCATGAGCGACGCGATGCGAAGGGCGCTGACAGAGCGGGGAATCGAACACGTCACGGACCTCGACGAGGCCTGGCAGAGCGGTGGGCACGGGCCCAAGCTCCGAGCCGTTCGAGGCGCCGCCCGGGCGCTGCGCGAGAAGATCCTCGCGGGACCCAACGCGGTCAGCGTCCGAACGTTGCCGCGCACGACGCTCGCGTACCCGGCGAAGTTCGCGTTCTGGTCCTGGCAGCACTCTCCCGCGCCGTTCGTGTCGATGACGCACAGAACATTGCTCGTTCAGTGCGCGATCGGCGGCGCGACCAAGACCGTTCTGTTCAACCCGTCGGACACCCGCGCGTCACGACGAACGCCGTACTTCGCGTCGATGATCGAGCAGCTCGGGCCCATGAGCTCGCTCTTCGCGAGGGAGTTCGACCCGATCGAGAAGCAGCTCGAAGCGCTCGGGCTCTCCTGCGACGACGTTGATTTCGTGGCCTTCGATCACCTTCATACGCAAGACGTTCGGCCGATCATCGGCACCAACGACGACTCGATCCGCGCGAAGTATCCCAACGCGAAGCTCCTCGTGCCCAAGTGCGAGTGGGACGACTGGGACGATCTGCACCCGATGCAGCGCGCCTGGTTCGTCCCCGACGGAAAGCAAGACGTCCGCGCAGATCGTATCTTGTTCACCGACGGCGATCTCAAGCTCGGCGACGGCGTCTACCTCATCCGTACGCCCGGCCACACGTCGGGAAACCAGTCGATCGTCGTGAAGACCGACTCTGGCATCTGGGCCTCGAGCGAGAACGGCGTCTGCGTGGACAACTACAACCCCCGCGCCAGCAAGATCCCGGGCCTCGCCTCGACCGCCGCGCTCTACGGCATCGACTACGTGCTCAACGCCAACACGCCCGAGCTCGGCGCGACGCAGTACACGTCGATGGCGCTCGAGGACGCGCTGGTCGATCGAGCCGCGGACTGCCCGGATTTCCCGCAGGTCTTTTCATCGAGCGAGGCCACTCCGGTGGGCTTCGCTCCGTGGCTCGCGCCGACCTATCAGCACCGCGAGATTCGCCACGGACGGGTCGTGCGCCGGCTCGTCTCCCGTGACGAGCGTGTCGCGCCGGCAACCGAAGTCGCCACCGGCTAATCTGTTCGTCGCGGCGTCCTTTGCTCCGAAGAGAATCAACCAGTGTTCTCCGCGTCGAAGTGATAGCCATGTCCATGACCCACCAAGCGACCGCTCACCCTCGGCGAGAGTCACGCTTTCGTTCGATGACTCGCGCGGCCGTCGCGCTCGCGGTGTTCGCCGCCTCGAGCGTCGCGAGCGCGCAGGACGCAGGCGTCGCTGACGGTGGGTCGGCCGCGCTTCGCGCGACGATCGCGCCGATCGACCCGGCCGAGCTCGAGGCGATTCGTCCGCTGCTCGCGAGAGGGCCGGTGATCATCCCTCGCGCGGTCGATCAGCACTCCAACTCGCGACCGACGATCTACGCCCGCGTTCAGGCGCCGATCGCCGTCGTTCATCGCGTGGTGCGCTCGCCCGAGGAGTACGCGCAGTTCGTCCCCGCGCTGGGCGACGTCGAGCTGCAGGGCCGAACCGGACGGCGGACGGCGTTTCGATTTCACGCGCGCGCTGCCATCTTCGACGTCCACGCGGACGTGCGCGTCAACGTCGTCAACGACCGTCGCGTCGACGTCGACGTGACCCGCTCGGACTTCGGACCCGCTGGCACGCGCTGGGAGTTCTTCGCCGAAAACGCCAACACCACGGTGGTCGCGCTCACCGTGTGGTGCGACCCGGCCCAAGCGACGTGGGCCATTCGACAGTTCGCGAACTCGAGCGCGTACTCCGCTTCGAGCGCCAACATCACCGCAGAGACGGTCCTCGCGCTCGCCGTCAAACGCCGCGCCGAGATCCTCGCCGGGCGACGGCTACCCGTGCGCCCGCCGTCCGCGAGCACCCCTGCGTCGCAGCTCACAGGGCCGTCGTTTGGTGCCTGGACGAGCGTCCTTCGCGGGGGCCTCGACCTCGTTTCGATCGAGCTCGATCCGCAAGGCTCGATGCGCTCGATCTCGGTGGGCCGCTACGTCGTGTCGCCCGAGGACATCGTTCGACGTCGATTGATGGACGCGCAGTACTGGGGCAACTACTGGCTCTGGCTGCAAAACGTCCGGGTTTTGCAGCAGACCGCGGATCGCGTCCGCATCTCGACCACCCTCGGAAGCCCGCTCTCTGCTGGCTCGGGTGAGGTCGAGGCCCGGCTCGATCCTTCGCGACAAACGGTGTGGATCGAAGGCCGCACCGGGGACTTCGCGCGCGACCGGCAGCGGTGGGACTTCTCCGCGGCGCCCGGCGGCGGGACCTTCGTGATGTACACCGGCACCAGCGACGAGGCGCACGCGGCGTGGTTTCAGCGCGTGCTCATGGACCGCGACGTGTGGGCGGTCGCCGGACTTTCGGGCTACTGGAAGGTCGTGATGATCCGCTACGGGATGTGGTCTTTGTAACGGAGCGGTGATCGACGCGACGCACGATCACTGCTCCGCCTTCGGTTGGCGACACGCGCCCGAGTGAGCTCGTGGCGTGTCTTCTTCCAACCTCAGCAGGGAACCGGATTTGGGCGCGACAGCCCTGGTATTCGTGAGGGAACAACGCGGACGCTCGCTCGCCTCACAGCCAGAGGTCGCGCCC
>LNFM01002075.1_pt1 | contig 43122 bp, 25 predicted proteins | sample 596031 | NCBI WGS metagenome assembly LNFM01 (sample SAMN04254537, study PRJNA301005) | activated carbon metagenome | isolation source: dual media filters at the Ann Arbor, Michigan drinking water treatment plant | place: USA: Ann Arbor
GTGATCCGTATTCATCGTGTGCGCCTCCTGCGCGCGCACGCGATGGGACTCCGACTACAACCCTACTTCACGACGGCCTCCGGCGAGGACGTACCGTTCGCCTCCGCATCGAGTCGTACTTCGCGATCACCTCGAACACCCTGCAGCTCGGAGCTCGCATCGAGGTCCAGGTTCGCGTAGAGATCGTTTCGATCGACGGAATGCTTGCGTTCGACGCGCTCGTCATCTTCTCGCCGTTCTCGTTCCGCATCGACTTCCTCGCGAGCCTGTCTGTCACGGTCTTCGGGGCCAAGCTCCTCGCGATCCACCTCGAGGGCACAATCAAGGGCCCGAAGCCCTGGCACGTCACGGGCAAGGCCCGTCTATCGGTCCTCTTCATCGAGGCCGCGGTCGATGTCGACGTGAAGTTCGGCGGCGAGCCGTCTCTCGAAGAGCTGCCCGCGGTCGATCCCACGGACCGTTTGCTCGAGGCCCTCCGTGCGCCCGCAAGCTGGAAGGGTGAGCTGATGGCTGGAGTGTCACGCCCGGTCTCGCTCTCGGACGCATCGAACTCGGATACACCTCTGTTCGATCCGGTCGGAGTTCCCGCGGTTCGCCAGACGATCGTGCCGCTCAATCGAAAGCTCGACCGCTACGCCGAGGGACGCATCGGCGGACCAGGACGGTACGACGTTCGCGCGGCACGCGTGGGAACCGCCCCAGCCACTCATCGTCCCGCACACGAGCTGTTCGCTGCGGCGCAGTTCGAGCAGATGACGGATGCCGAGAAGCTCAGCCGACCCTCGTTCGAGAAGATGGACGCCGGAGCGCTGCTCGCGAGCGAGGCCATCTCGGTCGGCCCCAAGGCTCAGGGAGCGGGGCTCTTCGAGCAGATCAAGCTCGGCGACGACGAGACGCCGACGACGGCAACGCTGCCGAGCGAGCAGATCCTCGCCTCGTCGCGCAGTGGCGCAGCTTCGCTACGCGGACTCCGAGTGCAGGGCGCCGACCGATTTGCGCCTCCTCCCAGCAGTGCGCCGCGCGTCGCGCTCGCCGACGAGCTCTACGTCGCAGTTCGTCGCGACTCACTTCGGCCTGCAGAGCGGGCCACGCCCGAGACCGCGGGAGCTGCGAGCGCGCTCGTGCAGTTGCTCGCGGAAGAATCCGGCGGCGCGTCGTTGTTTCAGGTCGCGCCTGCGTTCGAAGCCACGGGAGGAGAGGGACGATGAGTCGCGACACGTTCACGTTCATGTCGTGGATTCGCCAGGGGCTCGCCACGCAGATCATCCGGCGCGAGGGCGAGGCCGCTCCTGGCGCGCCCGCCGAGCGCGCCGCCGTTGCCGTTGGACTCACGGTCAACGAGACCGAGGTCACGACGACGCTCCGGCTGTTCGGCCCCGAAGATGTGCGCGGAATCAACACGGACGCGATCGTCCGCCACTGGCCCGCACGCGATGTGTTCGACGCAGAGCCCAACTTCTTTCCGCTCATCGAGTTCGAGGATGCGGACCTGCCGTGGCGCTACACCCCCGCATCGCCCAAGCGCCGCGAAGGATCGACGCAGGATCTCCAGCTCACGCCGTGGTTATGCCTCGTCGTGCTTTCGGACGAAGAGATCAAGGCTCGACGGCCGAGCGGAAGCAGTGCGCCCCTGTCCGCGATTCAGGCATCGGTCAACGATCTGCCGGACCTGACCGATGCCTATCTCTGGGCACACATGCACGGGAAGGTCGAACTTTCGTCCGCGAACGACACGCGCGTGAACGAGCTGCTTCGCTCGACCCCGGATGCGTTCGTCTCGCGTCTGTTGTGCCCGCGTCACCTGAAGCCCAAGACGAGCTACACGGCGTTTCTTGTACCGACGTTCGAGCGCGGTCGGCGCGCTGGAACAGGGGAAACGCTCGATAGCGCCATCGACGCCCTTCGGCCCGCGTGGCAGCGCGGAAGCGCCGGGGGCGACGCCGCGCTCGTTTGGCTGCCGACGTACTTCGAGTGGCGATTCGGCACCGGAGTGACTGGAGACTTCGAAGAGCTCGTGCGCAAGATCGAGCCGCGGCCGCTGCCGCCCGAAGTGGGCTCGCGGTCGATCGATGCTCGCGACCCCGGCATGGGCGTTCCCGGCGCGACGAGCGGAGAGCAGCCCGACCTCCGTGTCGGAGGCGCGCTGCAACCGCTCGGCGCGATCAGTCCACGATGGGCAGCGATCGAGCATGTTCCCGCGTTCGACGACGTCCTCGAGGATCTGCTCGAGATGCCAGCACACGAAATCGAGAACGCGAGCAGTGAGCCTCCCGTGGTGGTGCCGCCGCTCTACGGCCAATGGCTCGCGGCAGCCAACGAGCTTCCACGAACCGAAGGGTGGTTTCGCGAGCTGAATCGCAACCCCCTGTTGCGCATCGCCGCCGGGCTCGCAACGGAGGTCGTGCAGAAGAACCAGACGGAGCTGCTCACCGGTGCGTGGCGCCAGTTCGAGGGGATGACCGCCATCAACAACACGATGCGCTTCGCGCAGCTCGCGCGGCACGGGGCGAAGTCGATCTTCGCGCGTCACCTCGTCACGGCTCCGAACGACATCTTCGTTCAGCTCGCGGCTCCCGCGTTCGGTCACCTCGTTTGGCGCACCTCGCCGACGCGTACGTTGAGCGCAGTCACATGCGGGACGCGGATCGAAGGAGTCATCGACCCAGCCTGGCGGAGACTCACACGCGCGCGCGGGGCGCTCGATCGACGCATGGGACCACGCCGCCCTGGCCTCTTCGACCGCGTCAACGGTCGCGAGATTCGTGCGGGCGGAGGTCGTCCGTTGCTCGTCCACGCCAACACGCCATGGACGAGCGGAGCACGCGCAGCGAGCACGCCCGAAGAGCGAGCGGTGATCGAAGATGGTGAAAAGAAGGCGGCTACGACCGCCTTTGGCACCGCGCTGCTCGTGGGGCTCACCGCGTTTGCAGGCGATCAAAGTGCAACGCTCGGGCGTCGGCGCGCGTGGTCGAGGCTCGTCGACGCGCAGAAGCACCGCACGCCCGTCGGAGACGATCTCGTGGAGCGCGTGCTCGACGAGATGCCGGGCAGTGACGCGTTCGTTCCAGTGTCGCTCGAAGATCTCGCCGCAGGGCGGGTTCCTACCGACGCAGACGCAACGGCCGCAGGCGCGGCCGAGTTTCGCCAGGCCGTGGGCGACTTCTTTCGCGAAGTGCAGGCGCAGCTCGACGTGACGCCGTCGCTTCCTGCTGCCCCCACGGCCGGCGAGATCGCAGGGCTCTTGAGCCGCGGGCTCGATCCAGAAGAGACCATCACTCGCGCGGTGCGATTTCGGCTCAGACTCTCGCCGGACGTCGAGTGGAGCCCAGAGGACCTCCTCGATCCGCTCTTCGTCTCGCCCGCGTTCGAGCAACCGATGTGGGTTCCGCTTCGCGATCTGTCGCAAGACTGGATCTTGCCGGGCCTCGAGCACGTTCCGAACAATAGCGTCGCGTTGCTGCAGACCAACCGCGAGTTCGTCGAGGCGTACATGGTCGGGCTCTCGCACGAAATGGGACGCGAGCTCCTGTGGCACGAGTTCCCGACCGATCAACGATCGACCTACTTCCGTCAGTTCTGGAACCCCGCGTCGTTCGCAAAGATCGATCCTCCTCCAGGATGGAGCGCCGCGGACGCGCGGGATCTCTTGAAGGACATCACACCCATCGAACGGTGGGAAAAAGACAGCGCGATTGGCAGCCACAGCCCACGCGGAGCAACCACAGCCGTCGGAGACACGAGGCTCGTCTTGCTCGTGCGCGGAGAGCTCGTGCGTCGATACCCCAACGCGACGATCTACATCACGCGCGAACGGGCGACCCGCGAAGAGCCGCACTACCCGCTCTTTCGCGGTGAACTGCCACCCGACGTCGTGTTTGTCGGTTTCGACATCACCGTCGACACGCTCTTCTCGGGAGGCTGGTACTTCGTGTTCGAGGAGCCCGCGATCGAGGCGCGCTTCGGTCTCGACGAGAGCGCAGTTCCACTGCGGTCGTGGAGCGACCTGTCGTGGCCTGCGGTTGGCGTCGCGATCGGAAGTTACTTCCGCGGATCCGTCGAGCGAGATGGCTCGCGATCGGAGCTCGCGCTCGAAGACCGCACACCCCCTTGGCCTCCTGGCCAAGCAACGTCTGCCGCGTTCGCGAACATCACCCACCAGAAGCCCGTTCGAATTCTGATCCCGGCAGCGCAGCTGCTCGCGGAGGTGCGATCGTGACCTTGCCCACGGACCTCTCGAACCTGCGTGTCGACGCGAGCACGAGCGTTCGTCCAGAGCTCAACTCGAAGCCTGAGTACGACGTCAACGATCTCGCGCCGGACGTTCCGCTGCTGCTCCTCCCCGTACGCATCGAGACGCGCTTCGGCGAGCGAACCAACGGCAGATTTGCGACCGAAAGGGTCCTGCGCGTCCGCATCTACCCCGACGAAATCGTCGCGAATTCGCACGAACCCGAGCTCACGCGCGACGAGTACGATGCGGGGTGCGCGTTCTGGCGCGCGTGTTGGAACGCGGCACTCGACGTGCAGCGAACAGCATGGACCGAACTCCTGCGGCTCGTGCCCATGCCGCGGGCAGCATTCGTCATCCACGCAACCAAACCCAGCAACTTTCGCGATCGAACGCACAGCATCACGGACCTCCTCTCGAGCGCGCGCATGACCGACCTCAGTCGATTGCGCTCGAGCGTTCCACACACGCCGCCGGGACCGACGCCACCATCGCCCACGGAACCTGACGAGCCGATCTTTCCACCCATCGGCACCGTGAAGACGGCCTCGTGGACGCGCGCAGTCAGGGCGTCGATGCTGCCGGATCGCTGGATCGTCCTCGCCTACCGAGGCAGCGAAATGGTGCGCCCAGACGAGTACGAGCCACGCATGATCCACCGCGCGGTTTCGTCGCAAGTCCTGCAACCGCTCGCGCTCACGGAGAGCCCGAGTCAACGGGCCGCGAGAGAGGTTGTTCCAGCGGACGCAGAGGCGCGGGGCATCGCGCCCATCGAGATGTCGAGCGATGTCCTCTGGACAATCGACTTCGACCGCGCCGAGCAGGTGGGCATGGCGGTCACGATCCCACGCTTGAGCGACGAGGACTGGGACCCTGCGATCGGCTTCGATCGCATCCTCGTCGTCGGGGTGCGCACCGGGCGAGATCCAGAGGCAGTCGCGCGCGAAGTGCACGAGCTCTTCATGGCGCAGCGCTTCACGCGTGGAGTGTCGTTCGTTCCACAGGGCACGGCGACGACGAACGCAGGAGGAAAGAGCACGACGTTTCCTCCCGACGATCCCTCGGGCGCGAACAGCTTCGAGGTCGAAGTCGCGCCGCGACACGCAGAGAACGGCGACGGAGAACGACTCGCGCGAGCGCTGGGATTGCCATCGGGTGCGCTCGAACGCGTGTCCGGCGCAGAGCGACAGGAGCACGCAGCGGCTGGAGCGATGGCGCGCGTGCTGTTTCCGATCACGCTCGGGCACTTCCTCCAACAGCTCGTGAATCCATCCGACGCGAGCGCACCGCCGTACTTCACGCCGAGCGAGGTCCTCGGCGTTCGTGCGTTCTTCGAGTCGACGGTACGGGCGCGGGGCCCGTTCTCTGCGTTTCGCGTCGGAAACACCCCGTACGGCGTGCTTCCCGTCGTTTGCACGCAAACCCTCGAAGTGCCGGCGGACTCATCGTGGGTCGTTCGCTCGCTCGCGGACGCCGTTCGTCGCGTGCGACCGATCTGGTACACCGCCTCCGCGCTCGCGCCGGCGATTCAACCGGGGCGCGCAGATCCGGACGCCGACCTTCTGCGTGTGCTCGGATTGCAAGCGAGCAGCGTCGCGATCGGCGCGCGAACGCTCGTTGGCCCCGAGTTCGTCGTCCAGCTGCTCCGCTACTCGGGTCTCCCCTACTCCCACTGGATCTCCGATCCGCATGGCGCACAACGCGCTGGTCTCACCACGCTCGGACGAGGCACTTGGGAGCCGCGGCTGCTTCGCTCGATGTTCGACCCGCGCCTCTACCGCTTTTCGCACGGCCTCGTCGCGCGCACCGGTCACGACGAGGCAGCCCCGCTCAGCGCGCAGGACAACTACCTCGCGCAGTCGAGCGAGGCATCCATCGATGCGCTTCGTCGATCGTCGCTGAGCAGCCTGCGTGGAACCGATGCGCCGCTGCTCGCGCGCCTCGTTCGCCACAGCGTCTTGTCGGAGATCGTACGCATCACGTTCGACGTCGATCTGCGGGATGGACGTGTCACTCCCGCAGATCGGCAGGAGCCCGAGCTGATTCAGACCAACATGTACGCGAGGCGTGCGCGACCACCGGTGTGGGATCGCCTCGCGCGCTGGGGTGATGCAGCAACGATGAAGACCCTCGTCGAGCGCGATCCCCTCGGGGCCGACCTCGTTGGGCTGGAGCACGCGCTGATGCGCCTCGCAGCGCTGCCAGCGGCGGAGCTCGAGCGACTCTTCACCGAGACGCTCGATGCGGTGTCACACAGGCTCGATCCGTGGATGACCGCGCTCGCGACAGCGAAGCTCGACGCCATGCGCGCGGCTCGCCCCACAGGTCTCCACGTGGGCGCCTTTGGTTGGGTCGAGCGATTGCGCCGCCGCCCGCCGAGCGCGACACGGGTCCTCGAAGACGGAACGACGGCGCACATCCAGAGTCGCTCCGCAGGCTTCGTCCACGGCCCATCACTCGACCACGCCGCAGCCGGAGCCATCCTCAAGAACGCTTGGGTCACACGCGAAGGCGAACCTCAGCGGCGCTACACGATCGATCTCTCGTCCGCGCGTGTGCGAACCGCCGAATCGATCCTCGACCACATGCGCGCAGGCATTCCGCTCGGCGCGCTCCTCGGCTACCAGGTCGAGCGCGGACTGCACGACATCGATCCAACCAACGACAGGATGTTTGTTGCGCTCAGGCAACGATTCGCACCCGTCGCGCGCAAGAAAGATCCTCGCGCACGCCCCGACTTGGAGGCCGCGAAGATCGCCGCCCGAAACGTCGTCGACGGACTCGCGCTCCTTCGGGCGTATCGCGCCGATGAATCTCCGTCGAAAGAGAGCTTCCTTCGGTCGCTTCGGTTGCCCCTCACGCCCGAGCAGTCCGATGCGTTGCTCACAGTGACCCGCGACGCGGACGACACCGCGGATGCTCTCGCGGATGCGCTCACGGCCGAGTCCGTCTTTCAGCTCATCCGAGGCAACGCAGGGCGCTCGGTCGCAAGCCTCGATGCGCTCGCGCGGGCAACCCGTCCCCCAGAACTCGAAGTAGCACGCTATCCGCGCACAGGCCGCACGCTGACCCACCGCGTACTGCTCGTGCTCGGCGACGACACGCCAGAGGTGATCGGGCCGTGGGGATCAGTGGCCCCGACACCGCGCGCCGTGTGTGACCCGCTGCTCGAAGCATGGGCTCGAAGCCAGCTCGGCAACCCGGACGACACGAGCTGCGTCGTGCGCTTCGCGAAAGGAGATGCCGACGCAACCTCGCTGCACGTGCGGTTGTCGGACCTTGCGCTCGGAGCGCTGGACGTCGTTGCGCTCGCGGCAACGCAGCCCGAACCGAAACAGGGCAGCGAGATCGACCGTCGCGTGCGGCTGTTCGTGCTTTCTCGGTACCCAGGAGTTTCGATCGAGAGCGTGCGCTACGACGAAGGCGCGTCGTCGAGCGCTCGGACGTTCGAACAAACCCTCGAAGTGGCGCGGGCGATCAGCGCGCTGCTCGGCCGAAGCCGTCCGTTTCGCATCGAAGACCTCGCGCCGAGCGCGCTCGCCAACCCAACCCCTGCCGAGGCCACCTTCTCCGAGCGAGACAAGGAGCGCGCACAGCGTGCTCAACGTGCGCTCGTCACGCTGATTCGCGATCTCGTCCGCGCGCTTCGAACTCCTCCCGCTTCGATCGAGCAAGCAGAAGACCTCCATCGTCAACTCCAACTCGCAGCGCTATATGGGGTCGTTGGCGCCCTCCCCGATCTCCCGGTGTCGAGCCTCGCAGCCCCGTATGGGTCTTTGACCACGAGCGCGCGCAGCGCTCTTGCCGAGTTGCAATCGCGCCTCGAGAAGGCAGAAGCGGCAACCAATGCGCGCGAAAAAGCCCGCGCGATCTTCGGCGCGGACTTCCTGTTCGTGTCGAGCGTTCACCCGGACGGCGCCGTACGGACCTCACTCGAGACAGCGCTCGAGCAAGCGTCTTCTCTCGGGGCGACGACCGATCAAGTTCGTGTGTGGCAGGCACAGGCGACGCGCGTACGAGAGTCGCTCCGCGCGCTGCGCACGGTGACGACGTACGCACGCGCCACCGGCGCTTCGACAGCACCTGTCTCGATTGTGCAGCTCCCGACGGAGCCCGGCGATTGGTGGGCGGCGCTCCCGAACCGGACAGCCACAGAAGCAGAACGCCAACGAACGCTGCTGCTCTCGGGGCGCGTGTCCGTTGCGCTCGTCGACTGCGGCGCGCGTGTGCCGGGAGCCACCGCGTGGAGCGGATTGCTCCTCGACGACTGGGTCGAAACGATCCCGCTGCCCGACGAGACGACCGGCATCGCTGCGCACTACGACGATCCGGGCGCCGAAGCGCCACAGACGCTTCTGTTGGCGGTTCCAACGAGGCTCGACGGTTGGCGCTTCGATGACCTCGTCGCGACGCTGCACGAGGCGCTCGACAACGCGCGCATCCGCGCGACCGAACCGGAGACGCTCGTGCACTTCGCGCAGTTTCTGCCCGCAGCGTACGTGACGGCCAACGTCGCGGGAGATGTCGTCTCGACCCTGCTCACCAACGCGATCACCGTCGAACAGCCGAGCTGACCATGGCGTCCATCACGTACTGGAATCGACTCGAACCCATCGTGCGCTCCGACGCAATCGTTCGTTCGTTGCGCGCGGAAATTCGCGATCCGCTCTGGCTCCTTACGCGGCAGTGGCAACTCGGCGAGTTCCAGGGCGAAGACGCGGCGAGCCCTGCGTGGATCGAAGTGCACACGAGCGAGACGCCCATCGACGAGTGGTCTGCTCGCGGCGGCGCGTCGCACGCGCTCGACGCAGATTCTCCTCTCGAAGCTTTGTTCGCAGGCGCGTCTGCGCTCGACGACGGGCTCGAAACGCGCGCCGAGCTCGGGGGCCTCTTCGAAGACGAACTCCTCGCAGCGGGCGGCTCTCGCGCCTTGATCGAGAGCATCCGCCAGAGGTACGGGATCGCAGCGCGCGCCCCTCGTGAAGACGCGGCGTCGATCCGGTTCGAGCAGGTATGCGCAGATAGGCTCACCGATGGGCTCGCACTGCTCGAGCTCGACCGCGGCTGGAAAGCGATTTCGGAGACGATCGCCGCCGACGCCGAAGCAGAGGCCTCGCTTCAGCGAGCGTACGCGGCGCTCGAACAATTCGCGCGGAGTGTTTTCGGACAACTGCCATCGGACCGCCCAGCCGCTTGGCAGTCCGAGCGGCTTCGCGCCGAGGGCACGCTCTCGCTGAGCACGCCGGAGAGCCGGCTGTCTCTGCGCGTCGAGCCATCACGCGAGGGAGACGTGGACTGGTATTCGTGCGACGTTGCTACGAGGAGCCGCGGCGGATCGAGTGCGCGTACGAGCAAGCGCGTCGTCATGCCAGCACATGTTCGATTCCGCGGAATGCCCGAGCATCGCTTCTGGGACTTCGAGCACGGAGGCGCAGACTTCGGCGCCGTGGTCGCTGACAGTCGCGACGTTGCTCGGCTCGTGGTCATCGACTTCGCGCTCACGGCATCGAACGACTGGTTCATGGTGCCGTGCGTCCAACGCGTCGGCACCGCGCTTCGCGTCGAACAGGTCCGTGTTCGTGATGTGTTCGGGGGCACGACGCTCGTCGAGCGTGGCGATCAAGTGGATCCAGCACGCCGCACGGAGCGTTGGACGATGTGGTCGATCACCGACCGCGAGAGCGGCGGCGTCGAGCCCTCTCTCCTGCTGCCCGCTGGCTACCCGAGCCGCATGGCGGGCGCCGCGATCGAAGAGGTGCGCTTTCTTCGCGACGAGATGGCCAACATGTCGTGGGCCATCGAGCACACGATTCCCAACGCGCTCGGCGAACCGTGGCTCTCGCACGAACGAGCGACGGCTCGCCTTCCTGCTGGCGTTCCCCCACCACCTGCGCCGCCTGCCACTGGCCCACAAATCAAGTACGTGTTGCAGACCGACGTGCCCGCGTATTGGTTCCCCCTCGTTCCCGCACGAATCGAAGGCGCGGCGGGGCAAATCGAATACGCGCTCGGCTCGATGCTCGACAGTGTCACCGGTGCCAGGCGAACGCTTGCCCCGGACGGCCGCATCCTTCGCGCTCCCAGCGGCCACCGACTGCGTGTTCGCGAAGAAGAGCTGCCCCGCGTCGGCGTGACGGTCCAGCGTGTGCCCGTGCGCACGCGGACGCCGAGCGGAGCGACGCGACTGTGGGTCGAGTGGCGCCGACGCCCAGGCGCAGGCGAGGGCTCTTCGGGGCTGAAGTTCGACAGCGTGGAGTTCATTCGCGCTCCTCAGACGAGCGCATCTGACGAAATCGTCCCAGCAGCAACGGAGGAATCGCCATGACGTTTCATCTCGCATCGTTCGTAGGGCTGCAGGGCCCGGGGACGCTCGCTCGCGTGTCCCCGACAACCGACACCCAGTTGTATTCGGTCGACGATCGGATCGTGCTTCCCTGCCCCATGGACCTCGTGTGCGCGTTCGGGATGGGAAGCTCGCTGCAAACGGCCAAGGTGACGTCTCCGATTCTGAGAGGCGTAAACCCGATCAACGTGAGTCCGCTCGTGATTGGGGCGTCTATTCCATCGACGCCCAACGTCGCATACTTCGGCCACGACGCGATCCACTTGCAACGCGACGAACCGATCACGTTCGAGGCGTCGGGCGTCGGGCAGAGCTTGGCGCGTGGCTTGGTGTGGCTCGAAGAGAAGTTCGAACCCGTTCCATCAGGCGATCGGTTCTGGGTGCGAATGACGAGCTCGGCGTTCGTTCCTGTGAGCGACGTGTGGTGGCCGATGCAACTCACCTCGGTCGACGAACTCGCCGCAGGAACGTACGCGGTGATCGGAATGCAGTACGCGAGTCCAACGGGGATCGCCGCTCGCCTCACGTTCGACCATCAATATTGGAAGCCTGGAGTGCTTGCGACGCAGTCTCCCTCCGCTCGATCATTTCAGCAGAGCTACGACGGATCGTTCGGGTTGTGGGGCACCTTCCGCACCTCGTCGCTGCCGCGACTCGAGGTTCTCTTGAGCAGCTCAGACAACACGCACGAGGTGAGGCTGCTCGTCGTGCGTGTGGGAGGGTAGCTCCGCGCATGTGTACGCGATGTCCGATCCCCATTCCGAGGTGACGGCGCGATCTCGGAGACGCTCGTGGCATGACGCAAACGAGCAAACGCAGGTCGCGGCGTAGTCCGCAGCAATGGAAGTCCATCCTCGAAGCGCTACAACGTAAGCGCTGCGTGAGGAGGCGTGGTTGTGGACGAGGAACAAAGGCCCGAGTGTCATGCGCGTGCGAGCAGCCGATCCAGAAATTGAAGCGAAGTGGCGTCAGCGCGTGGATGCGTGGCGACGAAGCGGACGAACCGCCAAGCAATTTGCAGCGCAGAATGGTTTCTCGATCTCGTCTCTGACGGGGTGGGCTTCGCGATTGCCCGGCGAGGCCAGCCGCGCGTCTTCGCAGGCACCGAAGATCGTTCCTCTCGTGCGCGTCGCCCAGCCCGTTGCTCAGAGCGAGCTGGCTGTCGATCCCGGAAGCGCTCGGGTGCGCGTTCAGAGCGTAACCGCTGCATGCAACGGTTACGTTCCATCGATGAACTGGTGGGCGACGCCGTGCGCGCCACGCCGGTGATGTGGCTCGCTATCGGGGCGCTGCGCGCGGACTCGCTCGCCCCTGCGCGCTCACCGTCGCAAGTACTCTGTCCCCTGCGCCGCGAGAAACTCGTCGTAGGTCCCGTTGAAAAGCTGTGCGCCGCTCGGCGACAGCTCGAGCACCCTCGTCCCGAGGCGGCCGACGAAGTGACGATCGTGGCTCGTGACGATGACCGTTCCGGGATAGGCGATCAGCGCCTCGAGCAGCGCGTCGATGCTCTCGACGTCCAGGTGGTTGGTCGGCTCGTCGAGGAGCATCACGTTGTGCTTCTGCAACATGAGCTTCGCCAGCACGAGCCTCGCGGCCTCGCCGCCCGAGAGCGTCTCGGTCTTCTTCAGCCCGGCCTCGCCGCTGAAGAGCAGCTTTCCGAGCACCGAGCGAACCTGCTCGATCGTCGCGTTCTCGTCGAAGCGGCGAAGCCAGTCGTACGCAGTGAAGCCTGGCTCGAGCGCCTCGTGGTGGTCCTGCGCAAAGTAGCCAACGGACGTCTCGTGTCCCCACACGACCTCGCCCGTGTCGGGCTTGTGCTCGCCGACGAGGCACTTGAGCAGCGTGGACTTTCCAATGCCGCTCGGACCGATGACGGCGAGGCGCTCGCCGCGCATGAGCGCGAGGTCGAGCCCGCGCAGCACCTTCTTGTCGCCAAACGACTTGCTCAGCCCGTTCACGCGCACGACGTCGCGCCCGGACGGACGAGTGATCTCGAACTTCACGTACGGCCGAACGACGTTCGAGCGACGCACGACCATCGAGGCCTCGAGCTTCTCGATCTCTTTCACGCGAGACTGCGCCTGGCTCGAGCGGTTGGCGCTGGCGCCGAAGCGGGCCACGAAGTCCTTGAGCTCCGCGATCCGGCGCTTCTTCTGGGCGATGTCTTGATCGTTTTGCAGCTTTCCCGTGGTCTTTTGCTGGACGAAATCCGAATAGTCGCCGGTGAAGACCGTCACCGTCTGAAAGTCGACGTCCGCGACGTGCGTCGCGATCGCGTTCATGAAGTGCCGGTCGTGGCTGACCACGACGAGCGTTCCTCGGAAGCCGCCGGTGAGATAGCCCTCGAGCCAGCGGATCGAGTCCAGGTCCAGGTGGTTCGTCGGCTCGTCGAGCAGCAGCACGTCCGCCCCCGCGAACAGCGTCTGCGCGAGCAGCACCCGAAGCTTGTATCCGCCAGCCAACGACCGAAGCGGGTCGAGGTGTCGATCCGTGGGAATTCCGAGCCCCTCGAGCAGCTCCGCCGCGCGCGCCTCCGCCGTGTAGCCGTCCTCTTCGGCGACGACGCCCTCGAGCTCGGCCAGGCGCATGCCGACCTCGTCGGTCATCTCCTGCAGAAAGAGCCGCTCTTTCTCCTGCATGGCGTCCCAGAGCGCGCGGTTTCCCATCAGCACCACGTCGAGGATCCGCACGCCGTCGTAGTGAAAGTGGTCCTGCTTGAGCACGCCCACCTTGAGCTTCTCGGGAATGCTCACGGTGCCCTTGTCGGACTCTTCTTCGCCCGTGATCACCTTCAAGAGCGTGGATTTTCCCGCGCCGTTCGCCCCGACCAGGACGTATCGCTTGCCTGGGTCGAAGTGCATCGTGACGTCTTCGAAGAGGATCTTGGGCCCGAAGCGCTTGGTGACGTTCTCGAGGGTGATCATGAGCGGAGACGCCTCCTGTCACCAATCGCGGCGCGACGCAACCGCGTCTTTTCTAAGCGCGGTACACTCCCATGGTGGCGAAGACGCCTCGAGTCACACACACAATCAAGCCCCCGTCGCCGCGGGTCTTCGTCCTCGGCAACCGCCGCGAGGGAACGAGCGAAGTCATCGCAGCCCTTCGCTCGCTCGCGACCCCCGACAAGCTCGAGTCCTGGCCCGCGCGCGTGTTCGCCCCGCCGCCCCGCGAGGACGGCGTCGTCATGCTCATCAACGACTTCGGCCCGTCGGGCCAGTCCGCCAGAGTGCTCCAGCTCGAGACGCCCAAGCGCACGTTTTCCTTGTACGAGTGCGTCGATCAGCCCCAGGCGCTCATGATCGGCGCGAGCAATCGCTGCGACGCCGCGCTCTGGGTGCGCTCTGCCGAGGTCGACTGTGATCTCGACCCGGCGAGCGCGATGCTCGAGGCCGCCCGGTATCTCGGCGCCGAGCGCGCGCTCGTGTTCGTGATCGACGCCGAGCGGGTCGCACAGCCGCGCCGTGATCGCGTCGAACGCGAGGCGCGCGAGCTGCTCTCTCTCTCGGGATTCGCCGCCGACGAGTGTCCCGTCATCTGCAGCACCGGCGTCATCGAGCCGGGGTCGCACCAGTGGCGCGCGGGGGTCTCGGCCTTGCGCGACCTGCTCGAAGAGCACGTCCCCTACGTCGACGAAGACCCATACGTCGCGCTCGTGGTCGACGATGTCTTCGCGATCAAGAACCGCGGAACCGTCGTCACCGGCCAAATCACCGCGGGAAAGCTCGCGGTCGGCGATCGCCTCGAGCTCGTCCGTCCAACGGGCCGACGGCCCATCACCATCCTGGGCATCGAGATGTTTCGCCGGCTGCTCGAGACCGCGCGTCGCCCGGATTACGTCGGGCTCCTCATCGATGTCGCGCGAGACGAAGTCGCGCGAGGCGACCTGATCGTGAGCCCGGGCGAGGGCGTCGTCGCGCGCCGCGCCAACGTCCGCGGCTACTGTTGGCGCCCTCCCGAAGTGTGGCCTCCCACCGAACGACTGCGTTGTGTCGGGTCGCTGGCCGACCAGCGGGTGCGCGTATCGATGACCACGCCTTCGCCGCTCGTGCTGGGGCCGTTCGAGGCACAAATCGAGTTCGATGCGCCCACCATGCAGTTTCCAGGGCGCTCGCTCCTTTGGCGACAGGGGGAGGACTCGATCTTCGCGTCGGTGCTCTTCGAGTCCTCGCTCGATTGAGTGCCGCCTTCGATCCCCCGTCACCGGCTCGCCGACGAAACCACGGTCGCCTCGCGAACCCCTTTGCGCCCGAGCTGGCTCCCATCGATCAGCAGTCTCGGGGACCCACGTCGCGGCGCAGGCGCGCTGCCGCGTCGGTGACCCCGCGTGCGCAGAAAGGCTGAAGTCACCGTGTTCAACATCGAGCCGTTTTACGACCCGCACACCTTTACGCTCACCTATGTCGTCTTCGACCCAGATTCGAAGGACGCTGTGGTTATCGATCCGGTGCTCGACTACGACCCGCTGTCGTCCGTGACGAGCACCGAGTCGATCGAGAAGGTCGCGGCCTTCATCGAGCACAAGAAGCTCGCGCTGCGCTGGGTGCTCGAGACCCACGCGCACGCCGATCACCTCTCGGCTTCGGCGTGGCTGAAGACTCGGTACCCGGGCTCCAAGGTGGCCATCGGCGAGCGAATCACCGCCGTACAAGAGACATTCAAAGCGGTCTTCGGCATGCCCGAGTCGTTTCCGACCGACGGCAGTCAGTTCGACAAGCTCCTCTCGGATGGCGAGGTCCTGCGCGCAGGAACGCTCGAGATCCAATCCATCGCGACGCCCGGCCACACCCCGGCGTGCCTCACTTTTCAAGTCGGCGACGCGGTGTTCACGGGCGACGCGCTCTTCATGGACGACTACGGCACGGGGCGCTGCGACTTTCCCAAGGGATCGGCGGACGATCTCTACACGTCCGTGCACGACAAGCTCTACGCGCTGCCCGACGCGACGAGGGTCTTCGTGGGGCACGACTACCAGCCCGGCAATCGCGAGGTGAAATGGGAGACCACGATCGGAGCGTCGAAAGAGCGCAACCCGCAGCTCCGTCAGTCGACGCAGCGAGAGGACTTCGTCAAGCGTCGCACGACCCGCGACGCATCACTGCAAGCGCCGCGGCTTCTGTATCCGAGCGTCCAGGTAAACATCGACGCCGGCCGACTTCCCCAGGAAGCGAGCAACGGCATCCGCTACCTCCGCGTGCCGCTGAACCTCCGCAAGCCGACCAACGCCGACGGCACCAAGAGAGGTTGAGTACGGCCTCCCGCGAGCCTCGACGAGGCCCGGCTCGCGCACCGCGACGGTCCTCACGAAAAGATGGTCGAGCCTCCGCTGACCACATTATCGTCGGGGCATGCGGCTCGTTCTTGCGGTCTCCGCGCTCTCGCTCGCGGTCTTCGCCCAGCCAATCGCAGTACGCGCTCAGTGTACGCTCGCGTCCCAGCCCACGATCGTCGGTCGCCGCGCTTCGCTCGAAGCGCCGCTCGTGCTCACTGCTCACGGCGATCGAACAGCAGTTGGCTGGGTCGTTCCTGCGGACACCGCGGGGCGCTACGATGACTCTGCGTCGGTGGTCCTCGACGCGAGCTCCAGGGTCGCCTCGACGCTCGACCGTGAGGAGCCCCAGCCCGGCGGCGGGCAGTTCTTGCATCCCATCTTTCGCGTGAGCCCCGTCGTTCGCGCGGGAGCGCTCGCGGTCAACGTCGATTCTCGCGAGGACGGAGAGCCCGATAACAGCGAGGTCGTTTGCGGCGCCCACCGGTCGCTGCTCACGGAGACCCGCGCGACGCGCGCTGGGTTGATTGCTAGCTACCACATCGACGCCACGTACCACTGCCGGCTCGTCGCTCCCGAACGGCCGTTCGTCTTCGGCGCGCGCGCCGAACTCGACGCTCGAGGACGGATGTCCGGCGTGATCCGGCTGCTCGCTGCAAGCGACGGCGCGAGCGCGATGCAGCCGCTCTCCTGGCAGCTCGCTCTCCGCGGCGATCGCAACGCGACGAGCTTCACCGCGCTCGACGTGCTCACGCAGCGCAACGCGCTCGAAGGGCTCAGCGCGGTGCGCGTCGGAGACGTCGGTTGGTTCGTCGTGTTTCGCTTCGGCGACGCGCTGTACGGCGGTTGGCTCGGCCCGTCGCTCGCCCCGCTCTCGGCGCTCTCGCGGCTCACCGCACCGCCGCTGTTCGTGGGAATTCCGTCGCTCGCGACCAACGGCCGCGAGGTGCTCATCGTGCACGCCGCGCGCCGCGCCGAGCGCGATCCGTGGACGCTCGTGGCCGAGCGCGTTCAGCCGCGCGCCGCCCCGTCCGCACCGCAGCCGATCGCAGTCACCGCCCCCCGCGGAGCGCACGTGTTCGCGCCGTCCGTCGCGCCGCTCAGCAGCGGCTGGGCGCTCAGCTACACGATCGGGCCGCTTCGGGGCGTCGTGCGCGGTCGCGACAAGCAGCACCTGTGGCTGGCTTCGCTCGACGCGCAGCTCGCGCCGAGATCGGCGCCCGTGCGAGTCACCGACGCCGCTGGAGGCAGCGACGGGCGCGTGCTCTCGTTTGGCACACGAATTCAAGTCGCCTACATGGGCGGCCAAGACAGCTACCGCTCGGTTCGCGTCGCGAGCGCGAGCTGCAACTGATCCGCTCGTCGCTCGAAAGGCAGCGCTCCCAACGCAGCGCGCTTCTGTCGCGCGGCGACTCTTTCGTCGCCCGTCTCCTGTGGTTCGCTCGTGCGCTGGAAGCAGCTCCGCTCGGTGGTGCTCGAGGTGCGCGCGAAGCGCCGCGGACAGCGCTGAGCGCGCGAGGGACGGCGCCGTCGGGTGCGCGTGCTTATGGGTTCACTGAATGTCGTCGACGCGCCAATCGCTGCCCTCGCGAATGAGGATCAGCGATCGCCCGTCGGGCAAGCGCAGCCCGACCGCCTCTGCCCCTGCCGGACCCCCGCTGGCGGGGCGCACTTCGAGCGACGACGGGTCTTGCAGCGCGTCGAGCAGCATCACGAGCTCGCTCTGAACCGCGCCACGCGCGCGCGACGAGAGCGCCGCGAGGATGGCGGTCAGGCTCCTTCGCGCGATCGCTTCTCGCAGCGCGCGCGCCGCGTCTTGGGGCGTCGGCGCTGGACCCGACCCCGTCGCCGATCGACCCATGCGCCAGCCCTCGGCCGCGTCGACCACCGTCGCTGCTCCTCCGGTGCGAGAAGAAAGCGCCACCCACGGGTCGCGCCGGCCCTCGAGCGCGCGTCGAACCTCGTTCGAGACCGAGCGGAGCTCCGCGCCTTCGCCCTGAATCCTCGCGCGAAATCGCTCGAACGACTCGTCGCGCCGCGCGCTCGCCGGCAGCAGTTGATAGAGCGCCGCCACGTCGTTGCGCTCGACCGCGCGGTGAAAGGCCACCAGCGTCGCGCGCGGAGAGCCGCGTCCCGCCGCTTGGGCGCAGCCGTTGAGCGCCGCGAGCGCAAAGAGCGCTGTCGTCCACGCTCGCATGGGGCCCCCGCTACGGCTTCGTCGATGCATCGAACGGTCGCGACGTTACCTGCCCTCGAACGCGCTGACCATCACTCCCGTGCTCGACGGTCAGTCCGTGCTCCGACCGTTGGCGGGTCCGCTGCGCGCGGTACCCGCGTCGACCGTGGTCCGCACCCCGCCGTGAAGCGCCGTTCACAACTGGCGACGGTGCGGCAGTTCTCGGGCACCCCCTCGCGCTCGAACCACCGCGTGTCGAAACCAAGGAATCCCGCGCCGAGACGCGCTATCGTGGGTCGAACTTCGCGCTGGCACGATTCGTTCATGATCCAGGGTTGCCGCCGGGTGCTCTCGTTCCTGGCGTCGTTGGAGGCACAGACCGCCGTGAACACTGAACTCTTCAATCGCCTTCGCCGCTTCGTGGTCACTCTCGCTCCAATTGTGGCGCTCGCCGCGATGGCTTCGACGAGCACCGGGTGCGCAAGCGACTCGTATTTCTGTGACGGGACGGCCTGTTACTACTGCGACGGCACGAGCTGCCGCACCGCCACGCCGCCCACGCCGCGCACCTGTTCGCGCGACGGCGAATGCGCTGCGGGGCAGGTTTGCACCAGCGCCGGCTGCACCACCCGTGGCTGCACCAGCGATCGCGAGTGCGGCAACGGTCTGGCGTGCGTGACCGGCGCCGGAGGCGTTCGCTACTGTGCGCGCCCAGGCACAACGCCCACCCCCGTGACGCCGTCGTGCAGCTCCAACGCGCAGTGCCAGACCAACGAGGTATGCCTCGACGGAACGTGCCGCGTGAGCACCAGCCCTGGCTGCACGCAGGACTCTCAGTGCGGCGCCAACCGCGTGTGCGTCTCGGGCCGCTGCACCGATCGCACGAACACCTGCCAGTTCGACAACCAGTGCGGAGCTGGGCGCGTCTGCGTCAACAGCGAGTGCCGCGACGGTTGCGGCGCTGGCGGGATGTGCCCTGCCGGACAAGAGTGCGCGACGGTCGGCTCGGTGATGTTCTGCCGCGATCGCGCTGCGAGCGGCTGCACCTCGAGCGCGCAGTGCGCGGCGAACGAGTCGTGCCTCAGCGGCCGCTGCCTCCCGCGCTGCACGCCGGGACCGACGTCGTCCTGCGGGGCGGGTCTGTTCTGCAGCGATGACGGCGTGTGCGTTCCCGATACGCGACCGCGTCCCTTGTGCGACGCGAGCCGTCCTTGCGCGGCTGGATCCGAGTGCGTCGGCGGCATCTGCCGCGTGGCGTGCACGACCAGCGCGATGTGCCAGGCCGTCGCCGTGACCTACCGCAACTGCGGCGCCATCCCGTACATCCAGGGCTCGAGCAACTACTGCCTCACTGACAGCGAGGCTCGCCCGACGTGCTCGCGTCAGGCCGACTGCTCGGCGGGGCAGGTGTGCTCCGACGGCAACTGCCGCTAGCTCGAGCTCCGCGCTTCTCGCGCGATTTGCCGGACAGAGTCGCAGGTCTTGCCGAGGGGACAACGGGGGAACAAACGGGGGGATTGAATTCAGCGGACGCTGTGGACTTCGCGGCCGCTGACCGTAGTAGTCTCCGCCGCCTCGATCGGCGCCCTGAGTAGGTTTCGCGCGCCACGAGCGGACAAAACAGAACATGAGCAAGGCAGATCCCTCCCTCGTTCGACGAGCCCTCGACGCGGCCCGCCAGCAGCGCAGCCAGATCGTTCGTGGCGCTCCACTCCCCATCGACACGGCGCACGTCGTCGGCGCTTGCGTGAGCTGCGGCCGCATCGCCGCCACCGTGCTCGGGTTTCCTGACTCGCCGTACGCGGGACAGCCAGGACAGCCCAGGTTTCGCACCGCGCGCGAGCTCGAGCGCTTCTTGAAGGAGCTGACCGTCAAGCCGCCGCAGATGCCGATGCAGACCGATCGCGACGACGGACGCACGTGCGTCTGCGGCGCGCCCGCGGACCCTCGCGAAGTGCAAGGTCTTCGGTTCATCCACGCGATGCCTGGCTCGGGCGCAGAGATCATCGTCGAGGGCGTTCGCGGAGGCGGGTCGTTGCTCGTGTCCTCGTCGGGCGATCCGCTCGGCGGCTCGGGCGGCGAGTTCACGTGGAAGGTGCTTCGCGCGCCGAGCGACGGCGCCGAGTCCGACGTGTCCGACGCGTTCGACGACAACGCGATCAAGAAGTCCTTCGGCCGCGGGCTCACGCTCGCGTCGCTGTGGCTCGAGCTGCTCGCCGCCGCCAAGGACGGCAAAGAGACGCTCGAAAAAGTGGAGCCCGGATACTGGATCTACGCCGGCCCGAAGACCGACGCGGGCCTGCAGGCGAAGCTCGACGCGCTGTCCAAGGACAACGCAGAGGTGCTCGCTCGTGACCTCGTGAAGCTCGGCGAGAAGGACCCGCTCCCGGCGGGACCGCACTGGGGCTTCTGGGCGTACGAGCACGCCGAGGCGATTCAGAAGGGCGAGCTCCGCGCGGGCGTCGTGATCGATCAATCGATCGTTCGCAAGTCGCTCGTCGATCGCTTGACGGCGCTCAACGTCGGCGTGCGCGAGCAAAACGACGGCAAGATCCTGCAAGCGTTCTTCATGCCGACGCCCGACTGGAAGGGCGACGTCGCAGGCTGGCCCATCGAGGTCCTCATCGTTTCGCTCGGCGCCGGACACCTCGGATGGACGATGGCCGAGACCGTCGGCGCGGCCGTCGGCGAGGCCGGCGGACGCGCGGGAGCGCTCGCGGACTTCTTCATGGTCGCCAAGCAAGTGCGCCCCGAAATCGAATGGAAGTTCGAGGGAATGCGCGCGGTTCCGGTGCGAAAGAACGGGACGAACGGTCGCCCTGTGGACCTGCTCAACGCGCCGTTTCGCTTCGACCCACGAAATCAACAAGCGCTGCCGCTGCTCGAGCGCGAGATCAAGTTCTCGACCGACGAGCTGCCCAAGGGCCAGGACCCGACGCGGCACTGCCCGTGCGGCGCCAAGGCCTTCGTCGCTGCGCGGCTCTTTCCGTGGAACGTCGTCGACGGCTTCAACAAGGCCACCGGCGGCAAGAACCCCTTCGTGATCGAGACGTACACCGGCGCGGACAACAAGCCGCGCGCGGCGCTGCTCGCGGTCGTCTCCGACGACATGCACGTGCAGATCCTCGGCGAAGAAGAGTTCAAGTCGCACCACGTCAACGACGAGACGATCGGCAAGCGCCTCGCGCAAGACCTCCACAACTCGCTCTTCGCCGTGGACGTCTCGCTCCACGAAGACAAAGACAAGAAGCGCGCGCTGCTCGCGTACGGCCCGCTCGTGGCGTCGGTGGCCATCAACGATCATTTGATCGCGGCCCTCCACGAAGCCTGCGGAAAGCCGCTGCGCGGCGACGCCGTCAGCGCCCAGGCGACCACGCCCAACTCGATCGTCCTCTACGAGACCGGCTTCGACGAAGACCAGCTCGACAAGGTCCTCGAGATGGCGCAGCAGGCCGACGGAATCCCCCCGGACATGGCGACGCCCTTCTCGCTCGAGTGGGACGACGTCACGCTCACCGCGCAGCCCGTGGGCAAATTCACGAACCTCACGCCCAACCCGCAGGACCAGCAGCAGCAGCAGCAAGGCGCGCCGCCCGCTGGCGCAGGCCGGGCGCCGCCCCGCGCTCGCTGAGCTCGGCGCACGCCGCAAAGGGCGACCGCGCGAGTCTGGCCGAGATTACAGACGCTTACAGCATGGACCGTGACCACGTTGTCCGCTGAGCGCGCGCTCCGCTGAAGCGTCTTCGGGCGATTGAGCTTCTGCCAGAATTTGGCTACGCTCCAAAGCTATGTCCGAGGCTGCTTCCGAGGCTGCTCCCGAAGAGACGAACGTCGGTGAAGACGTTCTTCCGGTCGGTTCGAAGTTTGGCCGCTACACGATCGTCAGGTTGATCGGGATGGGCGGCATGGGCGCGGTCTACGAGGCCACGCACGCGGAGCTGAAGAAGCGCGTCGCGCTCAAGACGCTGCATCCTTCGTTCTCGAAAAATCCTGAGATTCGTCAGCGATTTCTTCGAGAAGGCGAGCTGGCTTCGCGCATCCATCACCCCAACGTCGTCGACGTCACGGACTTCGGAACGCAGGACGACGTCTCGTTTCTCGTCATGGAGTTTCTCGAAGGCATGAGCCTCGAGGAGCGCATCGAGAAAGAGGGCCGCCTCGAGCCTTCGATCGCCGCCGACGTGATGCTCGGCGCGTGCGCTGGCGTCTCGGCCGCGCACGACGAGGGCGTGATCCACCGCGACCTCAAGCCCGCGAACATCTTTTTGCTCCGCCAGCGCGGCGGCGAATACCGCGTCAAGATCGTCGACTTCGGCATCTCGAAGGCGTCCGAGCGCTCGCTCGAAGGCAACCTCACCTCGACCGGGCACGTCGTCGGTACGCCGTACTACATGGCGCCCGAGCAGATGCGCAGCTCGCGCGAGGTCGACGCGCGCGCCGATCAGTACTCGCTCGGCGTGACGTTCTACGAGGCGCTTTGCGGGCGTAAGCCGTTCGAGGCCGACAGCCTGTTCGAGGTCGTTCGCAAGGTCGCCCAGGGCGACTACGCGCTGCCTCGCGACGTGGTGCCGGAGATCCCCGAGGGACTCGAGGCGATCGTCTTGAAGATGATCGCCGTCGACGCGGCGTCGCGCTTCGACACCCTGCGAGATTGCGGGCGCGCAGTCATGCCGTTCGCGACCGAGCGCGGTCGCGTGCTGTTCTCCACGGAGTTCGGCGACGGGCCAGCGCCAGAGGTCGTCGCGCCGCCGCGGCCGGACTCGACGATGGGCGTTCGCGCGCTGACCGCTGAAAAGGCGACCGTGGTCGCGCGCGGACCGAGGACGGATCCCGGTCAAGTGACAGGGACCGGGCAGATCTTCGAGGTATCGACGGTCCCCGCTGCGCCGGCGAAGAAGCAGTCCAAGGTCCTTCCGCTCATCGGCGTCGGCGTGGCGCTCTCGATCGGCGTCGCGTTCTGGGCCGGCAAACAGCGCGAAAGCGTCGGAGCTCCAGCCAACACTCCGCGCAGCGTCAACGGGCAGAGCACCACGCCGACGCCCCTGCCCGAGTACTCCGTGTCGATCACCGCAGTGCCCTCGGATGCGTGGATCGTCGTGGACAACCAGTTCACCGTCCCCGGCGAGTTCACGCACTCGTTCGCGCGCGATCGTCGCCCGCATCGAGTGATGGTGCGCGCCCCGGGCTTTCTGTCGCAGACCTTCGAGTTCGATGGGCCCATCGTTCGTCGAGTGACGCTCGAGCGAGATCCCGCCGCGGTCGCGCCGATCCTTCCTGGGACCGTCGCGGACGCGGGTGCGACCGCGTTGACCCACAATGTTGGTCGCCCGAACGGTCGGCCGAACGGCACGGCTCGACCCAACAATTCAACGGCGACTTCGACCGGAACTCGCCCCAACGGGCCCGCGACTGGCAGCCCGAACAACGCCGGCACCAACGGCGCGCTCATCATCAACTGAGCGCCTGGCGCGGGGGGCCGCGCCGAGAGACGCTTCGTCGAGCGTTGCGCTCTCAGCGCACGATCACAACAGCGATCGTCCGGAGCTCGAGCGGGGACGGCACCGTGCAGCTCGCGCCCGGCGCGTGGTTCCATCGGATCGCGTAGCGCCCGGGCGCCATCGGCGCGTTGAAGCCGAGCGACGGCACGGTCGCTGCGCGAAACGTCTCGTTACGAACGTCGTTGACCCAGTGGCAAAGCAGCTGCGCTCGGGTCGGCGTCTCGAGAAAGACGAGGATCTGGCGGTTGCCCACGCCGATCGGCGTGAATTGACGCAGCCTGAACCCCAGCTCGACGCGCGCGCCTGGGTCGACGACGATCACGGCGCCCGCCGTCACGGCGCCGCTCGTGAGCGTCAGCTCGTCCATCGCGGTGACGTCGTATGGGCTCACCGAACGGTTTTCAACTCGAACGATGTTCTGCAGCACGGGGTCGAAGCACACCGTTCGCTGGTGCGTCTCGAGCTCGCGCCCGAGCGGCGCGCCGTAGTCCGCGTACCACCGAACGCGCGTGCAGTCAGGCATTCCCCCGCTGTTGATACCGACGTTGTTCAACACCACAAAGCGCCCCGTACCGGCACGAGTGTTCATCGCGCCCGGCGACGGGTTGCTGCCGTCGAGCGTGTAGTAGAAGGTCGCGGTTTGCGGAGCGCTCAACCGTAGGTTTACTGGGGCCGCGACGGAGAACGCTCGATCGTCGATCGCCGTCGCCAGGTAGCTCGCAGGCGGGGGCGCGTAGGCGCAGGTCCCCGAGATGCATTGCTCGAAGGCGCCGCAGCGTGTTCCTGCGTTGGCTCCGAGACAGTCTCCGCGAGCCCCGCAGTTGAGCGCGTTGGACTGCGGATCGACACACGAGTCGCCGCACCGAATCGTGCCAGTCGCGCAGCCGCCCGCCCTGCACACACGATTGACGCAGACCTCGCCGGTCATGCAAGCGCGTCCGACGTTGGGGCCCATGCAGTTGCCGCTCGCGCCGCAGAACATTCGGCTCGACAGCGGATCGACGCAGCTGCCGCCGCAGTCGATGGTGCCCATGGGGCAGACGCCGAGACACGCCCCGCCCGAGCACACCTGCGCTCCCGTGCACATCGAGCCTGCGTTGGGGCCCATGCAGTTGCCGCTCGCGCCGCAGAACTGGGGGTTGTTCGACGGGTCGACGCAGCGCCCGCCGCAGAAGATGCTGCCGCTCGCGCAGTTGGTCGTGCATGTCCCGTTGACGCAGCTCTGGCCGGTCATGCAGGGGGTGAAGGTCGTGCAACTGTCGTTGGCGTTGCAGAACTCGGGGTTGGAGGTCGGATCGATGCAGGCGGTTCCGCAGCGAACGGTGCCCGGAGAGCAGCGGAGGTTGCAGCTGCCCGCGACGCAATCGGTGCCGAGGCCGCAGCTGTTGTCGCAGCGACCGCAGTGGTTCGTGCTCGTCGCCGTGTTGACGCACTCGGCTCCGCAGACTTGAAAACTGGCGCCTGCGTCAGGCGGGCACAGAACGACGTCCGAGCTGCCGCCCTCTGCGTTGGCGTCTCCGACGTCGAGCGAGCCGTCGGGCATCGTCCTGTCGACGGTCACGTCTGCGCCCGTATCCGATTGCGCGTCGAGCGCGCCGGTGTCGACGACGGTCGCGTCGAACTGCCCGACGTCGTCTCGCGAGCCATCGTTGGGAAAAGCGCAAGCCTCGAGCGCAGCAGCGATCGAGATCGCGCACATGAATTCGAGTCGTCCTCTGCCTTTGGGGGTCATCATGGCGCTGCTCCTCACTGGACGTCGATGAACCCAACCGCGTTGCCGCCGGGTCGCGCGAGGACGCCGCCGAGACAGCCGTTCTCCCAGGACCATCGCTCTCGGATGTAGTAGCGGCCAGGGCGCATCGGGGCGGTCAGCATGCGGGTGCGAGCTGCGAATCGCCCTGGAAAATTCGTGCCGAACGCGTAGTTCTCACAGACCAACGACTCGTAGTTCTGGGCGTTGTCCGACTCGATCGACACGTTCGCTTGGACGATGCAGCCTGGACACGCGCCGCTGAAATCCGAGGTCCACCACTGGTGGTTGTAGTTGAGCGTGTATCGATCGCCGGGACGAAGCCTGGCGACGGGGCCGCGGCTGTTGATGCTCACGCGATCGACGATCGTTCCGACGTCGCGGATCGGTGACGGTGGAAGCACGACGTTAACCCGACGGGAGTGCACCACTCGCTCGCGTCCGAGCGGCATGCCGTAGTCCGCGATCCATCGAAGGATCGGACACCCGACAGACCCGACGGTGACGAACGCCGCGTTGATGGCAGACATTGTCCCGTTGACGCCTGGAGTCGAGGGGACCTGGCCGTTGCACGTGAACAGGATCGTCGCAGGAATCACGGCTCCGATGCTCACGTCGATCGCGCGGTAGGCGTTGATCGTTCGCTCGAACGGCTCGTCGATGCCGAGCGAAGCGTAGCTCCTCGGCGGCTCGAAGTACGTGCAGGTGCCGCTGACGCACAGCTCTGTCGATGTGCACGCGCGGCCCGCGTTGGCGGCCATACAGTCTATTCGTGCGCCGCAGAACTGGCGATTGGTGTTGGGGTCGATGCAGTTGCCGCCGCAGAGGACGGCGCCCGTTCCGCAGGTCGTTCCGCAGGTGCCGCCGACGCAGATTTCTCCCATTGGGCACGACTGTCCGGCGTTGGCAGTCATGCAATCCATCCGCGCGCCGCAAAACTGGCGATTGGTGTTGGGGTCGATACAAGTGCCGCCGCAGAGGATGAAGCCCGTCGGACAGCGGCAGGTGCCCGCGGTGCAAACCTGTCCGGACGCACACGCCCTGCCGCGGGTCATCGCCGTCGCCGAGCACATCCCCGAGGCGCCGCAGAACGCAGGGCTGGTCTGGGGGTCGATGCAGTTGCCGTCACACGCGATCTGCCCGGGCGGACACACGAACGCGCACGATCCCATGACGCAGCTCTCGCCCCCCATGCACGCGCGGCCGGCGTTTGCGCCAGAGCAGTTTCCGCTCGCGCCGCAGAAGTCCGGGTTGGTGTTGGGGTCGATGCAGCGGTTTCTGCACGCGACGAGTCCCACGGAGCAGGTGAACACGCACGAGCCGGCCTGGCACGTCTCGTCCGGCGCGCACTCGCGATCGCAGCGGCCGCAGCGCAGTCGATCCGTGAGGATGTTGACGCATTGGCCGTCACAGAGCCGCATCGCTGAGCCGGCGCCCACCTCGCACTGGTTGACGTCGGTGACAGAGACGTCCACGACGTCGGGCACCTCGGGGACGTCCGGCGTCACGTTGGTGTCCATGGTCTCCGCGTCCGACGAGCGAACGTCGAGCAGGGCGAGGTCTTCGGTACGCGGCCGCGAGCAGGCGCTCGCGACAAGAACCGCACACAGAATCAAGAGCGCTCGCGGCGGGCTCGCGATCGCAGCTCGGGGCCGAAACGTCATGCGTTGCCTCGTCGAATCGAAGGGTATGAAAGGAGAAGGTTTCGAGCTCGAGCGGACTCTCAAAAAGTGCCGAAGCATTGCGCTCCAACGAGCCCGAGAGAAGGCGTGCAGCTGAGGGTCGCGGTGGCGGGCGCCTGCGGGGCGCTCTGCTCGGCGCGCGGCGCGCGATGGGTGAATCGGATGACGAGACCCGAGGCCACGCCCGCGACGCCGAGGGCGTATCCCGTGACGGCGAGGCCGAAGCCCGCCCACGACTCGCTGAGCACCGCGCCGCAGCGATCGCTTCGGCGCGGGTACGTCGCGGTCGAGAAGAAGCATCCCTCCTCGAAGCCGCCGTCGGCGCGGGGGATCACGTTGCTGTTGTAGAGCGCGACCCGGTTCTGCCAGTAGCCGTGGCCTATCGCGCCGACCACGAGCATTCCCGCGCCCGCGCCGATGAGCGCCCAGCTCGACGCTGGCGCTGGCGGATCGGGAGGCGTCACGGGACCGACGGGACCCTGTCGACGGCCGTTGCCGCGCGCCGTGATGGTGGGTTCGGGGTCCTCTACGGTGATCTCGACCAGCGTGAACGACTCGCGATAGCTGCGGCCGCCTTCGACGTCGATCGCTCGGCGCGCGGTGCGGTAGCCCTCGCGACGCACTTCAATGGCGACCGTGCCTGCTTCGACGCGCAACGGCTGGGCGAGGGGAAACGCGCCCACTTCGCGGCCATTGGCGAAGAGCCGCGCGCCCGCGGTCGAGCACGTGAGCTCGATCGTCGCGATGCGCGCGGCGATGGCGTTGAGGGCGGCCTCGAGCGCCCCTGTGTTGCGCTGAATCCAGGTGTCATCTCGGGCCGACAACGCGGCGCGAAGGTCTCGATCCGCGTCGACCCACTGGCCGAGCGCCTGCTCGGCGAGCGCGATCTGCGCCTGAATTCTGGGCGACGGCGCGATCTCGAACGCGCGGCGAAAGCTCTCGAGCGCCGGTTGATCCTGCCCCGCGCGCCGCTGGGCGACTCCTTGCTGGACGAGCGCCTCCGCTTCCTGCGAGCGATCGGGCGGCGGCGAAACCGGAGCTTGCGGCGCAGACTGCGCATGCGCGCTCGGGGCCTGAAGCAAGGCAGCTGCTGCGCACAGCGCGAAGGGAAGGGTTGCTGACGATGAAATGACGCGCACGGCGTGGGTCATTAGGACAGAAAACATAGAAAAAAGCCAACGGATCGACCCAACAGCCGATCGGCCCGCGCATGACCCTAACGTCGCGACCCTTCGGTCAATCAGCGCAGACGCGCGTCGACGCCGCGCTTGATCACCGTGTCCCGCGATTGCGCCGCGTCGGTGTCTGGGTAGTCGAGGGTGTAGTGAATTCCACGCGACTCTCGGCGCGCCAGCGCGCAGTCGACCATGAGTCGGGCGACCGTGACGATGTTGCGCAGCTCGAGCAGGTCGGCGGTGACGAAATACTTCCAGTAGTAGTCGCGGATCTCTTCGTCGAGCAGCGCGAGCCGCCGCCGAGCCCGCTCGAGGCGCTTGTTGCTGCGGACGATGCCGACGTAGTTCCACATCAACCGGCGGATTTCGTCCCAGTTTTGCGAGACGACGACGGCCTCGTCCGAGGGGACCGCGTCGCCGGTCTGCCACTCGGGGATGTCCGGCCAGCTCTCGCTTCGATCGACGCTCTCGAGCGCGTGCGCAGCGCGATGTCCGTACACGACTCCCTCGAGCAGCGAGTTGCTCGCGAGCCGGTTTGCGCCGTGCAATCCCGTGCACGCGACTTCTCCGATCGCCCACAGGCCCGGCAACGACGTGCGCCCGTCGAGGTCCGTCGTCACTCCGCCGCACTGGTAGTGCGCCGCCGGAACGACCGGGATCGGCCCCGTCGTCATGTCGATCCCCCACCGCAAGCACTCTGCGTAGATGTTCGGAAACCGTGACCGAAGGTAGTCCGGCGAGCGCTCGGACATGTCGAGCCACACGCAGTCTTCACCGCTGCGCTTCATCTCGAAGTCGATCGCGCGGGCGACGATGTCGCGCGGGGCGAGGTCCGCTTGCGGGTGGTGGTTCTTCATGAATGCCGTCCCGTCGGCGAGGCGGAGCACGCCGCCCTCGCCGCGAAGCGCCTCGGAGATCAAGAAGTTCTTCGCCTGCGGGTGATAGAGCGCAGTCGGGTGAAACTGCGTGAACTCCATGTTCGAGACCTCGGCGCCCGCGCGGTAGGCCATCGCGACGCCGTCGCCCGTCGCGACGTCCGGGTTGGATGTGTACAGGTAGACCTTTCCCGAGCCTCCCGTAGCGAGGACCGTCGCGCGCGCCAGGACCGTGTGGACCTTGCCCGCGCGCTTGTCGAGCACGTACGCGCCGCCGCACACATCGGGGCCTCCGAAGCGCGAAAGCACGAGCAGGTCGATGGCCATGTGGTGCTCGAGGATCGTGATCCTCGGGTTCTTCTCAGCCGCTTCGAGCAGACCTCGTTCGACCTCGCGCCCGGTGATGTCTCCCGCGTGAATCACGCGCCGAGCCGAGTGTCCGCCCTCGCGCGTCAGGTCGAACGGCAGCCCGTTGTCCTCTTTGCTCTTGCTGAATTTCACGCCCACCGCGACGAGCTCGCGAATGCGCTCGGGCGCGTCGCGCACGACCATGTCGACGACCGTGGGGTGCGACAGATCTGCGCCGGCCACCATCGTGTCCTTCGCGTGCGCCTCGAACGTGTCGTTCGGGTCGAACACCGCCGAGATTCCACCCTGCGCCCATGTCGTGGCGGCGTCCGAGCGGGTTCGCTTGGTCACGATCAGCACGTCTCCGTGCTGCGCGGCCTTGAGCGCGAACGTCAGCCCGGCAATTCCGCTGCCGAGCACCAGAAAGTCAGTGGTGTAACGCATGGGCTTCGTGGACGCTGAGCCTACCTCTGTCCGAGGCAAGCCCGCCGTGGGAAGTTTGGCGCTCTGGCCCACGTTCACTAAGATACGACTCGTTCATGAAGCGTCCGTCCGTTCGAACTGCGTGGGTCCTGCTCGCCGCGGCCGTGGTCGCGTCGGCGTCCACCCGCGCAGGCGCGGACATTTTCGTAACGCGAAGGGCCGACGGGACGATTCACCTGTCCAACGTTCCGTCGCAGCGGTCCCCGGCGAGCGCGGTGGTCATTCGATCGCGAGAGGCTTCTGCGTCCCGTCGTTCGGCCTCGCCGGTCATCGCCTATGACGGAAGCAACACTCCGGTTGCTCAAGTGACGGCCCTCGGCGACGCCCAGGTCCGCTCGCTCTACCTCGCGACCGCGCGGGATTCGGGCCGGTATGCCCGCTACGACGCGCACATCCGCGAGGCCGCGCAGCTCTACCAGCTGCCCGAGGCGTTCATCCGCGCGGTGATCAAGCAAGAGAGCGATTTCAACCCGTACTCGGTGTCGAGCTCGGGCGCCTCGGGGCTCATGCAGCTCATGCCGCAGACCGCGCAGAGCATGAGCGTTCGCGACGTGTTCGAACCGCGCCAGAATATCCTCGGCGGAACGCGGTTCCTCCGCGTCCTGGCCAACATGTTCAACGGCGACCTCGTGCTTACGATCGCCGCGTACAACGCCGGCCCCAACGCGGTGATTCGGCACGCGGGCGTCCCGCCGTACGAGCAGACGCAGCACTACGTCCGCCAGGTGCTTCGGTACTATTACCTCTTTCGCGCCGGGCAAATGCCTGGGCAATCGCAGCCCGATCCGGCAGCCGCCACGGGAGCGGCCCCACCGGCCGGCGGAGCGGCCGCCGCTTCGACCCCGGCGAACGCCGCGACCGTTCGGTGACCAGCGACGGTGTTTTCGGGGCGTTCTTCGCGGCGTGCGTTTGATGTACGCTCCTTCGCCGTGAAGGCCGCACGCAGCACACACGCCGCATGGTTCACTGCTTGTCTCGCGCTCGTCGCGGCGAGCATTTCGAACGTCTCCCCGTCTTTCGCTCAGGCGCGACCGCCGGCCAACGCTGGCGCCGACGCCGGCGCTCGCTCGGGCACGCGCACCGCGACGCCCGGACAACAATCGCTCATGCGTGGAATGACTGCGTACGCCTCCCGAGACTGGGCCGCAGCGCTCAGCGCATTTCGCGAGGCTCAGCAGCACGCTGAGCAGCGCGTGCAGGCGCTCCTCGGCGCCGCGCACTGTCTGGCGCAGCAGGGCAACGCCGACGGCGCGCTCGCCGGCTTTCGAGAGGCGGCGACAGCCAGCACTCAGCCACAGGCGCAGCCCGCAGATCGCGCTCGCGCGCTGCAGTCGGTGGCCACGCAGCTCGAGGCGATGTCGCGCTGGCAAGAGGCGCTCGCGGCCTGGCAAGAGTGGGCGACGTACGCCGACGCGCATCCGACCGTGGCCAACCCGGCGATCGGTCGCCAGCGCGTGACGGCGATCCAAGCGCGCGACGAGCGCGAGCGGACCGAGTCGCAAGTGCGCACGCGAATCGAAGAGCGTCGCCGTCGCAACGCGCAAAACCCGCAGCAGGGTGGCGCTCGCCCGTAGCAGAGCGTCTCGCTCGCAACGCGCATCGAGCCCGCTCGCGACACGAGTCGCGCTCGGCGGCCGTCAGTTCAACTGTTCGGCCGGAAGCTGCACGTGCAGCGTCCATCCACGATCGCCGCGCTCGACTTCTGCGGTCCCGCCGAGCTGCGTGACGCGCCCCTTCACCGGCCCAGCGGCCTTCTTGTGTCGCGCGCCGTCGTCGCTCGATCCGGGGTCGATGAGCTCGATGTGGACGCCGCCTCGACCGCGAAAGAGATTGACCTCGATCGCCCGCGGCTCTGCGTGCCGAATCGTCTGCTGCGCGGCCTCGAGGATGATCTTCACGAGGTTGCTGCGGAGCTTCTGCGAAGGCGGAGCGAGGCCCGTGACGTTGACGGTGACCGTCGCGCTGACGCCGCTCGTCTCGCTCACCGAAGACACCGTCTGGCGGACGCGCTCTGCGATGGCGTCCCAGCTCGTGGGCTCGTCGTCCTCCGATGCACGACGGGGCGATCGCGGCGGAGGTGGAAGAGAGTTGCGACGCTCGCGGCGCGGCGCGGGCTGCGCTTGCTGCGCGACGCGGGCGATCTCGTTGAGCACAGCGTCGCGCTCGGCGACGGCGCGCGCGGCGCGGCGCGAGAGGCCGACCACCATCACGAACGCGAGCATCGCGACGGACGCCACGATTGCGACGGGCGCCACGGGGCCATTGTGGCTCATCGCCGCGCGAACGAGCGGGGCGAGGGCCGCGCTCGCGCCCGCGACGACCATCAGCGCGTCCGACGGATCTCGCGCTGCGAGCACGAGCAGCCCCGCTGCGTGAATGGCGCTCTGCAACCCGAGCGGCGCGCTCGCGCCGCCCGACGCCGCAGCGCTCGCGACGAGAAACGATCCCCACGACAGCTCATCGATGAGTCCCCACGCGGCTCCGCGTCGCGCCCGAAAGAACGCGAGCGACGCGAGCGCGAACGAGACGATCACCAGCGCCGCCACGGGCCCGCGCGGGGGGCCGAGCCATGGCTCGCTCCGTGGGACGAGCCTCGCTACGACCACAGCCGCGAGCGATGCGAGGCTGAGGTCGACGAGCGGGGCGCGTGCGAGTCGTTGGCGTCGGAGGTCGTCTTCGGACATCGGCCGGACCGTCGAAGGATGCGAGGCATGCTACCGCGAACGCGCGAATGGTCCAGCGTAGCCCGCGCGAACGGAGCCGTTCGCCGCGCCCGCTTCGGACGCCGTCCGCGCCGCGCGGTCAATCCGGCTGAAAATACCGGTTCTGCGTGTAGTCATTGTCGTAGAAGGTCACGCGCTGTCCGCGCAGGACGATTTGCCGCTCGAAGGTCCACGCCCCGAAGGTGTTGACCGCAACGGCGATCGCAAACGCGGCCAACCACAGGCGATTGATCCTGACGCCGTTGAGCGCGAGCAGCACGATCGCGAAGGCGGCTACGTCGTTGCTGAAGCGAAAGCCGAACTGAACCCAACCCGAGTTTTGGTAGAAGAGCAGCACGGTCAACACGGCGCCGGCGCTGGCTGCCAGAAAGAGCGTGTATCCGTGCGTTCCCCTTACGCGTAGCCGGACGAGCTCGAGGAAGTGCGGCGTGGTCACCCATACGGCGAGGCCGTGCAGTGACACGACGACGTAGGGAAAATCCCTGGTAAACCAAGGCGTCGACGCGAGGAAGATGCCCAGGTTGCGGCCCAGGTAGTGGTAGTTGAACAGGCCCCAACGCTCGATGCGGCCTCGCCAGCCGATCTGGAGGTAGCGGTAGCCCGTCTCGTTCCAGTCGTCGAAGCGGAGGAAGTTGAGGTAGCGCGAGATGAAGACCGCGATCGCGACGGGGATCGCGAACTCGACGCACGCGCGGATGGCTTTGCTCTTGTCCGCGCCGGTCCAGAGCTCGATGAGCGACTGCGCCGGCTTGCCGTTGCTGCGATGGACGCGGAGCGCCTCGATCGCGAAGAACGGCGCCGCGAACGCCATGTTCGCGCGCGTGTGAATCGCCAGGCCGAGCAGCACGCCCGCGGCGATGGGGCTTCGCGCGTCGAGCGCGTACCAGAGGTAGCCGATCACCAGCGACGCGTTGATGACGTGCGCGACGAACCAGACAGAGCCCTGGATGCTCGAGAAGAAGAACACCGTCCCGAACGCGAACAAGAGCGAGAAGAGGACGTTCTCCTTCCACGTGCGCTCGCTCTTCTTCTCCCGCGATAGCCGCGCGAGCAAGAGATAGAGCAGCGCCGGAGCGAGCGCTCCGAGCGCGATGTCCAGCCTGCGGTTCGCGAAGTCCCGCCCGAACAGGGCGACGGCGGGCATGTAGACCACCGCGGGAAAGCTCGGAAACGCGACGAACCACTTGTCGTTGTAGAACGCCCAGTCGTTGCCGCCCGCTCCCGGAGGACAGGTCCGCGCCCGAAGCGCTTCTGGCTGACAGCGCACGCTCAGCGTCCCGTGCAGATACGAGTCCGCGAGGTAGCTGAAGTGGTTGTCTGGTGAGTGCGTCGTGAGCCGTTCGGCCGCGAAAATGCCGTACACAACAAGGGCCAGCGCGAAGATCGCGAGCGCGACCTTCCACGGCAGGGGCTCGCCCGTCGGCGTCTTTGCGGGAGCCTTGTCGCGCTCTTCGCCAGCGTCGCTCGCCTTGGGAACTTCGCGCTCCGTTGCTTTCGCCGCGCCATCGGACGAGCGCTCGTCCGCGCCGCCCGCGTCAGCGCTCGTCGCGTCGCGCGCTGCAGGTTTCTCAGTTGATTCGCTCTCGGCCATCCCGATCGATCCTGCGCGCTGTATACCCGAAACTCTGCGATGGGCAGAGCGGCAACGGATTTACGGTTCGACCCCTCGGGCCAAAAATCGCCGCCACCCTCGACGCCATCGCGGACTTGCGGCATCTCTCCGGCGAAATGGCACTGTCCAACGAGATCGCGCGATCGGCGCTCGAGTCCCTGGTTGATCCCCTGTCGAACAAGACCCTCGGCGAGCTCCGCGCGGTCAAACGCGCGGACGTCGCCGGCTCGACGGTCCACGCCGAGGTCGAGCTGTTCTCCCACGCGTCGAGCGCTCGATCCGTGATCGAGCGCGGGGCCAAAGAGAAGCTCGGCGCGCTCGGCGCCGAGTCCGTCGAGATTACGTTTACGGCCAACGTGAGGACGCGGCAGGTGTCCGGCGAAGACCCGTGCCCCGAGGTCAAGAACATCATTCTGGTGATGTCCGGCAAGGGAGGCGTGGGCAAGAGCACCGTCGCGGCCAACCTCACGCTCGCGCTTCATCGCGCCGGGGCGCGCGTCGGGTTGCTCGACGCAGACATCTATGGCCCCAGCGTTCCCACGATGCTCGGGGTGCAAGGACGCCCGGTCAGCGCCGACGGAAAGATGATCGAGCCGCTCGAGCGCTTCGGCGTCAAGATCATGTCCATCGGGTTTTTGCTGGACGATCCGAAGACCGCGGTCGTTTGGCGCGGCCCGATGCTGCACGGCGCGCTTCAGCAGTTTTTGCGTGACGTCAACTGGGGCAAGCTCGACTACCTCGTTTTGGACCTTCCTCCGGGCACCGGAGACGTCGCGCTCACACTGTCACAGCAGGTGAAGGTCACAGGCGCGGTCATCGTGACGACGCCGCAAGAGGTCGCGCTCATCGACGTCTACAAGTCCATTTCGATGTGCCAGAAGCTCAGCATCCCGGTGTTGGGCGTGGTCGAGAACATGAGCTGGTTCATCGATCCTGCCGGCAACAAGCACGAGATCTTCGGCCGCGGGGGAGGGCAGAAGGCCGCAGAGCACGCCAAGGCTCCGTTGCTCGCGCAGATCCCGATGGACTCGCTCGTGCGCGAGTGGGGCGACAACGGAACGCCCGTCGTTCAAGCGCAGCCGAACTCGCCGATCGCCAAGGCCTTCAAGGACCTCGCCGAGACGCTCAGCGACAAGATCACGATGGAGCTCAACGCGGCCTACGGCGGAACCGCGCCGGCCGACGGCCCCAAGCGCCTGAAGATTCTGCGGTGATTCGCGGGATCGCGATCGCTCACGCCGCGGCGACGACGGGGCGTCCGCCCCAGCCTGTGCGCAGGTCGAGCTGACGGTTCCATCCGACGCCGAGGGCGAGGGCGAGGGGGGTTTTGCTCGGCGTTCCGTCGAACGCGATGCCCATCTGGTTGTGCTCGCACCACGCGACACGGCAGGGAAAAGCGAACTCGTATCCGAGCGCGGGCGCGATCACGCGCACGATCGTGGCGGTCCCTGCTCGCACCGGGTGCGCGAGCCTGAGCCGCATGCCGTCGCGCGACACCGCGACGAGCCGCGCCGTCTCGAAGCCGCCTGGCGCAGTGAGCTGCACCGGGACGCCGTCGTCCTCGTCGGTGTCGTCTGGGCCCGGCGCTGATCCATCGCCAGGGATCATCTTGCTGAGCGCGAGGAGCTGCGCGCGCTCTTTCGCGTTGAGGGCAGTGCCGTTTCGACCGGTCGCCTTCGCTTGGAGCTGTACGAAGTCGAAGAGCATGTCGATGACGTCATCCATGGCGTCCTCCGCGGGAGAGCTGTGTTTGAAGTTCTGTCGTCGTGTCGCCAACAAGAGTGCGAGCCTCGTGCCAGCGGCCTGACAGACATTGGACGCACGGTCCCTCGCTAAGGTTTGATCCCTGTGACAACAGGAAGTACGCGTGGATCTATTCGACCGATTGAAGAAGCCAGTGGCTAGCGCAGGCGCCGCCGCGATCCCCGCAGACGTCGACGATCCCGGTGGCCACCATGACCTAAACGTCACAGGTGCCCGCGCTGAACCTCGCCAACCCGACGAGCACGCAGCGCTTCGAGGCCCCCTCGCGGACCGGATGCGACCGAGGACGCTCGAAGAGCTCGCGGGTCACACGGCGCGCATCGGTCCGAACACCCCTCTCGGCCGCGCCATCCTCGCCGATCGCTGCCCGTCGCTCGTGCTCTGGGGGCCGCCGGGCTGTGGAAAGACCTCCCTCGCTCGCATCGTCGCGGCTCACTCGAAGGCACGATTCGAGGCGCTGTCGGCCGTGCTCTCGGGCGTCGCCGAGCTGCGAAAGAGCGTCGAGCGCGCAGAGCTCGAGCGCCGCGCCGGTCGCAGGACGATCTTGTTCGTCGACGAGATTCATCGCTTCAACAAGGGGCAGCAGGACGCCCTGTTGCCGCACGTCGAGGCGGGCACGGTCACGCTCCTCGGCGCCACGACGGAGAATCCGTCCTTCGCGTTGAACAGCGCGGTGTTGTCGCGAGCGCAGGTCGTTCGCTTCGAGCCGCTCGATGACGACGCGCTCGTCGTGCTGCTCGCTCGCGCGCTCGCCGACGAATCGCGCGGCCTCGGTCGCTCGGGCGTGACCGCCGCGCTCGACGTCCTCGCGTTGATCGCGCGCTGGGCCGACGGCGACGCGCGACGCGCGCTCGGGCTGCTCGAGCACGTGGTCGAAGAAGTGCTCGCCCGAGGCGCGACGAGCGTGTCGAACGAGGACGTCGAGGCCTCGGCCAGAGATCAGACGCTCCGCTACGATCGAGACGGCGAAGAGCACTACAACCTCGCGAGCGCGCTCATCAAATCCCTTCGGGGCAGCGACCCCGACGCGGGCCTGTATTGGGCGGTACGAATCATCGAAGCGGGCGAAGACCCGCTCTTCGTCCTGCGGCGGCTGTTGATCTTCGCGGCCGAAGACGTGGGCATGGCGGATCCGCGCGCGATCGAGGTTGTGGCCGCTTGTGATCACGCGTTTCAACGCGTGGGCTTGCCAGAGGGAATGATCCCGCTCGCTCACGCCGTGACGTATCTGGCGCTCGCGCCCAAGAGCAAGAGCGCTTACCGAGCGCTGCGCGCGGTGCAAGCGGCGATTCAAAAGAGCGGAGCCCTGCCCGTTCCGATGAACCTTCGCAACGCCCCCACCCAGCTGATGAAGGCGATGGGATACGGCGTCAATTATCGCGATCCCCACGACAGCGCCGAGGGATGGGTGCCCGAGCACTATCTTCCTGACGCGCTCGAGGGCAACGAGTTCTACGAGCCGACGACGCACGGGCTCGAGGCGAAGGCGGCCGAGACGCTCGCGCGACGACGACGGGCGCGTCGCGAACGTGACCGAGGTTGACCTGATGAAATCCCCGCGCGTCGCGCTCTACACGATCACGATCTTCGCCAGCGCCATGCTGCTGTTCATGGTGCAGCCGCTCGCCGGGCGCGAGCTGTTGCCGAGGCTCGGCGGCGTTCCCGCTGCGTGGACCGCGTGCCTGCTGTTCTTTCAGGCCGCGCTGCTTACGGGCTACGGCTACGTGTGGCTGTCGTCCAAGTGGCCCGAGCGCGTGCGCGCGATCGTCCACGTCGGGTTGCTCGTCGCCGTCGCCTTGGCGTTTCCCGCGTTTGCGCGGCGAGAGATCGCGTTGTCTCCCACCGCCGCGCCCGTTCGATACGCGCTCTCGTTTCTCGCGCTTGCGGTGGGAGCCCCTTTCGTCCTGCTCAGCACGACCTCGCCGCTCTTGCAGCACTGGCTCGCGCGCGAGGGTCAACGTCCGTATGCGCTGTATGCAGCGAGCAACGTCGGGAGCCTCGCGTCGCTCTTGCTCTATCCGTTCGCGATCGAGCCGCTCTTCGCGCTGAGCGCGCAGGAGTCGCTCTTTCGCGCGCTGTTTGTGGCAGTGGCCGTCCTCGTGGCGCTCTGCGCGCTGCCAGCGCTCCGCGCGGGAGGGCGAGCAGAACAGGTCGCGCCGAGCGGCGAGCCGCCCACGGCGATGCGCCGCGCGTGGTGGGTGTTCTTCGCGCTCGTCCCGACGATGCTCTTGTCGGGTGCGACGACGCACATCACGCTCGAGCTGGCGCCGTTGCCGCTGTTGTGGGTCGTTCCGCTGGCGATCTACCTCTTGAGCTTCGTGCTCGCCTTCTCGACGCGCGTCGCAGCGCCGCCGTCGTGGCTGGCCCGAGCGTCGGCGCTCGTCGCCGTGGTGCTCGTGTTCGCGACGGTCGTGCACGCCAACAACCCCGTCTGGGTGCTGGTCGTGTTCAACCTCGGCTACCTGTGGGTCGCGAGCTGGATCTCGCATCGCAGGCTCGCGGATGACGCTCCAGACCCAGCGTATTTGCCGGAGTTCTACGCGTGGCTCGCGGTCGGCGGCGTGCTGGGAACGCTCGTCACCGCGGTCCTCGCGCCGGTCGCGCTCCCCGACTTGTGGGAGTACCCGATCGCGATCGCGCTCGCGACCGCGACGCGACCGCTCGGCGGAATCGTCCGCGAGGACGGCAAGTGGCGCGACGACCTCGCGTACGTCGCCGCGGTGCTCGCCGCGACGGTGGCGCTCGGATTCCTGCTGAAATCCACGCGGATTGGGCTCGTTCGCGTCCCGCTCACCTTCGCGCCAGCGCTGTTGCTGGTCTACCGCGTGATGGGTCGACGCCGTCGCTTCGTGCTCGGGCTGCTCGCGATCATCGCGGCCGGCGCGTTCGTAGGCGATACCGGCGACCGCCGGCTCGTCACGCGGAGCTTCTTCGGCGTGCTTCGCGTGGTCGACGAGGGCAACGCGCGCAGGCTCATGCACGGAACGACGCTGCACGGAGCGCAGCGCTTTCGCGAGCGAGAGCAGTGCAATCCGCTCACGTACTACGCGCGTCGCGGGCCGCTGGGACAGTATTTCGCCTCGGAGACCGCGCGCGGCTCGCGCGGTCGCACCGTGGCGATCGGCCTCGGGACGGGCGCGGTGCTCTGCTACGCGAGCCCGGCAGAGCCGTGGCGCGTGCTCGAGATCAACGCCGACGTGCTGCGCATCGCGCGCGACCCGCAGTGGTTTACGTTTATTCGCAACGCCGGGACGCGGGACCTCGCGCTCGACCTCGACGACGGGAGGCTCGGCGTCGAGCGCGAGCGCGACGGGAGCTTGCGTCGGATCATCGTCGACGCGTTCAACTCGGACTCGGTGCCGGCGCACCTGCTCACGCGCGAGGCGCTGCGGATCTACCTAAGAAAGCTCGAGCCAGGCGGCCGTCTCGTGATGCACTTGTCCAACCGTGTGCTCGACCTCGAGCGGGTGCTCGCAGCGGTCGTCGTCGCCGAGGGCGTTCGCGCCAGAACGAGCGCGCCGAACGAGGTCGCGACGTGGGCGATCGTCGCGAAGACCGACGCCGACCTGGCAGATCTGGACGCTCGAGCGTGGCCGAGGCTCGACGCTGCGCGTGCGGGTACGCAGCGTGCGTGGACCGATGAGTACTCGAGCCTTCTGTCCGCGGTTCGAACCAGCGCTGAATGACCGCGCGTCGAGCTGATTGCCGCGGATCGAGTCGTGCGTCGCGGTCGCGAGTCAGAGCGCGGGTCGGAGCTTGTAGACGATCGCGATCACGGTGACGGCGTACAGCACGAGCGTGAGCATGAACGGGACGTTCTTCAGGATCTCGTCCGTCGGCGAGTCGAGCCGCGAATCGTCTCGGGCGATCTGAAGGAACATTCCGATCCCGGCGACCACAAAGGGCGTCGTCGCCCAGAGGTAGCTCGTATGAAAGAACGCCACCGTCGCAGGATCGAGCGTGTACGCGACGTACGACGCGATGCAGAGCGCGGCGAGCACGAACAAAAGCCGGTCGAGCGTCTTGGGATCGTAGTCGTCGAGCGCGGCGCGAGCCTTCGATGCGTGAACCTTCAGCTCGTGGCGGCGCTTGCCGAAGCCCATGAACATCGCGAGGAGCGCCGTGCAAGCGATCAAATAAAACGACGGGCGCACGGGGTTGCCCTCGGTCGAGACCGCGTAGCAACCGGCGACGACGCGAAGCACGAATCCCGCGGCGATCGACGCTACGTCGACGTACGGGACGTGCTTGATTCGAAACGTATAAGCGATGTTGTTGAACAGGTACGCAAGCGCGGCGAGAAACACCCCGAGACCCAGGCCGAGCGCGCCGCTCAGCGACAGGAGCACCAGCAGGACGCCGAAGATCGTCGCCTCGCGCTCCGAAACGACGCCCGCGGCGATCGGACGCTTGCATTTGGTGGGGTGGTTGCGGTCCGCTTCGACGTCGACCACGTCATTGAGCGTGTAGATCGCGCCCGCAAGAAACGAGAACACGACGAACGCGGCGAGCGCGCGCAGGAGCACCTCGGCATGAAACAAGTTCTTCGCGAAGACGATCGGCGCCAGAACGAAGACGTTCTTGAACCACTGCTTGGGGCGCATCGTCTTGAGCAGACCGGCCAGCACAACGGCGGCGGAGACTACGCGGCGCGCGCCAGTCGAGCAACCGCGAGCTTGCGTCGGTTGCCTTCAGTGGCGTTTTCCGTGGCCGCGCTCTGCGTGCTCGCAGGAGAGTCGCACGCGCAACGCGCGCCCCAGGCCCCGCAAGCGCCTCTCGCGCCCAGCGCGCCGACGGCGGCGACCCGTCGTCCGACGCCCGAGTCCCGCGTCGACGAGCGCTTCCGCGAGGTGCTCGCGCGCCCCCGCGAGCCGCACGCGGCGGTGTCCATGTTGCGTATCTGGGAGCAGCGAGACTGGGTGCACCCCCTCCGAGTCGCCGATCGGATGCGCTCGCTCTCCAACACCGCGAGCCTTCTGCCTGAGCATCGCTCGCTCGCTCGGGTGTTCGAAGCGCGTGCGCGCCGTCGCCTGGGGCAGCTGCGCGAGGCCGAGCAGACGGTGCGCCCGCTCTCGTTCATGACGCGATGGCTGGTCGCTGGCGCCATCGACAACGAAGGCCGCGGCGGCTTCGCGCTCGAGACCGAGCCCGAGGCGCAGCGATACCGACCGATCGACATGAACGTGTCGTTTCCAGGCAAAGAGCGGCCCGCGCGCTGGAGGGCGATGCCCGAGCTCTCTGTCCTCGGGCTCAACCCGATCGGCTCCGCCGTGCGTCCAGAGCAAAACGTCTGCGCCCTCGCGCACACGACCGCCACGGTCCGAGGCAGCGCGGCGATCGACGCGGTGCTCTGGTTCGGCGCTGGCGGTCAATCGAAGGTGTACGTCAACGGAGCGTCGGTGCTCGTCGACGACGTCGCGCGCGCGCGACCCTTTCCTGATCGCCACGGCGCGCGGGTCCGACTGCGTCCGGGCGCGAATCGAATCCTCGTAAAGGTGTGCGTCGCGACCGAGCCGCTCGCGTTCTTCGCGCGCTTCGCGACGCCCGCAGGAGCTCCGCTCGACCTCGCGGTCGACTCCGATCCCGCCGTCGGACCGGCGCTCGATCGACCGACGACCCCCGTCGCGATCCCCACTCCATTGGGCCTGATCGCGAGCTGGGCTCCTCGCGTCGAGGGCGACCGCGCGAGCGCCGAGGACCTCGAAGACTACGCGCGATGGCTCTCTGCCACCGGAGCCGAGCCGGCCTCCGAAGACATCGCGTCGGACCTCTCGCGGCGCGGCGCAGAGCGCGGCCCCACGGTCGCGCGTTGGCTGCTCGTCGCCGAGCTCGCTCGCGGCCGCAACAACCGTCTTCTCGCGATTCAGCGAGCGATCGACCTGGACCCCACCGATCCGCTGCCGCTCCTCGCGTTGGCGCACGAGCGCCGCACCGGCGTTCGTCCCGAAGAAGCGATGCCGATCCTCGATCGTGTCCTCGCTGCCAACCCCAGCGACGTCACGGCGCGCATCGAGCGAGCGCTCTTGCTCGACTCTACGGGCCTCACGCTCGCGGCCAGGGCCGAGCTCGAGCGCGCCGCCAACGTCGCGCCGCACTCCGCCGCGCTGCTCGAGTTGCGCGCGAGCATGGCGGACCGCGCGAGGCTCAACGACGAAGCGCGCGCGCTTCGCCTGACGCTCAGCGACCTACGCGGCGACGATCCCGCGCTGCATCGGGACCTCGCGAACGATGCGCGCGTGCGTGGTGATCGTGCGGAGCTCCAGCGCGAGGCGCTGGCCGCGATCGCCCTCGTCCCCTACGACACAGGACTGTACGGAGCGGCTGCCGAGCTGCTCGAGACCGCAGGAGAATCCGACCGAGCGCTCGATCTGTTGCACCGCGCGCTCGACATCGCGCCGGACGCCGCCGAGCTGTGGCGGGCGCAGGGAGAGATGCAGATTCGCGCGGGTCGGCGCGACGACGCGCGCACCTCGATGCGCCGGGCGCTCGCGCTTCGCCCGCAGGATCGCGCGCTGCGCGCGCACATCGAGGCGCTCGAGCCTCCTGTGCCGCGACCGGACGAGGCCCTCGCCGAGGCGCCAGCGACGTTTCTCCGCCGACGCAGCGCGCCTTCGTCGAGGCCGGCGGACTACCGCATGCGCTCTCTTCACGAGCTCACCGTTCGCACGGTGTATCCCAACGGCCTCTCGGGGACCTTTCGTCAGACGGTCTTCGAGGTGATGACCGCCGAGGGCGCGCAGCAGTTTCGGCAGATCCCGGTGGGATTCGACCAGGATACGCAGCGGTTCGAGCTTCGCGCCGCGCGCGTGTATCACCGCGATGGGTCCGTCGACGAGAGCACCGGCCTCGAGGAGTACACGGTCTCCGGCGGCGCTTCTCGCATGTACTACGACACGCGCGAGATGGTGGTCTCCTTTCCGCGGCTGCAGATCGGCGACGTCGTCGAGGTTCGTTGGCGGGTCGACGACGTCGCGCAGCGCAACGCCTTCGCGGACTACTTCGGCGACCTCGAGATCTTTCAGAGCGACACGCCTCGCGCGAGCGTCCGGTACGTGCTGAGGGCTCCGTCTGGCAGGACGTTCTACTTTCGTCCGCCGGCGCTGCGAGGGCTCGAGCGCACCGAGCGCGACGAGCCGAACAACACACACGTATTCGAGTTCGCGGCGCGCGACATCGCCCCTGTGCCGCCCGAAGAAAAC
>LNFM01002076.1_pt1 | contig 43121 bp, 45 predicted proteins | sample 596031 | NCBI WGS metagenome assembly LNFM01 (sample SAMN04254537, study PRJNA301005) | activated carbon metagenome | isolation source: dual media filters at the Ann Arbor, Michigan drinking water treatment plant | place: USA: Ann Arbor
TGTCGCGGGAGTTGCGCTGCATGGTGTGCCAGAACCAGTCGATCGATGATTCCGATGCGCCATTGGCGCGCGACTTGCGGCTTCTGGTGCGCGAACGGATCGCGTCCGGAGAAAGCAACAGCCAGGTGATCGATTTTTTGGTGGCGCGCTACGGAGACTTCGTGCTGCTGAGGCCGCGCCTCATCGGCGTAACGCTATTGCTGTGGTTTCTGCCGCCGCTCGTCTTGTCGGGCGGAGGCTTGGCGCTTTGGCTCAATAGCCGTCGGCGCCTGCGGCTGTCTGACCGTAGCAGTCCTGACCCACTCGAATTGAGCGAAGAGGAGAAGGCTCGGCTTGAGCGCCTGATCGGTGGACCCGCATGAAGGAGGTCTGGCGCGCAGGTGTGCTGAATTTCGCAAGGAGATAGTGCCACCTCGCAGAGCTTTCTGGCGGGGATCAAATGGGAAGTCATTTGCTCGTCCGCAGGCTGCGCGAGCTGTCAAAGAATGAAATTATCCTGGCGTCGCTTTGTAGAGTGCCGCGGATGTGAAGAGGAGAACTGAATGCGAGGACTGTGGATGGTGGCTCTATTCGCCGCTTGTTCGGGTGAAGCCGGTGCGCAGGATGCCGCGGCGGGAGAGAAAATCTTTGGCGTGTGCAGGGCTTGCCATCAGATAGGAGAAGGCGCGAAGAGCGGCATTGGTCCATCGCTCAACGGCGTAATCAGCCGCAAAGCCGGCACTCTCCAAGGTTATTCCTACTCGGCAGCCAACATTGGATCCGGCCTCACTTGGGATGAGGCGACGTTCCGCGAATACATCAAGGATCCGAAAGCGAAGGTTCCCGGCACCAAGATGTTCTACGCGGGACTGAAGGACGAACAGAAGACGAGCGATCTGATCGCCTTCCTCAAACAGTTCGATGCCGATGGCAAGAGAAAGTAGGAGTCGCCGAACGGGCGCGCTTCTGTAGAGAATGCGCGTCCCCACATGCTTCAGACGGCTCCCTGCCGGGTTCGTCTGTCGATCGCGCCGCGTGGTTTTACATCGAGACTGCGCGATCGAAGATATTGTTTGGCCAGGCCGAACCCATCGATCGGAGACGTTATCGGGGGTGAAACACCTGCCGCAGACGCCAACTCCCGGTCTCGACGGACTGCTGAGGCCGGAAGCGAACGCTCCTTCACGACATCGGTTAAGCCGACCTCTTCTAGCCGCGGTCCACATTTAACGGTAGTTCGGCATCAAACTGAGCTGCGCGTGAGCAACTCGCCTGTGTCAATTCATATCTGGCCGGACGCAATCAAGGCCCGGCGAACGGGTACCGTGTATTGGTTTTGCAACGATCCTTGGAGGTCTCATGCGCTTTTTTTTCAACATTCAAGACAAGCTCAAGATCGAAGACGAGGTGGGACGCGAATTTGACCTGGCGTCAGAAGCGGTGATGTTCGCCAAGCAACTTGCCGCGGACATTCGCTGCCTTGAAATGACCGTCAGGCCCGCGCTTGCGATTGAAGTGGTTGCCGAAAACGCGGAGCGCATTCATCGGGAAGCGGTCTTTGCATGAGTAGTGCGGCGCCGCACCTGCCCTTTCTCGGGATCGGTCCAGGCCGAAAGGCGGGGCTTTGCATGGGTTCCGGTCACCTGCGTCAAGCGTGCCGGCAACTAATCCGCTTTTGCTGATTGATGGGGCCGTAGGTGACGATGCTGATAGTCTGCATGCTCGCTTTTTGGATGGGCTACTCGGTCAATCAAGGCGGGACCTGTGCCGTCGCGACTGCCTACGAGATAATCAATCATCGTCGGCCCCGTCTGTTCATTAGCCTCGCGGCCGTCTCGGCCGCCGCAGGCCTCGTCGCCGTGCCCTTGGTGTGGTTCGCCGTGGGGTCGGCCATGCTTGCCGGCACCGTCGACGTGAGCGGCACCGTGCTGGTCGGGGCGGTGGTTTTCGGGATCGGCGCCACCATCAACGACGCATGCTTGCTTGGGTCGCTCGGCCGTCTGGGAGAAGGGAAGCTTCGGCTTGTCGTCCTTCCAGCCGGTCTGGCCGCCGGGTTTTTTGCGGCCGACAGCACCGGCATAGACAGGACCCGGTACGTCCATGACAGCATATTGTCAGCACCGAGCACGACAGGATAAGTGGCTTTGGCGGCTTTCGCGGCAACGCTCGGTTTGGCGCTTGCGCTCGTCTCACGCAGTCGAATTGGCCGCCAACCGGGACAATGGTCACTCGGCGTTTCCGTGCTGGTGGTCGGCGCGACCGGAGGCTCGCTCTATGCGATCGCGCCTGCCTGGACATACGCGGATCTGGTACATCGCAGTCTGCCGCTTGCGATGAGCCTGAAAAATGATGTGGCTGCGTTGACGGTGACGGCCACAATCGCGGGCGCGGTCGGGGCCGCTCATCGCCGCAAGCGGTGGCGTCCGCAGGACGACTATCGGCGGCTTTCTGATGGGATTGGGGGCGGCGGTGATTCCCGGCGGTAATGACGGGCTCATCCTCGCCTCCATGCCTGCGCTTTCTATCGGCGGCGCCGTTGCCTATGTCGTTATGCTCGCAACCATCATGACTGCCCTAGCAGTCAAGTGCCGTTGTATGGGTGAGTGAATGAATGGGACCAAGCCTGACGAGCGGAGCGTGTGCAAGCACATGCCAATGCACATTCCTGCCGGCGAGGAGTCCTGCAGAATGACCATCGGCGCCTTTGCCCAGCAAGCCGTTTCCGGCGCAACGTGAGAAAAGTGAGCCTCTCCGCGAGTGCGACCTGATCTTCAGGCGAAGCCATCGAACCGATCAAAACAATCGAAGAGAACGCACCATGAGTAACATTGAGGAAGTGCTCTACACTGCCCACACTCATACCACTGGCGGCTGTGTGACGCCGGCGCTTCCCGCATCGACAAGAACGGATTCGTGCTCACGGGAGCGGAGGCGGGGGCAGGGTCCCCGTACGCGACGTCGCGGCCTGGCATTTTTGCCGTCGGCGACGTCCGGGCCGGGTCTGTGAAGCGAGTAGCTTCCTCAGTCGGAGAAGGCTCTGTCGTGATCTCAAAGGTGTGGGATCATTTGAAGAACTGGATTGCTTCGTAGGCAGCCTTCAAAATGTTGTCCACGCTGTAGTGTGTTCTGAAAGCTGCTTGATTGCGTCGGCTTAGTTCTGAACGGACCTGGCCACGGCTGCAGATGGGTCCCGCGACGGCCGGTTTTGGCGCAAACTGCCGTTGAAGCTGGTATGCCGTCGCGACCGAGGATAGGAAGATCCATCCCGACCTAATATATCGAAAACCAATGACGCGCCTTGACCCGGCCCTAAAGGGCCAAGTTTGCGGCGCGCAAGGGGATCAAAGCAAGTCACGCGGTCTATGTATCGCAGCCCAAGGCCGTTGCCAGGCTGATCGAAGATGCAGCAGAAGTAGTCAGCAAGTAGCTTCCGGCTTCCGGCGCCTGTCGAACGCGGAGTTCCGTATCTCGATCTCAAGACGATCTTGCTCGATGCGGGATTGGCCGGGGCCGAGCACCGCGTCGGATATTCATCTGGAATATCCGACGCAAGAGAGATCTTCGGCCCGTCGATGTCAGTAACCAATGGTCAAGGCCATGATGCATGCAGAGCGGATCGCGCTCGTTACCGGCAGCAAAAGTCAGTTTAGTCGCAAGGGCAGGCTCAGCTGTTGCCGGGGATGCGAGCAATGACCTTGATCTCGAAGTCGAATCCAGCGAGCCAGGTGACACCGAGTGCGGTCCAGGTCGGATAGGGCGCCTGCGAGAAGACTTCCTTCTTAACCGCCAAGACCGTCGGGAATTGCTTTTCCGGATCGGTGTGAAATGTCGTGACATCGACGATGTCGTCGAATGTACAGCCGCCTCCCGCTAGGGTCGCTTCCAAGTTGGAGAAGGCCAGCCGAACCTGCTCGCCGAAGTCCGGCAATGGCGACCCGTCTGGATCACTTCCGACCTGGCCGGAAACGAACAGAAAATCGCCGGAGCGGATCGCGGCCGAGTAACCGTAGGTCTCATAGAGGGCCTGGCGTCGTTCGGGGAAAACGGCGTCGCGTTGCGTCATGACATCATCCATTTGAGGTTGCGCCCCTGCGTTGCCCCTCGGCACGCTGAGATCGAAATTAAACTATGCACGAGCCGCGTCATTCGATATACGGGGCGTATGTGAACTAACGATATACGCGGTGTATGTCAATCAAAATACGCCGCGTATGCGAAATGGAGATCAGAGTGCGCCCTCAACGTCGCATCGACACGATGGAGGAGAACCGCGTCAAACTCGTCTCCGCCGCACGGCGGGCCTTTGCGGCGAGCGGGTTTGCGGACGCGTCGATGGACGAACTGACCGCAAATGTCGGGCTGACGCGCGGCGCGCTGTATCACAATTTCGGCGACAAGAAGGGGCTGCTCGCTGCGGTGGTTGCCCAGGTCGACGGCGAAATGGCTCAGCGTGCGCAGCAGGCCGGAAAAGCGGCCGCGAATGAATGGGAAGGTCTGCTCGCAGAGGGATCGGCCTATATCGAAATGGCGCTCGATCCGGAGGTGCGCCGGATCGTGTTGCTGGACGGGCCGGCGTTTTTGGGTGATCCGTCGCAATGGCCGAGCCAGAACGCTTGTTTGCATATGACAAAGCAAGCGGTCGGCAGGCTGATCCTCGACAAGATCATGGTGCCGATTGACGTCGAGGCCGCAGCGCGTCTCCTGAACGGCGCAGCGTTGAATGCGGCCCTCTGGGTTGCAGCAAGCGACGCGCCTCGAGAAGTCCTGCCCAAAGCCGTCAAGGCTTTTCGTCTCATGGCAAGAGGCTTACTGGTGAAGCGAGGCCGAGCTTGAGCCCCCGCGGGCCGGATTAGGGGGGCGATCCCGCGACCGACCGCTTCTGGCGCAAAGCAGTCGTTGAGGTGCGGATGTTAGATCTCGCTAGCCCGAAGTGGACCTAGTCCCATTGGCCTTGGACCGGACTGACCAGAGTTGCGAGCGCCAATCCAAACGCGTTTAGGGTCGATCATTGTCTCAGATTTGCGAGATTCCGACCGCCCCGCCCGTTGCCTAGCTGTTCGCATGAGCCGCCGATTTTCTCCCAATTGCTTACTCGCGCGAATGAAACAAAACTGAAGCTCAGGCCGCGCCTGTGTATCCGGTTGTAGACAAAGAAAAACTGGCGCACCGACACGATTCGAACGTGTGACCTTTGCCTTCGGAGGGCAACGCTAAGCGACCGCCTGGAATAGCAATTTGAGATGGTTGCGCGTCTCCGATTTGAACCTACCGCTCGATGGGACCGGGGCTTTACGCGGATGCCCGGGAAAAACATCGTAGATTACGCTGGTGTTGGGACCAGCGGTGCGCTCCCTTGACTCGAACCCCCGACCGCTCACAGCCAGCTCCGTGCTAGGGGTGAACCCCAACAGGCCCGTCAGAGACTCTAGGATGAGAGAAGCTGGCGCCCGCAGTGTCAACATGTGCCAGCTTTTGGGCTGGCAAGGCCGTAACGTGTTCTGCCCAGCGTTCGAGCGCCCCGCGCATCTCGGCGGCGTATCGAGCGCGGTTATATACCCCGGCAACGCCCGCCCGATGACCGCTGACATGGTTTAGGATCGCCTCCACGATGTGTGGCAACACGCCAAGCCGGTCGGCCATCACCGTGGACGCTGATCTCCGAAGATCGTGAACTGTCCAATGGGGCAGGGGTTTGCCCAGCGCTTCCGCGATCCGTGCATCAAGCGCCGTCTTCGACTTGGACCAGCCCGAGAAACCACGATGCGGGTCACCGCAACGTCGGGGCCCGTCACCAAAAAGGAAGTCTCGGCCGTTTCGGCGGTGCGGGAGTAGGGCCAGGGCGGCGGGAACTAATGGTAGCGAATGCTCGCGACGGTTCTTTGTCCGGGCGCTTGGCAGCTTCCAGAGCCCCGAAGAGGTATCAATTTCGGCCCATTGCATACTGCCTACTTCATCACGGCGTTGGGCTGTGAGCAGCAACAAACGCACAATGCGTCCGTAATCGTCATCGCCACAGGCCTGCCAAATGGCTGATAGCTCCGTCTCTGTGAGGACCCGTTCGCGACTTCCCGGCTGTGTGGGTCGGTTAGTGCCGAGAACCGGGTTCGCAGCAATGTCGAGGCCCTCGCGTATTGCCCAGTTGAACATTGAGGACAGGGCTGTACGGGCGCGGGCGGCTGAGACCGCTCCATGAACTGATGCGAAGTCAGCGATACGAGCCGAGATATGTCGGCGAGTGATCTGGAAGACCGAGACCGGATGCAGGGGCTTCCAACTGACCAACAAGTAGCGTTCTATCTCCGAATAGGTCCGGGGCTTCAGCCTTTGTTTGGCGTTCCGGAGATATTGATCCGCGATTGCCCGGAGAGTGTCGGCCGCCTGCAGGCGCGCCTTGGCTTTCTCGTCCGCCGGGTCTTTGCCATTCGCAACCAGGCCCAAAAGCCGTTTGGCCTCCTTGCGTGCAAGCTCTGGTGTCCAAGGGGCGCCGTGAGGACCGATGGTCACGAAGCGCTGCCGACCGAACACCCGGTACTTGAGAACGTAGGTCGCTTGGTCGCGTTGACGCCGAACGCCAAAGCCCCGCACCGCTTCGCGGTGGTCTGCATCCCAAATAGTCTCGCCCGGCTTCAGTGCTTGCACTGCGCGGATCGTTATATTTGAGACAGCCATCGATCACCTCTGTAGCTACCACGTAGCTACCACCATAGCGCCAATTGCAGCGCAGGTAAGGCGGGGGACGGCGGGCTTGTTTATTGATAATGCTGTAATTTTCGCAGGGAAGGCGGGATTGGCGTAGTACCGGCGAAGCCCTCGCGGTGTCTGTGGAACAGGAGGTCGGTGGTTCGAGCCCACCCAACTGTACCAGCCCCGCCGCTCGCTGAATTGTCGTTCTCGCTGTTGCGACACTTGCGACGCGACATTTCGATCGCGACGTGTGGCTTTCGCGCGCTTGCGAATCACCCGCATTCATCCACAATTTATTTGGTTCATCGGGGCGGGGGGATTGACGATGCTTTTCCGAAACGGAAATTTTCAGCTTGGGTTGTTGCTGACGACGATACTCCTGGCTTCGCCGTGGCCTGCAGGCGCCCAAGGGTACACCCCCGACCAGGAGCAGGCCTGCACGCCGGACGCGTTCCGTCTCTGCAGCGCGGCCATTCCCGATGTCGGCCGTGTGACGGCGTGCATGGTCGCCAAGAAGTCCCAGCTCTCGCCGGCCTGCCGGGCTCATTTCCGGTCCGACAACGAGCGCGAAGCCGTGGCCAGACCCGTCAACCGCTGATCGGCCAGCAGCACGCAAGCCTGCAAGTGCTGAACCTTTAAGCTTGGGACAAGCCGGCCGAAAAAGCCGGCAACTTGCCGCGACGTGACGGCGGCGCGCTGTTTCAAGACCCCCTCGCGCGACAGACTGCCGCTTGCCAGTTGCCTGCCCAATGAACATCTCCCTTGGCAAGAGGAGAGGTCCATTGAGCGAGCACCAGAAAGAGCTCGACCGGCATTTCGCCTGGTTCGAGAACAAGCTGCCGTCGCGTCCGGCGAAGTTCGTCGGCTGGCTGCGCAAGCCGTCGTCGATCTACGCTAGGATTCCGCTCGCCACGCTGCTGATCGCCGGCGGCGTGTTCAGCTTTCTGCCGATACTCGGCGTCTGGATGCTGCCCCTCGGACTCCTTTTGTTCGCGCAGGATGTGCCGCCATTGCAGAAGCCGATGGCGCACGGGCTCGGATGGATCGAGCGCAAATGGCTCGAACGCGAACGGATAAAACAGGAGCGCGAGCGCGCCAAAAACTAGCGACGGGCGGTCAAGGCCTTCACCCGATTCCAGTTTTGGTTGCAGGAGGTTGCTGGTGTGACTCAAAAACCAGCCTTGTTGGCAATTAAGTGGCCTCATCGCGGCAAACTGTAAATTTATCTTTCACGAATCAGCGCGCTGATTCATTTTCGGCTTCTGGGGTCAATCTGGAGGCCAAGGTATGAACGTCATAGTTTTTGCTTCGCGTAAGGGGGGCTCGGGAAAAAGTACCCTGGCTGCTCATCTCGCTGCCCATGTTCACAAGGCAACGAAACCAATTCTTCTCGTCGATGCCGATCCGCAGGGTTCGCTTACTCTCTGGCACAAGCTGCGCGGCACCAACGAACCGCCGATCAAGGCCGCCGTGAATTCCGTCAGCGGTATCGTTGCTGCAGCCAAGCGCGACGGTGTCGAATGGGTTTTCATCGACACGCCGCCGAACCTGTCGGCCGTCGTCGACGACGCCATCCGCAACGCAACGATGGTGATCATTCCGGCCCGGCCCGGCGTGTTCGACGTCAATGCGGTGCAGGAAACCATTCAGACCTGCCGTTCGGCGCGCAAGCCCTACGCGGTCGTGGTCAACGGCGCTCCGGCCGAACGTGACGGCGTCGAAAGCCGCATCGTCACCATCGCACGTGAAGCGCTCGCGAAATTCCGCGCGCCGGTGTGGAGCGGCCAGATTACCAACCGCGCCGATCTGATCATGGCGCTCAGCCAGGGCGAAGGCGCTCGCGAATATTACGCGGAAGGCCGGGCTGCGGCCGAGATCACCAGGCTGTGGGGCGCGATCGAACGTTCGATCAAGGCGATCCGCGGAACGGCGTCGGCTTCGGGCGTCATGCACAAGCAGGCGGCGTAACAACGCCGCTTTTCTTCTTCCGGACGGACAAAGACGCGCGGGCTCCGCGCGTTTTTCTTTTTTGTGGGATCGTCATTCCTGGGTGGTGCGTTAGCACCAGACCTCAGATGCGCAATTGGGCATCGGGGAATCTCGAGATTCCGGGTTCGATGCTTTGCATCGCCCCGGAATGACGGGGAGAGTCTCTTACGCCACCATCAGCATGTAGAACACCACGACCGGCGACGCGGTCAGGATCACCGACCAGATGCCGATGGCCCAGAGGATATCCTCAGTCGAAAACCCCTGATCCTGACGAATGGTGTCCTTATATTCGAAATGCACGGCGCGCCCCCGCGTTCTGTTGTTTGTGGGGATATTGATAGGCGAGCCGGCTTTAAGATCGCGGTGCGAATTTCCCTCGCATTTGACCGCAGGCGCTACCGCCGATTAACCACCGCCGCATCCTGGTTAACGGCGGGTCACCGCGGGGCTTCGAAGTCGAGCGAAGCTCCATCCGCGACATTAAAATTTTATGCGTATCGATCTGCCCTCAAGAAAAAACACGGGGGGATTCCAATGATCGATCACGACAAGAGATATCCGACCAGCCCGTACGCCCAGCGCGTGCAGGACGTACTGCTGGTGTCGTCATTCGCCATGTGGGCGATGGTGCTCGGCTTCGCGCCGGTGCTGACCTATCGCCTGCTGGTGAGCTGACGGCTAAGCATTCCGGTTCTCCCTCTCACCGTCGAGGCGAGAGGGAGTTCTGCTGATGCTACGCGCGCCGCAGCAATGGCGGTCGGCGCCGTTCGAATTCCGCATCGAGCCGTGCCGCCAACTCCGCGCTCACGTCCACCATCGGCAGCCGCACTTCCGCGCTGTCGATCAACCCGCTGCGCGCCAGCCAGTATTTTGCGGGCGCCGGGCTCGGCTCGGCGAACAGCAGTTGCGTCAGTTCGGAAACGCCTTGCCAGCACGCCAGCGCGCCGTCACGGTCACCCTGCTTGTGCAGCGCGTAGACCGATGCGAATGCTTCGGTCTCCAGATGGGCCGACAGCAGGATGGCGCCGTCGGCGCCGTCGGTCAGCGCCTCGTGATAATGCGCGTCCTCGCCGGTCAGCACACGAAAGCCCGATGGCTTGCGGCTGATGAAATCGATCGACTGCGCGCGGTCGGCGCTGCAATCCTTGATGCCGACGATGTTCGGATGTTCGGCGAGTTGCAGCAGCGTCTCGTTGGTGAGGTTGACCGCGGTCCGGTACGGGATGTTGTAGAGCACGAGCGGCCATGAGGCGTGACCGGCGAGCGCCTCGAAATGCCGGACCAGGCCGCGCTGCGAGGGCCGCGTGTAATAGGGGCTCGCGATCAGATAGCCGTCGATCGGCCAGGCCGCGGTCTCATCCAGCGCATCCAGCATCTTCCCGGTCGCGGCGCCCGACAGCCCGAGACAGAGCGGCATATAACGCTGGCTGGCGGATAGTTCCGTGCGCACCGTCGTGACCAGTTGTTCCAGTTCGGCAGTGCCAAGCGCCATGCCTTCGCCCGACGTCGCCGCGAGGATCAGGCCGTCGACGGGGCCGCCGGCATAGTGCCTGACGAGCCGCCGCAGGCTCGTCTCGTCGAGGGCGCCGTCGCGAAACGGCGTGACAAGGGGCAGCCACAGGCCCTTCAACTGGCTTTGCAGATCGGTCGTGGTCGCGTTCGTCGGTCGGTCAGTCATTGTTCCATCTCCTCTGGGGCCAAGAGCCGGAGACGGGACAATAAAAAACCCCGTCCAGATGGCGGGGTTTCGGGATCGTGGTTAGCGGCAGGTTTATCGCGCGCGTCGATCTCGGGTCCCCGGACAGGGACCTTTTTTCGACGACAGTGCTGCGCACGAATTCGTGATCATTCGCGGATGATGCTGGCGAGGCGCTCGAATGATGTCAATCCGCGCACAAAGAGGGCCAAGCCGCCACCTCACGCAGACGCAAAAAAAAGCCGGGCTCGAACGAGCCCGGCTTAAGGCATTGGCCACGTGAGGCCGACACAATCACCTTCCAAGAGGGATTACTGAACTGCCGCGCCACTGGAGGAGGGGGACATATGCGCGACGCGACCGATCAGCGTGGAAATACTATGATCCCCATCAGCCCTTCGCAGCAAGCGGTGGAGCCGCATGTCTGACATGCGGAGAGCGAGGCCTTTATAAAAACTGCTAATTTCGAAGCGATTTCGCGAAGCGTCACCCGCTTCTAGGAAGGCCAGCGCTGCGCCTTGCTGACCACGAAATCGCGGAACACTTGCACGCGGGCGACCGTCTTCAACTCTTCGGGATAGACGAAATAAGTGTCGATCGCGATCGAGTCGGTTTCGCCGAACAACTGCACCAGCCGGCTGTTTTCCTCGACCAGGTAGTCGGGCAGGGCGGCGATGCCGAGCCCCTGCTGACAGGCGCGGACGAGCCCCAGGATGTTGTTGACCTTGAAAAAGGCTTCGCGCGGACCCGAGCCGTTGCGGCCGGCGTCGATCAGCCAGGCGCGGTTCTGCAGATGCACCGGAACCTGCGCGTCGCCGAGCATGATGATGCGATGCGAATCGAGGTCGTCGAGCGTGCGCGGCGTGCCGAAGCGCTTGATATATTCCGGCGAGCAGTAGGCATGGAAGCCGATCGAGAACAGCTTGCGCTGGATCAGGTCGGGCTGCGTCGGCTTGCGGGTTCGGATCGCGACGTCGGCCTCGCGCATCGACAGATCGAGATCCTCGTCGGTGACGATCAGCGAGATGCGGATGTCCGGATAGAGCGCGGTGAATTCGTCAAGCCGCGGGATCAGCCAGTTGATGCCGAGCGCCGGCGGCGTGGTGATCTTGAGATCGCCGCTCGGCCGCTCGCGGCTGTCGGTGAGCTTGGCGCGCGCCGCCTGCAACTGCATGAACACGTCATGCGCGGTGCGAAACAGCAAGTCGCCCTGTTCGGTGAGGATGAGCCCGCGCGCATGGCGGTGAAACAGCGACACCGCGAGTTCCTGCTCCAGCGCGCTGACCTGGCGCGACACCGCCGATTGCGAAAGCCCGAGTTGCTCGCCGGCGTGCGTGAAGCTTCCCGCTTCCGCGGCCGCGTGAAACACCTTCAGCTTGTCCCAATCCATGTCCTTCAATCCGTCTCGGGTTCGACGCATGATCATTCAGCCGCGGCGCGATCGGTCGCGCGCATCGCCAGGAACCGTTCTGCCTCGAGGGCCGCCATGCAGCCCAGGCCGGCGGCCGTGACCGCCTGCCGGTAGGTTTCGTCCGCGACGTCGCCGGCGGCAAACAGGCCGGGTATGGACGTGGCGGTCGAGTTCGGCGCCACCTCGACATAGCCCGAGGATTTCAGCTTGATCTGGCCCGCAACGAGGTCGGTGGCCGGGGCATGGCCGATGGCGATGAAGACGCCGTCCGCGGGCACCTCCGTAAGCGCGCCGGTCTTGACGTTCTTCAGGCGCACCTGCGTGACCTTGCCGGGGTTTTCAGTGCCGCAGATCTCGTCGAGCGCACTGTCCCAGATCACGTTGATCTTGGGGTGCTTGAACAGCCGGTCCTGCAGGATGCGCTCGGCGCGGAAGTGATCGCGGCGATGCACGATGGTGACCTGCGAGGCGAAATTGGTCAGGAACAGCGCTTCCTCGACCGCGGTGTTGCCGCCGCCGACCACGATCACTTCCTTGCCGCGATAGAAGAAGCCGTCACAGGTGGCGCAGGCCGAGACGCCAAAGCCCTTGAATTTTTCTTCCGAGGGAATGCCGAGCCAGCGCGCCTGCGCGCCGGTGGCGAGGATCACGGTCTCGGCGAGATAGACGTCGCCGCTATCGCAGGTCAGGCGGAACGGCCGCTGCGCCAGTTCGAGCTTGTTGACGAGATCGGTGACGATTTTGGTGCCGACATGCGCGGCCTGCTTTTCCATCTGCTCCATCAGCCACGGGCCTTGGATCACGTCGGCGAAGCCGGGGTAGTTCTCCACGTCGGTGGTGATGGTGAGTTGTCCGCCCGGCTGGATGCCCTGGATCAGAACCGGCTCCAGCATCGCGCGCGCCGCGTAGATCGCTGCGGTGTAACCGGCCGGGCCGGAACCGATAATGACGACCTTGGCATGGATAGGCGCGGGCATCGGTAGATCCCTCTCTTGTGTGGGGGCTTGTCCAGGGCGTGAGCGTCGAGCGCGGGAAAGGCATCGCGGCGGCGCTGAAAGTGTCAAATCCAAGTCTAAGACATCTGGGTAGCTATGCAAGAATTGCAATTCAAATAAGCGAAATTTCCCCGGAACGGAGTTAAATGGCGCACTGCACGCGCAATAAAATTGCGCACCGGCTGCGGACTGGGCTAAGAGAGTTGCGATCATACCTTCCTAGATGAGCCCAGCCCCAGGGACCGGACGCGCGTGTCAAAGAATCTTGACGAGATCGACCTCAGAATTCTCTCTGAAATTCAGGCCGATGGCCGAATCACCAATGTGGAACTGGCCAAGCGCGTCGGCATTTCGCCGCCACCCTGCCTGCGCCGGGTCCGCACGCTGGAGGAAGAGGGCTACATCCAGGGCTACCGTGGATTGCTGGATCCGCGGCGCCTCGGCTTCGACGTCACGGTGTTCGCGTCGGTGCACCTGTCGAGCCAGGCCGACGCCGACCTGCGCGCCTTCGAGGAGTTCGTGCGCGCCGAGCCGCTGGTGCGCGAATGCTGGATGCTCTCGGGCGAGGTGGACTTCATCCTGAAATGCGTTGCGCCCGACATGGCGACGTTTCAGGATTTCGTCACCCACCTGACCGCGGCTCCCCACGTGCGCAACGTGCGTACGTCGCTGGTGCTGCACAATTCGAAATACGAGCCGGCGGTGCCGCTCGATGTTAGGGTCGCGGGCTGAGAGTCATTCCGGGTTCAATGCTTCGCATCTCCCCGGAATGACTGGATGACCTACTTCTTCCGCATCGCGTCGACGCTGTACGGCCCGCCGCCCGCGGTCGCCAGGTAGAGACAGGCGAAGCAGAACAGGATCGCCTCCGTGCCGCGATTGAGCAGCGGCAGGAACACCGGGTTGGCCGGATCCCTGAACATGTGGCCGAGGAAATAGGCGAAGGCCATTTCACCGGCCAGGATGAACGCCACCGGTCGCGTAAAAAGGCCCACCATGAGAAGGCCGCCCAAGATCAACTCAAGGCTGCCAGCCGCTCCATACAAAGACATGAGTTCGACCTTGGCGAACATCGGGATCGCCGGAAATTTGAAAAGCTTGGCGACGCCATACTGAAACAGCAGCAATCCGGTGATGAAACGAAACAGGCTCAGCGCCGTCGGCTGCCATTTCGCAAGCATCTTGTCTAATTGGTCCATGTCATTGTCCCCCTGTTTGACACGCTGGAAGCCAGCGCCACGATATTGCACGTTGTTTGTCGATCGCGTGTGATGCCGACACAACACCTGTGAAATTGAATCATTCCCCTCGCGCGTGACCGGTTGGCGACCTTGTAGGGATTGCAGCGCAACAACGAGAGCCTTGCGGCACGCGAAACCAGGTAATGATGAAATCCGCCGCACCTCCACTCACGATCCTGTCAGGACGGCCACAACAAAAAAGCCGCGTGGCAAACGCGGCTTTGTCGCAACAGTAACTTGCAGGTGACTATCGCCACTCGACCTTGGTGATCTCGTAGGCCTTGGCACCGCCGGGCGCCATGACTTCCACGGTCGTGCCCTTCTTCTTGCCGATCAGCGCGCGGGCCAGCGGCGAGGTGATGGAGATGCGGCCCTTCTTGGCATCCGCCTCTGGCTCACCGACGATCTGCCACACGGCTTTCTTCTCGGTGTCTTCGTCGACCAGCGTGACGGTGGCGCCGAACTTGACGGTGTCGCCCGAGAGCTTCGAGATGTCGATAATGTCGGCGCGCGCGAGTTTGTCTTCGAGCTCGGCGATGCGGCCTTCGTTATGCGACTGCTCTTCCTTGGCGGCATGATATTCCGCGTTCTCCGAGAGGTCGCCATGCGAGCGCGCCTCCGCGATATGTTCGATGATGCGCGGACGGTCCTCCGACTGGCGCTTCTTCAACTCGACCTCCAGGGCGGCATAGCCGCTCGCGGTCATCGGAACCTTTTCTACCATGCTCTTCCGTCCTTCCATCGTGCGAACCGCTACCGGCGTGCGCACGAGGCAATTTTTTAGATTTCGATTCGGGCTTTCATGGCCCCGGTATGAGCCCGCCAGCCTGCTAAACTTCGGCCTGTCCAAAGGCCGATTCAACATCCAAACGCGCGGTGAGTTCCTGCCATACGGCTTTATTGCCAATCGTTTAGCGGGCATCTTAGCCCGGCCGACGATCAGTTTTCGGAAAAGTAACTCTGCAGGGTGCGGACCTCAAGGTCCCCGCCCAGGTAGGCGCGGATGCCCTGGGCAGCCGCCACAGCACCCGAAAGAGTGGTGTAATACGGCACTTTATGCAAGAGGGCAGCCCGCCGCAGAGAACGGCTGTCGGCCAGCGCCTGCGGCCCCTCGGTGGTGTTCAAGACGAGCTGGATGTCGCCATTGGTGATGGCGTCGACGATGTGCGGCCGTCCTTCCAGCACCTTGTTAACCTTCTCGGTCGGAACGCCGTTGTCGTTCAGGAAGCGCTGGGTGCCCGAGGTGCCCATCACCTTGAAGCCGAGCGAGTGCAGCAGGCGGACCGCATCCACGATGCGGTGTTTGTCGCTCTCGCGCACCGAGACGAACACGGTGCCCTTGCGCGGCACGCGGGTGCCGCCGCCGAGCTGGCTCTTGGCAAAGGCGACCGCGAACGAGCTGTCGATGCCCATCACCTCGCCGGTCGATCGCATCTCCGGTCCCAGCACGGTATCGACGCCCGGGAAGCGTGCGAACGGAAATACCGATTCCTTGACGCCGACATGGCCGAGCTTGCGCTTCTTCAGCTTGAAGTCGGCGAGCTTCTCGCCGGCCATGATCCTGGCCGCGATCTTCGCCACCGGGGTGCCGACCACCTTGGCGACGAACGGTACGGTGCGCGAGGCCCGCGGATTGACTTCGAGCACGTAGACATCACCGTCCTTGATGGCAAATTGCACGTTCATCAGGCCGACGACGTCGAGGCCGAGCGCGAGCTCGCGGGTCTGCCGCTCAAGCTCCTCGATCATCTTCGCGTCAAGCGAATGCGGCGGCAGCGAACAGGCGGAGTCGCCCGAGTGAATGCCGGCTTCCTCGATATGCTCCATGATGCCGACGATGAAGGTGTCCTTGCCGTCGCACAGGCAGTCGACGTCGATCTCGGTGGCGTCGGACAGATAACGGTCGAACAGCAGCGGGTTCTTGCCGAGCACGGTGTTGATCTGCCCGGTCTTGTCGTTGGGATAGCGCGCCTTGACGTCGGCCGGCACCAGCTCGGGCAGGGTGCCGAGCAGGTAATTGTCGAGCTGGGTTTCCTCGCGGATGATCTGCATCGCGCGGCCGCCGAGCACATAGGACGGGCGCACCACCAGCGGCAGGCCGAGATCGGCCGACACCAGCCGCGCCTGTTCGACCGAATAGGCGATGCCGTTCTTCGGCTGCTTCAGGCGCAGCTTGTCGAGCACGCGCTTGAAGCGGTCGCGGTCTTCGGCGAGGTCGATGGCGTCGGGTGAGGTGCCGAGGATCGGCACATCGGCGGCCTCGAGCGCGCGCGCCAGCTTGAGCGGGGTCTGGCCGCCGAACTGCACGATCACGCCGTGCAGCGTGCCGTTCTGCCGTTCGTTGGCGATGATCTCCAGCACGTCCTCGGCGGTGAGCGGCTCGAAGTAGAGCCGGTCGGCGGTGTCGTAGTCGGTCGACACGGTTTCCGGGTTGCAATTGACCATGATGGTCTCATAGCCGGCGTCCGCAAGCGCGAAGCAGGCGTGGCAGCAGCAATAGTCGAATTCGATGCCCTGGCCGATCCGGTTCGGCCCGCCGCCGAGGATGATGACCTTCTTCCTGTCCGACGGCGCGCTCTCATCGGCGAGCACGCCTGCGAACGGCGATTCATAGGTCGAATACATGTAGGCGGTGGGGGAGGCGAATTCGGCGGCACAGGTGTCGATGCGCTTGTAGGCCGGGCGGACGCCGAGCGCGCGGCGCTTCGCCGTCACCTCGGCCTCCGACGTCTCGGACAGCACGGCAAGCCGCGCGTCCGAAAAGCCCATCGCCTTCAGCGTGCGCATGCCGAACGCATTGGCCGGCAGGCCGCTGGCCTTGATCTTCGCTTCCATCTCGATGATGCCGCGCATCTCGCCCAGGAACCAGGGATCGATCTTGCAGGAATTGAATATCTCGTCATCGGACCAGCCGAGCCGCATCGCCTGTGCCACCTGCAGGAGACGGTCCGGCGTCGGCGTGCCGAGTGCCGCGCGGATCGCATTCTTGTCGTCGCCGCGGCCCAGCCCCTCGATTTCGATTTCGTCGAGGCCGGTCAGCCCGGTCTCGAGCCCGCGCAACGCCTTTTGCAGGCTCTCCTGGAAAGTTCGGCCGATCGCCATCACTTCGCCGACCGACTTCATCGACGTCGTCAGGGTGTTGGAGGCGCCCGGAAATTTTTCGAACGCAAAGCGCGGAATCTTGGTGACGACGTAGTCGATGGTCGGCTCGAACGAGGCCGGCGTCGCACCGCCCGTGATGTCGTTGGCAATCTCATCGAGCGTGTAGCCGACCGCGAGCTTGGCCGCGACCTTGGCGATCGGAAATCCGGTCGCCTTCGAGGCCAGCGCCGAGGAGCGCGACACCCGCGGGTTCATCTCGATCACCACCATGCGCCCGTCGGCGGGATTGACGCCGAACTGCACGTTGGAGCCGCCGGTCTCGACGCCGATCTCGCGCAGCACCGCCAGCGAGGCGTCGCGCATGATCTGGTATTCCTTGTCGGTCAGCGTCAGGGCCGGTGCGATGGTGATGGAATCGCCGGTATGCACGCCCATCGGATCGAGGTTCTCGATCGAGCAGATGATGATGCAATTGTCCTTCTTGTCGCGCACCACCTCCATCTCGAACTCTTTCCAGCCGAGCACAGACTCCTCGATCAGGACTTCGTTGGTAGGCGAAGCGTCGAGGCCGCGTTCGATGATGTCGAGAAACTCTTCCTTGTTGTAGGCGATGCCGCCGCCGGTGCCGCCCATGGTGAAGGAGGGGCGGATGATCGCCGGCAGCCCGATCTCGGACAGCGCCATCAGCGCCTGGCCGAGCGCATGCTCCTGGTAGCGCTTGCGGCGCTCGCTCTCACCCAGCGTCCATTGCCGTTCGAGGTCTTCGAGCGCGGCACCGGACAGCTTCTCGCGTTCGGCGTGGTATTTGTCGCGATAGGATTTCTTCAGGGCAGAGGCATTGGCGAGCCGCGACTTCGGCGTTTCAAGCCCGATCTTGGTCATGGCCTCGCGGAACAGCTGGCGATCCTCGGCCTTGTCGATCGCATCCGCCGTGGCGCCGATCATCTCGACGTCGAACTTGTCGAGCGTGCCCTGGCGGCGCAGCGACAGCGCGCAGTTCAGCGCGGTCTGCCCGCCCATGGTGGGCAGCAGCGCAAAGCCGCCGGGGACGACGTGGCGTTCTTTCTCGATGATCTTGGCGACGATTTCGGGGGTGATCGGCTCGATGTATGTCGCGTCCGCCAGTTCCGGGTCCGTCATGATGGTGGCGGGATTGGAATTGACGAGGACGATGCGGTAGCCCTCTTCCTTCAGCGTCTTCACCGCCTGGGTGCCGGAATAGTCGAATTCGCAGGCCTGGCCGATCACGATGGGACCGGCGCCGATGATCAGGATGGTGGAGATATCTGTTCTTTTAGGCATCAGCTCTCAGACTGGATTTCAGGCACAAAAAAAGGGCGCGCAGCCGCGCGTCCCCTAAGCCAAGAGCGCGGGTTACCCTCGCGCGCGGGTGGTCTTTAGACCAGATTCCGCACCCGCGAAACCCCCAAAAACGGGCCATCAACGGGGATTTTGGCGGAAATCAGAGGCTTGTTTGCCGAGGCCCGGCTTCGCCCATCGGCTACGTCGCGGCAGCCTTCGCGACGATAGGGCTTGCCGAGCCGAAGCTGGCGGAGCCAGCGAAGGCTGGAGGCCCGGCCTGGAGTTGAACCAGGATAAAGAGCATTGCACTGCTCCCGCGTCGACGCTTCCGCCACCGGGCCGCAGCGATCATCGCCGATTGCGGCAAATTGAACCATCCCTTACCCCGACTTAACCTTAATCCTTTTGCTCCGCGCCGTGCGTCAAGGCGTGCCGCGCGACGAACGTCGTGCGCCACGGATTGTGCCCGATATTCGAACCCGCGCGCGAGGCCGAGAAGCCGGCAGCCGCGAGCTTCCGGATCATTTCGTCTTCGCTGTAGCGCTGCAGTCCGACGCGGCTGCGCAGCTGCCGGTAGTCCGAAAGGGCCGTACTGGCCAGGCCGTAGAGGGCGTCCTTGAGGAAGCCGTGGGCCCGCGCGAATTTCAGCAGCGCCAGCACGTCGCGCGCCATGCCGACATCCGGCCGCAGGATATCGCCCAGCACGAAGCGTCCGCCGGGCTTGAGCAGGCGGCGGATGACGGCGAAGGCGGAGTCGAGTTCTTCCGGCGTCATGTACTGGGCGACGGAATTCATCACTACGAGATCGATCGAGCTTTCCGCCATTCGCGTCAGGTCTTCGAGCGCGCGAACGCGGATCTTGGTGTTCGGCGCAAACCGCGCGATCAATCGGCCGCGAACGCCGGGGGCAGGTTCGGCCAGATAGAGGCCGGCGCAGGCGTCGGCCACCCTGGCGGCGAACAGTGCCTCGCCGCAGGCATAGTCCAGCACCACCTGGTCCGGTGAGGAGATATAGCCGATGATGTCGCGGGCGATGATCTGGAAATGCAGGTCGCGATGCAGCCTGCTCGCATAAATCGTATGCGTGGAATCGTAGTAATCGATCCATTCGTCCATAGCGTACACAGCGTCCGGCAGGCGGTTCCAGCCAGGGAACCCGGGGGGAATTGATGCGTTAGGTGGTTCGGCGGCCAAAGTCCACTGCCGCCCGTGTCCGGTTCCTAACAGGAAGGTTCAACGTGAGCAAAAACAACAAATCCGCCAAGGTATCTCCCGAGCTCGATACACCGACGGACCTGCCGCAGGCCGCCGTCGACAAGATCTCGGCGTCGCTCAACGTGCTGCTGGCCGACGCCTTCGCGCTCTACATGAAGACCAAGAATTTCCACTGGCACGTCTCGGGCCGGCATTTCCGCGACTACCATCTGATGCTGGACGAGCAGTCGGAGGCGATCTTCGCCACCACCGACCAGCTCGCCGAGCGGGTGCGCAAGCTCGGCGGCACCACGCTGCGCTCGATCGGGCAGATCGCGAAGCTGCAGACCATCCGGGACAACAACGAGGACTACGTGCCGCCGCGCGAAATGCTGCGCGAGCTGATGGAAGACAACAAGCACATGGCGGCGGCGATGCGCAAAGCCCACAAGCTTTGCGACGAACACGAGGATTCCGGCACCGCCAGCCTGCTCGAAGTCTTCATCGACGAGACCGAGCGCCGCACCTGGTTCCTGTTCGAGGCCAGCCGTCAGGAAGGCGCCAACGCAGCGTAAAGCGCGGGGCGGCACAAGCTTCGTAAGCCCGCCAGCGGCGGGCGTCTTGGCGCGACCCGTTGGCCTCGCGGTCAGCGTTCTGCCGCGCCCACCATCTCTCTTGGCAGAAATTGCCGTCGCCTCCTGATGGGCTTTGCGATAGGCTGGCGGCGCAGCTTCGAACCGAAGCGGTCGCCGGAGCGTCGCTTATCCGAGGGAGGCGGAAGATGCCTATCTCTTTTTCGATGATTGTGATGAGCTCGCAACTGGTCGTCGCGGCGGCCGACGGCATGCCGAACTTCGACATTACGCGAAGCTGCAAGCTCGACGTCGCCGCCACGACCGGCCTCTCCGTCGATCAGTCGGTGAAGAGCTGCGTGAACGATGAACAGCAGGCGAAACGGCAGCTCGCAGGCCAGTGGTCGAAATTCCCCGCGCCAAGCCGGGCAAGCTGCACGTTCCAGGAAAGCATCGGCGGCACGCCGAGTTACGTCAGCCTGCTGACATGCCTGCAGATGGGGCAGTGGGTTCGCTAGCGGTGTTGGCCTGAGCGAGGCCGGCGCCGAAGAGCCGGCGTGCCGTTATTTCATTGGGCCGAGATCCCGACCGTTGTCTGCGTCCGGACGACCGGTGGCGGATTCCATTTGCCGGTCAGTGCCTCCAACTTCGGCGCGTACAGCCGCATCGTCAGGTTGAACGGTCCTTTCGGCGCGGGAAGCCAGTTGGCCTCGAGGTCCTTGCCGGGGCTGGCGTTCTGAAAATAGAGATCGAGTGAACCGTCGGCGTTGTATTTGAACGGCATCCAGCTGGAAACCGCAAAACGGTTCAGCGTGTTGCCGACCTGGAATCCGTCCTGGTCGTAAAGGGTGATCGACCAGAACGCGTTCACCGGAGGCGTGGCGCCCTTCTCGAACGTGATGGTATATTTGCTGGCGCCGTCGAGCGGTTTGCCGGATTCATCGGCGAGATTGAGCGGATAGATGGCGTCCTCAACCACATTCGCGCCCAGACCTTGCTGCGCGACAATGGCCCGCTTCAGGTAATAGTTGCCGTATACGCCCATCGTGTCGGTGTTCATTCCCCAGCCGTTGGCAACCCGCGCCAACGTCGGCAGCTTCCAGGCCATCAGCTTCTGCCCATCCTGCGGTGAAGTCTCCAGCGCCCGCTGCAGCACAGGACCGAGCTTGCCGATGTCGAAGCTCTTGCCCGGCTCGATGCCGATCTTCCTCATCCGAGCGATGATCGGCTGATCGGTGGCATGCGGCGGGTGCAGCTTGAGCAACTCCGCGGCATAGGCGAAATAGACGCCCGCCGTCATGGTATCGACCTGGGTCTTCGGCGGCGTCTTCATGTCGACGCTCGGATCGATCTTGACCTCTATCGGCTTCGGCGTCTTTCCGAATTCCGCAAGCGGGGCGACCTTGTAGCCGGCCTGGATCTTGTGAACCGCAGCGTAGTCCGCCGGTCCGTCCGTCTTGGTGCGGCCGATGACCCAGACATAAGGCGTCGGCGCCTCGATCCGCTGCGTGTCCTTGGGAAGCTTGAACTCCTCGGCAAATTTTTCGCGCAGATCAGGCCTCCAGCCTGGCGGCGTGATCAGAAAGGTCCCCGCCTTGGTGCCCGTCGTTCGCCAGCCCGGCGAGGCAAACACGTCGGTCCACATGTCGAGCATCGGCAGCAGATAGTAGCGTCCATCGGTATCCGGAACCGAGATGACGACGGGCTCTTTGGTCATGTCCAGCCAAGAGGCGGAATACAATGTGTCGAAGTTCGAGCGCACGACACCCTTGAAGTCTGCCGGCGGATATTCGGGCACGTTGACGAACGTGTTCATCGGGCCTTTAAAAGGCTCCTTGCCCTGCTCGACATTGGTAAATTGCTTGCGGGACAAATCCATCGACATGATGGGATAGAAATAAACGTAGGCGTCCACTGCGATGGCATGCGCCTCTTCCTGGGTAATTCCAGCTGCGGTGCCCTGGGCCAGCGCCGCGGGTGCCGCCGCCGCGCCAACGCAGAGAGACAATGCCAGTGGCAGGATTCCTCGAAACATGCCGAACCTCCTCGTCTGGTTGTTGATTTGAGACTTTGCTGAATTCTCCTAGCCGCCGCAATTTTCTGTCGTCGATTGCGGGCATCCCTGATGCAAATCAGTGTATCTTGGACCGGTCGCTCGCGGTGGCGAGATCACCGGAAAGACATCACAGCTGACAAGATGCGCGGAAAAGCCGCGCGCGTAAACAGCCTGGTTGCGCGATTCCGATAGTCAATTTAAGCGAGCGTGCGCAGGACGGTCGGTATGTTGGGAGCCGTCCGACGGTATTATCGGATGCCGGTGGCCGCCGTCTGGCGCTGGCCGTTCATGGTGGAATCCAGCGATGCAGAAGATCATCGAATTCCGCGACGCGGCGTCTCAAGCAGCGAGATCGCAGGCGACGCAGCCGCCCTCCGTCGCATCGATATCGGCGGTGGTCGACTCCCTGTCCCGCACGCTCGAATGCATCAAGGCAGTTTGCGCGACGGCTAACGGGCCGATCCGTGACAGGCTGGAAATCGAGCGGACCGATCTCGTGATCGGGCTGTTTGTCGCCCGGGTCGCGGAAATGCGCGTTTCCTCAAGCGAGCCCGCGCCGGACGCTTCGGTCAGTTCGAGTTTGCAGGTCGCCAACGGCCGCTGATTGTCGGTTGGGTTCGTCTAACCCGCGAGGCGCTTCCACAGTTCCACCAACGGGCCATCTTCGCCCCGCACCGGATCGGTGTCCGGCAATTTCACTTGTGGAATTGTCTTCAGCGCCTTCGCATGGTTCTCCGGCGTCGGACGCGTGATCTGCATTTGCGGGCCTGGCGGATAGGCGCCGACCACGCAGAAATCTTCGCTCGCCGAGATCAACTGATGGCCGGTGCCGGCAGGCAGTATCGCGACGTCGCCGGCGGAGATTTGGAGCGCCTTGCCGTGATCGCCGCCGAACTGCACGCGCGCGTGCCCGCGGGCGACGCCGAGCGCCTCATGCACGGTGGCGTGGTAGTGCAGATAGTCGTAGACGCCGTTGCGCCACATCGCGCCCCAGCCGTTGGCGCCGAACAGGCCCTCGATGGTTTTCTCGGGATGATCGTTGGCGACGTCCACGGCGTTCTTGTAGACCAGCAACGGAATCGGGTTGTTGGGAACGAGGCCGTCGTCCTTGAAGACGAAGGTGAGCGGCTCGATTTCGGTTTTGACGACGGACATGGTTGTCTCCGAATCCGCGGCCCGTTACCCCATCTACGATCCTACACCATCAAACCGTTGTCCGCCGCTCACGTTCCCTTTGGAATCTCGAAAACCAGGCAGGTCGTTGTGGCGTGTGCGAGCAGGCGGCCGTTGGCGTCGGTGATGCGCGCCTCGGCGGTGGCGGCGCGGCGGCCGACGCTGAGCGTCTTGCCCTCGCTCCGCACCGGGCCGGTATCCTCTGTCATGCCCTTGATGAACGAGATCTTGAATTCGAGCGTGGTGTAGCCGGTGCCGGCGGGAAGCGCGGTATGAACGGCAAGCCCCATCGCGGAATCCAGCAGGATCGCGGCGTAACCGCCATGCACCGAGCCGATCGGGTTGTAGTGCCGAAATCCCGGCACGCTGTGGAACACCACGTGGCCAAGCTCGGCGGTGGAATCGAATGGTTCGACGTTCTGCATGATCGGCGGCGCCGGCAGTTTGCCATCGAAGATGGCGCGGACGAAGTCGAGGCCCGGCATCGACGCCATCACATGCGCGGGCGTCACGCCGTATTCGACCTTGGGTGAGGTGGGTTCGTCGGGCATGGGCTGGTTCCTTCTTATGACGATTGTCATACTAAGAGGCGCCGCTGCGCGCAACCACCGTGTTCCGGACGCGGTGCACCGCTTCGCGCTGCGCAGCATCCGGGGCGCGAAAGGCAGTTACGCCCGCTTGTTCGCCCGCATCAGGTCTGCGAACCGCTTGAACAGATAGTGCGAGTCGCGGGGGCCCGGCGAGGCTTCCGGGTGGTACTGCACCGAGAACACCGGCTTGCCCTCGAGCTGGATGCCGCAATTGGAGCCGTCGAACAGCGAGATGTGGGTCTGCGTCGCGCCCTCTGGCAGCGTCGCCTGGTCCACGGCAAAGCCGTGGTTCATCGACGTGATCTCCACCTTGCCGGTGGTCTCGTCCTTGACCGGATGATTGGCGCCGTGGTGGCCCTGATGCATCTTCATGGTTTTGGCGCCGACGGCCAGCCCCAGCATCTGGTGGCCGAGACAGATACCGAAGGTCGGCGTCCCCGAGGAGATCACCTGCTGGATCACGGGCACGGCATATTTGCCGGTCGCGGCGGGGTCGCCGGGGCCGTTGCTGAGAAACACGCCGTCCGGCTTCATCGCCAGGATGTCTTCGGCCGAGGTCGTCGCCGGCACCACCGTGACCTTGCAGCCTTCGCCGGCGAGCAGGCGCAGGATGTTGCGCTTGATGCCGTAGTCGATCGCGACCACGTTGAATTCAGGCTCGGTCAGGCGGCCAAACCCCTTTTCCCAGGCCCATGGCGTCTCGTCCCAGGTGAAGCGCTGGCCGGAGGTGACCATCGGCACCAGGTCCATGCCTTCGAGGCCGGGCCATTCGCGCGCCTCTTCCTTCATCCCGTGCAGGTCGAATTCGCCGCTCTTCGAATGCGCGATCACCGCGTTGGGCATGCCCTTGCTGCGGATCAGCGCGGTCAGCGCGCGGGTGTCGATGCCGGAGAGGCCGATGATGCCGCGCGCCTTCAGCCACTGGTCGAGATGTTTGGTGGCGCGGTAGTTCGAGGGATCTGATATCGCGGAGCGCAGGATCACGCCGCGTGCGCCCGGCGTCGCCGCCATGTTCACCGTCTCGATGTCTTCGTCGTTGGTGCCGACGTTGCCGATATGCGGGAAGGTGAAGGTGATCAGCTGCCCGGCGTAGGAGGGATCGGTGAGGATCTCCTCGTAGCCGGTCATCGCGGTGTTGAAGCAGACCTCGCCGACGGCGTGGCCTTCTGCGCCGAGGCCAAAACCCTCCAGCACGGTGCCATCGGCAAGCACGAGGAGCGCGGTCGGTTTGTGGTCCGGCCAGGCTGAAGCATTGTCAGATGTTGTCATGAGCGCACTTCATAGTCCGCGCATCCCCGCGCGTCAAAGCCGGAAGGTGAGGAAAACAGGGGGATTCACATGCGTTTGCTGCATATTTGCCAGCCAGTTCCGGCGACCCTGCGCCTTTTGGGCCAAATCCGCCGGGATCTGACTGCCTGGCTTAACCAATTCGACCCGGCCCCGCTCATTCCTGCTCCGCCGGCCAGCCTGAGGACTTCCCGGCAGTGGCGCGGCTCGCCCGGCCCCTATATAGACGCAGAATCTTCCGATAGATCCGAGTGCCTTTCCGGCCGGCGCCATTCTCAGTGAGGCAACATGCTGCGCGACGACATCAACAATGCGGTCAAGGACGCCATGAAGGCCAAGGCAGAGCTCAAGCTCTCCACGCTGCGCATGGTCAATTCGACCATCAAGAACGCCGACATCGCCGCGCGCGGCGAAGGCAAGCCGCCGCTGTCGGACGCCGATCTGCTTGCCCTGTTCCAGAAGATGATCAAGCAGCGCCAGGAGTCTGTCGAGCTCTACGACAAGGGTGGCCGTGCCGAACTTGCCGCGCAGGAGCGCGAGGAGATCGCGATCATCTCGGCGTACCTGCCGAAGCAGATGTCGGACGACGAGGTGAAGGCTGCGATATCGGCCGCGATCGCCGAGACCGGCGCCGCCGGGATGAAGGACATGGGCAAGGTGATCGGCGTGCTGCGCGCAAAATTCGCCGGGCAGATGGATTTCGGCAAGGCCAGCGGCATGGTGAAGGCGGCGCTGTCGGGTTGATCCTGACGGCTAACGGCTCTGCGAACGCGTGAAGGGCACGAAGCGCACGGGGGCGACGGCGCGGGTTTCCGTCTTGTCGGTGGCGATTTTCTCGACGACAGTGAGCTGCTGGGTGCCGTAATCAGCCCCCACCGGCATGACGAGCCGGCCGCCCACCTTGAGCTGCTCGATCAGCGGCGGCGGCACCTGCCCGAGCGCGGCGGTCACCACGATGGCGTCAAAAGGACCGCATTCGGGCCAGCCGGCAAAGCCGTCGCCAAGCCTGACCTCCACATTGTCATAGGCGAGGTCCTTGAGTGCTTTTGTGGCGGTCTCGGCCAACTGCGGGATGATCTCGATGGTGCAGACCTTCCGCGCCAGGTGCGCGAGGACGGCGGCCTGATAGCCGGAACCGGTACCGATCTCGAGCACGACATGGTCGGGCGCGACCTCGGCCAGCTGCGTCATCAGGGCGACGATGAAGGGCTGCGATATGGTCTGGCCAAGGCCGATCGGCAGCGGCCTGTCCGCATATGCGACCGGGCAGGATCGCTCGGGTATGAACAGATGGCGTTTCGTTTGCCCGATGGCCTCGAGGACCCTTTGCGAAAAGCCCTGCTGTCCCAAAACCGTGGGGTGGGACCGGGCGTAGTCCTTGATGGTTTCGACCATGGCGGCGCGGTCGCGGACGCATTGTGCGTCCTCCTGCGCGGTCGCATCCCGCGCGGCGACAGCCATGGAAAGCACCAGCAACAGCAAGGTCTTCATGATTGATGCCTCCCAAAGTCGGGAAAAGCGCCTGTCCACATCATGCCCGGGCTTGTCCCGGCCATTCACGTCATTAAAACTGGCTGCAAGCAACAAGAACGTGGATGGCCGGGGGCGCAGACGCGTGTACGTAGCCCGCACATGTGCTGCCATGGCCGGCCAGGACGAAGGACGGAAACGACAAACGCCATGCTCACCGAAGCCGCCACCTACGACGAGCTCTATCGCAATTTCCGCTGGGACATTCCCGAGCGCTTCAACATCGCCATCGCGTGTTGCGACCGCCATGCCGACGGCACCGGCCGGCTCGCGCTTGTCTATGTGGACGAGGAGGGCGCGACGACGCGCACGTCGTTCGACGAAGTCGCGGAGATGTCGCGGCGCTTCGCCAATGTTCTCGAGGCCGATGGCCTCGTGCGCAGCGACCGCGTCGCGGTGTTCCTGTCGCAATCCCTCGAACTGCCGATCGCGCATTTTGCGGCGTTCCGTTCCGGGATGATTTCGATTCCTTTGTTCGCATTGTTCGGCGAGGATGCGCTGGAATTCCGCCTGTCGAACTCGGAAGCGAAGGCTATCGTCACCGATGAGGGCGGTTGGGAGAAGTTAGCAAAAATCCGCGATCGTCTTCCGGCGCTGAAAAATGTCTACGTGATTGGCGACCATACGCCCGCGGGAACCAAATCGTTCTGGTCTGAGATCAAGGCGGCCTCGCCGGATTTCGCGACCGTGGATACCTCATGCGACGATCCCGCGCTGATCATCTACACGTCAGGCACGACGGGAAATCCAAAGGGCGCACTGCACGCCCATCGCGTGGTGCTCGGCCATCTGCCCAATGTCGAGATGTGCCACAACTTCCTGCCGCGCCCGGGCGACCTGATGTGGACGCCGGCGGACTGGGCCTGGATCGGCGGGCTGATCAATTGTCTGTTCGCGTTCTGGTACCACGGCATTCCCATGGTCGGGCATCGCGCGCGAAAATTCGAGCCGCAGGCGGCGATGACGATGATGGCGGAGCTCTCCATCCGCAACGTGTTCCTGCCGCCGACTGCGCTGAAGCTGATGCGGCAGGCGGGCGTGAAGAATCCCGGCCTGAACCTGCGCAGCATTTTCACCGGCGGTGAATCGCTCGGCGGCGAATTGCACGGCTGGGTGCGCGAGACCTTCGGCATCGATGCGCATGAAGTGTTCGGCCAGACCGAATGCAATCTCGTGGTCGGCAGCAACTCGAACCTGTTTCCGATCCGGCCCAGATCGATGGGCAAGGCGACGCCGGGCTTCGATGTCCGCATCGTCAACGACAAGGGCGAGGAACTGCCGCGCGGTCAGCGCGGCATCATCGGCGTGCGCCAGCCGTGCCCCTGCACCATGATCGAATACTGGAAAAATCCGGAAGCGACCGCGAAGAAGTACGCCGGCGAGTTTCTCCTGACCGGCGATCTCGGCATCCAGGATGTGGACGGCTATTTCTGGTACGTCAGCCGCGAGGACGACGTCATCACCACGGCCGGCTATCGCGTCGGCCCGTCGGAGATCGAACATACCCTGATGAAGCATCCGGCGGTGGCGATGTCGGCCGTGGTCGGTATTCCTGATCCGATCCGCACCGAGTCCATCAAGGCCTGGATCGTGCTGCGCCCCGGCTTTGCGGCGAGCGATACGCTGGCGCGCGAGATCCAGGAATTCGTCAAGGTGCAACTTGCCGCCCACGAATATCCGCGCTTCGTGCAGTTCGCCGAAACGCTGCCGATGACCGCAACAGGCAAGGTGCTGAGGCGGGAATTGCGGGGGCTGGGATGACCGCGACAAATTTTTGCTGTCGTCCCTGCGAACGCAGGGACCCATACGCCGCGGCTTTCGTTGTGTGATACGATATTGGCCGCAGCGCCTCACCGAAAGATCACGCGGTATGGGTCCCTGCGTTCGCAGGGACGACCCGTGAGGGTGCGCTGGCCAGTATCGATTCACTCAGCCTCCAGCGCCGAGCGCAGCACCGCCGCCAGTTCGTGGCGGCGATAGGGCTTGTTCAATATCCGCACTTCATGGCCCAACCCGTCGGACGCTTCGACTGGATGTTCGGTGTAGCCGGAGGTCAGCAGAATCTTCAAACGGGGCCGCAGGCGTGTAGCCTCTTTTGCCAACTCCGGCCCGAACATGCCGCCGGGCAACACGACATCCGAGAACAAAAGATCGATCTTCTCCGGCCCGCGCAGGATATCGAGAGCCGCTGGTGCATTGCGCGTTACGATGACGCGATAGCCGAGCGCTTTCAATTCGCTCTCGACGTACGCGCGCACCATGGCGTTGTCCTCGACAACGAGAATGGCTTCGTTGACGGCAGCCGTTGCGCGCTGGCCAACGGAAGGCGCGGCGTTCGATTGCGGCGCGCCTGCGCGGGGGAAGAAAAGCCTGACTGCGGTGCCCTGTCCCGGGCCGGAGCGGATCTGCATCGAGCCGCCGGATTGCTGGGCGAACCCGTAGACCATGCTCAGGCCGAGGCCGGTGCCCTTGCCCACCTCCTTGGTGGTGAAGAACGGTTCGAAGGCGCGGCCGGCGACCTCGGCGGACATGCCGCTGCCGGTGTCGGTCACGGCAACCATGACGTAGTCGCCTGGCCGCGCGTCGCCGTTGACGTCCACGTCGGATTCAGTCAGCGAGGTGTTGCGCACCTCGACCGTCAGCTTGCCGCCCGATGGCATGGCGTCGCGTGCGTTGAGCACGAGGTTGAGCAGGGCCGACGCCAGTTGCCCGGGATCGACGCTGGCGAGCCACAGGCCGCGGTCGAGCTGGAATTCGCACTCGATATGTTCGCCCAGCGTCCGCCGCAGCAATTGTTCCATGCCGAGAATTTTTTCGCCGATGTCGATGTCCTTGGGCATCAGGGGCTGCTTGCGGGCGAAGGCGAGCAGGCTGCGCGTCAGGTCGGAACCGCGTTCGGCGGCGGTTGCGATGTCGTCGGCGATCTTGTGCAGTTCCTTGTGGGCCGCCAGCCGCTCGGCGAGATGCTCCGCATTGCCCAGGATGACAGTGAGCAGATTGTTGAAATCGTGCGCCACGCCGCCGGTGAGCTGACCCATCGCCTCCATCTTCTGGGACTGGCTCAGTTTCTGATTGAGCTCGTCGATGGCGGCGCGCTGGCGCTCGAGCGACTCGGCGGTGCCGTTGAGCAGCGTCATCAGCCCGCCCAGTTCGCCGCCCGGATAGGGCGGAGAAATTCTTGCGCGGAGATCGCCAAGTCCGAGTTTCGTCGCCATCGCGGCGAGGCGTCCGACCTGACGGCCGACGCCCATGGTCGCGAGGAGCCATACGCCCGCGAGCAGCAGCAGCGAGGCGACCGCAAGAATGGCCGTGTCCTCGTAAAGGCGGCGGTTGGCGGCGGCGAGCAGACCGTCCTTCGATCTTCCGATCAGGATGTGGAGGCCGGCATCGCGGATCGAAGGCGAGCGGGCGACGGCCCAGACATGGGCTCGGCCGTCGCGGTCGGTCAATTCGCGGAACGGTTCGCGGTTAGGGTCCTCGGCAAACCTGAACAGCTCCGAATCCGCAATCGATGCGCCCGCGGGCTCGGTCCAGCTCCCTCCATGGGGCGCAACGAGGACCGTGCCTTTGCGGTCGACGAGCAGAACCTCGTTGTCGCTGGCCAGCCGCTTGTCGTGATACTCGGCGAATTTCTGCAGGTTGAACGAGGCGAGCAGGATGAATTTCAACTGCCCTGATTCGGCGCGTACAGGGTAGGCGATCTGCAGCACCGATGTTCCCGTCAACCGGCCGAACACGGGCTGCAGCGTGACGACGCCGTGCGCCATCAGCGCCTGCCTGAAATATTCACGATCCCTGAGATCGAGGGTGCGGTCGGTCCGCAGCGAGTCGCAGAACAGGACGCCCTCCGGAGTGATGGTGAGTATCCCGGTAAACTGCGTGTACTCTTCGCGTACGGCGGACAGGAACGCCGAACAGGCCGCCTTGTCATTGGTGTCGAGGTCGCGGGCGCGCGCCAGGCCGTAGTGAAGCTGGGCCGTGCCCTGGATCTTCTCGTCGAGATCGCCCGAAATATCGTTCGCCGTGGCCGACAGGCTGATCAGCGCGGCGTCGATTTCGCTGGTGCGATTCTGGATGAAGCGCACCGCCACGAGGATCGCCGGCACCAGCATTGCCACGATAACCAGTATCAGCAGCCGGGTACGCAGGCTCATCGGTCCGTCGTTCCGCGCTTGAAATGGTGATTCCCGTGGCAATCATTAATGTTATCCTGGGCCTCCAACAATAGCCGCGGAGCAGGGGTTCCTGCTGCAAGCCCGACGCCGAGCACTACGGGGTCGTGATGCCCAACTCCCGCAACGCGGCCAGCATCCGCTCCGGCGGCGCCATCGTGATCGCCGGTGCATGGCCCGTTTCCAGCACGCTCTTGAGGCTGGAGAGAATGGCCGGCCAGCCCGCCCGTCCGCCGGACAGGATGTCGTCGCTGATCGGACGGTCGTGCGATTGCAGCATCGTCAGCTTCACGGCATCCCCCGCCTGTTCGATCTCGTAGGTCACGAGCGTCGGCCCAAGTTTTTCCACCAGCGCCGGCCAGTTGACGTTCCAGGTCACCGTGAGCTTTTTCGGCGGATCGCAATCGATCACCTCGCCGCGGATATGCTCCGCACCATCGGGCGCGCGGGCGATGAAGGCGCCGCCGACCTTCAGGTCGGCCTCGATTGCAAAGCCGGAGAAATATTGCCGGCTGAACTCGGCGGTCGTCAGCGCCTGCCACACCCTTTCGGGCGTGGCGGCGATGTAGATCGTGTAGACGATGGCAGGCTTGAAATTCTCAATGTTCATCACGCTTACTCGTCACGCTTTTCCAGTTGCCGTTTCAATTCGCTGAGCGCGGCCAGTTTGCCGCGCTCGAATTTCCTGATCCATCGCTCGCCGATCTGGTGGATCGGGACCGGGTTGAGGTAGTGCAGCTTCTCGCGGCCATGCCTGATCGTGCTGACGAGATTGGCCGCCTCGAGAATCCCAAGGTGCTTGGTGACCGCCTGCCGTGTCATGGCGAGGCCGTCGCAGAGTTCGTTCAAGGTCTGTCCGTTCCTGGCGTGAAGCCTGTCCAGCAGCGCGCGCCGCGACGCATCGGCCAGCGCTTTGAAGACTTCATCCATGGAGGATGACAATAGGCAACTGAAAGGTTGCATGTCAAGCGAGGCGGCTAAGCGCGCTGTCGGCCCGTCGCATTCAGGCGGAAAAAGATCACGCTTACGACTCGCCGCGGCCACATCCCGCACATGATCGGGCGGCGAGATGACGCGAGTGACGTCGTTCGACTGGCGGATGTACCTAGGTTCGGCGATCCAGGAAGCCCCCGGAAATCAACTCCGGGGGCTTCCTCGGCTTTGACGACACCCTTTGCCGGGAACTACTATATCCAATGCTGCGCACCCTGGTTGCTTCCGCAGTCCTGATGGCCATCACGATCATGCTGCTGCACGCGACCCATCACGGTGCGCATGCAAGATCCGCCACGCATTGCGGCTTCTGGACCGAGATCGAGGCGGGGCTGTCGTGCCGCTAGGGCGAGGGCTGTGGCGACGTCTTTTCAGATGCAGCCGACATCGCTGACCATCGATCGTTGAAGTCCGCGGCCGCTTGCCCATTGGCTTCGACTGCCATGTCTTGGACCGCCATGTCTTGCGGCGACGTCGTGCCGGCGGCGACGACGATGCCCTTGGTCCAGGGTGTGTGCGACCTGACGGTGGCGACCGCGGCGACGGCGGCGAGCAAGGCAACAGCCACAAAGCCGGTAATCGTTCGATGCTTCGTCATCAGAACCTCCTGCGGTCCCAAAGCCCACCTAACGTGGGTCACAGGAACTTCGTGATGGGTTCAATGATGACGCCGCGAGCGCCGATCGCGCCGAAGGTCAAGTCGGACAACGATGCTGCCCGAATTCAGATCGTCTGGGAGCGGGCGGGCAGATTCCATCGTAACGGACATGGAACCGCCGGCCATTCGGCTAAATCGCAACGCTCGCCGACCGCACTCGGGCCCGTGCTGTCCGGGAACATCGGACCGGTAAACCAAACTTGAACGCATGGCGCTCACTCGGCCTGCCCCAACCGATGCAACTTTGGCATTGTTGCTGCATTGCAGGCGGCTGCGGAGGCCAGCAATGACGAAAGACATCTTTGTGATTTGCGCCGGAATGCTGGCGGTCGGTGTCGGGGTGTGGACGTTCTGGGGTAGTCCGCACGCTGCAATGGCTGTGAGGACCGAGGCGGTGCGTATCCTTGCCGATGATCCGGCATTGAAGCGCGCCTCCGAGATGGACCCCTACATGCGGACCGAGCGTTGAGCGCGTCTATAAAGCGGCCGTGCCGAGCGTTGTTCATAAACCCGGCACATTCCGGAGATACCGTTTTGCCATTGGAACGAAATCATTTTGAGTTACGACATGAGCGGATTTTCTTTTCGATTGGCGGCGGTATCGATTGTGCTTGGATTGGTGGTATGGGCGACGCTGGGTCCGCCAAAACCGTCCGCGCCTCATTTCAAGACCACACGCCTGCAGTGAGCGTTCGCCTCGCCGGGCGTGGCACCTGAAGCCGGTTGAAAATCAAGCGCGTCGCAGTGCCAATTGCCGCGCCGCGGGGACGTTGCTCTCGACAAAATCCCTGACATGCTCCGGCACCGGTTCGCCGGCGATGTCGCAGCGATCCTCGATGACCTGTGCGACATCCCTGGAGACGTCATTGGCCCAATGCTCCAGCGTGTTGAAGGCCACAACGCGAACGGGATCGTTGAACTGTCCTGTCAGAAAATCATGGATGACAGCTTCAAGATCGGTCCGCTCGATCTCGGTCTCGCGGTAGACGCTGCCGCTGCCAAACCGATCGACCACGAGATACACCGTTTGATCCGCGCCGTAGGGCACGGTGCCCGGCGACCACTCCGTTCGGGACATCGCAATGCTCCAACCCAACAGATACTCAACCGATCGCTGACGGGTAAGTTCCATTTCGCAGCACCATGATGCATAATGATCGCATCGCCCTCCCGCCGAGTACCTTCCCATGTCGCTTCAAGCCTATCTCGCCTTCGTCGTCGCGTGCATTGCTCTGGCGCTGATACCGGGCCCGGTGGTCACGCTGGTGATCGCCAACGGCCTGCGCTACGGCACCCGCGCCGCGCTGACCAACATCGCAGGCGTCCAAGCCGGGCTGACGATCGTAATCGTCATCGTCGCTGTCGGACTGACCACGCTGATGGCGACCATGGGGTATTGGTTCGACTGGGTGCGGTTTGCCGGGGCTGCCTATCTGGTCTGGCTCGGCATCAAGCTCATTCGCTCGCCGGTCGAAGGCGTCGATACCGATGAGCCGCCGCCACCGCCGCGTGGCGGGTTTTTCCTGCAGGGGTTTCTGGTGCTGCTGTCGAACCCGAAGGTGCTGGTGTTCTTCGGCGCGTTCATTCCGCAGTTCATGGACCTGAGCAAGGATCATTTCTCGCAGGTGGCGCTGCTCGGCTTCACCTTCATGGTCACGGGCGCCGTTACCGATTCGATCTTTGCGCTGCTGGCCGGGCGGGCAAGATTGTTCTTCTCCAGGCAGCGGACACGGCTGCTGTCGCGCATCTCCGGCGGCTTCATGATAGGCGGCGGCATCTGGCTGGCGCTGACGCGGGCGCGGTAGTCCCGCAAAGCACTACTCAAAAGAGCGGCCGTCTAACCACCGGCGACGGTATCGCGTCTTTAGGGGTTCACAGCCTTGGTCAACTGCTGCGGATGCAGCATCTGTTCGATCTCGGCGAAAACGCGCGCCAGCCGCTCCGCCCACGCCGTCTCGCCCGCGGGATCCGAGATCAGGTCCTGGCGGATTTCGATGCCGGTATTCATCAGGCCGCGCGCCTCGGCATGCACGGGAATGGTGTAGTCGGTCTCGTCGTTCACCGCATAGGGCTCGTTGTCGCCGACGACGAGGTCGCCCTCGGCGCGCAACAGCTTCAGCAACAGCGGCGGCAGATGCGTGTCGCGGTGATAGAGCGTGCCGATGTGCCACGGCCGCGCGATGCCCGCATAGACGGGCGTGAAGCTGTGCAGCGACACCAGCACCGTTGGCAGGCCGGCGCCCTCGCGCTGATCGATGATCTCGCCGATGCGCCGGTGATAGGGATCGAAGATCTGGGCACGCCGCATCGCGGCAGCCTCGCGCGAGATGCCCTCGTTGCCGGGGATCGTCGTGGCCTCGCTGATGCGCGGGATCGAACTTGCGACTTGCGGCGGGCGGTTGCAGTCGATCACCAGCCGCGAGTAGCGCTGTACGATCAGATGGGCGTCGAGATGCCTGGCGAGTTGCTCCGCGACGCCGGCAATGCCAATGTCCCATGCGATGTGGCGCGTCAGTTCGCTCGCGGGCACGCCGAGATCGCCGAGCGCGCGTGGGATCAGCCTTCCGTAATGGTCGCCGGTCAGCAGAAACGGCGAGCGGCCTGCCTCGTTAAATTCCTGCACCGGTGGAACATCTTCCGCGCTGAGGAGTAGTGCTGTGTCGCCGGCATAATTCAAAGCATTCCTCCTCAAAACGCTGCCTATCGAAGCGGCATATCGATCTGGAATTGGGCAGGTTTGGGTCTAGATTAACGCGATCAGAATCGATGATTATTTGACGATGCCGCTCCTGACAATCAACCACAAGACCATTTATCGCTACACGCGTCCGGTCGCGTTCGGCGAACACCGCATCATGCTGCGTCCGCGCGACGGCCACGATCTGCGGGTGCTTTCGGGGGACCTCGAGATCGAGCCCCAGCCGATGCGGCTGCGCTGGATTCACGACGTGTTCGGCAACAGCGTCGCGATCGCGACCTTCGACGAGCGTTCCGAGACGTTGTCGTTTACCTCGTCGGTGACGGTCGAGCATAATCCGGAGGACGAGTTCGCGCTGACCGCGGACGATCCCGCCTATTTCTATCCATTCCTCTACGGCGATGAGGAGTTTCCCGACCTGCTCCAATTCATCACGCCGCAATATGGCGATCCGAATGGTGAACTATCGGCGTGGGCGCGGAAGTTTCTCGACTCCGAAGGACCGACACCGACTTTCAATATCCTCAGCGGCATGACCCATGGCATCCGCGAGGCTTTCAGGTACCGCAAGCGCCACGAGCAGGGCACCCAGCATCCGCTCGACACGCTGCAGACCGGCTCCGGCACCTGCCGCGATTTTGCGCTGTTCATGATCGAGGCGCTGCGGCGTCTCGGCATCGCCGCGCGCTTTGTGTCCGGCTATCTCTTCATTCCCGGCGACAGGGCGCACGGCTATGTCGGCGGCGGTTCCACCCATGCCTGGGTGCAGGTGTATCTGCCGAGCGCTGGCTGGATCGAGTTCGATCCGACCAACGGCATCGTCGGCACCCGCGATCTCGTTCGGGTCGCGGTGGCGCGCGATCCGCGCCAGGCGGTTCCGCTGCACGGCACTTATCTCGGGTCGCCCGATGCCTATGCCGGCATGGAGGTTCACATCAACGTCGTTTCGGTCGGCGAAGGGCCGCGCGAAACGCAAGCCACGGAGAAGGTCTGACCATGGAGATCAAGGTCGGCTTCGAGTTAGCGTATGCGGCGGTGCAGCCGACACCGATGGTGATCATGCTCAGCATTCACCCGTCGCGCTTTTCGGACATCGTCGGCACCGAACGCATCGTCGCCGAGCCGAACGTGCCGATCGGCTTTTACCGCGACAGCTTTGGTAACGTCTGCGGTCGCCTGGTCGCGCCCGCCGGCGGCGTGACGCTGCGCGGCGATGCACTGGTGCGCGATTCCGGCCTGCCTGATGGCGTGGTGCCGACCGCACAGCAATTGCCGATCGATCAATTGCCCGATGAGGTCCTGCAATATTTGATGCCGAGCCGCTATTGCGAGACCGACAAGCTCACCGACGTCGCGTGGTCCCTGTTCGGCAACACGCCGGCTGGCTGGGCGCGGGTGCAGGCCATCGTCGACTTCGTGCATAACCACGTCACCTTCGGCTACCAGCATGCGCACCACATGAAGTCGGCGCATGACGTCTACGAGCAGCGCGCCGGCGTCTGCCGCGACTTTGCGCATCTGGCGCTGACCTTCTGCCGCTGCATGAACATCCCGGCGCGCTACTGCACGGGCTATCTCGGCGACATCGGCGTGCCCCGCGATCCCGCGCCGATGGATTTCTCCGGCTGGTTTCAGGTCTATCTTTCCGGGCAGTGGTACACCTTCGACGCCCGCCACAACGTGCCCCGCATCGGCCGCATCCTGATGGGCACCGGCCGCGATGCCGCCGACGTCGCGCTGACAACGAGCTTCGGGCGAATGGATCTGGTGAAGTTTTTCGTCATCAGCGACGAGGTCGTGCCGGCGTAGACGTGGCCGTCATTGCGAGGAGCGCAAGCGGGTTCGCTGTCATTCCGGGATGGTGCGTTAGCACCAGACCCGGAATCTCGAGATTACGGGTTCGATGCTTCGCATCGCCCCGGAATGACTGTATGTAACCCCCATGATTTCAGATCGTCTCTTCGTCTACGGCACGCTGATGCGCGGCTTTAACCATCCGATGGCGCAACTGCTCTCGCGCAGCGCGGATTATCTTGGCGCCGCCCACTGCCGCGGCCGGCTCTATCTCATCAAGCACTATCCGGGGCTGATGCTGTCTGACGAGCCCGCGGACATCGTGTTCGGCGAATTGTACCGCCTGCGCGACCGCGATGCGCTGCTCGGCGAACTCGACATGTATGAAGCCTGCGGCGAGGGCTTTCCGGAGCCGACCGAATATATCCGCCGCATGCTGCAGGTGACGCATGAGGACGGCACCGCAAGCGAGGCCTGGACCTACCTTTACAACTGGCCCGTCACCGGCCTGCCGCTGATAGCTTCGGGAAAATTTATGGAGCAGTGATACCCGTGTCGCGGACGCGGTGCAGCGCTGCGCAGCATCCGGGCACGAGAAACGATCACCCCGCATCCAGCCGTTCGCGCTCCACCCTGATGTCCACCTCGCGGTCGACATATTTCCACTCCTCGGTCGCGCGCAGCGTGGCGACCAGTTCCTCGAATGCCTCCGCATGCGCGGGCTCGTATTCGAACCAGGTCAGGAAATCGAAGGGCTCGCCGAGGTCGCGGCAGTGATAGAGCTGGCGGGCGACCGCCGGCAGATATTTCAGGCTGCTTTCGATGTGGTGCGACTTGTCCTCGAAAATCTGCCGCCGTTGTTCCTGCGTCAGTTCCCACCACGCCGCGGATTTCCTGATCGGGATCAGCGCCGCCGAGGTCGCCTCGGGGCGGCCGAGCGGAGCCTGCACGGCAACGAGTTTCTCCTTTTCGGCGCGCTCGGTGTAGCGGACATGGCTGGCGACCCCGGCGACCCGCCACGAGATGAGCGAGGGCAGGATCGGCAGCGCGATCGAGGACGAATGCACGATCGACAGCGAAGGCGTCCGCGCCATCCCCGCGCCCTTCGCCGCCGCCACCCGAGTCACCCGCCACGCCCCGCTCTGTCCGCCCCGGAAAACCGTAAACATGGCGGCATGGAAGCGCGGAACGGGGCGCAGTTCAAGCTCTCTCCGCTGTCATTCCGGGGCGATGCGCAGCATCGAACCCGGAATCTCGAGATTCCGGGTTCGCTTCGCGCCTCGGAATGACAATCGTGGCTTACGCCCGCTTCTTCGGCTTTGCTTTTTGCTGCATATACGACCGGAGCACGGCATTGATCCGCCGCTGGTACCCGTCGCCGTCCTTCTTGAAGAAGTCGAGCACGTCTTCATCGACGCGAATGGAGATGGCTTTCTTCTTGGCCGGCATCACCAGAACGGCATCCGACCAGTCGATGTCCTTGAATTCAGCCCAGTCTGGATCGCTTGCGATCGAGGCCTCAACCTCAGCATCCGAAATCGCGCCAAATCGCGCCCAGTTGGTTTTTCCCTTGCGACGATCACCCCATCGTCGCGTCACGATACGCTCTTTTTTCATCTGGCCTCGGACGGCGCGCCGAAATGATCCTGATGGAATCGTTTCGTCGAGTGAAAATCACTGTCACGATCTGATCGTGAGATTTTCCTATCGCAATCCACCTTTCCTCGTTGTTGCGAGTTGAGTTCTTGACGACGACCGGGCCGTAAAAAATCTCGCTGGCATCATCGAACGATATCCCGTGTTTGACCAAATTGGCATTGCTCTTGACTTCGTCCCACTCGAAGCCTGCCGCGGCGAGGAGCTCGAAGTCGCCCACCATTCCAATTCCCCAGATGTATATACGAATGTATTTCGATTGTCAATCCAGCGTAACCTTAAGCTGCAATCCGGTGAAATGGCCAACTGCTGTGAATAGCCGGGAGAAGCCGGACAAACTTCGCCTTTTACCAGCTGGTGCCTATATCCATGCTCGGTTGGCACAGGCCTCCGACTCGGTACACACTCACCCATGCGCTTCACGCCTCAATTCCTCGAAGAGCTACGCGACCGGCTTCCGGCTTCGGAAGTCGTCGGCCGGCGCGTGAAGCTGAAGAAAGCGGGGCGCGAGTACAAGGGGCTGTCGCCGTTCCAGCAGGAGAAGACGCCCTCCTTCTTCGTCAACGATGAGAAGCAGGCGTGGTTCGACTTCTCGTCGGGCAAGAACGGCAACATCTTCGACTTCGTCATGGAAACGGAAGGCGTTTCGTTTCCGGAAGCCGTCGAGCGCCTCGCTTCCATGGCCGGCATGGCGCTGCCGGCGGCGTCGCCGGATGCCGCGCGTCACGAGCAGCGCCGCAAGACGCTCTACGACGTGATGGATCTCGCCGCAAAATTCTTCGCCGACACGTTAGCCTCGCGCCATGGCGCCAAGGCGCGCGGCTATCTGGGCGACCGCGCGATTACGCCGGCGACGCAGCTGCAGTTTCGCCTGGGCTACGCGCCGGGCAGCCCGGGCGAGCGCTTTGCGCTGAAGGAGCATCTCGGCTCGCACGGCATTCCCACCGAAGACATGGTCGAAGCCGGGCTGCTGGTCGCGGGCGACGACATCCCGGTGCCCTATGATCGCTTCCGCGATCGCGTGATGTTTCCGATTACCGACGCGAGGGGACGCGTGATCGCATTCGGCGGCCGCGCGCTGGAAAAGGACGTTCCGGCAAAATATCTGAACTCGCCGGAGACGCCGCTGTTTCACAAGGGCGACAATCTCTACAATCTCGCAACCGCGCGCCAGGCGACGCATAACGGCTCGCCGCTGGTCGTCGTCGAGGGGTATGTCGACGTCATCGCTATGGTCACGTCAGGCTTCGGCGGCGCCGTCGCGCCGCTCGGCACGGCCTTGACCGAAAACCAGTTGGCGCTGCTGTGGAAGATGGCGGACGAGCCGATCCTTTGTTTCGACGGCGACCGCGCCGGACAGAAGGCCGCCTATCGCGCGGCAGATTTGGCGCTGCCCAGCCTGCTGCCGGGCAAGAGCCTTCGTTTTGCCTTGCTGCCGGAAGGCCAGGACCCTGACGATCTCGCGCGCTCGGGCGGCCGCGGTGCGATCGAGGAGGTGATCGCGGCTGCACGTCCGCTCGCCGACATGATCTGGTCGCGCGAGATCGAGGGCGGCAGCTTCGCCACGCCCGAACGCCGCGCGGCGCTGGAAGCGCGCATCAAGGAACTCAGTAACGGCATCCGCGACGAGGTGGTGCGGCGCTACTATCGCCAGGATCTCGCCGAGCGGCTGCAGCGCACCTTTGCGCCGGATGGCGGCCGTGGCGGGTACGGCAGGGGCAATTTCGGGGGCGCGGGGGGCCGCGAATCACCCCGCCGTTTTGCGCCCCGAATCGGCTTCAACCCGGGCCAGGCCGGCCGATTCGCCCCCCGCGGCGGTCGCGGACCGGGAGCGGGGACAAGTTCCGGGATCGCCCCGGGGCCCTATCAGGCGGCCAGCCCCCAGCTTGCCACCAGTCCCATTATGCGGGGCCAGCGCGGAGCCATGTCCCGCCGCGAGGCGCTGATTTTGCAGTCCCTGATTAACCATCCCTGGCTGCTGGACGACCATCTGGAGCAGGTGGCCATGCTGGAGCTGGCGCACCCCGAGGCCACCAAGCTCCGCGCCGCGATTATTACCGCCTTTGCCAACGATCATCACCATTCCCCCGACGTCGAGGAGCAGGCCGAGAAAATGCGGGCCGATCTCGAAGCGCGAGGATTAACCGATATTCTTCAAAGGGTTGAGAGGGCGATCACGACCTCGGCGGTGTGGGCGGCCAAGCCCGGCGCGGCGCGCGAGGACGTTCTTGCCACCTGGCAGCAACTGGTTGTCTTGCATCAGAAAACGCACGCCCTACTTAGGGAAAAGAAGGATGCCGAACTGGCCCTGGGCGAGGAGCCCTCTGAAGCCAACCTGGCTTGGCTGAAGGATGTCAGCGGCAGGCTGGATTCGCTCGACGGAACCGAGGCCCTGATTGAGGGTTTTGGCGAATTGTCAGGCCGGTTCCGCACAAGCGTCTGATAAGAATGATGCGGACGGCAGCGGCCGTGCCCGTTAAAAGACTCGCCAAATCCATGGTTTGGCTGCAAAAACAAGGTTAAGCGAAGCTTAGGGGCCTTCGGGCTACGTTAGACAATAACCGGCGAACGGAAGGCAGGGGTGGCGACAGTCTGCGCCGCCCTTTGCGCGTCGTGAGCATGATCGAAAGCATCATGCTCAAACCAAGAGACAGAGAGGGTGCGGCTTTTCCTGAAAAAGCTGCATCGCGAGACTTCAGTGATTAGGCGCGAGGAATGCGACCACGCATCCTCGTACGAGCGCGTTTCGGGAGCTTCATGAATGGCCACCAAGGCAAAGACGCTGCAGGTTAAGGACAAGGAAAAAGACGACAAGGCAGCGGACGCTCCCGAGAAGGATGGCCCCGACGCGCCGTCGCCGTTGCTCGACCTCTCCGATGCCGCGGTCAAGAAGATGATCAAGCAGGCCAAGAAGCGCGGCTTCGTGACCTTCGACCAACTCAACGAAGTGCTGCCGTCGGACACCACCTCGCCCGAACAGATCGAAGACATCATGTCGATGCTCTCAGACATGGGCATCAACGTCTCCGAGGCCGAAGAGTCCGACGCCGACGAGGAAAAGGAGGAGGCCGACGACGACACCGACAACGAGCTCGTCGAGGTCACGCAGAAGGCCGTCACCGAGGTCAAGAAGTCCGAGCCCGGCGAGCGCACCGACGATCCCGTCCGCATGTACCTGCGCGAGATGGGCACGGTCGAGCTGCTGTCGCGCGAAGGCGAAATCGCGATTGCCAAGCGCATCGAGGCCGGCCGCGAGGCGATGATCGCAGGTCTCTGCGAAAGCCCGCTGACATTCCAGGCCATCATCATCTGGCGCGATGAACTCAACGAAGGAAAGATCTTCCTCCGCGACATCATCGATCTCGAAGCGACCTACGCCGGCCCCGACGCCAAGAACAACATGAACCCGGCGATGATCGCCGGTCCCGTCGGCGCCGACGGCCAGCCCGTTGCCAACGGCAATGGCGCGGCCGCAGCGCCTTCGCATGTCGCGCCACCGGCCGCGCCGCCGTCGGCGACCCCGTTCCGCGCCGCGCCCGCGTCTGCACCCGGTGGCGACACCGAGGAAAAGGATCCCGCCGAGGCCGCTGCCGAAGGCGACATGGATGACGACGAGTTCGAAAACCAGATGTCGCTGGCCGCCATCGAGGCCGAGCTGAAGCCGAAGGTGGTCGAGACCTTCGACAAGATCGCCTCCGAATACAAGAAGCTTCGCCGTCTTCAGGAGCAGGATATTGCCAACCAGCTGCAGAGCGAGTCGCTGTCGCCCTCGCAGGAGCGCAAGTACAAGAAGCTGAAGGATGAAATCATCGTCGAGGTGAAGTCGCTGCGGCTCAACCAGGCCCGCATCGATTCACTCGTCGAGCAGCTTTACGACATCAACAAGAAGCTGGTCTCGTTCGAGGGCCGCCTGCTTCGTTTGGGCGACAGCCACGGCGTCGCGCGCGAGGACTTTTTGCGCAACTATCAGGGCTCGGAGCTCGATCCGCGCTGGCTCAACCGTGTCTCGAAACTCTCCGCCAAGGGCTGGAAGAATTTCGTCCATCACGAAAAGGACCGCATCAAGGAGCTGCGCCACGAGATCCAGTCGCTGGCGGCGCTCACCGGGCTCGAGATCGGCGAATTCCGCAAGATCGTGCACGGCGTGCAGAAGGGCGAGCGCGAGGCGCGCCAGGCCAAGAAGGAAATGGTCGAGGCCAACCTCCGCCTCGTGATCTCGATCGCCAAGAAGTACACCAACCGCGGCCTGCAATTCCTCGACCTGATCCAGGAAGGCAACATCGGCCTGATGAAGGCGGTCGACAAGTTCGAGTACCGCCGCGGCTACAAGTTCTCGACCTACGCCA
>LNFM01002077.1_pt1 | contig 43108 bp, 80 predicted proteins | sample 596031 | NCBI WGS metagenome assembly LNFM01 (sample SAMN04254537, study PRJNA301005) | activated carbon metagenome | isolation source: dual media filters at the Ann Arbor, Michigan drinking water treatment plant | place: USA: Ann Arbor
ACGCGGAGGGCCTTACCGACACATTCACGTGCAATGAGATGCACCGCACAATGGCAGATCGCGGGCTGCGGTTGGCGTCCACGGTGCCATCGGCTCAATGCGTAAGAGAGGAGGAGGAAGATTTCTGCGCCGCATGTGGGCGTCACCGTTCAGTTCACCCTTATGATCTGTGCGGCATCTTCATTCCGCGCGAATCCTCAATTCCATCGGCGGATCTGGCACGGGATACCGAGTGCGACCATTGCCGAGGAACTGGAAGAGTCAACGTATCCCCATTCTCCTCCACTATGCACCATTGCGACCACGCCAAAATCATCTGCATGGACGGCGAATGGCACTGCCAAAGATGCGGCGCCGCCGTGTCATCCACGCATCCTTCGCAGGAGCGCCAGTGACATGAGCTACGACGACTGGAAAACGCACAACCCCGACGATGACCGCTGCGAATTTTGCGGCGCAGCCCCGTGGGAATCTCGCGGCGGATGGCAGCCAAATGGCTGCACCGGCAAGTGCAACACCAGTTGGCGCGATCCGGATCACGAGTACGAGAAAATGCGAGATGAACCTCATTTTTAGCAGGAGAGAACGCTATGGAAATCAACGGCAAGAGAGTTGTGGACGCCACCAAGCCCATCGCCATCCACATCACCAAACGCGACACCACGGATGGCGACAACAAGAACCCGTCGTCATGCGCCGCCGCGCGGGCGGTGAAGCGAGAGATTCCCGATTGCGTGAATGCTCGCGTCCATATCGGACGGGTCTACGTCGAAACCCCTAAGCAATGGGTTCGCTATAACACGCCTGACGCGCTCCGAACGGAGATTATCGCCTTCGATCGCGGCGGCTCATTCGCCCCCGGAGAATACAAGCTGCAAGTGCCCGAGAAGCGCGACTACAAGAAAACTCCATCAGGCACGCAATGGAACGGTGGCAATCGCGGTAAGCCAGCGAAGAAGCGGGCCAAGTTACTTGTCGCCAAGATCAAGCGGCACGAGGTGGCTGGCGTCCGCCCGAAAGGCGCCAACCGATGACCCAGGCCCCGGTAGCTCAATCGGTAGAGCAGTCGCATTGTAGGCGAACGGTCGGGGGTTCGACTCCTCTCCGGGGCACCACCACGCTTTCGTCGCGAGACCGAGCATGACAATCGCACAGCTCTGGTCAATCATTCGAGGTCGGCGCACCAACTACCGATGGGCCAATGCCTCTTGGACCTCGGAAGAACGCGGGCGCTACATCGATCGAGACCAAATGAACGTGCTCGACGCGGTAGGCCCGATGCTCGACGCATGGGATTCGCTCAGTAATGACGAGCGCGGTAGCATCAACCAAGATGCGCCTTTGTTTGTGAAGCACCTGACAAAACTTAGGTATCTAGCGGAGGCGCAATGACGATATTCAAACCCGAAGGGCTTTCATCTGCGGCGGTCGAGATGCTGGGCCAGCTTTACGTCAGCGGCCCCACTTGGGATGGTAACGTGTCCAGCAAAGTAGGGCGCGGCGAACTCTGCCGGGCTGGCCTCGCATGGCACGAACACGGCTATGCTTCGTTGACGCCAGAGGGCGTCCGAACGGCTGTGGAGTGGCCGATTGCCGATCTCCAGCGCCGCCATGACGACCGCTGGCTTAAGAAGCGGAGGGATTCATGACCAAGACACAATATTATTCGGCAGATTACGTTCAAGGCTATCATGCCGGCCTTGAGCGCGCCGCCAAATATCACGATGACCATGCCAGCGATTGCCGAGCGATAGCCGCAGTCAACAGCGACAACGATCTCGGTCCCGACTGCGAGACGCACGCCATTGACCATGATGTGGCCGCAGATGAAATCCGGGGTATCTCGCAGGCAACGAAGCCTGTCACTCGCGATCCTGTGGGAACACGGGGGACGACATGAGCGGCTGTCCCTTGATGACCGACATCGCCCATTGCCCTCTCTACATCGAGAGCCACAACGCGGCCGGGCTTGGCTGCGTTGATGACATGGCGCGACCCTGCCGCGTCGCTCGCGGCGAACTGAATTTCCAAGCGCAAATTTTGGTTTTGGCGTCGAAGGGCATCCAGCATCCGGGGATGTTGGAATCCGTCCAGACAGTCGGGAGGATGCAATGACGCACGGCCCCTATTTCCACGTCACCCAAAACGAGAAAGATATGTGCGAGGAGTGCTATCGCGAGCAGCAGGCGGCTGCGAAACTGGCGCCGTCGAAAAGTGTCGAGCGCCTAGCCCTTGCCCAGATGGTTTATGAAGCTGTCCGCTTCGCGAATTTCATGGCCGGCGAAGGCATCTGTCCAGCCGACGACTGCCAAGAGGCCAGAGACCCAGCCATCTTCCTGTCCGAATACGTGACCGCCATCGATGGCGACGATTACGAAGGGCTCGCCGAGGTCGCAAGGGCGGCTGTCATCGCTGGTGTTGTCGGAGCAACGAAACAGCCATGACCCTCCCGGCCGACGACGAGCCGATCACGCTGAAGGAAGCCTCGGAGATATTCTTCCGCGGGCGCCGGTCGCCGGCTGTGCTGAAGAACCAAGCTGAGGCCGGCAACCTTGCTGTTTCCAAAATCGGCGGTAAATACTTCACGACGATAACTGACCTGAAGGTGATGGTGGAAAAATGCCGCGTCAAAGCAGAGGCCCCCATCTCTGGCTCGACAAAGACCGCGATCGGTGGACAATCATCGACCGAAAGCGCCGTACTCGCACTCCGTTCTCTTCAGAGCAGCTTTCGGAAGCCGAAGGCGCGCTCAGCGACTACCTCACCGACAAGCACACGCCCGCGGTCAAAGACGACAACCCGCCACTCGCAGACCTATTGAAGGCATATTTGGTGGAGCATCTGCATCAGATCCCGTCCGGCTCGAACACCGAATACAACGTTCGGAACCTCGCCAAATGGTGGGGCCTGAAGCGGCTTGCCGAAGTGACGGCGGCCAATTGCATCGCCTATGCCGAGACGAAGAACCGGCCCGGCGCGCGCAATGACCTGAAGGTGATGCGATCGGCTATCAACCACTGGCACAAATTCCACGGCCCGTTGAAGGCGATTCCGCCGGTCGTTTTGCCGAAAGCGTCGGCGCCGCGGGAACGCTACCTGACCCGCACCGAGGCCGCGAAGCTGCTGAAGGCCGCGCGCCATACGCCCAGGCTCGCCCGGTTTATTGTGATAGGCTGGCACACGGGTTCGCGCTCGAACAACATCTTCGGGCTGCGCTGGGACATGATCGATTTCAAAACCGGGATGATGCAGCGGCGCGCGGCCGGCGCTGTCGAGAGCCACAAGCGGACACCGCCGGTTCGGGTTAGCGGCCGGTTGCTGGCGCACCTGCGGCGATGGAGGCGGATCGACGTAGCGGAGCTCGCAGCCACCAACGAGGTGCGGGCCGCCAAGGGCGAAGCGCTGCTGAAGCCATGCCCTTATGTGGTGCACTGGCATTTCAAGAGGATTTCGAAGCTGCAAAAGACGTGGCCGAAGGCGGTCGAGGCTGCCGAGCTCGGCGACGACGTGACACCGCACGTCCTGCGGCATTCCAGGGTCACCCACCTGCTCCGGAACGGCATATCCATTTGGGACACGGCGAAGGCGGTCGGGATGACCGCGGAGATGGTGGAGCGGGTATACGGCCACCATCATCCGGACTGGCAGAAAGGGGCTTCACAAGTCCATTAGGTTACCGTAGGATTACCAAACTGATTTTCGAAATGCGAGAAGTGGTTGGTTTTATTGGTCGGAGCGAGAGGATTTGAACCTCCGACCCCTAGTCTCCCAGCTACATTCTCACCTCGCAAGTCGTTGATATATAGACAACTCACGCGAGCGAATAACCATGAACGAACAGAGAAACAATCCGGGTAGTGTTACCGATGGGTTACCGCTTCACCCCGGCCATCGCCCTGCCCCTATCGGCGAAAAGTTCGGGCGCCTGACCGTCCTCGGGGCCGTCCATGTCGGCACGGGCCGGGCCGGTCATTACCAATGGCGCTGCCGCTGCGATTGCGGAACCGAGGTCGTCACCAAGGCAAACGGCGTTCGCTCCGGACACACCGTCTCCTGCGGCTGCTTCAACCGGGAGAGGGTCAGCCAAACGCACCGCCGGCACGGAATGAGCTACACGCCAGCCTATCTGAACTGGCAGAACATGATCCAGCGATGCGAGAACCCCAAGAACCCGAAGTTCCCGATTTATGGTGCCCGCGGTATCACGGTTTGCGAGCGATGGAAGACCTTCGAGAACTTCCGAGACGACATGGGGCCGCGCCCATCACTGCACTACACAATCGACCGGATCGACAACGACAAGGGCTACTCACCGGACAACTGCCGATGGGCGACGAAACGAGAGCAATCATTGAACACGCGGCGCAGCATCGCGAAACGCGCCAGAGCATTGGGAGTTAGAATTATGTCAAACGAGAACACCGAATCTACTTGCCACGACTTGCTCGTCCTGCGGAAGAAATTCGGGGCACATTCGCCGGCCGGACACGCCTGCTCAAACCTGAACGAGCAGATCCTTGCAATGAGAACCTACGTCCGGCCGGCCTGGGCGACGCACGAGGCGCAAACCCTGCAATGGAAAATGCGGCAACAGATGCCGGCGCTGGGGCAAGCCGTCGCGATCTGAGTGATGACCGACAACCGAGGATGACATGGATGAATATCGGGCCGTGCCGGGATATGAAGGTTTGTACGAATTGACCCCGGACGGTCGCCTGTTCTCGGTCGAACGGAAAATTCTGCAAGAGGATTCGGATGGTCGAAAATTCTATCGCCTGATTAAGAGGCGGCAAAAGGCAGTAACCGCCAACGGGCGCGGCTACAAGGCGTACAACCTGCACAAAGATAACCGGCAAACGTGCCGGTTGATTTCAACACTGATCCGAGACACCTATGGGAGATAAATGTGAGCGCCGATGACCATCTCGATCTTAGATACATCCCGATCACCGGCCCAGGAGTTGACGCTCTAGAGGCCCGCAAAGAATGTGACGACGGCCCGTCAGAAGGTGAAGTGACGGAACGGGCAAGGCAATATTTCAGAAGGTATGGGCCGCCCGACTGGTCGGCTGATGTCCTTCGCAAGGTTCAAGAACTGTGTCGGGAAAAACGTCACTCGCGGTCTTGAGCAGAGCGTTGGGAGGACAACAATGGACGATATAATGCAGCGACTGGCGAAGCAGATGGAGGCGGAATTGTTCGCGACGATCACAGGTCCGCCCCGCAAGCAGCCCCAGACGGCCCTGCGGATGCACGGCAATGGCTTCGAGACGGTCGAGCTAGACGACGCCGGGAAGATCATCGAACCGCCGCCAAGGTGCTGCTACGGCGGCGCCCTGCACGCCCCGAATTGCAAGACCTGGGGCAGCCTCACATAACAACTGCTAAACAGGAAATACCGATGACACTTAAAATGAAACCGATCCCGCCTAATCCCGATATGGAAAAGGCACTCAAAGCGGCAAAAGAGCGTTGGGAAACCCTGACGAAAGAGGAACAAGAAGCCGAACTTCGATTGCAGCGCGAGAGTTGGACGCGGCAGGATATGGATTAGCTGGTGCTAAGCGAAAGGTGAAAGAGACAATGGCAGACCCAACGAATTTCCGCCGCGAACGGATCGAGAAACTACTGCACGAGCTGCGGTACGAGGTCGAGCGCGGGATGCTGGAACGCGACATCGACGAGGAAATGGGATTCCGATTCTACGTCCCGATCAGCAACAAGATCCCTGACGGCGTGGTGTTCTGCGAATTTCGGACGCGGCCGGTCCCGCGTCAAGCAATGAGCCCCGAGGACATGCAGCCTAGGCTTCGCGTCGTCAAATAGCATTCCCGGTGCTGGCCAATCCTCACTGGACTGAAAAAAGCCGCGACGCCCAATCAAGGACGCCGCGGCCAAGTCACAGGAGGGCGTTGCCAGATACAGAGGCAACAACTGCCGGCAGAAAACGGAAACCGGCAGTAGCGGACGGCGCGGAAAGCGCCGAATTACTTGGCTGCATTAAGCATTCCGACAACTACCAAGATAACAAGGGCAGTGACGATGATCCCCTCTATGCTCATTGGCCTGATCCGTTTAAATCAGTCACTTGAGGCACCGCCGGGCTTCCTTTATCTGTGCCGCCGAGTAGCCCTGCAGCTTCGCCCATGCGAAGGCGTACAGCTTGCCATGCTCTGCCACCTTGGCGCGGACAAGCGAACAGGTGACGCCCGGAGGAAGTTCTGGAGGGTCTGCCGCCCTCGCCGTGACGCAAGTTGCGACCAGGACAAGGGCGGACAGCACGGGGATTGCCCAGAGGCGGATCATTATTAATCCATCGGCAGACGTTGGCCTTGAATAAAACCCATCAGCCACAAGGGCCAAAGAGCGCCCCGCAGAAGCGCAAGGCCCAGTGTGACCGGCCCGATGCTCATATTGAAGAAAAACGCCAATATTGCTGCCACGCCGTAAATTGACGCCACGATCAAGAGAGTGGTTCCGAGTGACATCACTTTAGGCGTCTCCGTTCCCTTTGAAGTACGTTATAAAGCCTCGCCATAGTGCCCGCATGCCGTAGCGTTTAGTGTCGCCAACAGGCGTAGACATCGTACTCCAAAAACCAAAGGGCGAGGTTGCATCCAGATCGTGAGGAAATCGGCCGGCACTTACCCATCGCGTCTGAAATGTTCCATCTTCCATTGATCCGCCGTATCCCGGAAAATCACGACGCTCCATAAATTCGGCGCGCATCAAACCGAAACACCACGGCGCAATACGGCAGTCGCCCGTGCGGTGCCATGGAGTTGGGCCATGCTTCTTCCATGGCTTGTTGCGGTTACTCATGGCGCTTCGTCCTTTTCGATCGTGATCCGGTACGTCTCGCCCGGCGCGAAGTCACCATGCTCTTTCAACACGTTCAACAACGCGGTTTCCTCCGGATGGTTCGGGGATTTCTGCCAGGTGAAGAGAGCCTTCACTAATCTTCCGGTGGGAACAGCGGCTTGACATTGGGCCTTGACCAACACCTCAGTTTGTCCGCGCAATCACAAACCCGATCACGCCGACCGCTGCGGCAACGCTGGCAACAACCTGCACAATCACGGCGGCCGATAGTCCGACGCCCCTCGATTGACCTTCCCTGGTGTCGTTCCGCGACTTGAGATCGTTGATCTTGTCGTCCATGTTTTTCGCCACGGACTGCAACAGGGTTTGCCCTTGGTCGATCAACTTGGTAAAGTTGTTTTCCATCTTGGCGAGGGCGACGCTGTTGCTCTCGTTGGTTGCTCCGGCAGCTTCCTTTTGTGCCTGTAGCGCCGCCGCGATCGCCGTCTTATCGGCTATCGATAGCTGTTCGGTGCGCTTGTCGCGCTCGGCAAATTGTGTGGCGATGCCTTCGAAGCGCTGTTGCGTGACGTTGCCGAGAACCTTTAGCTCTACGGCGATTAGCTCGTGAAGCGCTTCCCGTGCCGCATCGCTCGCATTGAGCCGCGTTTCCATCAACTCCTTGAGGTTCTCAATTTCGCGCCGGAGATTCTCCGTGGTGAGCAGCGTCGGATCTGGGTCCGGCTTGCTGATAGTCGGTGATTGGTTTACCAATTCATGCCCCTGTTATAGGGGCGATGCCCCCGCTAAGTCTTTGTCTTGAACAGCGTCGAAACTTTTTCCCACACGCCCAGCAAGGTCATCACGGCGCCCGCGACCATGAACCATAGTATTTTGACGAGTAGCTTTGTGGCTTCCATGACCTTGATGCTGTATTGTAGTTGCGCGATATCTTCCGGGTGAGCGCGCTCAAGCCATTTCAGGGCTGACTTGTCGGCATTCTTCAGAAGGTCTTTTGCCTCCTGCGGCAAGTCCGCAATGAAGTCGGCGGCCTCCAGCATGTTGGCGGCGCGCTGATCGGTTAAGCAGACCAAGAACGCCTTTTGCACGTCCGTCATTTTATCCGGATCAAATACTCCCAACGGCGCCATCAAGTGACCGATGAGCAAAATTGTACAGGCCCCCTCCGGGAGACTGTGGTTTGATGGGTCGCAACTTTCATTTGGAATTCTACCTTCCGGATGGGAGCCAGGATCGTCGCACTGTGCAACCAGCGCGTCGGCCCGCTTGTTGTTATCGTTTAGATCGGCCGATTAAACCGATCAATCAATCCATCCAGGTCCGTCTCGGTTTCGGCAAGATCGGCCTCGGTCACCGTGCCGGCCTCTGCCTTCTTGAGCAGGACGCGCACGGCGCGATAGGCCGGCCCGGCGTTCTGGCCGGTGTTGACCAGCGTCTGCACCGCACCAATACCCTTGAGAATAACCGGAAGAAGTTTGCTGAAATCCATGGCTATCGAGCCTCCTGTATGACGACGCCGTTTTCAGCGGCCCTGCCCTTTACGACCCCGATCAGATCGACCACCTGATTGAACACCACGGAAGCGTTGACTTGATCGTTTGTCCGCACAAACCGACGCAGTTGCGTCAGGTACGGCGGTATCTGCCGGGTATAAACCTGCACCGCGGAAATTTGCTCCCGACAAGAGACGTTGATCGTGCCGGCCTCGCAGGCGTCGCGCCAGGCATTCAGCCCGGTAAACACCAGCACCGCGCCGGCCTCGATTTGCTGCAGGCGATCCCGCGTTACAGGATTGGAGATCGACGCGGTGCCAAGGTCCGCGAAGGTCTGGAGCTTGGAGAAGAACTGACAACCGCCAAGAGCAAGAGTTAGCGTGATGGCGAGGATGATGCGCTTCACTTTATGACCTCCCTGGTTGGAGTTTCTGGCCCAGTGGCCGACGCCGGCGTGATGGTGGTGGTGAACCATGTTTTAGCGACCCAGGTCACGGCAGCCTGAATCCCTTGAATGCCAGTTACAATCGCCAACTGCGTCTCAACTGGAATCTCGTATTTGTTGCCAGAAAGGATAGCGAGGACTGTTGCCGCTATGCCGACGGCTTGCGTCCAGTTTATCTTGCTCATCCACGCGGACTTGATATCAACCTGCGCAACCGTAGTAAGATTTGTTTCAGTAGTGTTCACTTTTTAATCTCCTGTGATGCTGGTGACGCGATGCCGTCGCGCGGCGTTAGTCCAGTTGGTTCAGTTTGTTCAGCGCGGCCCATGTTTGAGGCCCGGCTTTCCCATCAGGTTCCAGCTTGTGCCGGACCTGAAACAGCCGGAGCGCAAATTCCGTCTCCGACCGGGCTTCGTATTTCCCGGTGACCGCGCAGCCGAGCCACTTTTGAAGGCGCTCCACATCGGCCCCGGAGGCCCCTGGAGCGAGCGTTGCGGGAGGGCGCACAAACTCCTTGGCCGCCGCAGGATCGACCAGCGGAAGCCCCGCAAGCTGCCACGGGGACATGTCGTCATACTTTCCCTTGTCGGGAACCACCGAAATATGGACATGGTGGTTATGCGGGTTTGAGCCGCTGTATTTCCGCCACTTCCATGGGCTCGGCCCGGCCGCTCCGGAACCGATCCGGCCATTGCTGATGACGTATTTGATGCGCGGGTCTTTGTTGCGCAGCAGCGTGTCGGCAAAGGCGTAGGAGTCGAACCCGCCTTTCGGGTCATGGGTGATGTCGACGGCCTTGACCACGCCGTTCGCATCCGGGTTATGATCGGACGGCCGGGCGGAATGTGAGGTGTCCCCAACGGCACCATCAGAAGCCTTGCTCCTCTTCGGCCATTTGGTGTTGACCTGGGAACGCAGGGTTTCGAGCGCGCGCGCAAGCCGCCACGACATGGCAAATTCTCCGATTTCAGGGGTGTTCTAGGTGGGGTTGCAGTGCTAAGGAACCTGCCAGACATTCTGACGACGGGCCTATGACGTTTCAGTGCAATATCTGCCGATCGAAGCAGATCGGAAAAGCGGCGCTACGAGGCGACGGTAAGCGCATCCTGTTCTGCATGGATTGTGGGATGGGAACGATAGAAAACCCGCCGGAAAGCACAGGCGAGTTTTATGAGGACGGATACTACGGCGGAAACGCCGAGGGCCACGGATATGCCGACTATCATATGACTGCGGAGCATACCCAGCTTTGGGTTCGGCTGATGGTCGAAGCGATCCGCAGTAGCGGACGCATTCTGGATATCGGTTGCGCAGACGGTTACATGCTGTCGCGCCTGCCAAAGGGCTACGAACTATTCGGCATCGAAGCCAACGTATCGGCGACCGAACAAGCCAAGGCAAAGGGCATCACTGTACTTTCCAATGACATCGCCGCGCTAAGCGACAGCGCCGAACGGTTCGACGTAATCTCCTCAATTGCTACATTCGAACACGTTCTAGACTTTCGCCAAGCGTTCGATTTGTCGCTACGATCGCTCAAACCGGATGGCGTCCTCATCTTCGATGTTCCTCTGATGTCCGAGAGCGAAGACAACCGCGACTGGCTAAACGCTTCCTATGAGCATATTTCGTATCCCACGGTTAGCGGGATGCAACGGCTGTTCAGCGAATTGCCTGCATATTGCCGTGGCTTCGAATCGAAAATCCGCGGCTTTAGCAGCACCTACATCGGCCTCGCCTCTCCCGATGAGGAGGCGTTCAACCATGCCGATCAACTATTTGAGGCGATGACGGCCCCCACCTTGTCCGGCCTGACGCCGGCGCAACGCTGCCTAAATCTGTCTTACCATGTAGTCCACGGGTTTGACCCGAACTATGAGCGGATCGCCGCATTGCCGGAGATGGCGAAATCTATGGACATAAACGACTTGATGCCTCATCTTTGCCGACTATGGCTTTCGGACAGTCTGCTGGCTGAAAGGTCCGCTTTTGCGGAGCAGCAAGCGAAAAACTGGAGAGCTGCTTACGACCAACTCCTTCGCGATACGACGGCTCCCGCACAAACCAAATAGGGATTGTTCAAATGAACCACGACTCCATCGAGCAGATCGAGAAAGCTATCGCAGTATTGATGGATGACAGCCTGCCGAAGGATGCCCGCGCACTTGTTGCCGAGGTTCTGATTGCGGATATTCAGCAGAGGTTTGGGCTTCCCGCAGCTCGGCTAGATACTGACGCTGGTATTGTTGGCCGCAAACACCTGTCCTGACGAAACGCCAGACTGATAGATTCCGGTCAGCATCGTCGGCAATCCGCCCTCGTTCTGAAAACGGTTGCCGTTGATCATGACCGAGCCGAGCGATGTCGGCTGAAAGTCGATCAACCCGATTGCGTTGCGTCCGACGACGCCGACAGCCGCGCCGCCCATGCCGCAGCTAATGATGGTATTGTTTCGGATAGTGGTATCGCAAGACAAGGTGCCGTTTGCGACCGACTGAACGCCAACCCCGGAACCGCCAGCGTAATAGATATTGTTGTTTTCGATCGTGGTGTGCTGGAGATAATTTCCCCCCTCAAAGTTGTGGATGACGATTGCGCCAGAGGCCCCGTAATATAGTTCATTCCCGGCGATGCGCGTCCGCCATGAGTTCCCGATGTTAATCATGTCGCCAGTACCGACAATGAACTCTACTCCGCTGGCAGAGGTCGCGGCGGCATTTAGCGTCAGCACATTGCTGGACGGAACTCCAACAACATATCCCTCGGTGAAGTTGCCGCCCGGCGACATGATGCAGAACCCTCCCGGCTTGAGGCCCGCGAAATCGGCACCAGACACTCGCGTCACCGTCGTGCCGGAAACATTGCAAACGCCCCTTCGCTGCACGCCCTCAATGCGATTGTTGAGTATCTGATTACCGTGCGACTTCTTAACGACAATGACGTGCTGACCAAGATTTTCCCAGAACGTATTGAAGGCGAATAGCCCGTTGGTGACGACGGCACCCCCAATCGTGGACACCGCAAGGGCAATGCAGTTGATGTTCTGGAAATCATTGTGGCAAACTATCGGCCGCCGACCGTTCGACACATTGACGCCAGTTCCAACCATATTCCGAAACTTATTCCATTCCAGAACTACATCATTCGCGGACCCGATGTAGACGCCGTTTCGGTTCGGGTATTCCTCGTTGTTGTCTCTGTTCTGGTCAACAATACAGCCGCGCATTGAGGACCCATGCGCCGCGCCGGTGTCAAAGTCCACCAGCGGATGAAGGTTCGCGCCAGCTCCCTGCTTAATAACCGTGTTGCTGCCGACAAGCTGCACGCCAGGTCGCATCACAAGGGGTGATGTCAACGTGAACGTACTGGCGTCCGCATAGACCGTCCCGTTAGGGCTGGCAGCGTCAACCGCGGCCTGCAAGGTAAGTTTGGGACTTTCCGGGTTTAGCCCGCTGTTTGAATCGCTGCCGGACGCCGAGACGAAGGTCATCGTCAGATTTTCCCCGAAAGGCTTATCATTTGATAATCGGCGCCGAAAAACGTTGCGTTATTGATGCCGTCTGCAAATTCAAGGGCCTGATAATAATGCACCCCGATAGCCGGTATCTTGGAGTACGAGGTAACGGGTATGCCCGCCGCCGTAGTGACGCCGTTTGCCAGCACGTTGGAAAGCGTGCTGGAAACGGCGGTCGCTGAATCTTCACCAATTCCGATGACCCCGTAGGCGTTTGTATTTGCAATGCGGATGTTTGATTTTGTCGTGACGATGATACTGTCTTCCGAAAGACCGACAACGATCGTAACCCGGTTGCCGGCGGAGTTGTTAGCTTGGCGGGGAGTACCAGAGGAATAGGTCCACGAAGCCGTGGAATCCCTAACTTCAGTTGAAACATTTACACGATTGTAAGCGTTCCAAACCCCCAAAAATCCAGCCGTGCCACCTGCTGCGGTAGCCCCGAAAATAAAATCCAGTTGTGACGAACCGTTGCTCCGCGTGGTCCCAACGTAAGTTCCGCGCGAAGCGGCAGGACCGTTGGTAATGGCGGCATTGTTAAGATAGATGCCGTTGACCATGACAAGAGCGGTGCCGGCCGAACGCGCCGTGTCGCTAGTCCAATCCGGCCCATGGCTCAGACGGACGGTTCCAGCGTCGTTCCACACAAACCAGTCGTTGACCTTGCTGGCACCGATGGCCGCCGGGTTCTTGACCGTGTCTGTCGTCGCTACGGAGATTTCAGCAACTGCTGTCGGGACCATATTCGTTCCGTCATAGAGCGGAACCATGTTTCCGACATAGGGAGTGTAATAAATCGTCGTCTTGGCGCTTTGCGTCGTCGTCATGACTGGGACGCTGGTCGCCAGCGTCAACCGCCCCTGCGGCGGGAAATAGGACACGACAGCGCCAGTCTTGCCGTTGAGCGATGCCACGCCCGCAACACCACCAGCAACCTGCGCGTCAACGTAGGCCGTTGTAGCAATTTGCGTGCTATTGTTGCTGGGTGCCGCGGTTGGTGCGGCAGGAACTCCCGTAAAAGTCGGAGATGCAATCGGAGCCTTTAGCGCGTCGTTTCCGTAGAGCTTCTGAACTGCCGTCAAGATCGAATCGGTCGCCGTCACCGTGCCTGTGCTGCTGGCGAACCCGGTCAGAACCTTAGCGATAACGGGAGCGTTGGTCAGCGTGGTTGCGTTTCCGACGCTGGTAACGTCTCCAGTAAGATTTGCGTTGGTGGTGACGTTGCCGGCGGTGAGGCCCGAGGCAGTTCCGGTCAGGTTGGTGGCAACACCAGAGGCTGGCGTCCCCAATGCCGGCGCCACAAATGTCTGCTGCCCGGCCCAGCTATGCGCAGTCGAGAACACGTCCGCATTGAGCATGGCCGATGTAACTTTGGTGGCGCCGATGGCCGTCACGCCCGCAGCGGAAAGCGTCACATCGCCGGTGAGTGTCCGGCAGATCGGGGCGGCTGCGGATTGTCCGACCGCAAGCTGCGCCGAGGTGCAGAGCAACGAAGCATAGCCAGTTGTCCCCGGCCCTCTACCGATCGCAAAGGCATTGGCCGTAACCGTGCCGGGGTTCTGCGCCAGTGCCGGAGAGACAATAAAAAAGGCCGCCGAAGCGACCGCGAAAAGCCTATGCAGGTATCTCATAATGCGTATCCGACTCCTGGAATGGGCCGCAGGAAGACGCTGCCGGTATCGGCTGCAATCGTCCAGCTCGTGAGGTTGCCGGGAAATTTGTCTGCCCCGGAAAGGTTGATGGTGATTGCGTTGGTGCCGGCGTCAGCCTTCCAATCCGAGATCAGAACAGGGCACGTTTTCGCCGACGCCAGCGGCATGGTGAGCGAGATCGGAGCGCCCACCGCCTGATTAACGCGAACAATGCCGGTGTTATTGTTGATCGCAACCGGGCCGGCTGCCGTGATATGCTGCTCAATCTGAGTCGCGCTGGCAAGCAGCGAAGCCAGCGTGACGGTGCGATAGAGGCCGGAGGACCTATCCTCTACCGCGACATACGCCGTTGTCGGGTCCGTGATCGGTCCGGCTGTCAGGATAGAATAGTCAACGCCGAACGTGTAGGTTTGATTGGCCCTGGTGACGGTGATAAAATCCTCACCCGCGACATTGGCCGGGAAGTGAACATCCATCTTCCCCTTGATGACCGGCTTGGGGAAAACCTTGATTTTAATGATGGGCGTCATATCCGCGCGATCCCGTCGCGGGCCGAAATCGATCCGGTAAACAGCGAGATCGTCTCGCCGTTCAGCAAATAGACCCCGCCCATGTTATAGGTGCCAGCGCAGAGGTTTTTCATCTCCAAAACCGGAACAGTGAGTTCGAAGATGCCGGGCGAGATGATGGCGATCTTGCCATTGCCGGTCGTTGCCTCAATCCTGATACCGCCGTCTTGATCCCTCACCTCGATTTCAATCGTGGCCCCGGTGAAGTCGATGAGATCGCCGGTTTTGCCGTCGTTAAATTGGAATTGCGTTTTCCAGTCGGCGTTGTTCGGTACGGCGGTGTTGAGGGTGATGGACATCAGGCAGCCCTAGCAAATTCGCTGTGAAGTTTGGCGCGCATTCCGTTGGCGTGCTTCACGGCTTGGCCGAAACACTTAAAATGCGTGATGTAGTATTGCCCGCCGCTATGACCGACAGCCACGCGCCACCTAGTTTCCTTATTCCATTTGACTTTGAAAACGCATTTGATCCCCGTCTTATTGCGAGTACTGAGGCGGCGGTTCTGGTTGTTCTGCGATGATGTCGCGAGGCGGAGATTCTCTTTTCTGTTATCGGATCGATCGCCATTAATATGGTCAACTTCGCCGTTCGGATGCTCACCGTGGTACAAAGACCATGCGATGCGATGAACGGAATAAATCTTGCGGCCAAGCATCACTTGCCGATAACCAATATTGTTTAGATACCCAGCCTCCATTCCGGCGGCGCGTTTCTTCGTCGCCGCCAGCAAGATCAGCCGACCATCATTCGGATCAATTGAAAAAACCTCCCACAGAATTTCTACGGAAGGCAATAACACCTTGATTTTGTTCATTGTTTTACAATTTAATATAAAATGTTGCGAGCTTGGTGGGCGTAATCGTCGGATGCGCCCCACCGCCGCCGGTTGTGGTGCCGCTAAACGGGTGGTTATGGTTCTGGCTTTCGCCGCCGCTGTTCTGCCCCAAGCCGCCGATGCCAGTGAACGACCCCGCGTTGACCGCGTAAGTCTGCCCATTCGACGCGGGCACGGAATGTGTATGACCCACGTTGTTGGTGCCAGTCGTTCCGCTGAACGTCAGCGCCGGAACCTGGGCAACAGACAATGTATGACTTTGACTGCCGCCGATCGCACCCAGCACAACCGCCGTGCTGCCGAAATACGTGGGTGTCAGCACGCCCGCCGCCGAGTTGCCCATATCATCGAGGCCGGCCAATGCGCGGCCTCGCCAGTCAGGCAACGCGATTGTTTTGTTTGCAACCCAATCCGCATTGGCCGACGCACCGCGTCCGGTGGATACAACTAGATTGGGATCAATGCTCCAGAGATATTCAAATAGGGCTTGCGCGTCCGCATTGGCCCTCTCGGTAGCCCCTGACGTTGCACTGCCGACCGTTCGACCGTTTGCCCTGACGAAGCCGGTAAGGCTGCCTGTTCCGTAGCGGGCCTTCAAATCGCCCGTGGTAAGAACCGTGGTCGCGTCAACCGGAGAACCGCCGCCGCCTCCGGAGGATGCGCCAATGACAAGGATGCCATCCGCTGCGATCTGGGTAACGCCGGCCGCGTTGGTCAGCCGGATTTTGATCGACCCGTCGGCAAGGAAGAACTGCGGAATTCTGCCGGCGCTATCGAGTGTGATCGGGTTTGGTAATGGAAGGGTCAGAGAGGTATCGGAAAACGCATTTTGCGGCGTCGTGGTGCCGGCCTGGAAGAAGTAGAGCTTGCCACCGTTTAGTGGTTTTCCGAGGTTGTCCAGTTGCTGCGAGAGCGAAAGCGATATCGTCCCGGCGCCGAACGCGGACGTGAGCAGCAGAAAAAGCCCCGCAAAAGCGAGGGAAAGACGTTTCAGCATTTTGGAACCTCTATTCTTCGCGGGCTCGGGTGCCGAGATAAGTCAACCGCGCAACGATGGCGCCGGCCTTGGCCGAATTCGTCGGCGCGGTGGCGAGTTGCCGGAACAGTTGCGCAGCGGCGGGGTTGGTCAGAAGATCGGCGATCTCAGCCACGTTGCCGCCCATGCGCCATTGCTCGATACGCTGATTGATCTTGGAGGGCAGCTTCAGACCGCCGCTCGCAACCGACGAAAGCGCCTCAGCTACCGTGCCGCCGGTTTTCAGTCCGGCCTGCACTTCCTGATTGAACGCGGTTTGCGAGCCGATGCGTTGGCGCGAGCCTTGCGCCTCCAGCACGTTCAGAAACCGATCGAAGCCCTGATAGGCCTGTCCGCCCCGCAACGCGGTAACCGCAGCCTCCAAATTCGCGGCCTGTTGCGGATTGCCGCGGAGAACCGCGACAAATCCGGCTCCTCCGAATTCGTTGGCACCGCTTTGCAGCCGCTGCACTGCCTCATTAAACACACTCTCGACATGGGTGCGGACAAGCTGCTGTGCGACTTGCGGTCGCTGCTTCGCCAACGCTTCAATAGCGCTACCTATTTCACCAGCTGAACGCGGCAGGGGATTCTCTGGAAACAGCGCTGCAATTGCCTTCTTGGTCGATAGGTCTCGCTTGGCGAGATGCCCAATCGGCGTTTGCTCAATACGTGCCAATCCATCCCTAGCAATGGCTACACTTTCCAGCCTGTCGCGAACGCCAGGGTACTGGCGCAATATATCTGCATTTTGCAAAAGCGCCTTACGAATGGCATCGGTTGAAAGGTCAGCGCCTTTCTTTGTCGCCTGATCCAAAACCTGTGTAACCAGATTTTGTTCAAAAGCTTCACGCGCCGCCTGGGAAGCAACGGAGTTAAAATCACGAACAGCGGACGGCCCGTTATTTTGGATTGCACCGGGCGCGCGCTCCGGCGGCATAACAAATCGATTATTAAACTGATCTCGCTCAATGATTTGACCCGGAACACGCGCTTTATCAAAAGCATTGAGCGGTTGCGAGGCGGCGCGGAAGTTTTCGCTGGCCTTGCCATAAGACGGCACGCGCTCAAGGGTTTGATCCAGAACTTGCTTGGCTTCCTGAAGCCGCATGACAGTCTGATTAGCGCCAGCCAACTTGGCTTGGCTGATAAGGTCGTCAATAGCCACTCTAGAGTTGTGTAGCCCCGCTACACTGGTATCCAGCGTTCCGTCTGGGCGCATCAGCGCCGATTTTGCAGCCTGTAGACCTTGGCGTACCGCTCCCTTCGCTGTGTCAAGAGCCGCGTCAATGTACTCAAGAACCGGCCCGGAATTAACTTGGGCAAATTCGGTTGGTCGCTCACCCACAATTGGCATGCGCGTGGTTGGGTTGTTATCGTCAAACCACCTACCCTTGGCCGCCGCTCTTTCGGCTGGGTCCAGAATAATGGGAATATCGGGCCGATCGAGGTAATGGGTCGTCACATCAGCTACACGATGACCGCCGTTAGTCGGGATGGTGGCCGGAGCATTGCGAGCTGCTGTATAATCTTGGTCCGCAAGTGCGGCTCTCATACCTTCGCGTCGGTCGTAAACGTTGCTCAAATCCTGCTGTATGACGTTCCCGGCGCGCTCGGGAGTTATGCGCGGGCCAGCCCGCCAGAGGGTGTCAGCCAGAATTTCTCCTTCTGGACTCTGGCGCATTATTTGGCGTGCGGTTTCACCAACAGCGGAGCCTATCTGGGACGGATCAAGGGGCGGCGGCGAAATCGTATCAAACGCTTGTCGAGCCGCATCATCTACCTGCCCCGGCCGAGCCGCCATGAACGGACGAAGCTCGCCCGAGCCTTCGACAACCCGCTGCAGGTTGCCGAGATTGGTTGCGCCGCCGGTGACATGCTGCACCGCCTCGGCCCGGGTGATCGGAAGGCCAAGGCCTTGCGCGTATTCAAACAGCCGCTCGGCTTCGTCGATCTGTGCCTGGTTTGCCCCGCGAGAGCCGCGCGAGACAGCCGCGCCGGCCGCGTTCGGAGCCGTGGCCCAGTGACCGGCCACGCCTCCTGCAATAGCAGCCCCTGCCCTTGCCCATGGCTCATAGGCCGTGCCTTCCGTGGCCTGCCCGGCGGCTTCCGACGCCAGCCCGGGGCCGACGCCGAGCGCTACAGCGTTGCGGGCCATGTTCCCGGGTCCAAGCAAGGCGGAAGGGACGAATTCGGCGCCAGATTGAACATATTTCTCTGGCGTCGTTTGCGGATCATATCTCAGTGGAGACGCGCTATGCGCCGCTTTCGATCCCCATTTTTCCAGTGCTCCGCGGGAAATAAGCGCGGTCTTGTCGTTTTCGGCCTGCACTTCTTCAAGCGGTCGCCCTTGAACCTTTGATTGTCCCTTGGTGACTAAATCTTGAATGAACCCGGCGATGTCGGCGGGCGCTCCGGCCAGTCCGGCCACCCCTTTGTCGATACCGGAGACCGCAGCCTTCCCCAAGCCTAGCGCTACCTCCCCGGCCGATTTTGGGGTAAACTCGTCAAACGTAAGTGCGTTTGACTTGGCTTCCGCCTTCGGACCGATCACGACTCTCGGCAGACCGTTGGCGCCCACAGGGACACCCCCCGCGGTCGTTCCGATCACGTCATCAAAGGTCAAAGCAGGCATGTGGCAGAACCTCGTTAAAGTCGTTCAGGTGGTCTTGTTTTTCGCCGTCGTTGTGTGGGGTATTCGGGAGCACCAGCTTCGCCCCGACGAAATTCCGAGTAACGGTCTTGCCTTGGGCATCGTTGCCGTCATGGTCGTGGCGGTCTTCACCGTGATTCCGTGGCTGATATTCAAGATGATCGGCCAAGCCGTGTTCGATTTTCGCCGCTGGCGATCAAAGCCCGTCAGTGGGAAGCCCGTTGTCCCGGAGTTTCTTGATAACGGCGTCCCGCGCCGCCGGGTTGGCTTTGATCGCATTCCGCGCATTGGAAAGTGACTGGTCGATCTCCGGCTTGGTGAAGGGCACCTGCTTTGCTCCGTTGTCCTTCTGCCCGCTCTGCGCGCCCTTCAGGGCCTGCCCGTAAACCCCGGGATTGGCCTTCCGCCATTCCGTGAAGCTCTGCATCGGATCGGGAAGCGCCCGCAGTTGCTTTTCCGCATCCATGCGGTTGATTTCCTTGGTCGCGAGTTTGGTGGCGATTTCCCCGCGGGCCATTTCATCACGGGTAAGGGCTTCCATCGTGTTCAGCGTGGCATCGCGAGCGGCCGGGTTTTGCGAAAGCGTTGGCAGCGATTTAAGGAACCCCTTGAACTCGATGTCCGAGGTCGAGCCGGACCCTTCGGCGCGTTGCTGAGGCGCAAGGCGCTGAACGATCGAACTGTAAGCCTGAACGTCGGACAACCCTTCGATGTTGACGCCGAGCGCCTCCGCATAGGGGCCGATTGCCTCCTTGATGTTCGCCGCAGCGCCCTGCGACCCCATGCGCTGCGAAATCTCGCGCATGGAGTTGATGTCCACCATTTTTTTCTGGGCAGCCTGACCGCCCTCAATATAACCATTCCATCGCTTGGCCTGCCCCTTGCCAAACTCCTTTTCGAATTCATTTTCGCCCTTGGTGTCTACGTTGACCTCGGTTTTCCCGGCGCGCTTTAGCTGCATCTCCATGTCAAGCAAACGCGGGTCTGCCTGCATCGCGCGGAGCGTTTCAATCCGCTCCGGCGGCTTCATGTTCTTGAAGGCCTCGCCGAGCAAAATCTTGGCGGTTTCCTTTTGTCCGGCCGGCAGGTTCGGATTCGCCATGGCCTGAAGCAAAGTGGGGACGTGCTGCGCGCCAACCATGGGAGCCGCTGCGGGCTGCGCGGGCGCGGCTTGCGCTACCTGGGTGGGTGCTGGGCCCACCGGAGCGGCGCGCGCGTCAGTCGCCGTCTGCGGGGCAAGAGCGGCCATGCGGGTGGGCCTCGGCTCATACAGTCCGGCGGCCTCGGCCTCGTCATCGCCCCAGACCTTCGGTGTGGTAGCAACCGGCGTCCGATCCATCGCCATCGGTGCGGTTGCAGCCGGCACGTTCACCGGAGCGCCCGGCACCGGCATCGGATTGGATGTCGGCGGGGCCGCGCTGGGCTGGGCGCCGTACAGGTTGCCGAGGCTGGTTTGGAAGTTCGCCGACGCCGCCTGCTCGAGCCCCTGCTTTTTCTGCTGCTCGGCCAGCGCCAGGAATTGCAGCGTATGCGTGATATCGCCCATGTCGGCGGTTTGCGCCGCGGCCTGACGATAATCCACGTTCCCGCTCGCCAATTGCTTGCCGAGATCGGACAGCTTTTGCTGAGCCTGCGCTTTCTTGAATACTTCCCCGAGCTGCGACAGCCCGCCTTGCAAATCGACCTGGGGCGACTGAAAAGCGCCGGGGAGCTGGAGCGGAGCGATCGCCATCAGCGCCACATCGGCATGGAATAGCCGCCAATCTGGGAATTCTGCGTCTGGCCGTAGTTACCAGCACCACCGCCGCCGCCAAACCCGAACGCGCCGCCCAAGCTGCTCAGGCCGCCGCCGCCCATCAACATTTGCGCCCCGCCCATGATGCCGCCGAGCAGGTTGCTGGCACCGCGCGCCTCGCCCTGGGCCTGCATCTGGTTCGCATTGGCGTTCCCCGAGGTGATATTGCCCTGCAGGCCGATCCGGTTGGTGGCGTCGGTCTGATAGAGGTTGGCAAGACCGGTATCGACCCCAGCCATGGCGCCCGCCGCGCCCATCGCCTTGGTGTCATATCCCCCAAGATTCGAAAGCCAGTTGTTCCATTCCTTGTTCTGCGCGTTCTGGCCGAACGTCAGCGCGTCGATGTCGGCGTTGCCGCTGTTGAGCATCCCGCCCGCCGCGCGGCGCCGGTTCAGCACGTCAATGCCGGCGTCAATGCCCTGCTGATAGCCCGGGCTGGTCGTGAAGGCCGCCTGTGCATTGGCGTTGCCGGTAGCGCCGTTCACCCCGAGTGCATCGGCGTACAGTCCAGAGCCGCGGTTGTAGAGGCTGGACAACGGCGCGAACTGGCCCTTGGCGCTCGCCAGCGCGTCCCTTGATCCGGTCATCCCGGCGTCGAGATAGCCGGTGCCGGCCTTGCCGTACTGGTCATACAGCGCCCGGTTTCTTTCCGCTGCTTCGCGCTCTGCACCGCCACCGAACAGGATGTCGAAGAATCCAGCCATGTTACACCTCGGTCCTTAGAATTTTCACGATGGCCTCCAGCGCCTTCAGCCACGCATACCAGTCGGGATTGATCAGACCGTCCTTGTTCACGACAGACACATCCGGCCCCGGAAGGGGCGGAAGCTTTTGCGATGTAGTCGGCATTATTTCCCCAGCACCTGCAGGTCCAAGTCGCCGCCCATCAGCGCGACGTGGACCGGATCTGATATCTGGAACCTAAACTTCGCGCCCTGCGGTCCGACATGGCCCAGATTATTCACCGTGACCTTGGTGTTTCCGATCATCTGCTTGCCGAGCCGGCGCAGCCACGGAATCGACCACGTAAGCCCGTTGTCGCGGGAGATCGAAATCTCAATGGACGGATCAGTTTCGATCGGATCAATGCCGGTCGCCACGCCGACGCCTACCGACATGAACAAATCCAGCCGGTTGATCCGCGCGCCGTTCGGGAAATTGCCCATTGGCCCAGTTTCGAGGATGGCCACCAGCGGCTGGCTTATTTCGGTCTGTGCAACCGGATCGATCTGGATGATGTTGGCCGAAAGCGCATCTCCGACATACCATTTGCCGTTGAACTTGTGGCCGCCGATGCCGCGCCAGCGCTGCTGCTGATAGCTCTTCCGCTCCTGCCACGTCGAGGTATTGATATCGTATTCCCACGACCACGTTGGCGATTGCACCACAAGGAAGGAATGCCCATCCGCGACATGGACCGACATCAGGATGGTGGTCTTGTCGGCTACCGCCTGTATCAAGCGGTCCAGATCGGGCGTGCTGATTTTCGAAAGCTGGTAGCCCGTCAGCTTGTGGACGCCGAAGTCCGAACCGACCAGAAAAAGCCCTTGGCCCCAACCGTCTTCATATCCCGCGATGCAGTAGGGCCCGGCGATCCCCATGTCGATGGTTGTGATATAGGAGAAAACAAATCCCGTGTCGTTGATCCCGCCCCAGACTTCCAGGGATTCCGAGCCGCAGGCCAGCATTTGACCGTTGGGCAGCGGCACCGAACGGAACAGCGTATCGGGCTTGCTCTCAGCGGTGGCAGAATTCAGCGTATTGATGTTCGTCGAATTCACGTCCGACGATCGCATTTTCCCATCGCCATAGGTGTAGATGAAAAAGCCCCTGATGTTGGTGACCGAATTGGGCTGCCCCACGTCAACATCAGGATATGCGCTCACAGAGCTATTCGTCACCACGAACGCGCCGTCGCCCGGAGCAACCGCCACCAGATCGGGCAACGCCGCGTTGTTGCGCGCGAAGATCACCGGTTGGGTGCCGGGCAATGTCCCTGTCAGCACCGTCTCGGCACCCCCTGATGTACCGTGCCGGACGGCCTTGCCGGACCATGCCGAAAACAGCGTGTTGCCGATCGCGTGCATCCCCCGAAACCCGGCTTGAACCGTCGTTCCGAATGCGATCAGCCCCGGCACCCGTCGAAGCACCAGTTTTGATCCCGCGGTAGCCCCAAGCGATTCCGCGTAGACGTTGATGAGCCGGCCGCCGCTCTCTTGCGGATAGGCGCCGGGCGCGGTTGAGGTGGGAAGGATGATGGCTGTCATCAGAAATTCTGAAACGGAATAACGTCGTCGGGACTGGCAGCGGTCCGCCCCAGCGTGCGAAGCTCCAACTCCGACTTGCGGGGTTCGGTAGTGGCCAGCGTCGGGCCGACAAATCCCACCAGGGAACTCAGCGGGACAGAGAAGTCCGTCGCGATGGTTGCGGCGATGATTCTTGCCAGCGGCAGGAACATAGCCTCCTCGATTTCCTCAACATCCGGAATGTAAGTGACCCCGCGCGCATTCAGGTTTTCAACGATAGAGGGGATTTCCTCGTCGATGGAGGCGTAATCCTCGGTTGACAAAGCCTGCCCGGCAACGAGCTTGCCGAGAAACTTCGCCGACCGATTGACCAAATCCGCGCGGGTTCTCACTTAACTGGCCTTCGGAGGCCGGCCGCGCCGAGGCTTGTCGGAATCCTCGTCGTCCTGAGCCGCCTTCAGTTCGGCTGCCGCTTCCTGAGCCCGGGCAATACGCTCGGCCTCACCCGGGGGCGAGTTGGCGAACTGGGTGCGGCCCTCGAGATATTCCCGGGACCGCTCCCGCGCCACGTTCTCGTCGAACGTCACGTCTTCGATCTCTTCCGGTTCGGCGGCAGCCGGAGCAACATAGTCCTTCTTGCCGTCGGTCGAGAGATACGGATTGCCGGCGATCTTGTCGGCATATCGGGCCGGCACATCGACGGCCTCGCCGGCCACAACCTTCTGGCCGAAGATTTCCGACTTCTTCGGATCGCCGGGGCCGGGGTTGTAGGTCACGCTGATCGTGCCGTCGTCTTTCTTGACGGGCGTGCCGGTCACGACAACTTCCTGCTTTTCGCTGGATTGGGTTGTGATTGGCGGTCGGGTCGGAGTAACGCCGGGCTTCACCGGCCCCTTGCGGGTTTCTGCCATGTCAATGGCTCCTGAATGAGAGAAAAGGGATGGGGGCTAGATGCCCCCATCAGGTTCAGTTGGCCGGCCACGCCACGCCTTCGACCTCGCGCTTGACGGCGAACTTGAGCACGATGTGTGCCTTGCCCGCTGTTGCCGCCGCTCCGGTCTGGGCATATTTGGCGTAGACGATCGTGTTGGCCGCCAGCGGAATGCCGGACAGCGTGCCCGCCAGGTTCTGCTTGAACCCGGTTGCGCCGGCCAGCGTCGAAGCCGCCGCGGCAAGGCCAGCCGGAGCAGCCGCCGTGCCGATGTCGAGCGTATTGGTCGTGGCCGCGTTGAACGCGGTCTCGATCGTGACATCGCACCCCAGCGGGATGCACCCGGCCTCCAGTGCCCCGATCGGGACGCCGTTGACAGGTGTCACGCCCGGCGCGTCGGCGAAGGGAGTATCGAAGCTGACGGTGCGGCGCAGATACATCACGCCGACATCTTCAGGCGGCCGAACTGCGTTCAACCAGAGTCTGTTGGTGGGCATGATTAATCTCCCGTCGCGTTGAAGAAGCCGGTGACGACACCGCGCTGCTTGCCAAGAACTGCCGCGTCAGAGCCATAACCGTAAGAGAGCTTCTTCATGCCCCACTTTCCGATCATGCCCAGACCTTCGACCTGCTGATAGTCGTCCTTCTGCTCGCGAGACGCGTAGCGGGACTTGATCGCCCAGCCCAGCGCCTCCTGACCGAGCAGATAGACCGGCGAAACGTCCGTTCCGCCATTGCCGATGCCGGCATAGATCGGCATGTCATCGACTTCATGTAGGATCACGCCGTCCCATTCACGGTCGCCGCCGAGGAAAATCCCCTCGTTGCGCTCGATCACGGACACCTGCGCCGTTACGCTTTCCGCGTCGTTGGCGAAATCGCGGAACACAAACGGATGTGCAAACGCGATGAAATACCGCCGATTGGATCGCTTCTCGACGCTGATTGGCGTGATGCGCGGCTTGGCGGCCAGCGCGACACGCTTCAACATGGAGATGCTACGACGGGTCAGCTTGTCGTTGGTCGCATCGACGTTGGCCGCAGCGGTGGCAAACGTCGCCGAGTAGTTCGACTTGGACGCGCCGAACAGCACCCGATCGACGTTGTTAGCCGTCCAGGTATTCTTCTGGGCGGCGGTCGCGGTCTCGAACGGAACGTCGCAGTTCGTGCCGACATCGCCGAGCCGATCGATGGTCTCGAACTTCACGTCTTCGTCGGCCCAGGTCTTCAGATTGCCCTTGGAGGCTTTCCGAAGATCGATGGCGGCCAGATCGCGATCCAGCTCATGCAGCGAAATGCCTTTCTTTCGCATCCGCCAATAGATGATGTCGCCGTACTCGCCGAGCACGTCTTCATGGCCCCGAAGCGGCTGACGATCGAAGATCGCGCCCTTGGCGAGGTTGGTGATGAATTCGAACGTGATGCCGTTGCCCCGCTTGGAGGCAAAGTCTTCTTTCATCACGATCGGGTTATTGTTCGACGTGCCAGCGTACATGCTGAACGGATTGGTCTGGTAGAATTCGGTCGAAAACTGGTCGTCCCAAACCTGGGGCGACAAGCCAGCGGTAACCCTGGTCTCAGCCATGGTGTGTCCTCATGGGGCGGCTAACGGCCGCCCATTATTTCCGAAAGGGGGCGCGGTCCGCTGAAGCCCGGCGCCGAGTTCGGTCCCGCATTGCGGGAGCCGGCAAACGACGTGGGCATGACGGGAGGCGTCTGTGATGTTGGGGCCTGCTGGCCCGATTGCGGTTGACCATTGCGCTCGGCCAGACGCCGCTCCACTTCGGCATTGATTGCCGCCTCTGGATCGTCGCCATAGGTTTTGAGCGCGGCCTGTGCCTTGTGCCACTTGACCAATTCCCCGTAGGGATGAGGCGATGCCATGATCCGCTGGTAATCAAACAACGTTCCGCGGGGATCACTGGCGACACGACTTCGCAATTCGGCTTCGGCAGCGTTAACCGCTTCCTCGCCGAACTTGTCGCTCGCCATCATCTTGGAGAAGTTTTCGACAATGTCCCGCTGGCCCTGCTGGACCGGCTGGATTGCCTGCTGGAGACGAAAATCAACCGCCGCCTGGGGGTCCTCGTAATAGTCCGGCTGTTTCACCGGCTCCGCTGGCTTTTGAGGCTGAAGCTGCGCAAGTCTCTGCTGCATCTCGGCAGCAAAATCCCGGCGTAGTTTCTCTTCCTGCTTTGCCAAGCGGGCATCGAGGGTCTGGATCGGAACGTAGCCGTCCAACGGATTGACTGGCTGTTGCTCCTGGGGCTGCGGTTCCGCTGCGGGGGCTTGAGGCGCTTCCGGTGCCGGCTGCTGTGATGCAAACCGTCCCTGTTCGTCTCGTCCATCGTCGCGGGTCTGCTCGGCCGGCTGATCTGCCGGGCGTTCAGACATGATCGTGTCCAAATCGGCCATGTGGTTTTCCTGTTATCGTGAGGTACGGTCACCCGAATAAGCCCGGCGGCGGCTGTCACCCTTGACGATGGCGGCTCGGCTGGTTTTAGGGCTCAGCAGCCCGTCGCCCGATAACGCCCGGCGTCAGCGATCAGTGCGCGCGCGATTCCTCACGCTGCGAATTCATGTGTGCGTCCCGAGTGGCCATAGCGCGGGACGCCTGCTCAAGCTGGAATTTCTCGCGGGCGAAGGCCAGCTCCTGCTCATATTTGCGGGCCTCGAACTGAAGCTGCATTTCGAGCTTCTGCTGTTCCATCTGCATATCGACAGTCTTTTCCTGCTGCTTCATTTGCAGCTCGGCCAGCTTGAGATGCAATTGCCCTTGCGCCTTGGCCTGCTCCAGCTTCAACTGCGCTTCCATCTTCTGCTGCTCAGGATTAGGCGCGCCCTGCTGGGCCTTCTCAGCGTCCGCGATGTCCTTGAGCATTTCAGCCTTGGACCGGAACGACGATGCCTTGATCAGCGTCTTCGGAGACACCGGGAAGCCCGTGCCGGCGAGCTTGGCCAGTTCTTGGAATTCCTCTTGCTGCATCGTACCGACGCTCGGCGCATCGTCGATCTCGATGTCTATATCGAGCTGGGCAATTTCGTTCTTCAGCTTGGGCTGGCCCGTCATCGGGTCGATTACCGGCTGCATGACAGGCTGGCCGGACGGCCCGATCGCGGGCTGGCCCGTCATCGGATCCATGACCGGCTGCATGTCCGGGGTGTTCATGCCGACCCAGCGGATAGAGTTGTCATCGTCGGTGACGCGGATCCATTCCTCGGCCTTCCAGAACTGGCGCACCCGGCGAAATGCCTTGCGGTAGGCTTCGTGATCCATATCCTTGGCGGTGTCGAACAGCGGGCTGATCGCCAGCGCACCACCTGCCTGATTGGCTAGAATAGCCCGCCCCGAGGCGTCTTTCCCTCCGGTGCCCTGCATCGAAGCGTTGGCGCCCTGCGATTCCATGTCGGCCATGTTGAGATTGAGCAACTCGAGCATGACCTTGGCTTGGTCATTGGTCGGGAGAATACCAAAGTCCTTTCCGAAGTCGCCATCGCCGATATCAACGTGCCCGTCCGGCTTGGCCAACTCCTTGCGCCGGTCCAGGTCGCTCTGATCCCCCAACGAGCGATTGTTGCCGAAGGTCTGCCGCACACTGCCCAGATGCTGGATTTTCGAGGCCAGCTTGTTGATCTGGTCCTGGGTGTCGATCAGGTCGCGAATGTCGCCATAGCGGTTGTTGTCGCGATCGACATAGGCCGATCGCCAGGAATACTCATGCTCGGGCTTGCCGTCGTCATCTAACCACGGCGAAACCCCTGATTTCAGGTAGCCGCCCTTGGTGAACTCGCAGAAATGCCATTGGCCGTCATCGCCGATGTAGTACATTTTGACGACGCGGACCCGGTAGCGCTTGTCATAGCTGACCCAGGTCGAATCCCTCGGCTTGTCGTCGAACGTTCCGCCGATCTGGGCAATGGAAACCGTCTCGTCGAATACCTTGGCGGCGGCTTCACCATACTTTCGCACCGCGTCGTCGCGGTCCATCCAGATCACTTCACCGAGGTAATTGGCATCGGAGAAATTGACCTCGGACGAGAACGGATCCCAGAACATCCGATCCCAGCGGGTTCGCCGGATGACAATGCGCGGGTTGGCCTGCGGCGGTTTGAATTCCACGGTGATGCTGAAACCGCCCCAGCCCGGGACCGCCAAATCCCACCATGAGGCCGACCTGATCTGGTCATATCGGTTGGACTGCATGATGAACCGCAGCGCGTCGGTGCAGTCGTTGGCGTCGAAATCGTGCTTGGGTGTCCTTGGCAAGGCCCGGGGTTGGGTTCGCTGCTGCTGCTCAAGGCCCTGAAGGTATTTCACCTTCATGCGGATTTTGTTCTTGACGACGGCGGCCTGCCCGCGATCGGCCAACACCAAGGCGTCCTTGGAATCCCACTGCTTGTTGTCGAAATAATCCACGTCGCGCTCGGAGCGCTCACGGGCGGAACGGCTGGCGTCCTCCGAGGCTTCGAACATCTCAACCAAACGAGTATGCAAATCCTTCCAGTTCACGGCCGGCGGGTTCAGGCCTTGCCCAGCCGCCGGCAACTGTGCGGAATCGGTCGCAACCGGCAACTGTCCTGTCGTCACGAGCGCGCGGCTCGGCACAACAGCCGGTATGGCCTGGGTCCCGAACGGGGATTGGCCTTGCTGGACGCGGGCGATGGGCATTATTTAATCGCCGCGCTTGCGGAGGGCAGTAACGGCTGATCCCTCTTGTGGTGCCGGCTCATGCTTGTCGGTAAGGGCAATTTCGATCATCTCATTCCAAATTTCGCCCATAGTCATTTCTTCCCAACCTGGGCAATCAAGCATTTCTTCGGTAGGATTCTTCATAGCATCAATGGCAGCGCGGGCCGCACGCTCCCATGCTCTTTCGTCACCGTACAATTCGCCGGATAGCGCAACGATAACTCGCTCAAGCATCTCGCTTCTCATGCCGTTTTCCAATTCGTGCTGTCGTCTTCAGCCTTCTCGAACCAGTCGAGCTTGGGCTTTGGCCCTTCGGCCACGGGCTTCTTGCCCTTCATCATCCGGTCGAGGAGCTGTCCGACGAGGCCGAGGGCATCGACTTGATCGTCGTGCTTTCCGGCTGGGAACGACAACAACTCACTTCGTAAATCTGCATACCAAGTAGCGTTGATCGGAACGTATAGCCCTTCAAGAGCCATCCTGCCTCGGATAGACTGCGCTCTAACCGCTTTGTCGCCTCTAGTAGGGAACTGATCTCTAAAGACATAAGCCTTTCGCTCCCGTTGCCGCTTGTCCAAAAACGGGCCAACGCCGGACCGGATTTGCCCCTGCTCTTCAGCCCAGCCGACCGGCTTCCATTGCTTCACAAGATCGCAGAACGCTTCAATCCATTCGTCGGAAGCGGTTTGCTTGCGCCACAAATCGAGCAGGTACATTCGCCCTTCGGGGTCAATCCCGACAACGGCGTGGCAAGTCCAATCTCCTCCGTCAGCGGTGACAGCGTAATCAGATCCGCCATAGACCCGGAGCGTATCGAGTGCCGGAGCTTTTTCATAAGGCTTCAGCCATTCCGTCTTGAAGTAATCGCCCTCTTCCGGCGCGGGCCGCTGCTGGTAAAGCGCGGACCATGTTCTTGCCGGCGTATTGGCGCGAAGCTCCTGCAGCTGCTCGCCGTAGCCGTAAGCATCGTCATCCCAGAGCGGCTCGCCAACTGTGCGGCCTAACTGATCGTTCTCCTCGGCAATGGCCGGAAGGGAAACGACGTGCCAGTTCGAATGATTTAGCGCGCGTCCGGCGAGATCGTCCTCATGCCAGCGGGTTTGAATTAGTATCTCCGCAGCTCCAGGAACCAGACGAGTGCGGAAATCGTTAATGTACCAATCCCATATTCGATCCCGTATAAGTTCGGAATCAGCGTCTTGTCGTGACCTAATAGGGTCATCAATAAGCCCAAACTTAGCGCGGAAACCAGCGATGCCCGTGCCAACACCAGCAGCATAATATTCCGCGCCGCTCGTGAGTGACCATCGTCCGGCTGCTTGGCTGTCCGGGCTTGGACTAACCCCGAGTTCAATCGAGTGCTCATTGACGATGTTCCTGACCCAACGACCCCACTTCTCGGCCAGTTCAGTCGTATGCGATGCGGCCAGGATATTGGCCTGCGGTTGCCGCTGCATCAGCCACGGTGGAAACAGCTTGCTCGCATAGGTGGACTTTGCCGAGCCCGGTGGCATAAAGACCGCCAACCGCCTAAGTTCGCCACGCTCTACCGCCTCCAAGGCATTGATAAGCAACGCATGATGTCGGGCCGGCTCAAAACCGCAGAGCCTTGCAAATTCAGTTAAGCTTTTGCGGATTGACCGGCGGCGCAACAACTCCTTCGCTGCGTCCGGCGGCGATACGTGCAAGGTCATCATCGCTCATCTGTGAGACTTCATGCCGAATGACGTGTTCCGTCTTGTCGCGCCACTGTTCCGGCCGGCGGTTCTTCAGCCAAAAGATCATTGAAACCGTATCGGGCGGCACATGTTCACGGGTCGAGGCCCGTACGATCTCGCCCTGGAACTGAAATATCTTCTCGCTCTCAAACGTGTAGCCCGTTGCTTTGTGGTACAGGCTGCGCTCTACGCGATCGTCCGCCGCTTCCTTGCCAGCTTTTAGGGCCTGACAGAACTCAGGATACTTAAGCTGCCAGCGATAGACAGTCCTGTCTGAAACATCAAAGAAATCAGCTATTTCGATATCAGTCGCGCCTAGTTCGCATAGCTTGCGAGCTTGTTCGGCATACTCAGGCTGATAGGACGACGGACGGCCACCTTTGTCAGCAGGATCATCAGGCGGCAAACCAAATGCGCGATCGGCTGCGGCTTTAATCTGTTCCTTGGTGAGTGGCTTATCCTTCACGCACTGTCCTTCGGAACCTGTGGGGCCAAAAGCTCCTGCATCGGATCGAGCGCGATCTTCATGATCTCGGATGCCAGCGCTTCCAGTTGCTTTTCACGGTTGGGATTGGGGCGGGGGATGAATTGGACGATGTTGTTGGTCATGTCCGCTCCAATGAAAAACCCGCCGCGAAACTAATCGGGGCGGGCTGTCTGCGAAGCATTGCTCGGCAGGTTACACGACGCAAATCCTGCGCCTACCTGATTCGTTGCATAGTTCGCCCCTGAGCGCAAGATGGAATTACACAGGTCGGTGTTATGCACAGAACTACCCCTACTTCATGCCCCACAAATCCACGAACTTATCCGCCATGCCCCGAACAACAACCACCGCCGCCGACCTCGCCCGATACGGCGAGCGATACCCCAGCCCATACCCACACTGTTCCGCCGTCATGGTTTCCGAAAGGATCAGGTTCGTCGCGATGACCCGCTCCTGAAACGCCAGCTTGTCCAGCGCCCGGTTATATTCCTTCCGGTTGAACCATTGCCGCGCCGAGGCGTCCAGATAATCAAACGGGTCCGGCGCATATATCCGGTTGAAATCCACGCTACGGCACCCGCCACCCAGTTTTGCGTTGAACCAGTGCTTGTGAAACTTGTCCAAGGCCCCGAACTGCTTCCCGTCGATCTGGCGGGCCTTCAGCATAGCCACGATCGGCCGCTGTTCGATAAAATAGACCCGCCGCCCCTGACGGTCATCCCCTACCTCATGCCCAAGGCTGGCCTTCCCAAGGCGTTGTGGCGTGGGGCCGCGATCATCGACCTGGCGGGCCGTCCTGATCTTGTCGAAGTCGATCTCTCGCCGTTTCAATGCTGTCCCCATGTTTAAGACCTCTTGACGATCTGGAGCCCGGCCTTGCTGAGCGCATACCAAACTTCATTGGTTGCTTTCGGCCCGATGATGTCGTGCATCACCGTCCACGCATTGACGGGTTTCGACTCATCGAGCTTGAGCATTCCGAGAGATTCAAATGCCCGGATCAGCTTCGGGCCGACCAGCGAGAAATCTGCCGCAATTGCTTTTTCTGCCTCGTCTCTCGTCATTTCTCAGCCCTCTCCGCTATCAGGTGATCGCAATTCAGTCTTTCGATGATGCCAGTTTTCCAACCACTCACGCGATGCTTCCAGTCGCGCCAGGTATTCCGCCTTCGCCCTGCTAATCGGCAGGCCGGAGGTTTCCACGTCTAGGACTGGTTTCTCCCGTACCGTGCCGTCTGAGGGGTCGCGTATCATTGCATGGTCCTCAATCCGTATTTTTCCAGCAACTCCGGCGGGGCTCGGCATGATGGCGATGTCGGATCATTGCCGTGCCCCTTGGGCCAGTTGTTGTAGCGTTTGTAGCTCTCTAGGATCGCCGGCCAATCAACGCCAGATGTATCGACAACACCCACGGCAGCACCCTTTTTCGGCGCCCACTCCTCGGAATTGAGTAGCCATTTATCCCAAGCAAAATTCCAGTTTTTGAAAACCGTGCCCTTCGCTCGATGGTGCGAACCGAATTTTTGCAGCTCCCGTTCGGCCTGGTCAGCCCCCAGCTTTCGGCAAGCGGCAATCCAGCGGATTTCATCCGGCCTCCAGCCGTCCGGCAATTGAGCGCCCCTACCTTCTTTCTTTTTATTCTTATCTAAAGATATAGAGGGCGGCGTTACTTCGTTACGGTTCGTTACGGTTTCGTTACGGTTCGTTACGCTTGGCTTGACGGTTTCCGCGTTACACGGCGTTACGGTTTCGTTACGCTTCGTTACGCTTTTCCGGTCGCGATACCGTTGCTGCCGCTCTGCGTTTGACGACCGAAAGGAGGTTGATGCAACGCCAGCCGCAAATATCTCAGCGGCAATCGCGCCGGCTTCCCCAGCAGGGACGCCAGCGGCTATCATGCGGTTGATCAGGTCGGACAGTATCATTGTTCCGTGTGATGCCCCTGTACTGCCTTGCCACGAACCGCCAAGGCGGCTTCGAGCGCCAAACGAGCCTGCCATAGCCAGTTTGCCCCGGCGCCGGTCTCCTTGAGAGCCCGCTTGTTTTCGTCGCTCTCCCATAGGATACGCAGGGCATCCGCAGCGGCTTCTATCTCAGCGGCTGGGACTTGGCTTCCGTCAACGATGTTCATCAGATCATCCCCATCGCGGTCATGTAGGCGTCAACGTCGGCTTCCAGATCGGCAGCCTTCTTGGCGTCGGCCCGCTGCTTTCGGACGACCACGCGTAGGGCCTTGGGGTTGAACCCGTTGCCTTTGGCTTCCGCGTACAATTCGCGGATGTCGTCGGAGGTCTGCTTTTTCTCATCCTCCAGATTGTTGATCCGCGCCAGAATGGCTTTCAGTTGCTCGTTCGAATTATGCCCCGTGCTTGGTTCTTCCATTATCTTCGCTCTGTTGCTTGAGGGAGGGGACGCGGTGGGGGTACTGTTCGTAAAACGCTAATGCCGTTCCGGTGACGAGAATGTTCGCCAGATGCGCCTTTGATATTTCCACGCGGGTTAAATCGTCTTTGCCCTCTTCCTGATAGTTCAGGATGTAGACCCCGGCCTGCGGGCTTGTCAGAAATGCGAGCTTGGCGATCATGCCGCCATCCTCCGCAGCGCCCGCTCCTGCTTCGCCATTTCAAGCGCGTATTCCAGCTTGCGCAGCCGTTCGCGCGCTTGATTGCGGTATTTCGGGTTGCAGGTGTCCAGCGCTATCTGCGCCTTGTCGCGGAGAATCGTTAACTTGCGAATGTTGAAGGTCATGCGCGCCCCCCGCTCAGTTCAAGCAGCACCCGCACGAACTCCGGGCTTGGGCTGCGAAGGAATAGCGGCGGCTCGGGCGGTGCGATCGCATCGAACAGCGCATCAAAGTCCGGCTCAAATTCGCGCCGGCATTCCAGCGGCGGGTTGACGATCGGCATGCTGCGCCGCCGCGCGTACTCGGAGAACGGCTCCGGGATGTAGTTGACGGCCACCGGGTCCGCAGGATGGGCTGTTGCGGGCCAGTGGCCGTCATCCGCAGCCATTGCTGGCTCCAGCGCGGATTCCTGAAAAGGGTTGGGAAGATCGATGGTCATGCTGCGCTCCCAAAAACAGGCTCAATCGTGACGCGAGTGCCTTCAATCGTCGGATTCCATGTGAGGCTGATCTGTCGGACAATCGAGCCGTCATCGGCTTCAATGATACGGTGCGAGACGAGAAGGTCCGTGGTTGCCTTCTCCAAATTCCCGAGGTCGCGCTTTCGGTTGTCGCGCCCTTCCTGGAATTCGTAGTGCAGGTTTACCGGCCCAACGTGTTTAGCGGGCCGCTGGCGCATCATTTCAACGCCGGCCTCCATGATCCATGCTTCGTATTTCGGCGAACGGAAGCGGCCCCGCTTGCCGTTGACGAACAGGTTATTGGTCGATGGCGGAAATGGGAGGATGATGGGTTTCATGCCGCAAAGTTTGTCCCGTGGTAGATGCGAGACTTGGCAACAGGCGTTCGAGCGTTGTTCCAACAAATCTCATGATGGTGCGGGCAATAGCTAGACTTGTCCTGCTTAGGGTCGCCGCAGAACAGAAATGGGCCATCGCCGGTAGGGTAACGGCATTCGTTATCTTCCAGATCAACGAGCGTCTTCATAGCATTGCCTCCACGTGGGCCACGTCGTAAGCGATTTTCCAATCCGCCAGGATACCAGCCTCAATCTTCCGCGCGCCGTGCAGCACCGTGGTATGATCCCGCCCGCCAAACTGACGGCCGATTTCCGGGAGCGAGCGCGTCGTAAGTTGTCGGGCTAGGTACATCGCCACGTGCCGGGGATAGACCACGTTCTTGGTGCGGCGCTCCGAGTTGAAGTTGACTTTAGTAATGTTGAAATGGCGACAGGCCGCGCGCCGGATATCGTCGATCCTGGGTTCGTCCCGAGTGACATCCATCTCCCCGATCACAGAAAACCAAATCTTCTTCGGTTCCGGATCGACCGTCGCTACCGCAACCTGGGGCGGGCTTGGCGCCACCACCACCTCGGCTGGAAGGGCTACGTTGAAATCGTGATGTGCCTGCATCGATGCAAGCAATTTTGCTGATCCATTCCGGGCGCCTGCAATCTGCTGTGGGGCGCAATCGCTTATCAACTGCGGCATCAGCCCCTCCTATCTCTTATGTCGAGAACGGCTTTCGCCCATTCCAGAAGTTTGCGCCCGCAGGCCGTCAATATACGGCTGGTGAAAGTCAGCATCGCCCGTACTGTTAAGGCGAGCTTCGACCTGTGCGAGGAGGAGCTTTGCTTGCTGTAGTTCATTCCGCGCCGCTCTTTCGTTTTTGGTCCGAAGGGCTTCCTTGATCGCGTCGATCTCGTATTCCTCAACCTTCCGGGCCTTGCAGTACCAAATATCAAAAGCCCGCCAGTAACCGAGCCCCGCAAGCCTTGATGCCCGGTCGATCGCGTTCTTTACGAACTCGCCGGACGGTCGCGGCTCCGACAGGTTGCGAAGCATCACCGAAGCGTCAGACATCAGCCCCTCCCAAGCATTTTGGGAGTGTTCTCGTTTCCCTCCCAAGCCAATGGGCAAATAAAAACAACATGATTTTGCTCCTTGTTTTTTAAGGGTTGGAAATGGACAAAGAAGAAGATTGCGGGGCCTGGCTGACGTTCTCGGAGATCGGAATAAATGCCCGCATGCGAGATAAGCTCGAGCTGTTCGCAAAGAGATCGCCGACGCATGGGCCTGGATCGAAGGAGCTGCCGGCCGCCGTTGGGGTTGGAGGCGAAATTTCGGCGGCCGGCCTGCCGTCGGAGGATGCTACCCACGACGGAGAGGGATTGGTGAAACGTGCTTGACCTGTCATGGAAGCACCGGGGGAGAAGGAAGGGGCTGCCAATGGGTGCAGTCAGTGCGAAAGTGGCCCGACATTTCCAGCTTCCACTGCGAGCCGTTCCAAACGCCAAGCCGGATCGTCCCCCAATTCTTTTTTGCATACGGGACGGGAGGCCAGTACAAAAGAACAAGCGTCCCGTCTTTCGGTGCCGTGCTGATATCTTGCCACTCACCCATGCGAGCCCCGTGAATTTGTGCCGGCCACGATCAGAAGCACCGCAGCGATCATGAAAAACGCCAGCAAATACGGGGTGACGGCGAAGATGATCGCGGAAATGGTCATGCCGCGCCCCACAGATTTGTGGTTCCAATGTGAACGCGATGAACGGATTGCGGCTGAAAAGTGGTCAATGCACAGAGCAAAATTGACCACCCACAAGGTTGCAATGTACGAAACCGGACGGTTGTGTTTTTATGCTCTTGCGCCTTGTGCGACAGGAGAACATCAAAACAATGAGCGAGATAATTGGCGGTCATACGCGAGCCTCAGCAGGAGCGCGCGCAGCCAAAATCATCAACTTTTCCGCATTCAAACCGGCGGCCAAGGCTCGCTCAGTTCCCAAAACGGAAGACCACCATTCGGCGGGGATACTGTCTCTTTGCCCCCATTTGGTCACAGCCGGAACGCTGGCACCGATATCCGACGCCATGGATGACAATGAAGGCCAGAGGCCGATGACTTCGCGGAAAGAGGTGATTTCTGTCATGTCACCTCGTATAGGACAATCGGTCCTTAAATGCAAGGCCATTCTGTCCTTAGACGATAGACTTTCTTTAGGACATACTGTCCGCATGGCGGATGCAGAAACAGCTGCTCAACATAAACAAGGCTTTACGGCCCGCGTGAAGGCGGCCAGAACCGCTCGCGCGTTGAAGCAATGGGAACTCGCCGACGCACTCGGAATGACACAGGACCGATATAAGCAATATGAAACCCGGTCCTATCTGCCACCACATCTGATTGCCCGCTTTTGCCTGATTTGCAGGGTCAACCCGGAATGGCTCATGACCGGCAACGGCAAGATGGCTCCCCAGGAGCGCCAGGAGGCCGCCAGCGAGGCCCCGCCCCTTCAGGTCAGCAAAGCCCGCAAGAAGTCCGCCGCTTAGCCACAGTCCGCCTCTAGCCCTTTAACCATCGGCATAACCTTGATTCGCCCGGTTGCTCACGCAGCCGGGCTTTTTCGTCCTAAAATTATTTTCGTTCTAAGGACAAATAGTCCTTGACGCTAAGGACGGAATGTCCTAGAACTTGCTCATCAGAACGGAGCAAGCAGATGGCCTACCAGATCGCAACCCACGAAGTTACCGGCGCCCTCTACGTCGTTTGCGTGGCCGACGGCCGGATCGTTCGGGTCTGCCGCGAGTGTGAGAGCCGCGCCGACGCCGATCAGCTTCTCCGTGATCTCGCTGGTTGGAGGTTCTGATGTCAATCGATTACGCCGAAGCCCTTCGCCTGATCCGCAAGCATATGCATCCGGGCGACACGCTCGGCATGATGTTCATGCGGGTTGCGAAAGCGCTGGAGGAAATTCCCGCCGTCACGGACTGGGAGGATGTCGAACAGCGCTCGAATGTAATTCCGTGGTGCGATCCTTGCCAGAGCAATCATTGGGAATGCAATCCAGACTTAGACCAGCAAAGGGGTTTGTGATGAGCGTCAACCTTTGTGACAAGGGCTGCGGTCAACTCACCGTGAACCCCGAAAACGAATACGGCGAGTTCATTTGCGCCGAATGCGAGCAGAGCGCCGCCGAGAGCGCTTACGAGCGCTACTGTGAGGATTTTCACGACGGCGGATCAACAAGCTTCCGCTCGCTGCAAGACCAGCAAATCGAGGCGATGAAGCTCAAGTAACCCTTCCCCAAGCAGCTACCAGATGGATGGAATAGCAAAATGACCGAATGGCTCACCGACGCAAACGGCAACAAGTGCAGTGTTGAATACTTCGACACCAAAGAGGCCGCACAGGCGGCACTGGATAGCCTGAAGAATTGCGACGGTTGTATCAACTGCTCGGACTGCTCGGACTGCTCGGACTGCTCGCGCTGCTCGGACTGCTCGGGCTGCTCGGACTGCTCGGACTGCTCGGACTGCTCGCGCTGCTCGGACTGCTTGGGCTGCTTGGGCTGCTCGCGCTGCTCGGGCTGCTCGGACTGCTCGCGCTGCTCGGACTGCTCGGGCTGCTCGCGCTGCTCGCGCTGCTCGGGCTGCTCGGGCTGCTCGCGCTGCTCGGGCTGCTCGGGCTGCTCGGGCTGCTCGGGCTGCTCGGGCTGCTTGGGCTGCTCGGGCTGCTCGCATGTCGCGAAGCTGTACAACAAGAAAAATTTGCAAGGCGACCCGGAAAAGGCGAGCGAACTCACCGGCTCGCCGCCGGTCCCGACCATACCAAACATCCATCAGACGGTCTACGCCGCGGCTTCAAATCCGAAGGCGCTGAACATGAACAGTTGGCATACGTGCGACAACACGCATTGCTGGGCCGGATGGGTTGTCACCTTGGCTGGGCCGGAAGGCAAGGCGCTGGAATCATTCTTCGACACGCCTCTGGCCGCGATGAAAATTCTTGACGCCAGCTCACCGCATCGAGTTTCTCCGGTTCGTTTTTTTGAACAGAACGCCGATGCGCTGCGGCACATGAAGGCCATGGCTGATATCGAAGCCGCCTGAACCACGGGGCTAGCCCCTCTTTTTAATCGCAAGCAAATAGACGGAGACCGGAAATGCAGATCGAAACCCAATCAGGCCTGACCGTCTTCACCGGCACCGCCGCTGAAATAATTGAACTGCTGTGTGGCCCCCGCCCCGCTCCCCAGCATGACGAGCATATCAAGGGCTATCAGTGGGAACTGTATCTCCAGAGCGCGCGGGAAGCCGAGGCGCGCGTCAGGGCGGAAGTCCGGCTGATGATCGCCGAGAGGAACGCGCGGTACGAAACGGCTTACCGGCAAGCGGCGGAGTAACGGGAATGGCATTTCGAGTTGGGCAGAAAGTGGTGTGTATCGTGGATGGCTGGCCTCCGATCCCCAGCGTTGTCTGGCCGTCCAAGGGCGGAATCTACACCGTGCGCGAGATGCTTGGTGTCGGCGAGGAGCCGAGCCTCCGTCTGTATGAAATACAAAACCCGATTGTGGAATACTCGAATGTAAGTCCACGGGAGGTAGCCTTTGTTATTTGGGCATTCCGCCCTCTAGTCGATAGCAAGACCGACATCAGCATATTCACTGCAATGCTGACCGACTCCAAGATCGGAGCGGACGCATGACCGTCCCCCTTCGCTTTCTCATAGAGGCCCTGATCTTCTGCATTGGCTTCGGCTCCCTTGTTTCTGTTCTGGCGGTGATCAGGAGTGTTCCATGAGCGAATACGAGACCACCTTGGAAGCCGTTCGCGCTGAAATGGCTGGGCAGCCCGCCGAAGTTCAAATCGAATATCGGATTGACTGTATCGTTCGTGAGTTGGACGAACTTTGCGCCATGGCGAACAACGCCGAGACGGTCGATCTCGTTGACGCCCAGCGCATCGGGATAGGTCAGGTCATCTCCCGCGCGCAACTCATTCAATCGTTCCTTATGGCCCGCAAGCCTGCGCCGCCGCATATCCGGAGGGTGTCGTGAGCAACTACGAAACCGCACAAGACCTGTTTGACGCCCTCTGTATGCCGTTTGCTGCCGAGGAAATTGACTGGCGCGTAGGTTCCACCACGGCAGACAAAACCAAGGGCATGGCACTTGCCTACCTTGACGCCCGCGCCGTGATGGACCGCCTTGACGCCGTATGCGGCGCGGACGGTTGGCAATGCAACTACAGCCCGGCCCCTGGTGCCGCTCTGATCTGCAACATCGGCGTTCTGATGCCGAACGGGCAATGGGTTTGGAAGGCAGACGGCGCTGGCGCGACGGACGTTGAGGGCGAAAAGGGCATGATGTCCGATGCCCTGAAGCGAGCCGCCGTTCGGTTCGGCGTTGGTCGTTACCTTTATGAGACGGATTCGCCTTGGGTTGCTCTAGAGGCTGCTGGCCGCTCCTACAAGATCGTCGCGACGGAACGAAAGAAGCTGGACGAGGCACACGACAAGGCCGCGTCGAAAGTGGGTTGGGGCGGCCCTACTGCGGTTGCTTCCTATCGTTTTCTTCTGCGCGTCGTTCAGGAAACTGTTTCTCAGCCTAGCGACGCGGAAGCGTTCTTGGAGAAATACAAAAGCATGTTCCCGCTGCTCCGCGTCGGGATGAGGCGGCATCTCGAAAGCTACCTCGGCAATATCGGATCAACCTCGCACCAACAGGCGGCAGAATAGCATGGCCGGATCAGTCAACAAAGTTATCCTTATCGGCAACCTCGGAAAAGACCCCGAAATGCGCCGCACTCAGGACGGCAAGCCAATCGCCAACCTCACGGTTGCGACCTCCGAAAGCTGGCGCGACAAGTCGTCAGGCGAGCGCAAAGAGAAAACCGAGTGGCACCGTGTGGTGATTTTCAGCGAAGGGCTCTGCAAGATCGCTGAGCAGTACCTGAAGAAGGGCTCGAAGGTTTACCTGGAGGGTTCGTTACAGACCCGCAAGTGGACGGATCAGGCCGGCGTCGAAAAGTATTCGACCGAGGTCGTCCTACAGCAGTTCGGCGGTGTGCTGACAATGCTTGACGGCCCGGCTAAGGCCGCAAGCGACGATGAACACCATGACCAGCGGCCAATCAGTGAGCGAGCCGCTCCGAAGCGACCGGACCCGATTTCCAGCGGCCCCGGACACGTCCGTCACAACGACATAAACGACGATATTCCTTTCAGTGCGGAGTTCCGATGAGCCGCGCAACCCTCGTTCTTGTCAGTCCCGACGTTCGCGACCGCGCCACCCGCTGGATTGCGCAGGCGAAGCCGGGAACCCGTGTGGAATTCAAGGAAGCCAAACGCTCGCTTCCGCAGAACGACCGCTTCTGGGCGATGCTGACAGACGTTGCAACACAGGTTGTGTGGCATGGCCGCAAACTCACGCCGGATGACTGGAAATACATCTTCCTGGATGCGCTCAAGCGCGAGGTCCGCGCGGTGCCAAACATCGACGGTACTGGCTTTGTGAACATCGGCCGCTCGTCATCAGATCTGAGCAAGGCCGAAATGTCGGACCTACTCGAATTGATTGCTGCCTTCGGCGCAAACCACGGCGTCACGTTCCATGAGCCGGAGACGGCAGTATGATCTGCACATTTTGTCAGAAAGACTTTCAGCGGTCTTACCGGATCAGCGCGGCACGGGCAGCGCGCCCGCAATTCTGCTCTAAGGCGTGCTACGGCCTGCATCATGCCGCCAAGAGTGCGGCGGCCTTCGCTGGCAAGTTTTGGGCGCGCCTCAAACCGGCTAACGAGCGCGGCTGTCGAGAATGGAGCGGAAGGACGTATTTCCGCTATGGGCTGGTGGATCTCGCCAACAAGCCCCAGATGGCGCATCGCGTCGCCTATTATCTTGCTACCGGCCAAGAGCCGGGAGAATTGGATGTTTGCCACACGTGCGATAATCCGCCCTGCTGCACACCAGAGCATCTGTGGCTGGGCACCCACCTGGAAAACATGCAGGACCGGACGGCCAAGGGCCGCAGCAACCCGCCAAAACTGCGCGGCGAGGCACACGGCCAAGCAAAACTAGACGCCGCCGCAGTGCGGGCCATCAGGGCCAGTTCGGAGCGAGATAGCAAGTTGGCTTTGCAGTACGGCGTGACGGCAGCGAACATTTATCGCGTAAAGGCCCGCATCTCATGGAGGCACGTCTGATGTCTCGCTCGACTGAGGAGTGGATCGGAAAGAACGACGACACGGCTATACCACCGCGCGTCAAGATCCGGGTTTTCGAGAAACACAATGGATATTGCCAGGACTGCGAATTGCAGATCAGAGGCAAGTTGCTGCCGGCTTACGACCACATCATAGCCCTGATCAACGGCGGCCAGAACCGTGAGAGCAATATCACGCTTCTTTGCGTGCCATGCCATGCGGTCAAGACGCGCGCAGACGTTGCCGAGAAGTCAGTGACTGCCCGCAAGCGCGCCAAAGCTATCGGGGTCAAGAAGCCACGCACCATCACACGCTGGCGCCGGTTCGACGGATCAATTCGAGAAGCCGGACGTACCCGGTGCTGAAGGGAGAGTTCTGATGTCATGGGAACGGTTTAACGACCAATTCCGCGAGACGTTTGACGAAACGCAGGACCGCTGGCGCGCGACCAGAGCGAAGCGCAAAGCCGAAGGCAAATGCTGGCAATGCGCCAAGCTGATCGCCGAATGCAAATGCCCGAACATCGATCACTCCACCGCGCTCCGGCCCCCACACTTGTGATGACAATTTTGTAGCAGTGCGTACCAACCCCAACGAAGGAAACAGAATGGCACACGTTTTCGAAGGCAAGCCGGATGATCGGCAGGCTGATACCGCAATCCCGGTCAGCCGCTTCCGGCCGAAGTATCGGGCGCTCACGGATGACGAGAAGGCGCTGCACGACGCCCTGAAAGACAAGGCCGGCGAACTGGAAGCCTTGTACGCCAAGGTTAAGCCTGGCCGCTACAACGCGCTGGCGATCACCTCGCTCGAACAGTCCGTCATGTGGATCGTCAAGGAACTCACGTCATGACCGATCGCCTCGGAGACGCCCCGATTCAACAGAAGTACCACGACCTCATGAACACCGTGGCGCGCGGCTTGGACGAGGTGTTCAACGGGGCGGCCAAGGGTGCCGAACGGGAGACCGGCTTTGTGTTGATGGTCTATCCGTTCGGCAACCTCGCCAGCGGCGATGCGCGCTGCAACTACATTTCGAACGGGGCGGATCGCAGGGACGTGGTGACGCTCATGAAGGAAATGATCGCGCGCTTTGAGGGTCAGCCTGAAATGACGGGGAAAGCCTGATGTCTCAGTTTCAATCTCAGCCAGGCAGTGCGCTTGCCAGCAACGAAATCGCCTTGCTCGTATGGCTGAGCAAGGAAGACGGCCAGTATGGCGAGTGCTACGGCGGCACGCTTGACGGCCTGATCGCGAAGGGCCTCGCCAAGGTCCAAAGCGAGGAGAGTGGCCTAAACAACAGCTTTATCTCCAAGGGCACGTCGATCATGTACCGCGCCGTTTCGATAACGGATGCCGGCCGCGCGGCCTTGGGGGCATCGTCATGACCACTCCCAAGACAGCACCGTCCGAGCCGATGAACCTAACCAATTCGGTTCGCTGTGCTCTGGCAAGGCACGACGCGGGCCACGCATGGGAAGTCGATCCCGAGGATGTCGCGAGGTTGCTTGCGGACTACGATCGGCTGGCTGTGCCACGATCAGACGTGCAGACCGAGCACGCATCCCCGCGCGATTGGACGCCAGAGCAATTCTGGGAATACGCGGAGGGCCTTACCGACACATTCACGTGCAATG